>Ga0210060_1000018_pt1 | contig 110129 bp, 95 predicted proteins | sample Joice_CattailNLB_FD_184871 | JGI IMG/M metagenome (GOLD analysis project Ga0210060, IMG submission 184871) | Wetland microbial communities from San Francisco Bay, California, USA, that impact long-term carbon sequestration - Joice_CattailNLB_D2... | ecosystem: Environmental > Aquatic > Marine >...
CCTATGTTGTTTGCCCACTGGCGATACGTGCGGCCAGCGGCTGGTCGATAGGAGCCGGATGAGCTGAGAGGTTCACGTCCGGTTGCGTGAGAGACTGAGGGGGAGGTTCCCTCGGTCTACTCGACTCCAAGATCGAACGCTACCCGATTTTCCTGAGATACTCCTTGCATATCTGTAAGTCCTTGATGTGACATTTCCCCCATCAACTATTTTTTACGAAATTTAGATTAGGTATGCGCAATATAATAAGCTTTGCGATTTACCTTCCGGATAAGCACCTCAACTCCACCTAATTTTTGGATTCCCTTCGCTAATCCCTAAAATTAATTTCTCTGCAAATTTTCATATTTCAGATTGAGAATTCTACCTTCCTCTTTTAATTTCAACCTTCTATGATATAGTATATTAGATTTTTCAATTTAAACCAATTTCATGCAATCCATCCGCAAAATAATCCATATCGACATGGATGCATTTTATGCATCTGTCGAGCAGAGGGACAGACCCGAATTCAAGGGAAAACCTTTGATCGTAGGAGGTGATCCTCAATCCAGGGGTGTTGTTGCTGCTTGTTCGTATGAAGCCAGAAAGTTTGGTATTCACTCTGCCATGCCGTCAGTGACAGCTTACAGATTATGTCCTGATGCTGTATTTATCAGACCAAGATTTGATATGTATCGTGAGGTTTCTGCACAACTCAGGGAGATTTTTTATGAATACACCGGTCTTGTGGAACCTTTATCATTGGATGAGGCATTTCTTGATGTTACTGAAAACTTTAAAGGCATGCCCTCAGCCACTCTGATCGCACGGGAAATCAAGAAAAAGATATATGACCGAACAGGTGGGCTGACATCATCTGCTGGGGTGTCATTTAATAAATTTCTTGCGAAAGTTGCTTCTGATATTAATAAACCTGATGGGATAACTGTCATTACCCCTGAGATGGCTGACGAATTTCTCGCCAATTTGCCAATCAGGAAATTTTTCGGAGTCGGGAAAGTCACCGAAGAAAAAATGCTCAACATCGGAATAAAGACCGGCGCCGATCTTAAAAAATACAAAAAGGAACAGTTGATTCAGATTTTTGGTAAATCCGGAAGATATTTTTACGACATCTCGCATGGATTTGATGACAGGCCGGTCGAGCCCAACAGAATTAGAAAATCCCTAGGCAAGGAGACGACTTTTTCCGAGGACATTGACGATACGGATCAGATGATAGAGGTACTGGAGAATATAGCCGCTAAATTAGAAAACTCTTTGATCAAAATGGATGCGAAAGGACGGACGATCACACTTAAAGTGAAATATTTTGATTTCCAGTCCATTACAAGAAGCATCACGGTCGATGAACCGGCTGAAAGCGCTTCAGTTATTATGAAATACGTAAAACCTTTATTGGATAGGTCTGAAGCAGGGCACAAGAAAGTTCGGTTATTAGGAATTGCGGTCTCAAATTTTGACGGTCAAGAGATTAAGGTAGAAAGATATTGTCAGCTTCCTTTGCCATTTAAGTTTTCAGATGCTAAAGATACAGGAAATGAATTTCCGCTCTGGTAATCACATGAACGAGCGAACCTTTATGACTGGAAAAGGCCGTAAATGGAAATAATCGAAGAAAGCCAAGATGACATCAGTATTTATCGACTCAAAGGGCGTTTGGATTCAAACACCTCCCTATGGCTTGAGGAAAAACTTTTCCAGGCAATTTCGGACGGGTCAAAAAGAATGATTGTCGATTTTAAGGATCTCAATTACATCTCAAGTGACGGTATACGCGTGATATTAATATCCACCAAAGCCATCCAACGCGAAGAAGGCCAGATCATGTTCTGCTGCATGCGAGACTATGTTAAGGAAGTCTTTGAAATTGCCGGGCTTGGCTCCCTTTTACCAGTAGTTGCCACCATGAAGGAAGCTCTCAAAGCGTTTTAGCTTGAACTGAATGATATCACCTAAAACTCTAAATCATCAGACGGCTTTTTAGACGGCTTTTAATTCCCGTAAACGGCTTTTAACGGCTCTAAAAGGTAATAAAATCAGGCGGAATGCGCTCCGTGCCGACCTTTCACGCCGGCATTCTTTCAGGCAAGCGTAAACAGGATTAAACCGACCTGTTTAGAAGCAACTCCCATCCAACCGATAATCTACGATACGCCCATACAAAATAAGTGAAGGCAATCCAAATTAGGGCAATCCATAATATGATTAAAAAAATGGATTTCCATTTTTGGTAAATTGTTTTTAAAGGATTAAGAAGATAATTATCTAAATCCTTTCTAACCTTAATCCAATTTGATTCCAGATCTTTTATTTTCTTATATATGTTGTCTGCTTGTGGATTGATCATTACATCTGCCACAGATTTAACAGTATAAGGGATTCTATTTATCTGCTTGGTGAGTGGAGAAACGATATTGTCGTTTATTTCTTTATTTATATCATCTTCCGCTTTTTTCACATATTTCGGCTTTTTTATTTTTGTTGGTAACTCTATATGGACATTGTCGAATTTTACCTCTTCAATCTTAACCTTTATAAGTTCCCCATCAAAAAATTTTTTATCTTTAAATTTTTCCAATTTATCATTCAGACCATCAATTTCCGAACTTATTTTTTTAATATCCTCACCAAAGAGCCACTAAAATAATAAGTGGAAGAAACGTGTTAATTATCATTACCATGCCACTTACCTGTCTTAGGTTCGGTATAAAAGATTTCATTTAGGGGTCTCCTTAGCCTATAAACTTTTGAGCCCTAATTTACTCCAGTCCCGATGGTTTGTCATTTGATGAAACCACCGATCTAATATTATGATACACATAGCGATTTTTCCTTTTTGCAATAAATTTCTCCCGATACTCGGGGATCTCTTTCATCGGCGGCCTTTCATACTTTTCGAGCGTGCGGATGTCCGGCCGAAGCTGATTTTGAAAGAGGCTATATTGGATCATTTCATTGAACAGGTTCTGGCTGATGCTGATTCCCAGCTGTCTTTCAATGCGGCTCAAAAACGTCTTGATGATCACAAACGCCATCCGTCCCAGCGCCTTGGTATCCTGGTTTTTGTGAACCCGCCGGTCTAGATCGACCTGGGCCATGACATCGAGCCCCCATTTTTCATAGATATCCATGAGCATCCCGGTTTCCACTCCGTAACCGATATGGAAAGGGATACTTTCAAATATGCTGCGATACCCGGCATACTCTCCCGAAAGCGGTTGCAGGATCTGGGTCAGGTCCGGCATGAAGAGTGAAAAAAGCGGCCGGGTAACCAGTTCCGTCACCCGCCCCCCCCCGGTAGGGCGCCATTTATTATCCCCCACCGAGATGGGCCGATCATAAAACGCCTTGGCAAACCGGATTCTATCCGTCAACAGCAGCGGTCCCAAAAGTCCGTAAGCAAAGCGGTGGTGAATATTCTTGATGTCTGCATCTATGTAAATGATGATATCTCCGTGAGTCACATGGAGCGCCTTCCAGAGATTTTCCCCTTTCCCCTTGAATTTCTGGAGATGTGGCAGGATGTTGTCGGCCTCATACACGTTTACGTCATAAGAGCGGGCAATGTTGCGGGTTTGATCCGTCGATCCGGAATCGATCACCACGATCTCGTCCAACAGCGGGTGGCGTATCATGAGTTCCGATTTCATGATGATGATCTCCTTGGCGATCGTCTTTTCTTCGTTCAAAGTAGGAAAACACAGGGAAATAGCGACCTTTTTACGTTGCTTTTCCGCCACCAGGCGCTTGAGATCATTGAAGGCTGAATGGTGGAACGTGTTCGTTTTGATCCAATCTTTTTTCATCGCACACCCCGTTGTCCATGGCCATGAGCAGCGCCGGAATCTGAGCAACCCCCTTGTACATGGGCTCGATTTCGATCATGGCGTCGTTTTGGTGAAAGTTGTTTCCCCGGGTCAAGCCCAGGGTGATGGCGGGAATTTTGCGGTGCAGAAAAATGGTCAGGGCGCTTTCGCTCGGTTCGCTGAAAATTTCCACGCCCAGGTGATTCAGGATCCGGGAGGCACTCTTGATCAATGGGTGGTTGTAATTCAGGCGGGTTTGGTTCAGATTGCTGATGCGATTGAGTTGCAGCACGACATCAAAGGTTTTGTTGATCCCTTCGACAATATCCCGAATATCGGCATAGAGCGCTTTCACCATGGCATCCGAGTCGCTTTGAATCTCGAACCCGATGCTGGCATCGTAGGCGATCTTGCCGTGGTCGAACCCGCCGGCGATCCTGCCGATCACGATCTGCGTCCTGGGCTTCTGGGGCATCCGCAACCCCAGAATGGCGTTGATTACCTCGTTGATGACCATGATGGCGTTCGGTTTGTAACGGCGATTCTCATGGTCTTCGACGGCGATACTGCACGATATCTCGCTGCGAATCATGCCGTAGGAAAAATAATTGAGCCGGCCGAGCTCGATGCTCTCCAGGCAGAGGGCCCCCCGGATGGCGGAAGGCCAATTACGGAGAAGCCGGCGGATCCCCCTGAGGTTTCCCCGACCCACGGATTGAATCGGCGCCACCAGTACGATGTCCGAGGTAAACTGCAGATCGAGGCGTTTGAAGATTTCCGGCAGTGAAATCAACACCCCCACAGCAGCCGAGTTGTCCGAAACCCCCATACCGCTGATGATCTTGTCCGTCACCTCGTAATGCTGATCATTCTCCAACTCGGAAAACGTATCGAGATGCGCAACAATAAAGATGGGCGGCTTTGTCGGGGATGTCCCGCGGATGATACCCATGGGATTTCCATAATCGTCGATGGCACATTCGTCCACCTGAAACTCGGCCAAGCGCTCCACCATGTGCTCCGCCCGCCGTTTTTCATGGAATGTCGGTGCCGGGATCTGGCCGATGAGCACGATGTTACTGATGATAATCTCCCGAATCTCCCGGATTTTGTCCACGAACATCGGAAGTAGATCGAGGTATTTATCCATGACGTCTCCTGGCTTAAGAGTTCTCGGTATCAACGATCAATTGCCGAAGATCGGTGACGACCATATCCGGTACAAGATGCCTGCAGCAGGCATCATCGGGTCTTTTTCTCAATGAGCGCCGGTCACCTGCAAACAAGGCCGTTTGAAATCCAACCGTATTGGCCGGCAGGATATCATTGCCCATGTCGTTTCCCACATACAAAACCGAAGCCGCAGGAATTCCGCGATGGGAAAAGATCTCAGCCGCCAGCTCGAACATGAAACATGACGGTTTGGCAGACCCAAAACGATAAGAAAAAAAGGTCAATTGCGGATCAAATCCGCACATGTCCAGCGATGCGCCCAGCAGCCCTTCGAGCAGACGCGGTGTATAGAATTGTGCGTTTGAGATGATTCCCAGCAGCAGGTCTTGTCCCCGGCAGGCCGACAACAGATCCTCGAGTCCCGGCATGGGGTAGACCGGATTGACAACCATTTCATATTCCAGAGCGAACGTTTTCACCCAGGCTGTATCATCCGTGCAGAGTACGTTTTGCCAGATCCGGACAATGTCAACCTCGGGATGGCCGATGCCCTCCTGCCGACGGCTGTCGTGATCAATTTCTATGGCCCGACGCAGGGAATCCATGAGATTTTCCGGTGTACCGGCGATGCCATAGCGCCGCAGCACACCCGTGAGCACCCGTTTCTGGTTGTGACTCACCGCATGGGAATCCCTGTCGTCCGATCTGCTGATCAGAAGCGTGCCGTATACATCGAAAAGTATGCCCTTCACCCGCCTTATCTTTGAAAGGCCGGTCGGTGTCTCCCCTGTCGGAATCGGTTCCAGGGGATGGATGTGTTCCTTGAACACGGTATCGTCATCCATCATATGCGCCCCATTTGAGCAAGGAGAATCGGTCGAGATCGAAAAACGCGTCGAGAAGAACCTGTTTGTCGATGCGCTGCTGAACCGGCTGGTTGACGACCCGTTCGTATATCGACAGAAGTTGCTCCCGGTAATTTTCCGCTCCATAGTGGGCCGTCACGACGCTGCGGTTGTTTTCGATCATCTCCGACATGTCATCTTCCGGGCCCGGAAAAAAAATCCGGGGATTCAGTGATGTCAGGTGTTTCTTCGCCCCTGGATCCGACAGCAGGCGTGCGAGAACCTGCCGTTGGCATCGTTCGTTCAGAAGACCGAAATCCATCAGGCCATCGCGTGCCCGGCGGATTGAAAAATGATTTATGGCCGCCTGGGCTACCGAATAACCGAAAGTCTCTGCAGCATGGATGACGGTTCTTTGCCAGGCTTGAAAAAAACCGTCCGCATCAAACCATTCCATGGGAACGTCAAGCCGGTCATAAAGAAAATCCAGACGAAGGCCGTTTCCCTCGAAATCCGTGCAGATGCTTGCGAGCCTTCGCCCCTGGAGCACCTTTCCGGCGGTCCAGGGTTCAAGAAAAGCAAAACCGAACCCCTCGTTAATGCTAGTAGTGAGCATTGACGACGCAGCCCCCACTAACGCGGAAAAGTCATAGCGCTGTCCGACGTTAAAATGGACCTTCAGGCGGTTTTTTTTTACATACGCCTGCCAGTCCTGATAGCTCCCAATGTCAGTTTGGCTGTTCGGAGGTTGTGTGACACCCAGGTATTGGTCCGGTTTCAGGTACAGGGACAGCAGGATGGCTTCCCCGATATTTTTCCGTCGAATTGCACGAACCGGGTAAAGCACGAACTCTTCAGAAAAGAAACCCGTATCTGTTGGCAGGGGGTGGATCACGTTGGGGATGAGATGTACCCCGGAAGCCTTGAGTCCCGCATCAATGAGAATCCGTTTGTCCCGGACGTTGATCACGCCATAATGGCAGTCCGCCGGGTAAGGTTCCCTGGTATAGATGCCCGGCCGTCCGTCTTCGGCGAAATCGTGAATCTGAAGGAAAAGAGTGACCCCGGAAGCCTGTAACCGTTTGATGCACTGAATAAAGTTTCGGTTCTTGGCCAATGTCGGGTTGTGAACATGCAGCAGGTCACATCCTGCCGGCCATATATCGGAAAGCGTTTTCAATACCCGCTCGGCAGTGATTTTCGGTGGCGGGGAACAAATGTCCGGGTGGTCATACCCAAGCCCCGGAATCTCCACTATGCGACACGGCAGCGTGGCTCCTGCACGATCCCCGGTCAGAACAAGGACCTCACATCGACCTTGCAGGGCCGAGACCTGCCGCTTCAAAACAGTGGTTACCCCCCCTGTTTTGAGATGGTAGTGGAGAAAAGCTATCTTCATGATGCTTCCTCAATGCAAAAGAACATCGCGACCTTGTCGGTATACAGGGTAACAGGTTATGAATATTTATGAAAGAGCCGACTCAACCCGGTTATCCACCCACAATACATCATAGGGAGACATGCTCACAGAACCGGCGTAAAATCTACGGCCGCTAAGAAGATCGGTCAGGGTGGCATCTGTTTTTGTATCGGGCAGACGGATGGTCAGCCTGTCAGCCGACAGGTTGGTCAAGGCAAATAGGTTCTGATTTGGACAAGTGCGCTGAATGGTCAGCACTCGGTCGTCAAGATGGTGAACCTGTGTCCCGGAACCGGGATGAAAAGCGGGCTGGCGTATCCGAACGCGGATCATATTCTGATAAGGTTGAAATACCCGCGCCCGAAAGGACCACTGATCCGCTAACTCCGCAGCCACTTTCTCGGCAGACAGCTTCTCCCGGTTAATGGTCCGAGCACGTCCAGTCAGTTCGACACCTGCAGCCCAGTTGCGTGACCCGAGGAGACTGTGGATGTAGACGGCCGGGATGCCCGGCAGGGTCAAGGCCACGGCCTGGGAAGCTAAAAAACGCGCTATATGAAACGGATCGTTGACAATCCCGGGGGCTTTGATTGCATCGACATAGGTGATGTTAAACTCGTAGGGGCTTTCAGTACCGTCCGGGTTTCGGCGTGTGGAGACATATCCGCCATTGCGCTGCACCAGGTCCGCCAGTCTGTCGATTTCGGTCGCGGGCAGAACCCTCTCAAGGGGGCGGGCACCGATACCGTCGTGGGAGGCCGTGAAATTGAGAAACATAGTGGCCGCCGAAGGCGTCGAAACGCTCTGAATCCATTCAGCAAGCACCCGCGCGTTTCCCGTTGACAGGGCGTACAGGAGCAGCGGCGGAAGGGTGAAATTGTATGCCATCTGGGACTCATCCCAGCCGTTTCCAAAATATTGGATATTTTCTTCGTGGGGGACGTTAGTTTCGGTAATCAGAACAACGTGTGGTGCAACGCTGTCAAGAATTCTTCGAAACAGCCGGACCATATCGTGGGTTTGTTTCAGGTGAATGCAGGGCGTACCGATCTCCTTCCACAAATATGCAATCGCATCCAGGCGAATCATTTTAGCACCCTGGGATACATAAAAAAGCATGGCCTTCACCATGTTTTCGAGGACATTTAGACTGTTGAAGTTGAGATCAATCTGGTCCTTACTGAAGGTGGTCCATAGATGCACCCTGCGACCGGAGTGTTTTTTGAATTCCGTCAGCAGGGGAAGAAACCGGGGGCGGGTCACGATTGAGAGGTCCGTGGAAGGATCAACCTCAATGGCCAGTTCTTCAAAGCCCTTCTGACCTGCCAGATAACTCTTGAACCAGCTGCTTTCAGCTGAAACATGGTTAACGATCAGATCGAGCATCAGCCTGAAGCGTTGGCCAATAGAACGGATATCCGCCCAGGAGCCCAAATCGGGACGTATAGCAAAAAAATCAGTAACCGAAAAACCATCGTCCGACGAATAAGGAAAAGGCGGCAGAAGGTGAAGGCCGGAGAACATGTTTTTGACATGTTCATCTAAAAATCGGTGGAGGGTCTGCAGCGGCGGCTGCCCCTCTCTGAGCAGTGTGTCGCCGTAAGTAATGAGGATGGTATCGGACTCTGAAAAGGCAGCCGCCTTCGGGATATTGATTTTCTCTGAAAACACTTCCAGGAGGGTCTTGATGCGGGAAAAAGCAACTTCCCCTTTTTGCGTGCCGTATATGTTTTGCAGAATGGATCGCATGGCAATAATCCTTGCCGCAATACCCGGCTGTATAATGTCGTTGACTTTTTTAGCGATTGATGTTTTTTTATGCGTTAAAATCGAATCCACAAAACTGATCTATCGCCCACGGAGTCGCCATCATGTATATCCCCTTCGACAAGATTAACAACATCGGATTCATTTCCACCCGGTTTGCCGGAACCGACGGCGTTTCACTGGAAACGGAAAAATGGGCCCGGGTTTTCGAAAAAGAGGGGTTTGACTGTTTTTATTTTGCGGGAGAACTGGACAGGCCCCCATCCCATTCCCACCTGGAGCCGATCGCCCACTTCATGGAACCGGACATCCGCTCAATTTTCAACGCCGCATTCAGTGGGCACGCCAACGAGGTACGCACACGGCAACTGACCACACTGATTCACGAAATCAAGGAGCACCTCAAGGATACGCTATACGATTTTATTTCCAAATTCAAGATCGATCTCCTGATTCCTGAAAATGCGCTGACCATCCCGCTCAACATTCCCCTCGGCTTGGCCATTACCGAGGTCATCGCCGAAACCGGTTTGCCGACCATCGCCCACCACCACGATTTTTTCTGGGAACGCCAGCAGTTCAAGAACAATGCGGTGTGGGACTATCTCAACATGGCATTCCCACCCCATCTCCCAACGATCCGGCACGTGGTGATCAATTCCTCGGCCAGCAATCAGCTCGCTCTCAGAACGGGTATTTCCTCCACCACCATTCCCAACGTCATGGATTTCGAGCATCCGCCTCCTCCCCCGGACGCCTACGCCGGTGACGTCCGGGAGGCTTTAGGACTCGACCCGGATGAGCGGCTCATTCTGCAGCCGACGCGGGTGGTTAAACGCAAGGGGATTGAGCACTCCATTGAGTTGTTAAGCCGCCTGGGCATCAAAGCACGGCTGATTATCTCTCACGCCTCCGGGGATGAAGGACACGACTACGAACAGAGGATCACCGATTATTCACACCGCATGCAGGTCAACACCCGGTTTGTGTCTCAGATCATCAACGACCGTCGGGCAACCACTCCAGACGGTCGCAAGGTCTACACCCTCCAGGATATTTACCACCATGCTGATTTCGTGACTTATCCCTCGACCCGCGAGGGATTCGGCAATGCTTTTCTGGAAACGGTCTATTTTAAAAAACCGATACTTGTCAACAATTACTCCATCTATGCTTTCGACATCAAGCCCAAGGGATTTGCAGCCGTGGAAATCGACGGATACGTCACTGACGAAGCGGTCCAAAAGACCCGCGCCATCCTGCAAGACGCCCGGCTCAGGGAAGACATGGTCGAAACCAACTACGCGCTTGGGAAAAAGTTCTTTTCCTACCAGGTGCTTCACGACAAATTGATGAACCTGATGGTGTAGGTGGTTTTTCCGGCCGTGGAAGTTCTTTGATTTGAAATTATCGATCAGACCTTGTGCCACGGATCGTATTTTACCAGTAAAATTGAACAGGGCATTTTTCGCGTGAGTTCTTCGACGCTGCGGCCGAACATATAATGTTCCAACCGTCCCTCTTCATGGGCCGACATAATGATCAGATCAATCTTCTCTTCTTTGACGGCTGCAATGACTTCCTCGTCTGGTTTTCCGTCACGAATCCATTCTGTAATTTCGATCCCTTCGGCTTGTTCGGATTTTATGATACGGTCTATTTCTTCTCTGGCTTTTTTAACCAAATTTTCGTATTCCTGCTTCAGGGAAAAAACCGGCAGGTTCCATCCATCAACACTGAAGGGGTCATGAATTACATGCAGAACATAAAGTTTGCAATTCTGTTCTTTGGCAAGTGAAATCCCGTAATGCAATGCTTTTTTGCAATTTTTGGTGGATCTGCTCACGACCAGAATTCGCTTGATATCATCCATCTTATATCTCCTTTTTTAGCGTTTATCCGTTTCGATGATAGATGATAAATCATGTATCGAAATTTGTATATCAGCAATTATCCAATATTGGTGTAGGACTGCGGCTTTTTCAGCTGTGGTCTTTTATCCTACAAATTATCATTTGCAAATTTAGATGTTTAAATTTATGATGGGTTGCGGGTTAAATCAGTGCAAACTAACAAGAACTGAGCCGCTTCGCTGATGGAAAGTAATGAACCTTTTTTTATTTAAATCTCTGCGGGTCCGCCTGCTGCTTCTTGTCTTCGTTGCTGTAATTCCAGCCTGGGGAGTGATCGCCTATACCGCTTCGGAGCAAAGACGAATAGCGGTTGTCCAGATTCAGCGCAACGTCCTGCAGCTGGCTGAATTTATGGCCCATGAGGAAGAGCAAATACTGCAGGGTGCCCGCCAAATACTCATCGTTTTGGCGAAATTTATTCAAAAAGAGGATATCCAACCCTCCGAATGCAATGCTTTTTGCGCCGATCTTCTCAAACAGTTCCGGCGTTATGCCAACCTGGGGGCCGTGAGACCCAACGGCAAGGTTTATTGCAGCGCGGTTCCTTTCAACCAGCCTCCCAACGCCACCGATCAGTTATGGTTTCGGCGCGCTGTTGAAACGGGTGATTTTGCCGTCGGTGACTACCACGTCGGCCGCATTACCGGCAAGTCTGTGCTGGTCCTATCCAATCCCGCCATTAACGCTGCCGGGAACACCGTTGCGGTGGTTTTTGCCGCCCTGGACCTGCAATGGCTCAATCGACACAAATTCGACATCCAGGATCTGTTGCCGGCTGATTTCACGATAACCCAGGTCGACGAAAACGGGGTTGTGCTTGCACACCAGCCGAAGCCGAATCAATGGCTCGGGCGAACCATGCCGACTGATTCCTTCTTCCAGGAAATCCTGGCGCAAAAAAAAGGCGTGATCAAAGCCCCCGGTGCGCAGGACAAGCCCTTCATTTATGCGTTTGCCCCGGTACACAGTACTCTCAGAAATCGGCAGATTTACGTAATCCTCGGCCTGTCTGAAAAATACATTTTCGCCGATTCCAATCGAATTCTTCTGCGCAACCTGACGCTGCTTGGAATTGTTGCGCTGGTGGCGATGCTGGCTGCATGGTTTGGCGGTGATCTGTTTATTTTACGTCAGATAAAAACGATGGTGCAGGCCAGCCGCCGACTTGCTGCCGGTGAGTTGAACACCCGCACCGGTCTGCCCTATGGCAAGGATGAACTCAGCCAGCTGGCGAAAGCCTTTGACGAAATGGCGATAGCGCTTGAACAACGCCAGGCGGAGCGCCGTCGGGCGGAAACAGAGCTCAAGCGGTCTCAGGAGCTCTTTCGCAATCTATCCACCCACCTGCAGGAAGTGAGAGAAGAGGAGCGAACCCGGATTGCACGCCAGATTCATGATGATCTGGGGCAGGCACTGACAGCTTTGAAAATCGATATTTCCTGGCTGAACAACAAGTTGCCGGATGAACGGGACATCATCCGTGAAAAATTAGCATCGATGGTCGCTTTAATCGACGGAACCGTGCAAACGGTGCGCAAAGTTTCAGAAGATTTGCGCCCCGGTATTTTGGACGATTTCGGACTTCCGGCCGCAATTGAATGGCAGACGGAAGAATTTCAAAAAAGGACCGGCATCGAATGCAAAAGCGTCTTTTATCCGGACGAATTGGTTTTAAGCAAGGAACAATCCACGAATCTTTTCCGGATCGTCCAGGAGTCTTTGACGAATGTCATCCGCCACGCCGAGGCAACCAGGGTCGAAGTAAGAATCAGCGCGAAAGAAGGTATATTGATTCTGGAGATTCAGGACAACGGCAAAGGGATTAGCGAGGCAGCCACTGCCGATTCGAGGTCATTCGGCCTGATCGGAGTAAAAGAACGGGCCTACTCGCTGGGGGGCGAGGTGACGATCACCGGCGTCCGCAATGAGGGGACGTGCTTGACCGTAAAGATGCCCATTTCTGAAAGGAAGAACTGCCATGATTAAAATAATTATCGCCGATGATCACCCAATTGTGCGTGCCGGTATGAAACAGATTATCTCCGAGGCTTCCGATATGAGTGTTACCGATGAAGCCGGCGATGGCCGTCAGCTGTTGCATAAAATCAGAACGGAAAATTTCGATGTCGTCATTCTGGACATCACGATGCCGCATATCGATGGCCTGGATGTGCTCAAACAGCTAAAGATTGAAAAACCGAAATTGCCGGTGATTGTTTTGTCGATCCATCCCGAGGATCAATATGCCCTGCGTGTATTAAAGGCCGGCGCTTCCGGGTACGTCACCAAGGCCAGTGCGCCGGATGAATTAATCAATGCGATTCGCAAGGTCTTCCGGGGCGGCAAATATATCAGCCCTACCATTGCTGAGAAGATGGCCTTCCAGTTGGATGCCCGCTTTGAAGAAATGCCCCATGAGGCGTTGTCGGACAGAGAATATCAGGTTTTGTGCTTGCTGGCGTCCGGCAAAACCGTCACCGAAATCGCCGATGAGCTCGCGCTGAGCGTCAAAACCGTCAGCACTTACCGCGCACGCATTCTTGAAAAAATGGACATGAAGAACAATGCCGAATTGATCCACTACGCCGTCCAAAATAAGCTTGTGGATTAATTCTCTCACGAGTTTTGGCCCTCTCGCATCTAAATCGCCACCAATAGAATCGTTCATTAGCAGGTGCGGCTGTTTTACAGTCTTGGCCAAAAGTTCTCTGCAAAAAACTGTCAGACAAATACCTACAGAGAACCAGGCTTAATTCTTATCCGATTTTCAGACCAACACCGATACCCACATTCGACTGCATGCTTTACTGTAGGATGAAGAAGTTTGACTAACTTTTATCAGCGCGTCTTTAGCCTATACTAATTTTTCAAAGGATGTTACCGATGGACGAGATGGTAGCCAAAATTTTTATAATCGCGTTTTTAGTCGAAAGTATCGTGCTGCATGAGATTGCGCACGGTTACGTCGCGTTGCTCTTCGGAGACCGCACGGCTCAACGTCAGGGTCGCATCACGCTCAACCCCATTGCCCATATCGATCCGCTGTGGACCATCGCGATACCTATCATCGCTTACTTTCTTTCCAATGGGACATTTATCATCGGCGGGGCAAAACCGGTACCCGTGGATCCGCGCAACTACCGGCGACCGGTGCTGGGAGACATCTGTGTCTCGGGTGCCGGCGTTGCCGTTAACTTCCTGATCGCCGTGATAATGATACTGCTGCTGAACATTGTTCATCTATTTTCCGTCAATCTCAGCGGTTCTACAGCCGTCTATGTGCTGTTGCACGTTGCGCTCCTGAACATCGTGCTGGCGATGTTCAACCTGATTCCCATCCCGCCGCTGGACGGTAGCCACCTTTTCAAATACTTGCTGCCCCAGGAGTTGCGCAGCCGTTATGAGATGCTCGGCCGCAGCGGTGTCGGTTTCATCTTTCTAATTATAGTCATCAATATACCCGTTTTGTGGCATATGTTCGGCACGGCGTTTTCTGCGGTGCAGGATTTTCTATTAGGCAATCTCATATTTTTCTGACAAAGGTGGAGAAAACATTGAAGGTATTGTCCGGTTTAACCGGGCTATGTAGATATACCCGTTTATCAACTTCCCGTCAGTTTGGTCCGGCGCTGGCTTACATCAGCGGTTCACTGAGAACCCTAATCGGCGCTGGTCTGCTCAATATAAAAAATCTCCAGGGGCTGGGTGTGCCCGCTGCCTCTATCGGCGGTGCCGGAACCTTTGATGGAATTTTCTTGACCGACATTTTGGCCGTACTTCTATCCGCTGGATTGGCCGGCCGAAGCCATATAGCCGAGGGATCGCAGGAGGACGGCCTTCGATTCACCTCATACCAAGCACGGGCAACACGACAATACTGACAAAATCAACGAGGCAATGCATAATCATTGGGGCAACCAGGCTCTGGCGCCAAAAATAAATGAGCGCGAGGGCCAAACCCATAACACCGACCGTAATCACGCCGGCAGTCCCTTCGTAGCCATGACCGATTGAGAAGATAAAGGCCGAAAGCACAATCGCGGCGGGCGCGCCTGCGTTGAGGTCTTGAAAACGCATGATGAGGTACCCGCGGAATATCGTCTCTTCAGCCACGGCCACGATCGTTACCAAGAAGACCGCCAGCACTATCCTGGGCATGTCGCCGGGAGTCATATATGACGGCACGGGCGTCAAAGGTAGGGATAACCCGGCCTTTTGCAGGAGGTTTTCCAGCAAGCCGGCGCCGAAGTACAAAGGGATGAAAAGGCCCACGCCGACGGCTACCTCTCTCCAGAAATTTTTGAAGTTCCAGCCCACGCGCTCTGCCGGTTCGCCGTTTCGCCACAAAAAGAAGAGAATCAGGCAGACCAGGGCAGCATCCCGCAGAATGGTTGCCCAGGCCACAAGCACAAAACTCAGGGCACCCTGCTTGACCGCAAAAAAGGAAAGCGCCATGGAAGGCACAATGAGAAACAAAAGGACCGAAACCTCATACAGTCTGAGCTTCTTATCAGACCCGAAATTATACTCCCACAAAGGTTCACGGTCCTCCGGATCGATGTTCATGGATACCTTCTCCCTTGAAGGGGTGAAAGAGTATGTTCAATGGTATAAATCTAAAATCCCTTTTTTTATGCCATCGCGGATTTCTCACCGGACCAATAGAACCTATCCGGGTCCCCCAAAAAGGTGGTGGCTTAGATCAAACCAAGTTCGACTGTGCTGCCAACCTGCACGCGGCCGTCAACTGATGATACCAATAAGATTCATTATTTGCGCACGGGATGTTCAATGACCTTCTGGATGTATTCGTAAAGATCTTTGGCCTGCCGATCGGAAATTTTGGCCGTCGCAAATGCGGGCATAACACCCGCCGAGCCGTCCGGCATTTTGGGGCCGCGGATAAAGGCCTCGAAGCTTTTAAAATCCGCAAGCTGAGGGGCGCTTCTCAGCGGCAGGTTAGGTTTGATGATGTTGCCGCCATTCGGATGGCAACCTTTGCAATTGGCGGAAAATACTTCGGCGCCGGCTTTTACGTCGGCGGGAGGCGCCGGGGCTTTGACGCCGTAAACCAATTGACCCCCGAAGTAGCCTAGGATGACAACCGTCACGAAACACAGGCTGTAGATTGCCAAAACCGCTTTGGATTCGGCCCCCTTTTTAAACCCTATAATTACGGCGGCCGCCAGCAAAACCAAAAGAGCCGGCGCGAAAATCAGCTTTATCTTGATCGGATACAGCATGGCCTCGGCATAGTAGTGCTGCCAATCCATAATGCCGAACAGGATGGTCGGAAATACCCAGATAAAGGCTAGCGTGACGCAAGCGCGCGCAGTTCGCGCCAGGTTGGGTCGCCGCAGGAGCAGGGCAATCCAGGCGAATATAAACGCCGCTACCACCAACCCGATGGGCATATGGACTTCCGTGGGATGGATCGGGTGGGTGTATCCCAGTCCGGCCAGAAACTTGTAGACAAAATCGAACATGGTGCACCTCCTCGAAGATCGAATCGGCAGTGAACTCCTTCGACGGGGGGGAGGCCGGATGTCTCGGTTCAGGCCTCCCCGGTTGATCAGAACATCAACCAGACCAACGCATAAAAGGTGTTGTTATCCGAAGCGTCCCGGCCCGACCCATCGTAATTCGAACTTGAACCGTTGAATTTGTCATAAATCGTGTACTGCAGGGCAAATTTGTATTTGTCCCGGAGAATGTAGTCGCCCTGCAAAATGAATCCGCAGCTGTCCGGCGAGCCGTTACGGCTGCCGTCCACCGGATCAGGCGCATACAGCAAATTATCGTTGTCACCGTCGGTCTGAAAGTACGCCACGGTGCCCCCAAAGGTGCCATAGCTGCTGCGATAGTAATAGTTTGCATTTGCTTTGTAGACCTTCAAGGTCGAATTACGGTTTTCCACGGCGCCCAGCTTGTAACTCTCATTCCAATTTTGTTTTTCATGGATATAGGTGCCCTGGATCGAAAAGAGATGGGGCGTGGCGATGAATTGATACTGGGCGTCCAGGGCGAGATCGGTGAACTTGTCGCTCGACCCGCCGGTCATCCCGTCCGGATGGACACGCGCGTAAAGCCCGTAGGTGCCCAATTCGAGGGAGTTGCCGTCCCAGTTGTGCTGAAATGCAAACCGCCAATACGGAACGGCTCCGTCGGTCTCCGTATCGACCGTGGTGCCGGCCCCCAGGGGGCGGGTAATGCCGTCGTCGGTGGTGCGGTACACCGTAAAATCGGCATAGACCAGATTGTGCCAGAAAGCATAGGCCCCAAGCCCTCCCACCTGCGCATCCAATCCGCCGTCGATGAGCGCACCGGCGACGGGGGCGGGCGCCACTGCAGAGGAGGCATATGGAAACCCCCAGGTGGGTGTGCTGTTCCAGACATCTTCCACTGTTGGACTGTTGTTTAAATTGAAACCGAAGGTCAAATTGGTGCCCCCAACGGAGGTGCCGCGGGCATAGCGGACATCGGTCAGATCCAGGGCAATATCGTTGGCGGTTCCGTCGTAGGTCACCTGGGAAAGGGCCCCGAAGTGATCGATTATTCGGCCACCGTAGAAAAGAGATGCCTGCTGGGGAATGTTGAATTTATCGGTGGTTGAATCCTCGGCATTGTCGAAAGGAGCGATGCCGTTTGTGAGAATGCCGTCGTTTTTATTTAGCAGGGTGGCGGAGGCCTGAAACATAGCGGCGATGGGAGGTCGATAGGGCGCTTTCTCGGAGGCCGTGCTGAAGTGGAATCCTCCCATTTTAAATGTTCGTCCAAAAGGAGTCAGCTCCGGCCAAACGGTATGGCAGGTGTTGCAGGACATGCCTGTCTGGCGGGCGAAGCTGGGGACTGCCTGGGCCTCGCGGATCGACAGATTGGCGAGCAACCCGGCGCCTGCCAGAACCAACAGAATTTTTCGAATTGGGATTAACCTCATTTTTTCTTCCTCCTTTTTTAACCAAGCCGGTTTCGGGGTAGCGCGCAAATTCAGGCAAGGAAAAGTTTTAACAAGGCTGATCGGGTCCATTGAGCGCTGTGCGCAGTGCGCTGCGGAATTCCCCCTTCGATAAACAACTGTCGCAAGCCTTCGATGCATCGATAGACTTTACTTCAGCCGGGCCTATTTAGAAATTTGTGTTGCTACTTTTTGAATGTGTGGTGCATATAATCGGAAATAGCCTTAATTTCATCATCATCGAAACTAAATGCCGGCATCATGCCTTTGCCGGTCGTAACGGTTCGCTTGATTTTCTCATCGGCGTTATTCTGCCAGAACTCGGGATTGGTGAAATCGCGAGGCTTTGGCTTCAGGGCGGATGCTGCCGGTCCGTCCCCGCGTCCATTGGCGCCGTGACATATCTGACATTTGGCCTCATAAAGACTTTCGCCGGTGGCCAATTCATCACCGGCCGCCATGCCGGCCAATCCCAGAATAATCAGAGGAATCATAAGCGAGCCTGCACAGCGGTAATTAAAAATTTTTAACATGCAGTCACCTCCTTTTTTTGTGGGCAAATTGATGATTCCGATGGACAGCATCGCCGATACCGCCAAACGTATGCTTAATCTAAAATTGGAATCGGTCGCGATCTGATTTGCCGGTCGAATAAGATATTTTTTTTCCGTAACAAAAACGGGAACAACGACGATCAGCATGAGTACGAAGGCTGAGATGATGAAGAAGCGCCCGGGCTTCGCCGATGGGTCCTTTGGGGTCGAACAGAAGCATTTGGCTGCAGCCTCCCAGCAAGGCCGCAGCGCAGAGGGATGAAAATCCGATCAAAACGAATTTGATTTTTCGCTTCATCTTTGTATTTGGTATTTAAAAAAAGGCAGCGCACCGGCGCTGGTATCAAAAAAAGCGCAGGCTAACAATCCCATAGCCCATTGGATGTATCAGCGTCAAGCATTTCTTTTTGCCTGGCCCTATTTGGTATGGGTGCCGGTTTTTACTGCATCGAGTGCCGCCCGAAGCTTATCTTCATCATCATGTTTGAGTGGCGTCTGAAGCACATTGCCCCCGAATCTCTTGAGCTCCTTCAAGATAATTTCGGGTTTGGCCTTTTTGGCAACGATGAAGAGGGCGGACGTCCCCGGTTTGAGGTGGGCCCCAAGATCCTTCATAAACTTCTCATCGATACCGATCTGTTTTAAAGAACCGATAACCGCTCCCAGTCCAGTGCCGGCCACAAGCCCGAAAAGAGCCACAGCAGGATTTATCACGATCAACCCGGCCAGGGTGCCGACAAATCCGCCGCCCAAAGCAAGGGGAACTGTAAAATGGGTGACATGATGGAGTTTAACTTTACCCTCCTTTTTATGGATCACCACGGCCGCTTCTTCCAGATCCACCAGATGTTCATGTTGCATCTCCAACAGGTCAAGGCGGACCCGTTCCGCTTTGAATTCATCATCAAAGGCAACAGCGATTAGATGACTCATGGTTCACTCCTTTCCTTGTTTGTTTCCGTTTACTGCAGACCGATGACTAAAAGCTATCCATTTTCAATCTTTTGCGATACCGATGACACCGCAGGCGACCCGGGGTCCGGCATTGCCGGAGGGCTGCGACACCAGATCGTCTTCCCCGGCATGTACAATAACGCCGCGGCCGATAATGGAATCGCGGCCGTCAAACTTCAAATGGGTATCCGTTCCAGCGTAATGGGCATTTCCGCTGTTATCGGCCTCAATATTTCCCAAATCGCCCACGTGCCGTTTGGCCTGATCGGGACCTGCATGGTGCTGGTTCTGCGGATTGAAATGTCCGCCGGCCGATGTGCCGGCCGGCGCCGTGCAGTCGCCGAACTCATGGATGTGGAAGCCGTGTTTGCCGGGACTTAGACCCACGACATCCGCTGTCACTTTTATGCCGTTTGGTGTCCGGCTGAAGTACACAGTTCCGGTGACATTGTTGCCCTGGGTCGGATGAAGAACGGCAACAGCCTTGTTTATCTCAGCGCCATCTGTTTCGCCCGCCAGTACCGGGCAGGCAGAGAATGCCGCGACAGCGGCAACCAAAAAAATCACGGATAGTATCATTTTATGTAGTTTCATGACGTGGTCCCTTCTTCTCCCCTTCGGGGAGACTCTGGTCTTGTCTTAACAACCAATTATTTTTGGTGCAATCGGATAGGGTCAATCCCCTTCCGTTCTTCTTCTCTCCTGTTGTGTATAGTTCCAAACAGTTTTATATGTGTTTCCCTCCTCATGGGTAATGGGTAAAAACGAATCCCGACCCAGCGGATCGGGTTTTCAATATTTGAATAAATTATAATGTTGAACTGTGGAAAGTCTATCGGTATTGGTCCGAAAATCAGGTAGGACTTTGGTCTTATCTTTCGTAGGCGTTTATCCTACAGGTTTAATGGAATTGGCAAGCGCTAATCCAATCTACTGTATTTTCAAACGCTAAATACATGCTTTACCCCATTGCTAATTTTCAGACATTTTCGCATAGTAAACCAATTTTTCAAAGGCTTGTAGCGCGCGATTCGTTGCTGGCAAATTACTTCCAACAGGAGACAATTGTCATTGAATACACCGGAATTTTCCAACCCCGCTATCTGGCCGCTAGCTGTTTTTTTTATTTTGGCCGTTCTGCTGGTAATATTGATGCTGGCCGGGTCGTTCGTTCTCGGTCAGCGCCATCGCAGCCGAGCCGCGGTCGATCCCTATGAATGCGGACTCGTTTCTACCGGCTCCGCCCGGGTGCGCTTTGCCGCTAAGTTTTACCTGATGGCCATGTTTTTCGTTATCTTCGACCTGGAGTCTGTATTCATCCTGGTCTGGTCGGTGAGTGTCCGGGAACTGGGTTGGATCGGATACGTCGAGGTTTCAATATTTATCGGCATTCTCCTGGCAACACTCTTCTATCTCTGGCGCGTGGGCGCCCTTGAATGGGGTACCTTTAAGCATAAGAGAGAAGCGCAAAAGATCCGGCAAAGGCAGCTCGTTTGAGCCCGGGCCGTTGCCGATGGAAGTTAAGACTTGAAGAAAGACACTGAGTTATGAGAACCGTCAAAGATATTTTGCGTGCCAAGGGATCGAAAGTCTACTCTATTGCTCCGGATGCCACCGTTTATGAAGCTCTTAAACGGATGGCCACAAAGAATGTGGGCGCAATGTTGGTTTTTGAAGGAACCGAGCTGGTTGGTCTGATTTCAGAACGCGATTATTCCCGCAAAACCATTTTGAAGGGCAGGCTGTCGAAAGAAACCGCCGTCAGAGAAATAATGACCAACGAGATGGTTAGCGTTCACCCGGATGACGACATCGAAGAGTGTATGGACCTTTTCACCGACAAGCATGTCCGCCATTTGCCGGTCATCGAAAAAGGCAAGGTAGTCGGCATTGTTTCGATCGGCGATATCGTCAAGAGCATTATCGACTACAAAGAACTCATCATCGCAGATCTGGAAAACTATATCAAGGGCAAGCGGTAGAAAGGAGCCGGTTGTAAAATGGGGTGGTGGTCGAGCCGCAAACACAGGCTATTACCGGCCCGAAGGGCTGAATCTCTCGAGGAGGCCGTCAGCCGCAGTCTGATTCTAACTGGCTTACAGGATATTATAGCCTGGGGTCGCAAGTACTCCCTCTGGCCGTTTAATTTCGGCCTGTCGTGCTGCTACGTGGAGATGGCCACGAGTTTAACCAGCCGTTATGACATTGCACGATTCGGTGCCGAAGTCATCCGTGGCACGCCGCGTGAAGCCGACCTGATGATCATTGCCGGCACTCCGTTTGTCAAGTGCGCACCGATCATCCTGCGGCTGTATGAGCAGATGATGGAGCCGCGATGGGTTATATCCATGGGATCATGTGCCAATTCCGGCGGCATGTACGATATTTACAGCGTGGTCCAGGGCGTGGACAAGATTTTGGGGGTGGATGTTTACGTTCCGGGTTGCCCGCCGAGTCCCGGGGCCTTCATGCACGGTCTGGATATGCTTCAGGAAGCGGTCGGTCAGGAACGGCGTCCGTTAAGTTGGGTGGTTGGACCTCAAGACACCCGCCAATTGCCACTGCCGTCCATGCGCGATTTGAAAAGAGACGAACGACGCAAGACAACAACCCTGCGGTCTCCGGATGAAATCTGACCGCGGCAGCATTTGGCTGCAACCGGAATCGCTATGAGCAATTCATCCAGCACCCTTGAGACCGACCTCTTGCAGGAATTGCAGCAGACGTTTGACAGCGGCATTCTCATGGCGCAGCCCTGCCGTGATGAGATCCCGACGGTCTGGATTTCGCGGGACCAAATCCATGCCGTACTGCATTATCTCAAGCACGAAGCCTCCCGGCCCTTCCGAATGCTATATGACCTGACCGCCGTCGACGAGCGAACCCGTGTCAATCGTCAAAATCAACCCAAAAGCGACTTCAGCCTGGTCTATCATCTGCTTTCTTTCGATCGCAACCGCATGGTCCGGATCAAGGTACCGCTTGAGAATGAATACCCCTCCCTGGCCACGGTTACGGATATCTGGTCCTCGGCCAACTGGTATGAACGCGAGGTCTGGGACATGTTCGGAATCACCTTCGAGGGCCATCCCCACCTGCGGCGCATCCTGCTGCCGCCCACCTGGGAAGGCCATCCCCTGCGCAAAGAACATCCGGCCCGGGCGACGGAAATGGATCCTTTCCGCATGTCCGAAGACAAACAGATCCGGGAGGAGGAGGCCATGCGGTTTCGCCCGGAACAATGGGGGCTGCATGATCGGGGTGAGGAAACGGATCTGATGTTTCTCAACCTGGGGCCGCAACACCCCGGTACCCACGGGGTATTCCGCATTGTTTTACAGCTTGACGGTGAGGAGATCGTCGATGCGGTGCCGGAAATCGGTTTTCACCACCGGGGCGCTGAAAAAATGGGCGAACGCCAGACCTGGCACACCTTTATCCCCTATACCGATCGCATCGACTATCTGGGCGGGGTGATGAACAATTTGCCTTATGTTCTGGCCGCGGAGAAGCTGGCTGGGATACAAGTCCCCGACCGGGTTAATGTGATCCGGGTCATGATGGTCGAGCTGTTCCGCATCATCAGCCATCTGGTTTGGTACGGCACGTTTGCCCAGGATGTCGGTATGCTCTCCCCGGTATTTTTCATGTTCAACGACCGCGAGAGAGCTTTTGACATCGTCAGCGCTGTTACCGGCGGCCGCATGCATCCAAGCTGGTTTCGCATCGGCGGCGTGGCCCAGGATCTGCCCAACGGCTGGAATAAGATGCTGGAGGATTTTTTGCCCTACATGTCGCGCCGCTTAAAAGAGTATGACAAAATGGTGATGCAAAACCGCATCTTTAAAGAACGCACCCAGGGTATCGGGAGTTACACGTTGGATGAAGCCGTCGACTGGGGGGTGACCGGACCCGGTCTGCGGGCTTGCGGTCTGGAGTGGGATTTTCGCAAACAAATGCCATATTGCGGCTATGAGCAGTTCGAATTCGAAATTCCCACGGCCGTCCATGGTGATTGCTTTGACCGGGCCCTGGTGCGTGTGGAGGAAATGCGCCAGAGCCTGCGCCTCCTCCAGCAGTGTTTAAAAAATATGCCCGCCGGCCCATACAAAGCCCGTCATCCCCTGACCACCCCCCCGCCGCGGGAGCGGACCCTGCAGGATATCGAAACCCTCATCAATCATTTTCTGGGGGTCAGCTGGGGACCGGTCATACCGGCCGGTGAGGCCTGTGTCATTGTCGAGGCCACCAAGGGAAACAACAGCTATTATCTGATCAGCGACGGGGGCATTCATGCCTACCGCGTTCGAATCCGGACGCCGTCTTTTGCTCACCTGCAGATGATTCCTTTGATCTGCCGGGGCCTGATGGTGCCCGATCTATTGGCGATTCTGGGCAACATTGATTATGTGATGGCCGATTGTGATCGCTGAAGAGGCTAATTGTTATTGGCTTTTAGAGCTTAGATCCTAATAATAAAATGCTCACTACAGAAGAAAAAAAAGAAATCGAAGCCGAATTTCCGCACTACGAACAAAAACGCGCTGTCTGCGTGGAAGCGCTGAAAATCGTTCAGCGGCATCGCGGCTGGGTATCTGACGAGGCCCTCTTGGCGGTCGCTGAATTTCTGGAAATGACACCTGCTGAATTGGATGCGGTCGCCACATTTTACAACCTCATTTTTCGCAAGCCCGTGGGCAAGCATGTCATCCTGGTGTGCGACAGCGTGAGTTGCTGGATCATGGGTTACGAGCGCGTCCTCGGACACCTGAAAGCGCGTCTGGGCATTGACTTGGGAGAAACGACCGGCGACGGTTTATTTACATTGCTGCCGATTGTTTGTCTGGGCGCCTGCGATCAGGCGCCGGCCATGATGATCGACGAAGAACTTTATGGAAATCTGAACCCGGCTAAAATAGACGAAATCCTGGCAAGTTACAGTTAACAATACCCTTATTCCAGTAGGATCTACTTTTAAGGTTGGATTGTATGGATCATTTGAAAAATCCGCTTACCGCCAATATTCGACCCGGCAAGCCTCCGTTCAGCCTGAAGGAGTACGAACAGGCCGGCGGTTATCAGGCCGTGCGCAAAGCGCTGCACAGCCTGACCCCCGGCGAGGTAACCGCCATGGTCAAAGCGTCTAATCTTCGGGGTCGGGGAGGAGCTGGTTTCCCGACCGGCCAGAAATGGAGCTTTATACCCATGGGAGCCGATGCGATCCGACCCAAGTATCTGGTGGTCAACGCCGATGAGATGGAGCCCGCCGCGTTTAAGGATCGGATGCTGCTTGAAGGCAACCCGCATCAACTGATCGAGGGGATCATCGTCGCCGGGTATGCCATTCAGGCTGATATTGCTTATATTTTTTTGCGCCGCGAATACACCCTGCCGGCCAAACGGCTGAAAACAGCTATTGCCGAGGCCTATGCCGGGCATTACCTCGGGCAAAACATTTTGGAATCGGATTTCAGTCTGCAGCTTTATCTGCACGAGAGCGCCGGCCGCTATATCTGCGGCGAGGAAACCGCCCTGCTGAATTCTTTGGAGGGCCGGCGGGCCGCCCCCCGTGCCAAACCGCCGTTTCCTCCGGTCGTCGGGCTCTGGGGCAAACCCACCACACCCAACAATGTAGAGACCATCTCCAACGTGCCCCATATTGTCAATCACGGCGCCGCCTGGTTCAAAGGCCTGAGTCACAGCCCGGACGGCGGCACCAAGATCTATGGGGTAAGCGGCAGGGTCAAGCGCCCGGGTGCCTGGGAACTGCCGATGGGAACCACCCTGCGGGAAATACTGGAAGAGCAGGCCGGCGGCATGCGCGAGGGCTTTAAATTGAGGGGAGTGATTCCCGGCGGCGGTTCAACGGATTTTTTGATGGAAGAACACCTGGATCTCAAGATGGATTTCGACGGTCCCAAGCAGGGGGGCAGCCGGCTGGGGACCGGCACTATTGTGGTGCTCGACGATCAAACTTGTCCGGTCGGCCTGGTGCACAACCTCATGCAATTTTTTGCCCGGGAGTCCTGCGGCTGGTGCACGCCCTGCCGGGAAGGACTGTCCTGGACGGCCCGCATTCTGGCGGCGATTGAAAGCGGACAGGGACAGTCGGAGGATTTTGCGCGGCTGCAGAAGCACACCCGCCTGCTGGGACCGGGACATACTTTTTGCGCCTTGGCGCCCGGCGCTATGGAGCCCCTGCAAAGTGCCCTGAAGTATTTCGAGGAAGACTTCAATCGCCATATTCGCGAAAAACGCTGCCCGTGGAGATAATCGATGGCAACCATTTATATAGACGGCCGGCCCTATGAAATCGAAGAGGGACAGAACCTGCTTCAGGCCTGTCTGGGCCTGGGCTTTGAGGTGCCGTATTTTTGCTGGCACCCGGCCTTGAACTCCGTGGGTGCCTGCCGCCAATGCGCGGTCAAGCGTTTTAAGGATGAAAAGGATGAGCGCGGTGAAATCGTGATGGCCTGCATGACCCCGGCTGACGAGGGAACACGCATTTCCATCGACGACCCGGAGGCCAAGGAATTCCGGGCTGCTGTAATCGAATGGTTGATGGTCAATCATCCCCATGATTGTCCGGTCTGTGATGAAGGCGGCGAATGCCATCTTCAGGACATGACCGTGATGACCGGCCATAACTATCGGGAATATCGCTTCGAAAAGCGGACCCACCGCAATCAGGACCTGGGACCCTTCATCAATCACGAAATGAACCGTTGCATCCAGTGCTACCGCTGTGTTCGATTTTATCATAACTATGCGGGCGGCCGCGATTTAAATGTTTTTGGTTGCCATGATCATGTGTATTTCGGTCGTCAGCAGCCCGGTACGCTGGAAAATGAATTCAGCGGCAACCTGGTCGAAATATGCCCCACCGGCGTATTTACCGACAAAACCGAGAAAAGGCATTTCACCCGCAAATGGGATCTGCAAACCGCACCGTCGGTCTGCATGCACTGCAGCCTGGGCTGCAACACCCTACCGGGCGAACGCTACGGCAGGCTGCGCCGGATTCGCAATCGCTACCACCATGAGATCAACGGCTATTTTCTGTGCGATCGCGGCCGCTATGGCTACGAATTCGTTAACTGCGAACGGCGCATCCGCGAGCCCTTGCGCCGCAACGGCCATACGCTGCAGCCGGTTTCATGGGAGATGCTGCGGCCGCAGGTGGCCGCCTGCCTGGCCGACAGCAGCCGGATTGTCGGCATCGGTTCCCCACGGGCTTCGCTGGAGGCCAATTTTGCACTGCGGACACTGGTCGGACCCGACCGGTTCTGTGGGGGCATGTCGGCCGGCGACGACCGCCTAGTGACCGCGGCCCTGCGAATATTGCAGCAGGGCCCGGCGCGCTTGCCGTCCCTGAACGATGTCCGCCGGGCCGATGCGGTTTTGGTGCTGGGTGAAGATGTTGCCGACACCGCACCGTTGCTGGCGCTGGCTTTGCGCCAGCTGATACATCGCAAAGCGGCCAGGGTCGCCCAACGGGTGAAATTGCCCCGCTGGAACGACGCCGGCATCCGCGAGGTGGTCCAGAACGAAAAGGAGATGCTTTTTATCGCCACGCCACACAGTACCCGGCTTGACGATGCGGCCTTAAAGACCTGGCGGGCAGCGCCCGACGACTTGATCCGCCTGGGATTTGCAGTCGCCGCGGCGTTGAATCCCCAAGCCCCGGCGGTGACGAACCTGCCGGCCGAGATCGGGTCGCTGGCCGATGAAATTGCCCGAACCTTGGGTGGCGCTGAACGGCCGCTGGTTGTCAGCGGTACCGGCTGCGGCAGCGAGGCCCTGCTCCAGGCCGCCGCCAACGTCGCCTGGGCGTTGTGTGCGCAGGGTAGCCCGGCGCAGATATGCTTCGCACTGCCGGAGTGCAACAGCATGGGAACGGCGCTGATGGAGGCCCAAAGTCTAAAGGAGGTCGTGGATGCCGTGCAGAGCGGGCGGGCGGACACCGTCATCATATTGGAAAACGATTTGTATCGGAGGGCGGATGCCGCTGCCGTCAATGCCCTGTTTGAGGCCGCCCAGCATGTTATCGTCATCGATCATTTGACTACCGCCACCGGTGATAGGGCCGAGTTGATACTTCCAGCCGCCACCTTCGCCGAAGCCTCCGGCACGGTGGTGAACAACGAGGGCCGCGCCCAGCGTTTTTACCGGGTTTTTGCACCGGCCGGAGAAGTACGTGAGAGCTGGCGCTGGATGCAAAAAATGATGACGGCCGCCGGAAATACCGCTGCAGCGGGTTGGCAGAAGCTTGATGATGTTGTCGCGGCATTGGCTGAAGCCCTGCCGCTCTTTGATCCCATCCTGCTTGCCGCCCCGCCGGCCGAATTTCGACAAATGGGTTCGAAGATCCCTCGCCAGTCGCATCGGTACAGCGGGCGCACCGCCATGCTTGCCGATATCAGCGTGCACGAACCGAAGCCGCCCGAAGACGTTGATTCGCCGCTGGCGTTCTCGATGGAAGGCTATGACGGACAGCCGCCGGCGGACCTCATCCAGCGCTTCTGGGCGCCGGGCTGGAATTCGGTGCAGGCCCTCAACAAATTTCAGGCTGAAATCGGCGGTCCGCTGCGGGGCGGGGATCCGGGCCGGCGCCTGATCGAACCCGCGCTGGATGCGGAAATAACATATTTCAAAAAGATTCCATCCGCCAGGCCGGCCGATGGCGAGTGGATCCTGGTGGCCGTGCATCACATCTTCGGCGCCGAGGAGCTTAGCATGGCGACCGCAGGCGTGGCTGAACGGGCCCCGCGGCCTTATGTGGCCCTGAATGCGGATGATGCCGCCGAACTTGGCACCGCCGCCGGAGAGGAGGTCGAAGTCAGATGGAATTCCCGGCGCCATCGCCTGCCGGTCCGGCTGATGCCGTCTTTGCCCCGCCGGGTCGCCGGGATGCCGGTCGGTTTGCCGGGATGGCCGGGGCTCAACCTGCCGGCTGGCGCCAGGATTTTCAGGGGGGACGATCATGATTGAGATTCTGTGGTCGCTGGTTACTATCATCTGCGTGCTGACCGCGGCGTTGACCGTCAGCGCCGGTTTGATATGGCTGGAACGACGGCTGCTGGGGCTGTGGCAGGATCGGTACGGACCCAACCGTGCCGGTCCGTTCGGTCTGCTGCAGGTGGTGGCCGACGGAATCAAGATCTTCTTTAAAGAAGATTGGATTCCGCCTTTTGCCGATAAACCCGTGTTTGTGCTGGCACCGGCCGTGGTGGTGATCACCATGCTGATGGTGTTTGCCGTCATTCCCTACACCCCGGTTATTCAGGTGGTGAATCTTAACATCGGTCTGCTCTTTTTCCTGGCGATGTCGTCGCTGAGCGTTTACAGTGTGGTCCTGGGCGGATGGTCCTCTCAGAGCAAATACCCGCTGCTGGGAGGCATCCGGGCCGCGGCCCAGCTGCTGAGCTACGAAGTATTCATGGGTCTGTCATTGATGGGGGTGGTGATGATGGCCGGATCCTTCGATCTGCGTGATATCGTCGTGGCCCAGTCGCGGATGTGGTTTTGCATCCCGCAGTTTTTGGGGTTTCTGATTTTCATGATTGCCGGCCTGGCCGAAAGTCACCGGCTGCCTTTTGACCTGCCGGAGGCCGAGAGTGAATTGGTGGCCGGTTATCATTCCGAATATTCGGGGATGAAGTTCGGCATGTTTTTTGTCGGCGAATATCTGGGCATCACCCTGATTTCGGCCATGATTACGACCCTTTTCTTCGGCGGCTGGCTGGGTCCCGTGCTGCCGCCGATCGTCTGGTTTTTAATCAAGACCTTTGTATTCATCTGTATTTTTATCCTGTTTCGAGCAGCGCTGCCGCGGCCGCGCTACGATCAGCTGATGGCATTCGGCTGGAAAGTGCTGCTGCCGCTGACCCTGCTGAATTTGCTGGCCACCGGTGCACTGGTGCTGGTGCTTGACGGTTAAGGAAGTTTGTGAGCCGGTAAGCTCGTTAGTTTGTTAAGATACTGAGCTTACCAACTTCGGGACTCATTTTTCGATTAACTAACAGCTGATAACAAATAGCCAAAAACTAATAACCAGTAATTCCCAGAAGTGAATCCATGCTGAGCAATCTTAAAACAATTTGGATGATTTTGCGGCACACCTTCCAGCGGCCGGTGACGGTGCAGTACCCTGAAGAAAAGATCCCACTGCCGCCCAGGTTCAGGGGGCGGATCATTCTCTCGCGCGACCCGGACGGCGAGGAGCGCTGCGTGGCCTGTTATCTTTGCTCGGTGGCCTGCCCGGTGGACTGCATCGCGCTGCAGGCCACCGAAGATGAGCACGGCCGGCGCTATCCCGAATTCTTTCGCATTAATTTTTCGCGCTGTATTCTGTGCGGTTTCTGCGAGGAAGCCTGTCCGACGGATGCAATTCAACTCACGCCGGATTTTGAATATGCCGAGTACAACCGCCAGAACATGGTCTACGAAAAAGAAGACCTGTTGATCAGCGGTCCCGGCAAACACCCCGGCTACAACTTTTACCGGGTGGCCGGATTGGCTATCGGCGGCAAGCACAAGGGCGAGGCGCAAAACGAAAAGCCACCGGTGGATGTGTACAGTTTGCTGCCCTGAAGGAGTTTTCAATGAATGTGGTATTTTACCTATCGGCGGGTATCGCCGTGGTTTCCACCCTGATGGTGATCACCCGGTTGAATGCGGTTCACGCCTTGATTTATCTGATCATTTCCCTGTTGGCCGTGGCGGTGATCTTTTATACGCTGGGCGCACCGTTTGCCGCCGCCCTGGAAATCATCATTTATGCCGGCGCCATCATGGTGCTCTTTGTGTTCGTCGTCATGATGCTCAACCTGGGCCCGGCCACCCTCGAGCAGGAGCGACGCTGGCTGCAACCGAAGATGTGGCTCGGCCCGGCCCTGCTGGCCGGCGTTTTGCTGGCTGAGCTGATCTATATGCTCGCACGGGTCCACCCTTCAGCCGGCGGGATGGTTGTGGGAACCAAACTGCTGGGCCTGACGCTTTTCGGCCCCTATCTGCTGGGCGTGGAACTGGCTTCCATGTTGTTGCTGGCCGGTCTGGTGGGTGCGTATCATCTCGGATTGCGCCCGCCACTTCAATCTCACCGAAAAGGAGAATGACCATGGCTTCGGTACCGGTATCCCATGGACTGATTCTGGCGGGAGTCCTTTTTATGCTGGGGCTCAGCGGAGTTCTCGTGCGCCGCAACATTATTTTTATCCTGTTTTGCATCGAAATCATGTTAAATGCCGCCGGGTTGGCATTCATCGTCGCCGGCTCGCGCTGGGAATCGGCGGACGGACAGGTGATGTTTATCTTTATTTTGTGCATGGCCGCAGCCGAAGTCTCCGTCGGCCTGGCGCTGGTGCTCCAACTTTACCGCAGCATGCGGACCCTGGACGCCGACGCGGCCAGTGTAATGCGGGGTTGATATGTTTGAATTGCTCTGGTTAATTCCGGCGCTGCCTTTTGCCGGATTCGTGGTGCTGGCACTGGTCGGCGGACGGCTTTCGCGTCCGGCGGCGGCGGTTGTCGGAGCCGGGTCGGTGGGGCTGTCGGCAGTCGTGATGGTGCTGGTGGCAATCGAATTTCTGGGCACACCGCCGCCCCACCATGTGTACGCCCAAACGATTTGGATCTGGCTGAGCGTCGGCTCCTTTTCGCCGGCCATCGCTTTTTATCTGGATGCTCTTTCCCTGGTGATGATCTTTGTGATCACCTTCGTCGGTTTTCTGATCCATTTGTATTCCACCGAATTTATGATCGATGACGAGGGCTACAGCCGCTTTTTTGCTTACATGAACCTGTTTGTCGGTTCGATGCTGACGCTGGTGCTGGCCGACAACCTGCTGCTGCTGTATCTGGGCTGGGAAGGCGTCGGGCTGTGCAGCTATCTGCTGATCGGTTTCTGGTATACGGAGCCTGCCAACGGGCATGCGGCCCGCAAGGCCTTTGTTGTCACCCGCGTGGGGGATGCGGCCATGGCCGTCGGCCTGTATTTGCTTTTCACCCGGCTGGATACCCTCCAAATCCAGGACCTCATGACCCGGGCCGTACAGGCATGGCCGGCCGGTTCGGCCCTGCCGATGGCAGCTGCACTGCTTCTACTGGGAGGAGCGGTCGGCAAATCCGCCCAACTGCCGCTACAGACCTGGTTGCCCGATGCCATGGCGGGTCCCACCCCCGTCAGTGCCCTGATCCATGCGGCCACCATGGTCACCGCCGGCGTGTACCTGATCGCCCGCACCCACGTGCTGTTTACCCTGGCACCGGCAGTGATGACGATCGTGGCGATCGTGGGGGCGGCTACCCTGCTGCTGGCCGGATTCAGCGGCCTTACCCAGTGGGATATAAAACGAGTCCTGGCCTATTCCACCATCAGCCAGATCGGCTACATGTTTATGGCCCTGGGAGTCGGAGCCTGGACGGCCGGCATCTTTCATTTCATGATCCATGCCTTTTTCAAGGCGCTTCTGTTCCTGGGGGCCGGCTCAATCATCATCGCTCTCGACCATGAACACAACATGTTCAAGATGGGCGGTTTGCGCCGACAGCTGCCGATCACCTTCTGGACTTTTCTGGCGGGCGCCGGGGCCTTGTCCGCGGTGCCCCTGATAACCTCCGGCTTTTACAGCAAAGACCTGATTATCTGGCAGTCCTACGCCTCCGCCCAAGGCAGCATATGGCTGTGGGTGGCCGGGTTGGTCGGCGCCCTTCTGACTTCCATGTACACCTTTCGCATGGTGTTTATTACATTTTTCGGTCCGCCCAACGCTCAGGCGAACCACCGGCCGGGGATGCGGATAAATCTGCCGCTGGTCGTGCTGGCGGTGCTTTCGCTGGCGGCCGGTTTTATCAATTTGCCCGATATTCTGGGCAACCTGCCGTTTTTCTCGGATTTTTTGCACAGTGCCCTGCCCGCGGCTTCCATTCTGCCGGCCAAAGCCGGTTACGAGGGTCTCTTTGCCGTTATATCCGGCGTCGTTTCTGTGTCGGGCATCTTTATCATCTATCTGTTTACAATGCGCTATCGCCGGCTGACCGGAAATCTTGTCAATTCTTCATTCGGCAGGATGCTGCATCGTTTCTGGTTTGCGGGCTGGGGCTTCGACTGGCTGTACGACCGGCTTCTGCTCCGGCCTTATGTCTGGCTGGCCCGCATCGACAAGGATGATGTCGTAGATCTTTTCTTCGACGGGACCGCCTGGTGCAATCGGATGGGCTACCGCGCCTTGAGCTTTTCCCAGAGCGGGTATATCCGCTGGTATGCCGCCGGTATGGCGATCGGCGCAGCGGTCTTTATCGGAATGGTGGTGTTTTTATGATACTGCTATGGCTTATTATAGTTCCGGCAGCCGCGGGGCTGCTCGCCTGGTTTATGGGTCGCCGGCATCCCGGCTGGTCGCGCTGGATATCGCTGATTGCCCTGGCGGTCAACCTGATCCTGGCCCTGGCGTTGCTGACGCAGTATGCCAGTCAGCTGACGATCACACCCGGCGGTCCATGGCTGGCCGAGATAGATCTGACCTGGATTCCACAACTGGGCATCAGTTTTCATCTGGCCGTCGACGGTTTGAGCCTGGTGCTGGTATTGCTGACGGCTTTTTTGGGAATGACCGCCGTGGGGTCTGCCTGGACTGAAATAAGCGAACAGGTCGGATTTTTTTACTTCAACCTGATGTGGGTTTTGGCCGGAATCACAGGTGTATTCCTGGCCCTGGACCTGTTTTTATTTTATTTCTTCTGGGAAATGATGCTGGTGCCCATGTACTTTATCATCGCCGTCTGGGGCCATGAGAATCGGATTTATGCCGCCGTCAAATTTTTTCTGTTTACCCAGATCAGCGGCCTGCTGATGCTCTTGGCCATCGTCGGGCTGTATTTTGTGCACGGGCAAAATACCGGGGTCTACACCTTTGACTACCGCCAACTGCTGGGAACCGCCATGTCTGAAACTACCGCGATGTGGCTGATGCTGGGTTTTCTGGTCGCCTTTCTGGTCAAGCTGCCGGCTGTGCCGGTGCATACCTGGCTGCCCGATGCCCACACCGAGGCGCCCACCCCGGGAAGTGTGATCCTCGCCGGGTTGCTGCTGAAAACCGGCGCTTACGGATTGCTGCGCTTTGTTGTGCCCCTGTTTCCCCAGGCGGCCTTTGCGTTTGCACCGGTGGCGATGGTGCTGGCGATCCTCGGGATTCTCTACGGCGCGTTGCTGGCTTTTTCTCAAACCGATCTCAAGCGGCTGGTGGCCTACACGAGCGTCAGTCACATGGGGTTTGTGTTGCTCGGTGTATTCGTCTGGAACGAGTTGGCCCTGCAGGGTGTGGTGCTGCAAATCCTCTGTCACGGAATCAGCACCGGCGCGCTGTTTATTCTGGCGGGATCCATCCAGGAGCGCATCCACACCCGCGATATGCGCCGCATGGGGGGGCTGTGGGCTGCCGTGCCGCGGCTGGCCGGGGTGGCCATGATTTTTGCACTGGCGTCGCTGGGGCTGCCCGGTTTGGGTAATTTTGTGAGCGAAATCCTCATCCTTTTCGGCACCTATCGCGTCAGCGTCGCCGCGGCGGTCCTGGCAACCCTGGGATTGATCAGTGCCACCATCTATGCGTTATGGATGATTCAAGCCGCCTTCCATGGTCCGGATAAAGAGGGCTGGAAACTTCCCGATCTTTCGGGCCGGGAAGCCGCCGTGATGGGAGCCATGATCGCGGTCATCCTCTGGTTGGGCCTTTACCCACAGCCGGTGTTTAAAACAACCGCCCCCGCCCTTCATCACCTGGAGCAGACGGCAAGCCCCAAGCAGATTGGCGCTCGACCGCCGTCCCAGGCGATCGTTTTATCTGAAACCGGCAGACGCCCGTCGGCCGCATCGCTTGGGCCGAAGGGAGGCACTCCATGAGCTTGGCCGACCTGATTTCTCTGATGCCCCTGATGGTTCTGGCGGCAACCCCGATAGCCGTGATGCTGGTGATTGCCTTCTATCGCAGCCATTCGGTTACGGTGGTGCTGACCGGCATTGGACTGGCGGGAGCGTTCATCTCCCTGCCGTTGACGTCATCTGCGGAAACCGGCCAGGTCTCCATGATTCTGATGATGGACGGCTTTGCGCGCTTTTACATCGGGCTGCTCGTAGCCGCCGGTTTTGCCGCAGTTCTGCTGTCCTATGGATACCTGCTATCCTATGAGGGCCATTGCGAAGAGTATTATATCTTGATGCTTTTGGCTGTCCTGGGTTCGGCCGTGATTGTGGCCAGCCGGCATTTCGCCTCCTTTTTCCTGGGGCTGGAGATTCTGAGCATCTCGCTTTACGCCCTCATCGCCTATCCGCGCCTGAAGGCCATCGGCATCGAAGCGGCGCTAAAGTACCTTGTATTGGCCGCCACCTCAGCCGCTTTTCTGGTTTTTGGCATGGCATTGATTTATGCCGCGCTGGGAACCATGGAGTTGACCCACACGGCGACACTTATCTTCCACTCACCGGCCGAGGGCCGCAGCCTGCTCGTCATGGCCGGTTTGATCATGCTGCTCGTCGGGATCGGATTCAAGCTGGCGGTGGTGCCGTTTCACCTCTGGACGCCTGATGTCTACCAGGGAGCCCCGGCCCCGGTTACCGCATTTGTCGCCACCGTTTCCAAGGGCAGTCTGGTCGGCTTAATTGTCCGCTTTTTCGGCCCGGTCGATATTGCCGCTATAGGGTCATTATTTGCGGTATTTACCGTCATCGCCGTCGCCTCGATGATATTCGGCAACATCCTGGCGCTTCTGCAAAACAACGTTAAGCGCCTACTGGCCTATTCATCCATTGCACACCTGGGCTATCTGCTGGTCGCCTTTTTGGTGGGGGGGGCCATGGGACCGCCGGCGGTCACCTTTTATTTGGTTGCCTACTTCGTGATGACGCTGGGCGCCTTCGGTGTCATCACCGTGCTGTCCGGCCCGCAGCGGGAAGCCGAACAAATTGACGATTACCGCGGATTGTTCTGGCGCCGGCCCTGGCTCGGGGGGACATTCACGGCCATGCTGCTGTCCCTGGCGGGTATCCCGCTGACCGTCGGCTTTATCGGCAAGTTTTACCTGGTGGCGGCCGGCGTGAGCGCCTCTCTCTGGCTGCTGGTCGTCGTGCTGGTGCTGACCAGCGGCATCGGGCTGTTTTACTACCTGCGCGTGGTAGTTGCAATCTTTGCCCGACCGCCTCAGGCTCCCGCCCCGATCGCGGCGCTGCCGTTTGCCGGCGGCCTGACGCTGGCCGCATTGACCGTGATGCTTGTCTGGCTGGGCCTGCTGCCGTCACCGTTATTTGAATTAATACGCAATATGATTGTTTAATACCTGAATTTTGCACGTAAATCTTCTTTAGAGCGATCGAAGTTATATGCTCGGGATTGACTTCGAGCGATGATGGCGGCTCAAAAATTCAGGTATCTATGTCTTAAATCAATAATGAAGCGCCTTGTTAATTGAAGGTCCGGCGGATTAATTAATTTGTGCTGCGCATCCCGCCGCAGCCCGACGTTCTCATCATCGTTCGATCCTCACACCTCCCATCGTTTGAGCATTTTTTTAATCGTTAACCCCTGAACGACGATCGAGAAGACCACCACCATATAGGTGGTGAATATAATGACACCCCGCTGCGGATCCGGCGGAATTGAGAGCGCCAATGCCACGGCAATCCCGCCGCGCAGCCCGCCCCAGGTCAGTGTTTTGATCGCGTTTTTGCGGGAGGGCAGATGTTTCCCCAGCAGACCGAAGGGTATTCCGACACTCACGAGCCTGACCAGCAGCACCAGCGGAATGATGAGCAGGCCGGCAATGAAATAATGGAAGCTGATTTCCAGCACAAGGACTTCAATACCGATCAGGATAAAGAGAACGGCATTCAGGATTTCATCGATGAGCTCCCAGAATGTATCGAGATTTTTGCGGGTGGTCTCGGACATCGCAAAGGCGCGGCCGTGGTTGCCTATCAGCAGTCCGGCCGCCACGATCGCCAGGGGGCCGGAAGTGTTCAGCACATGGGCAAGATCATAGCCGCCCATTACCAGGCCAAGGGTAATGAGAATCTCCACCTGATAGTTGTCCACGCGTTTGAGCATCTGATAGGCGATCCAACCGATGGCCAGCCCGATCAAAATCCCACCGAAAGCTTCTTTGGCAAACAGCAATGCGGACTGACCCACAGATGTACCGGGGTCTCCGGCCACGATGCGCTCCAGAACAATAAACAGCACCACGCCCACGCCGTCATTAAAAAGTGCTTCGCCGGCCATTTGAGTTTCAATGCTTTTGGGTACTTTCAGCTCCTTGAGAATCCCGAGCACGGCCACCGGATCCGTGGGGGATATCAGGGCACCGAACAACAGGCAGTAGGTCAACGGAATTTCAGGGCCTATCAGGCGAAAAACCTGCCAGGCAAGTACACCGACCAGACCCGTTGATAGAATGGTCCCGGCGGTGGCCAGCAAAAAAATGATCCATTTGTGCTGCAACAGTTCGTTGGCCTCAACGTGCAGCGCCCCGGCAAACAGCAGAAAGCCCAGCATGCCCTGCAGCAGCAGACGATTAAAATCGATGTGCTGGATCAGCACGGTGGCTTAGGCCCGGACGTCCCACCCGGTGCGTCCGACTAAAATCAGCGCAATGGAAAGCACCAGCGCGAACAGCATCAACCCGATGGTGCGCGGCAACCGGAAATAGCGGTAATTGATAAAGCTAAAAATCGCCGAGAGACTGATCAAGATCGAGATAATGGTCAGCATATCCATATGTCTTCAGATTATACCTTCGCTGAGCGCAGTTTCAGATTTTTGACGAAAAAAAACTGTGAGCGGAACCAGGGCCACCGTGGCCAGAGCCAGCAGCCAAAAAGTGTCGTTAAATGCCAACATATGGGCCTGCCGCAACACTCGCTGGTAGATCTCACCGAGGGCTGCGGAAGACCCTGCGAACGGCGCCTGATGGAGTTGCAGCCATTGTTGAATCTGATTGTTATAATGCTGAAAGTTCGGATTATAGGGCGTGACATGTTCCGCCAGAAAGCTCTGATGCAGCTGGGTGCGCCGGGCGAGAACGGTTGTGCAGAAGGCCACTCCGAAACTGCTCCCCAGGTTCCGCAGCAGGTTAAAGATTCCCGACGCATTGCCGGTTTCCTCGTTGGGGATGCCGGAAAAAGTTGCTGCCGAAAGCGGCACGAAGAAAAGCCCCAACCCAAAGCCCTGAATGATCCGCGGCCAGACCACCGCCCCAAAGCCTGCATCCAGGTTAAAACCTGCCATCAGCCACAGCGCGCAGGCGCTGATCGACAGACCGGCTGCCAGCAGCAGTCGCGGACTGACATTTTTTTTCATCAGCAGTCCTGCCAGCGGCATGATAAAAAAGGCTGCGATGCCTCCGGGTCCGAGAACCAGTCCCGCCCAAAAAGAGGTATATCCCATCAGACTCTGCAGGTAGAGCGGAAGCAGCACAATACTGCCGAAGATACAGAAAAAACCGGCGAACATAATCAGGTTGCCGATCGCGAAGCTGCGATTCCGAAAAACCCTAAGATCCACGACCGGGTTCGTGCTGCGCAGCTCGGTGATCACAAATAGAATCAAGGTCGTCACGGAGATAAGGCTGAAAGTGACGATAAAGTTCGAGCTGAACCAATCGTCCCGCTGACCCTTATCCAGAACAATTTGCAGGCATCCCAGTCCGACCGCGAGGAAAAACAGACCCCATTTATCGATTTTAGGCTGTCGCCGGCGGATATAGCGGGGGTCGTGGACGAACAGAAAAACCAGCGCAATCGCCAGAAGGCCCGCCGGCAGATTAATATAAAATACCCAGCGCCAGTTCCAGGTATCGGTGAGCCAGCCGCCGAGCACCGGACCCATGATGGGGGCCAGAACAACGCCCATTCCAAAGACGGCCATCGCCAATCCCCGCTCTTCATCAGGAAAAGATTCCAGCAGGATGGCCTGCGAAATGGGCTGCAGACCGCCGCCGCCGATGCCCTGCAAAATCCTGGCGCCTATAAGGATCGCAAGCGAAAGGGCGGACCCGCACAGAATCGAACTGGCAGTGAAGAGGATCAAAGAAAAGATAAGGTAGCGTTTTCTCCCGAAAATGCCGGCCAGCCAGCCGCTGATCGGGATGATGATCGCATTTGAGACCAGATAGGAAGTCAAAATCCAGGTCACCTCGTCCAGGCCGGCACTGAGGCTGCCCTGGATGTGAGGCAGCGAGACATTGACGACACTGATGTCCATGATCTCGATGAAGGTCGGCAGCATCACCGTGAGGGCCACAATCCATTTGTTGGCCTGATGTGTTTCCGCAGGTGTCGTCATCTTCGTGATTTGGGCGTTGCGCCCGGGTTTTCAGCCTGCAGCGTCTCGCCGCTGCGATCCGAAGTGTTGATAGTGACTTCCAATGACAGACCCACCCGCAGCGGATAGCCACGCGGCGGTGGAGCATTCAGAGCAACTTTTACGGGAACGCGCTGGACGACCTTAATCCAGTTGCCGGTGGCATTTTCGGGCGGCAGCAGTGAAAAGGCGGCGCCGGTGCCGGCGCGAATCCCGACCACCTTTCCATGATAAGCATAATCCGGATAAATGTCCGCCCGAATGACGGCCGGCTGTGCGAGACGCACATGCGTGAGGTCGGTTTCCTTGAAATTGGCTTCCACATAGATTTCCTGCAGCGGGACAACCGCCATCAGGGCCAGTCCCGGCTGAATACGGTCCCCGTCCTGAATCGATTTTTGCGCGATATACCCGGCGATGGGAGCCGTTATCGTGCAGTAAGAAAGGCGTAATTGTTCTGCCTCCAGCTCGGCCCGCTGAACATCGCGTTGGGCTTTCAAGGAGGCCAGCCGGTAACGCTCAATATCGTTTTTATATAGATCAGCGCGGGTTGATTTCAGTTGGGCTTCAGCTTCCGTAATTTCTTGTTCGCTGCCTTCCAGCGAAGCGTTTTCTGAGGATATTTGGGCATCGACCGCATCCAGGGCCGCTTGAGTTTGTTTAAATTTCGTGCGGGCCTCATCCCGTCGCTCCGCCGCGACGGCACCGCTTTTAAAAAGTTGTTCAAAACGCTTGAAATCCTTCTGGGCCAGTTTGAACTCCGCCCGGGCCGATACCCGCTGGCTATCAAGTTTCGACAATTGGTGCTGGGTTGCCAGCCGCTTGTCATGGGTGGCCTTTAACGCGGCTTCCGCCGCCTGGATCTGGGCCGTGGTTTGAAGATCTGTCTGAGAAACGGAAGCTTCAAGGGCCCAGACATCGGCTTGGATTTGGGTCAGCTGGGCCTGTGCTTTCTGAACCGCAGTTTGGTAAACCGCCGGGTCGAGTTCCAGGAGCGTCTGGCCGGGCTTTACGAAATAGTCGTTGTGAACCAGCACCCGCGAAACCGTCCCGGGCACGCGGCTGCTGATCTGAGCGCTGTCCGCCATGGCGTAGGCATCTTCCGTACTGACGCGATTGTACTCGAAAAGCCACCAGTAGGCGGCACCTGCCGTTGCCACCATAACAACCAGTAGTCCGAGTGCGACAATCTTTTTTTTGCCAAACCGGTTTTTCGATTCAGACTGGGGTTCGCCGTCGCGATTATTCAATTCAGTCATTGTCCTTTATTTCTACAACGGTTCGTGCGATGCATTTTTAACGATATGAACTATTTACAACCGTTTTCAGCTTATTTGGATTACGCTTAAATCTATTTTCAATCCGGAACTGCAGGATATCACAGTCCACGTGGCGGACGGCCGGGTCACCCTTTCCGGTCAGGTAGACTTCGAATTCCAGAAAAGAAGAGCCGGTTTGATCGCTACCCAGCTGCAGGGGATCAGGGCTGCCGACAATTATTTGGAAATCGTTTTCAAAAATCCCCGATCCGATCGGGAAATTCGGAAAGATATTCTCAATATCCTGGGCCGTGCGGGCCTATGGCGCACAGGTCAGGAGCATGTCCGAAGTGACGGGCACCACGGTGGCGTCGATTGACATCATGACGCTTAGGACGAATATGTTAAGAATTGAAAAAACAAACAGCTTTCTTGCCCAGAGCCGGTCATCGGATGTCTTGTAGCCTGACAGGGCTATGGACAGCCAGCACAGGCCCGACCCAGCCGCTGCCGCAAGGTAGCAATATCCGGTGTAGCCAGCGAAGGTCAGCATCAGCGTAGCCGTAATAAAAACCAGGATATAACCGAGGATATGATTTTTGGCAGATGGAATTCCCCGCTTGATCGGCAACACCGGAATTGCCGCTGTTGTGTAATCATCAAATCGAAAAATGACGATGGCGTAGCAATGCGGAATCTGCCATAAGCTGAAGATCGACAGCAAGAGCAACGCTCCCATGTCGAAGCGGTTGCTGACCGCGCAATATCCCGCCAGGGGAGGTGCGGCCCCCGCCAGGCTGCCGATCAAAGTACCGTATACGGAACGGCGTTTCAGGTACAGGCTGTAAACCCCTACATAGATCGCAAAACCGGTCAGCACGATGGCAACGGACAATATGTTTGTTGACGTCCAGAGCAGGGACGTACCTGCAATGCCCAGCAGGAACGCATAGAGGACGGCTACTTTCGTCGACATGCACCTGCGGGCGAGGGCGCGGTTGCGGGTCCGGGCCATTTTTCGGTCCATATTTCCATCAATGTAATTGTTAAAAACACAGCCGGAAGCGACCACCAAAGATATACCGCTGAGGGTCGGCAGCAGAGCGGCGAAATCAATTTGTCCTTTGGAGGCAAGAAAAAAGCCGCCCGCCGTGGTGATCAGGTTGCCCAGGATAATCCCCGGTTTGGTAACGAGTAAATAGTTTTTGATAACTTCAGACATTATACCATCATACGGTAGTGCAGGTGATACATGATCCAGAGCGTCCCACCTACGAAAAGGATTATTATTAAAAGGGCGAACACCAGGGCCATCACATTCCATCGCATGGCCGATGAAGTGTCCAGGTGCAGGAAATAATGCAGGTGTACCAGGATCTGCACGATAGCCGCGCAAAAGATGCCGAACAATACGGACGAGCGGGAAAACGCGCCGCTCATCACCAGGGTAAAGGGAATAACTGTCAGCACGATAGAGAGTAGGTAGCCGACGGCATAGGACTTGAAGCTGCCCCGGCTCGCACCGGTGCTGTCGGTTTGTGCCTGGTTCATTTAAATTACCCCCATCAAATAGACAATGGTAAATACGCCGATCCACACGATATCCAGAAAGTGCCAGAACATACTCAGGCGCATCAACCGGGATTGGACGGGTGTGGTCAACCCCTTGATAATGACTTGTACCAGCATCACCGCCATCCATATCAGGCCGAAAGTCACATGGGCTCCATGGGTCCCCACCAGGGTAAAAAAAGCCGAAAGAAAACCGCTGCGCTGCGGTCCATTACCGTCGAGGATCAATTGGTAGAATTCATTGATCTCCATGGCGATAAATCCCAGGCCCAACAGGAACGTAATGGCGAGCCACATCAGGACCATATTCTTCCTGGCCTTGTGCATGGCCAGCACGGCCATGGCATAGGTTGTGCTGCTGAACAGCAGGACCATGGTTTCACCGAATGCATAGGGCAGGTCGAACAGATCCTTTCCTGTGGGCCCACCGGCATAGTTGCGGCTCAGGACGGCATAGGTTGCGAAAATCGATGCAAACAAAACCAGATCGGTCATGAGATAAATCCAGAAACCGAACGCTTGATTGGCTGCGGTGTCGGAGAGTTCAATTTCTCCGGCCGGCACGGAGTTGATGGTCGAAGCGTCAGCTGTCATTATTCACACCGCCGGTGAAGGTTGCAAACTAGTTTGTCCGCCTGCCGGGCGCTCCGCCGCAACGGCGGTCAGCTGCCGGTAGCGCTGCTTTTCGATCTGTTCTACTCGGCCGGCGGGTATGATGTAATCCGTGTCGTCATCTGATGCGCGGACGATCAGCGTAATAATTACGCCCAGTGCGCTGAGGATCGCCAACCACCAGATATACCAGACCATGGCGAATCCGAACACGAAGACCAAGGCACCATTGACCAGGCCTTTGGCCGTATTCTTCGGCAGGTGGATGTCGTGGTATCGGTCATGTTGCCGGTAAGCGATGTCTTTTTCCTTCATGTCCCAGAAGGCGTCGATGTCATGCACGACCGGCGTTTGCGCGAAGTTGTAAACGGCCGGAGGAGAAGCGGTCGCCCACTCCAGGGTGCGGCCGTTCCAGGGGTCGCCGGTCAGGTCGCGGGTGGCATGGCGTTGCTTGATGCTCACGGCCAGTTGAATCAGCTGTAAAAAGATGCCGATCAGGATCACGGCGACACCCCCGGCCGCAATGATCAGATAGGGCTGCCAGGCCGGATTGGCATAATGCTCCATGCGGCGGGGCATACCCATGAAACCCAGCACGTACAGCGGTACAAAAGCAAGGTCAAAGCCAATCAGCCAGGCCCAGAATGCCCATTTGCCCAACTTTTCGTTCAGGGGAAAGCCGATGGCCTTGGGAAACCAGTAGTAATAGCCGGCGAAAAAGCCGAATACGGAGCCGGGGATCAACATGGTATGGAAGTGGGCAATCAAAAACAGACTGTTGTGGAGCACATAGTCAGCGGGTGGCAGGGACAGCAGCACGCCGGCCATGCCGCCGAGGGTAAAGGTCGCGATGAAGCCCAGGGTCCAATACATCGGGGTTGTGAATCGTATGCGGCCGCGGTACATGGTGAACAGCCAGTTGAAGATCTTCACCCCGGTGGGGATGGCGATCAACATGGTCGTGATGCCGAAAAAGAAGTTGACATCGGGACCGGCGCCCATGGTGAAGAAATGGTGCACCCAGACGGAAAAGGACAGGACCATGATCGTCGCAGTGGCATAGACCATTGATCGATAGCCGAACAGCCGCTTGCCGCAGAAGGTGGCCACGACCTCCGAGAAGACGCCGAAGGCCGGCAGGATTACGATATAGACCTCGGGATGCCCCCAGATCCAGAACAGGTTGATATACATCATAATTTCGCCGCCCAGCGCGTTGGTGAAAAAATGCATGCCCAAATAGCGGTCGAGCGTCAGCAGGGCGAGGGCGACGGTCAGAACCGGAAACGCAAATGCCATCAGCACGGAGGTGAAAAAAGCCGTCCAGACAAACATCGGCATGCGCATGAGCGTCATCCCCGGAGCGCGCATTTTCAGGATCGTGACCAGAAAATTGATGCTGGTCATCAGCGAGCCGATGCCGGCGATCTGAAAAGCCCACATCCAATAGTCCACCCCTGTGCCGGGGCTGTATTGTCGTTCCACCAGGGGTGCATATCCGGACCAGCCGGCCTTGGAAAATTCGCCGACGCCCAACGATACCATGACCAGCAAGGCCCCTGCTGCGGTCAGCCAGAGGCTGACCGCATTCAAAAAGGGAAAGGCGACATCGCGCGCACCGATTTGCTGTGGTACGACGATATTGATCAATCCGGCCAGAAACGGCATGGCCATGAAGACGATCATGATCGTGCCGTGGGCGCTGAATATCTGGTCGAAGTGTCCGGGCGGCAGGTAGCCGTGCGAAGTGCCCGCAGCAATGGCCTGCTGAGAGCGCATCAGGATGGCATCGGAGAACCCGCGCAGCAGCATGATCAGCGCCAGGATAATATACATGATGCCGATTCTTTTGTGGTCGAGGCTGGTCAGCCACTCTTGCCAGAGGTATGTCCACTTCCGGTAATAGGTGATCAGTGCCAGGATGATCAATGCCAGCAGAATCGTACCGCCCACAGCGCCCATAATAATCGGATTTTCCAAAGGTATTACCGCAAGGCTTAACTTCCCGAACATATCAGCGTCCCCCCAATTCCGCGGTCTGGTACTCACGAATGATGAAGTCGAACAAACCGGGTTTGACTGAAGAGAAGTACATCACGGCGTGGTCGACACTCGGCTTTGCAAGATCCTGATAGCGGGCCGGATCGAGTTTGTCCGGTGATTGTCTGGTGTTTTGCACCCACGCTTCGAATTGCTCCCGGGAAACGGCAATTGCCTTGAAGTGCATATCGGCGTATCCGCGGCCGCTGAATTGCTGATTATGGCCGGCATAGCTGCCCGGTTCATCGGCCATGAGATGCAGCCGGCTCTGCCTGCCTGCCATGGCATAAATCTGGCTTCCCAGTTGTGGAATGAAAAAGGAAGTCAACACGGTGTCCGACGTGATCCTGAAGTTCAGGGGCACCCCGGTGGGGAAAACGATTTGATTGACGACGGCGATGTCATGGTCCGGGTAGATGAACAGCCATTTCCAATCCATTGACACGACCTCGATGCGGATGGGATCGATCCCGGGCTCGATGGGCTTGTAGGGGTCAAGTTGGTGGGTTTCGTTCCAGGACAGAATTCCAAGGGCCGTGACGATGGCAACGGGAACCAGCCACATCGCCAGATCGATCTTACCGGAATAGCTCCATTCGGGTGCATAGATTGCTTTGGTGTTGGAGGCTCTGTATCTCCGTGAAAACCAGAGGACCATGACAAGGACGGGAATGACGACGATCAGCATGAGCACGAATGCCTTAACGATGACGAGCCGCTCAGCATCGCCGATGGGCCCCTTGGAATCGAACAGGAGCATCTGGCTGCAGCCGCCGAGGAAGCCTGCAGCATATAGAGTGCACAACCCGCTTGAAACCAAAAAGCTTTTACTCTTCACTTGTCCATCCACCGGGTGTAGATTGTTGAGTCGGACTTTAGATATGCTAACCGGTGCCAATAAAAAATGGGCTGGATTGTTTATGTGTTTAAAAAAACAATGTACTTAAAAGATAATCTGCAACTATTTCAGGCAATTTCTATTTAAAATGATGCGATCCTGCCCTCTGTTTATCACCGTTCCAATCCGATATCAATGAAATCCTTTGGCCTCGCACTCAATCATCCGGCCGGATCTTTATGGCCGGGCGAAAGCTGCACCCGGAAAGGCGGCTGCAGCCCCAGGGTCGCCGGCAGGCCTGCCGGCAGACCTGCAATTCCATGAGGCAAGCCGGGCATGCGGCGAACGGGCAGTTGATAGGCAGCAGCGTGCCGCATAAAGCCGACGAGCGCTCCTTCCTCCAGGCCGAGTTGTGCAATGTCCCGGTCGTTTAGGCCAAGATAAGGCTCAGGTGCCCGCTGCGCGATTCCGGCTGCCAACAAACTCAGCTCCTCTGATCCGAAAATGTGATGAACGGCGACAACCAGCCACTGTTCCTGCGGTAATTCAAAATGGGCCGGAACATGGGTAAAATAAGGGATTTTTTCACAGACTTGGAACTCAAACAGGCGACGCCCCGGGTCGCCGCCGCGCAGCGGACCGCCGACTTCCTCCTGAAACCGGTTCAGCGACTGCACCGAATTCCACCCCGGCGCCCAATAATTGGTGATTAAAGACGGGGGCGGTTGCCCTTCGAATCCTTCCATTGAGAAGCACAAAGGGGTTAAAGGATCGGTCGGCGGTTTCGGCTCATGTATCGATATGTTCGATTCGATGGCCGTGCGGCCGCTGTAGCGGAAAGATTGGCGTGGAATCTTCATGCCGGCCATGCGGAACCCCTCCGGCGGTGCGATCCGCGGTGCGATGGTAAAATCAGGCTGGGCTTCGGCCATGGCTGCCAGAACATCTTCCAGGTGCTGCCACTTCTTGCCTTCCGGACGCCGGCTGAGGGTCAGCATGTCGCGCAGCCACATCCAGCTGGGTTGAATATCGCTCCCGGGCACAAAAACCTGATAGAAGCGCTGCAGGCGACCCTCATTATTCACCAGTGTGCCGGATGACTCGGCAAAGGTGGCCGCCGGCAGCACCGCTTCAGCCCGCAAAGCGGTGGCATTCGGCAGGTGGTCGAGCACAATGAGATGGCGGCATTCGTTCAGAAATCGGTCGATGACCGCGGACGGCGCCCGTCGATAAAGGTCGTTCTCCAGGACAATGGCGGTCTCGTTGTGGCCATTTTTTAGAGCCTCAAACGCCTCGGACAGCGGCCGACCGCCCAGGAGCCGCAGGCCGAGACTGTTGCACTCGGGTACCACCAGACACATCTCCGACGGTTTACCGCCGGCACACAAGGCCCAAGCCACATTGGCGGCTGCCTGCATGACGGCGGCGCTGCCAGGACTTGTGCCCGAGATGATAATGGGCCGCGTGGCGTGCTTTAATTTGTCTGCGATTTCCTCTACCAGCGGATGCAGTTCAGCTGTCAAGTCGGCAATGGGCGGGGCCTGTGCGGAGAGGGCGTGAGCGACTGCGAATCCGAGCTGTGCCAGTTGATCCGGTGCTGCGCGCACAAACGCGGCGGCGGCTGCATCCAGTTTGGTGGCATGGGTTGTGGCCACATAGAGCGGGCTGGGTTCTTCATGGACAATCTCGCCGATGGCCGCATCGTTCCAGTACGGGATGCCCAGGCGGATCTCTTCTGCCGTTTGCCGTCGCCTCAGCCAGTGCCGTAAAGATAAGGCCAACATCGGGGCGGTGTTGGTGATATCTTCTCCCAGAATCAGCATGGCATCAGCCAGTTCCAGGTCCCGCAGGGATGGAGAACGGGCCGGCCCGTTGCGGTGCATATCAATGGCAAGTCCGATCAGCTCATATTCCTGATCGGACATCCCCAGATAAAAGTTTTGCGGTCCCACGAGAGTGCGCAGCGCGAAATTGGACTCCAACGACGCGCGCGGCGAACCGATGCCGATCATGGCTGTTCCGGCATCAAACAGATCCGCCAGACGTTTCAGGATGCTGTCATTTGAGACCGGCTGCGCCTCAAAATTGTCAGCATTGTCTGCAAAGCTTTTCAGCAGGGGTCGGCGAATACGCCGCTGGTGGTTGACAAACAGGTAACCGTAACGACCGCGATCGCAGATAAAGTAGCCGTTCACATCGGCGTTGTAACGGTTGCGAATGCGGCGCAATTTTCCGCCACGCTCAGCCGGGAAGGTGTTGCAACCCAGTCCGCAGTGGACGCAGATTGAGGGCGCCGTCTGCAGGTCCCACTTGCGCGTAAAATGTCGGGAGGAGGTCTTGTCTGTAAAGACCCCGGTCGGACAGATTTCGACCAGATTGCCGCTGAATTCGCTTTCCAGAGGCCCGTCCGCCTGACGACCGAAGTAGACATGGCTATGGGCGCCGAAGGCTGCCAGGTCGAGCCCTCCGGCGTATTCGTTGTAGAAGCGCACGCAGCGATAGCAGTGAATGCAGCGGTTCATCTCGTGTCGAATAAAGGGCCCCAGGTCCTGATTCCGGTAGGTTCGCTTCTTGAAGCGGAAGCGCCGGCGGGTATGCCCGGTCATCGTCGTCATATCCTGCAGGTGGCATTCTCCGCCTTCGTCGCAAACGGGACAATCGTGGGGGTGGTTGGTCATGAGCAGTTCGATCATCTGAGCCCGAAAACGCATGACCTCAGGGTCCTCGATGGAAATACGCGTGCCGTCTACGGCGGGAGTCAAACACGCCATGACAATCTTGCCCGTCTGATCTTTTTCATCTTTGAAAAGCTTGACCGCGCACAGCCGGCAGGCGCCGACCGAGCCCATGGCCGGGTGCCAACAGAAATAAGGAATATTAAAGCCGAGCGAGAGACAGACATGCAGCAGGTTCTGTCCTTCTTTGGTCTCATAGGGCCGGCCTTCAATGTAGATGGTGGGCATCGGTCAACTCCACGGGCATTGTTGTCTGACGAGGTGTTGCTCAAAATCATTCCGAAAGTGCCTGAGCGCGCTTGCCAGCGATTCCATGGCTCCGGAAGCCAGATCGCAAAAGGTATGGCCGGGTGCCATGATCTGGATCAATTCCGGCAGCAACTCGAGGTCTTCTTTCTCGGCGCAGCCTGCTTCGATTTCGCGCAGCAGTTCAACCACCCACGGAAGCCCCTCGCGGCAGGGGGTGCACCAGCCGCAGGATTCATGGGCATAGAACTTTTGCAGGTTATAAACCATCCCAACCGGGCAGGTTTGATCGTCGAGGATGATCAGGGTTCCGGTGCCCAGGCGGCTCCCGACCTTAGCGAGTGAGGCGATATCCAGCGGTGTATCCAGTTCTTTTTCGAAGACGAATCCGCTGGAAGCACCACCCGGAATTACCGCTCGTAATTTCACCCCCGAACGCATACCGCCGGCATACTGCTCCACCACTTCGCGGATAGTAATGCCGATCGGCAACTCCCAGACGCCTGGGTTATTGACCTTGCCACTCACACTGTAGATCTTGGTTCCGCCCTCCGCGGTTCGACCCAGGCCGAGGTACCATTGAGGACCGTGAACAAGGATGGGCGGCACGCTGAAAAGTGTTTCGGCATTGTTCACCACGGTGGGCTTACCGAAAAAGCCCTCGGTCGACATATGCGGCGGTTTATGCCGGGGGATCGGTCGCCTGCCTTCAAGTGAGTTGAGCATGGCGGAAGCCTCGCCGCAGATATAGCGGCCGGCGCTGGTGTGCAGGTAAATTTCCAGATTCATGTGGGAATCGAGAATGTTCTTGCCGAGGTAGTTGTGCGCGTATGCCTCGCCGATGGCATTCGCCAGGCGCGCGGCCGCTTTGCGGTACGATGCGCGCAGGAAGATGTAGGCTGTTTCGGCCTCAATGGCATAAGATGCCACGGCGATGCCCTCAATGAGTTGATGCGGGCTGCCCTCCATCAGAAAGCGATCTTTAAAGGTGCCTGGCTCCATTTCATCGGCATTACAGACCAAATATTTGACGGTGGGAACTTGCTCGCCCCTGGGCATAAAGCTCCATTTCCGGCCGGTCGAAAAGCCGGCTCCCCCACGACCGCATAGTTTGGCGTCCTTGACGATCTGAATTACCTCATCTGGTGTCAGGCTGCGCAACATCTTGCGCAGCGCCTGATATCCGCCTGCCGCTTCATATTCCTTCAGGCTAAGAGGCTGTCCGTCGGAACGAAAAGAACCCGTCATGGGCAGTTCCATCTCTTTGAACTCCAATTCTTGAGGCTAACTTGGCCGAATCGGGTCGATCTTATTACAGACTCAGGGCATTGAATTCGTAGTATAGAGTAGTATAGAAAGGCAGCCGCCGCCCGGACCGCGGGCATGTCACTGCCCCTGAAGGTTCGAATTTTTAGTCCTCCTGATCAAAATGCCCATTGTCGATCTTTTCCGGGACCCAAAGGGGGCACGAAGTTTCGCCAAGCATATCTCTGCAGAATTCTGCAAGAAATGGGTTAAAGTATGTATTTTTATAGAAAAATCTATGTATTTTTCTGAGATTGATCTTCTTCCCCGGTCTGGGGCCAGGGGGCTCAACCTTGCGCTCGCTAAACACTGCGCGATCCACGTTTACCAGACCACCATTTTTTCGGCCAAAGTCCGCCGGAGAGCCGGCCTGCAGCTTCGTGTAAGACGATCACGGACAATAAAGTCAGCAGATATCCTACCTAAATATCGGATTGATTCCGATACCCGCACATCTCAGATCATCTTATCTTCATTTACAACAAGGGTAAAGAAAAGAAATGGATGAATGCACAAAAGAGGAGGACCTTTCGTGACGCACACAGAAAACAGGTCACCTTACATTCTGGTAGCCGCTGATAATTCGACGGAGGCCCGGGCGGCTGCTGAGGCGGCTATTCAGGTCGCACAAAATCAGAACCTGGCGATTCGAGGGCTGTATGTGGTTGATGAAGCCCTGGCCCTTGAGACCTATGCCAACTATCACGCTGAACTGCCGCCGCTGCCAATGGCATCTAATTCTGACTCCCGGGAACCGACCTCGCGTGCAGAACTCATGAGCTGGTTCGAGACCCAGGGGGATGTAGCGCTAAATTGGTTACAGACGGCATGTGACGAAGCCGGGATACCGGTGACCACGTCATTGCAGGCAGGCGGCGTGGCGGAGCTGTTAACCCGCGATGCTGGCAAAGCTCAAATGCTGGCTATTGGCCGCCGCGGCCACAGCCACAGGGGTGATTCGAAATCCCTGGGTCACAATTTTCGCAAAATTGCACATCAGTTGCACCTGCCCATGCTCGTAGGAGGCCTGACATCGCCTTCCCTGCATCGCCTGTTATTGGCCTACCACGGCCTGGCGCATGCCGACGAGGCTCTGTCCTGGACCGCCAGGCTGCAGCGTAGTCTATCTGCCGAGGTAATCGTGTTAAGCGTTTGTGAAGACACCAAGTTTTGCCTTTCCGGCATTACTCTGGAAGACATCAAGGCCAGGATTGCTCACAGCGGCCTGGATGACTATCGTCTGATATCCGCCCAGGGCCGGCCATCGACCGCCATGGCTGTCGAGGCGGCCGCCAACGATGTCGATCTGATAATTCTGGGCAGTTATCGCCATGGTGCTCTATTGGAATGGTTCGTGGGAAGCACCGTGGACCGATTACTGCGGGCGACGTCGTTGCCGATACTAATTGCCTGAGAATGCAAATCAATGAATTCAACCAACACCCAGGGAGAGAAATAGGAATTGGCCGGCCACATGTCGAATTTTTTTAATTTTTACCTGCTTGTCATTCCAGCCATCGGTGGTGCTGTCTATGGAACCCTTATTTACCGCTTTGCCCGCGAGGCAAAGGGGCACGGTGTACCGGAGGTTATGGAGGCCGTGGCACTTCACGGAGGCCGCATCCGGCCGCGCGTAGCGGTGATCAAATAACTCGCCTCGGCCATCTGCATCGGAACGGGAGGATCGGTGGGCCGGGAGGGACCCATTGCCCAGATCGGATCGGCCTGGCCTCGACGGTGGGACTGCTGCTTTATCTCTCCGACGAACGGGTGCGAAATTTGGTGGCCTGTGAAAATGCCTGCCGGTCGTTGAACAGCGCTTGGCAGGTCGCAGGCAAATGAAACGAGCGAAAATTACATAAGAAGGAGGAATTGAAAAATGAAAAAACATCTGTTGGTGACACTTTTGGCCATTGTCATGTTTTTCCCGGCGGGAGGTGCATTTGCACAAGCGCAAAACACTCCTGTAAAAACGAGCATTGCCGGCAACGTGCCGGAAGGTGAGCATATCAATGCTTTTCGCATTGACAAAATTATTGGTTCCGCGGTGATAAATCTCGAGGGCGAACGCATCGGAAGCATTGATGACCTGGTGATCGACATCGACACGGGAGATATTATGTACGCAGTTCTTGAATATGGTGGGTTTATGGGCCTTGGCGAAAAGCTGTTGGCCGTTCCCTGGCAATCCCTGACAACGGTACCCGCTGAAGGAATCTTCATCATAGATCAATCAAAAGCAAAACTTAAAAAAGCCCCGGGCTTTGACAAAAACAAATGGCCGGATATCGGCGACCGGAGTTGGGGAGACGGGATAAACGAATTTTATCGCCACCACATTCCCAAGCATCTAACCTCTGCGGCTGCGGCAACCTCTCAGAAACAGAAGATGTATCCCGGCTACCGGCCTTATCCAGGGTATGCGACCGAGCCATACCCCTATCCGAGTGTTTGGCAAAACCTCTATGGAGAAATGTTTGATCCTAAAAAAATTGAAACCGTCAGCGGGGAAATCGTAAGGGTTGAATACTATGAGGAGTCAAGCCTGATTATCTATACCGATGCAAAAAAAGCGGTTTTGGTGGCACTGGGACCGACCGGTTATTTAGAAAGCCAGCCGAATGTCTTGCGACCGGGCAACAGGGTAACCGTGACCGGTTCAAGGGTAATCGTGGACGATACCCCCTTGTTGATCGCTACAAAAATTAGAGAGGGCAAAGAAGAATTGCGGTTAAGAGACAATGAGGGTCATCCCATTTGGATCGGGTGGCAACAAATGAAGTAACTTTTTTGAAACTCCCATATAGCGGGATTTCGGCAGGGCTGTATGCCGGATTCCCGCTGTAATTTCTCAATTCGCGCCTGAACGCATAGTCCATTGTCCGGGAGCCTCCACGGCGGCGTATGTTCCTTTTCCCGGATGTGTGATAAGATCCAGCCGTCCTCCCAGACGGTCAAGACGTTCGCGTATACTGAGAAGACCAAAGAAAGTCAGAAAATACAAGGAGACGGCCAACCTATGAACACCAACAGCTATCCACCGATTGACCATTATGGTTTCATCGCTGACTGTCATTCCGCAGCCCTGGTTTCCAGGACAGGCTCCATCGACTGGTGCTGCATGCCGCGCATCGATTCGAACAGCTGTTTCGGAAGGATTCTCGACTGGGGAAAAGGGGGGTATTGCCGGATTGCACCGGCAACCCGCTATGAAAGCCGCCGGCAGTATCTGAAACAGACGCTTGTTCTTGAAACCACCTTCCAAACTGAGACCGGCCGGGCACGGCTTCTCGATTGTTTTACGATGCGCGGCGGGGGTGAACACGATCCCCACCGACAGATCCTGCGCGTCATTGAAGGTTTGCATGGAAAGGTCGAATTTAGGCTGGACGTTGTCCCGCGATTTGACTTCGGTGCGATAAAACCCTGGATCAGGCGCTACCGGCAAGAATACCACATCGCTATCGGCGGCAGCGACGGGCTTCTCATTTCCGGCGATATCTCGATAAAAATTCAACACCGCCATGACATGACTGCAAATTTTACGGTCGAAAAGGGGCAGCGCCGGCACCTTTCCATATTGCATCGACCGCCGGAAAACCTCGACGAAAATCTGGTGGATGTGCCCGATGCGGACGAGCTGAACCGCCGCCTGGTGAAAACCATCGAATGGTGGCGTGCCTGGTCGGGCCGGGGTCAATGTAGCGGACCCTATGCCGAACAGTTGCAGCGATCGGCCATTGTGCTAAAAGGGCTTTCCAATGCACCCACCGGCGCGATTGTGGCTGCAGCGACCACCTCTCTGCCTGAGTCACCGGGCGGATCCCGCAACTGGGATTATCGCTTTTCCTGGATACGCGACTCCTCATTTACGGTGCGTTCGTTGGCGGAACTCAATTACATAAGGGAGGCCGACGGGTTTCGTCGTTTCATCGAACGTAGCGCGGCCGGCAGCGCAGATCAGCTCCAGGTCCTTTACGGCATCGGCGGAGAACGGCGCCTGCATGAATATGAAATTGATGATCTGGAAGGGTATCGCGGAGCGAAACCGGTAAGGATCGGCAATGCCGCCGAAAGCCAGATCCAGCTGGATGCCTATGGTGAGCTGCTGGATCTGGCCTGGCACTGGCACTGCAGGCAGCGATCGCCGGACGACGATTACTGGGAATTCCTGGTGGAGCTGGTCAATAAGGTTTGTGACTGCTGGAAAACTGCCGACTGCGGTATCTGGGAGTTCCGTGGCGATCCGCGGCACTTTGTGCATTCGAAGGTGATGTGCTGGGCGGCGCTTAACTATGGAATACGGCTGGCCGGTGAGCTTGGCCGCAGCGCGTCTGTCGGCAAATGGGAAAAAGCCCGCGAAGCAGTTCGACGAGCGGTTGAATCGAAGGGCTATGACGCCGAACGCGGGATCTTCATTCAAGCCTTTGAACACTCCGGAATGGATGCGGCGCTGCTGCTGCTTCCCATGGTCGGCTTTGTTGCCTACGACGATGAACGCATGATTCGCACTGTGGACACCATTTGCCAAGAACTCGGCGAAAACGGATTGCTGCGCCGCTATGCGGACGGGGAGGACGGCATGCAAGGCCGGGAAGGTGTGTTTTTGGCCTGCTCATTTTGGCTGGCGGAATGCCTGGCGCGGCAGGGCCGCCTGCACGAGGCCCACCGGACCTTCCAACGCGCCTTTGCAGTGGGCAACGATCTGGGTCTTTTTGCGGAGGAATATGATTCCGCGGCCGATGAGATGCTGGGTAATTTTCCCCAGGGCCTCACACATCTGTCGTTGATCAGCGCGGCAGTCGCTCTGAACGAAATCGAAGGGGCTGAAAGGCGCAGCGCCGGCAACTGTAAGCCCAATTAATCCGCCTTAGAAAATAGCATACTCAGGGTGGTGTATTGATTTTTGAAAATTGCTATCTCTCAGGACACAGCTATTAGCACCCCAAGCCCCAATTTTCTCATAAAAAATAGTATGCATATGTCTGTCTCCCTTGTGCGGCGAGAAATCCGGCCGCTTCAGCGCGCCGGTCCGGCTTTTCTGGAGAGGGGCACCTGAAGTATTCGCTTCTTGATAAACCGGTAAACCCCTTCGATCGTAAAAGCCATAAGCAGCATTGCCAATAATATCCAAAGATGTGAAGGGGTTTTTTGAGCGATTGCCCACATCAGGCTGCCGAGGGCTCCCAGGCAGAGCACGACGCCCAGGATCGGTATCCAGCGCCGGCTGCCGGATTTTTTAGCCAGTACGGCGTTGGCCCCGTTTACAGCGGCGAAAACCAGCAGAAATCCGGCGCTACCCATCATGGAAATACTCGAAAGGTCAAAGAGGTTGGCGATTACCAGGGTTGCGCCGGCGGTGATCAGAAGCCCCTCCACCGGTTGGTTCCACACCTTGTGTTCGAGACTTTCGGGCAGTTCACCGTCTTTGGCGATGATGTAACTCAGTCGGCTTGCGCCATAGAGGGTGGCGTTGACGGCCGAGGCGGTTGAAAGCAGCGCGGCAATCGTGATCAGAACATAACCATATCGGCCCAGAAAGGGGCGAGCGGCGGCCGCCAGGGCGTAATCTTTGGCGTCGACGATCTTGTCCACGGACAGATTGCCGATGGTGACGGCGGCTACCATAATGTAGAGGCAAATGACAAAGCCGACGGCTGAGTAGAAGGCCCGCGGCAGTGTTTTGCCGGGATTTCGAACGTCGGCGGCCGTATTGGCGATCAACTCGAAGCCTTCATAGGCGAGAAAAATTATCATACCGCCGGCGATGATTTGAATGGGCGCAGACCATTGGTCGGGGAGGAGGCGAGCGTTGTCCATGCTCATCGCACCGGTAACAACAAACAGCAACAGGATTGCGACTTTCAGGCCGACAATCCAGTCTTCAACTTCTCCGATGAACCTGGCGCTCAGCAAATTCAAACCGCCAATCGCCAGGATGCTGCCGCTGATAAGGATATGCTTCCAGATCAGTTGGGAGCCGTGCGGAAACATGGCCGAGCCATAGCTGCCGAAAGCATAGGTATAAAGGGAAAGCATAACGATATAGCTGATCCAGAGCAGGATGTTCATCGCACCCGTAAAAAGTCCGGGCCCGAAGGCGTTATCAAGAAAGGCGACCGTTCCCCCTTCGTTGGGATATGTTACCGATAGACGCGTGTAGGAGTAAGACGTCACCAAGGCAACCAGCCCTGCGAGCAAAAAAGCGATCGGTGCCGCCCCGCGGGTCAGCTGGACCGAGAGTCCAAGGACCGCGAAAATGCCGCCGCCCACCATGCCCCCCACCCCGATGGCAACAACACTCCAGTATCCCATTTTCCCCTTATCCGTCACCATATTGACTTTTCCTATTTTCTTTTCGCATTTGCGCTTTGAGATGGAGAATATGGTTTCTTTTCAATACACAGCCCTTCTGACTTGCCTCGGTTGCCGGTGGTGCCTGACGCTTGTGGCGGTCGGTTTAAGAGGGTGCCCCGCTCATTATGTGGCAGGCGGCCAGATTCTCCTGGCACTGGAGGTAGGTGGGCATCACCCAGCTGCGGCCGTCCCGGGCAATCAGAATTTCAGCCTCTTCCGGCCCCCAGGTTCCGGCCTGGTAGTTGGGAAATGAAAACGGTTTTATCTTTTCCCATGCTTGTATGATTGGCGACAACACCTGCCAGGCGGCCTGGGTTTGATCTGCCCGCATAAAGAGCATCGTATCCCCGCGCATCACATCCAGCAGCAGGGTCTCATAAGCTTCCGGGGGATCGACGTCGAAGGCCTCCCGATAGTAGAACTGCATCAAAACCGGCGACAGGTGCATGGTCAGCCCGGGGTGTTTGACCTCGAAACGCAAAAAAATTCCCTCGTGGGGCTGGATGGCCAACAGCAGCCGGTTCGGTCGCCAATCCATGAGAGCGGCTGCCGGAAACGTCTGATGGGGCACCGGCCGGAATTGAATAGAGACCTCGGAAATTTTGGCCGGCAGTCGCTTGCCGGTGCGCAGGTAGAAAGGAACTCCCTGCCAGCGCCAGTTGTCGACAAAAAGTTTGAGCGCCCCATATGTTTCCGTGAGTGAATCCGTTGCGACATCAGGCTCCTCCCGATAGGCTTTGACACGCTCTCCTTCTATCCAGCCGCCGGCATACTGACCCCGGACGGCAAAGTCATTGATCTGCTCAAAGGGGATGGGCCGAATGGCGTGCAGTACATCCACTTTTTTGTTGCGGACCTCGTTGCCGCTGAAGGATACGGGAGCCTCCATGGCGATGAGGCAAAGAATCTGGAGCAGATGGTTCTGGATCATGTCGCGCAGGGCGCCGGCGCGATCATAATAGCCTCCGCGGTGTGCGATTCCCACCGATTCCGCAACGGTAATCTGGATGTGATCGATATAGTGGCGGTTCCATAGCGGTTCAAACAGCGTGTTGCCAAAACGGAAGGCCAGAATGTTCTGGACGGTCTCCTTGCCAAGGTAATGATCGATTCGGTAAATTTGAGATTCGAGAAATATGCCCGTCAGGGTCTCGTTCAGTTTCCTGGCCGATTCCAGATCGCGGCCGAAGGGTTTTTCAACGACAATGCGGGATCGCTGCCGGTCCTCATACAATTTGGCGTTGCCAAGCCTGCGGGTCATGTTTTCCACCAATCCGGGAGGGACCGCCAGGTAGAAGATCTTGTTCGCCTCCGTTCCCCAGTCCTTCTCAATCTCCGCCAGACGCTTGGCCAGATTTTTAAAGGATTTATCATCATCAAAATCAGCGTTGCTGAAGTACAGATTCTCCGCAAATGTTTTCCAGCGTTTCTTGTCAACTTTACCCCTGCGCGAGTTTTTATCCACGCCCTCCTGCAGGTGATTGCGGAATTCGTCGTCCGTCATTTCAACCCGGTCGAGCCCGAGCACGATCATGCGTTCGGGCATCCACCCGTCCAGATGAAGATTGTAAAGGGCGGGAATCAGCTTGCGCCAGGTCAGGTCGCCACCCGCACCGAAAATCACGAAAATGGTGGGGTCTGGCTGAATGTTGTTTTCCATGAGGTCCTCTTCCATTTCTATTCTTACGTCATATCGTACTGCAGGTCTATTGCCATTCTGTGTGAGAAACGCCTTTCGAGTCGACCTCCCCGCCAAATTCGCGCCACAACGCTTAGATCTAATTCGTAGCCGTGCCGTGATCCGCGATGTTCAGTGCCAGGTTGCGCCCCATAGCTCCTGAAATCTGCAGACTTTCCTTTGTCATGCTGCGAGCGCGAGGAAAGGGGATACAAAAAAGGTCATTGGCGAAACGCTGCCGATTTTAAAAAACCATCTACCCACACCCCTCGATGAATAAAAGACCGAACTTGCTAAGGTGTTACCGCCGCGACATTGACTCCGAAATGGTAAACCAGTTCGCCGCCGTAATAGGCCGTAGTAATCAGCAAAACTAAACCCACGATGCCCGGGAGCGCCGAAATCCAGCCGCTGAAACCCCGCAGGGGATACCGGCGCCACAGGGCCAGAAGCCGCAGCAGGCAGTGGAGGCTGAAGACCGCTATGGTGATCAGTGCCAGGGTTTCGTGGGTCTCAAGGGGACCGCTGGGAAATCCCAGAGATATCGCCCTGTCTAATGCCATGTCACCAAATATGGCGGCCAGGCCGGCCGACAGTGTTCCCAGCAGCAAAGCCGATAATGCCACCAGCGGCAGGCACTGTCGGTCAGCTAAATCTTTTTTGATTAAGAGTAGAATTATGTCCATAACCACAGCGGTGATTAACAGGACAATCGGGAAATGAACCAGCATGGGATGAATCAGGGCAATAGACATCATAAGTCCTCCTGCGAAAATTTAAACTTCCTTCAGTATCCGGTGATAGACAAGCATTACCGCTATCACTTATTATTATTTATAGCAAAGGCTTCGAATGTATCCTAACACCCAAATTCCGATTTGCCTATCGGAGGGAGTCTTACTTTTGAGTAAGATCCCGCCGCATTTTCCTGTCGGTATTTGTCTCACACGCTTTTTCCATATTTTAATCCGCCGGAGTAACCTCGCTATGGTTTCATTGTAAGACAAACATCTACAAAAAGTAGGGCCGAATTCCTACCCGATTATCAGACCGACACCGATACCGGTTTCAAAACCAGGGGCTTATACTGTAAGCAAATATCGAAAGGGAAAGATAATGCTAACCGTCTATATTGTCGACGATTCACCAATGATGCGTGAACGGCTCATGGAGTTGATGGCCGATCTCGCAGGGATCGAAATTGTGGGACAAAGCGGAGACCCGCTGGAGGCGCTCGACAGCATTAAAAAATCGCACCCGGATGTGGTCATTCTGGATATACAGTTGCCCCGAAGAAGCGGAATCGATGTCCTCAAAGACATCAAAAAAGAACCCCGGGCGCCCACCGTCATCATGATCACCAACTATCCGTACCGCCAATACCGCCAGGGCTGCCTGGCTGCGGGAGCGGATTATTTTTTCAGCAAAATAGACGAATTCGAGAAGATTCGGGATACGTTGGTCTGTATCGGGCCTCATCGTCAAAACAAGATTCAAAATATCCGCGAAGATCAAAAATAAGCAGGATTTTTAGCAAATTTTAATTGTCTAGAAGGCAACCGAAACAAACGTTAACCAATATTAGTCGGGAGGAAGGGACCATGAAAAGAGAAATTGTGAAAATTCGATCGTTATTGACGGGGTTTGCGCTCATGAGTGTCATTGCCTTAATTCTAACTGTGGAATACGGCCATGCTGCGCAGGCATACAGCAATCCGGCCACGCCGGCGAGCTTTGCGGATCTGGCGGATAAAGTCAAAGGGTCGGTGGTGAACATCTCCACCACTCAGGTGGTGGAAGGCAATCCGCTGATGCCCTTCCTGGGCCCCGGCTCACCTTTTGGGGGTTTTTTCGGCCCTAATCTGCCCAAGGAATTTTTCGGTAACAATCCGCATGCCAAAATGAAAACCCATGCCCTGGGTTCCGGCTTCATTATCAGCCGGGAGGGACTGATTTTAACCAATAATCATGTGGTCGAAAAAGCAACCGAGATCAAAATTAAATTGCAAACCGGTAAGGAGTATGACGCAAAATTGGTCGGCAGGGATCCCAAGACGGATCTGGCTCTCATCCAGGTCTCACCGGATACCGATTTTGCCCAACCGGTCATATTGGGTGATTCCGATGCCCTGCGCGTCGGTGATTGGGTCATGGCCGTCGGCAACCCATTTGGGTTGGGACACACGGTTACGACCGGGATCATCAGCGCCAAGAGTCGTATTCTCGGGGCCGGCCCCTACGATGATTTCCTGCAGACCGATGCAGCGATCAATCCCGGCAACAGCGGCGGACCGCTGTTTAATATGCAAGGGCAGGTGATCGGCATCAACACCGCCATCATTGCCCAGGGCCAGGGCATCGGCTTTGCCATTCCCATCAACATGGCCAAAGAGCTTTTGCCCCAGCTTAAAACAGGCAAGATTGTCCGTGGATGGCTCGGCGTAATGATCCAGGATATCACTCCTGAGCTCGCCAAATCATTTGGACTTATACGCTCTAACGGAGTTCTGGTTTCGGACGTGGTCAAAGATAGCCCGGCTGATAAAGCGGGACTGCTAAGTGGGGACGTGATCCTGCGGTTTGACGGTAAAGAAATTGAAAACGCGCATAAGCTGTCACAACTGGTTGCAGAAACCGCGCCCAACACACTGATCAAGATTGACCTCCTGCGGAACGGGAAAGAGAAAACCCTTTCCCTTAAAATCGGAACCATGCCGGAAGAAGCGCAAAAAAGCATTTCGCCGCAAAAAGAAAATGACTGGGGAATGATGGTCCAGGAGCTTACACCGCAATTGGCCCAGCAGTTGGATCTGAAACCGGGAACAACCGGTGTTGTGATCTCCGACATCAGTGAAGGGAGTCCGGCGGCAGAGGCAGGACTGCACCCCGGTGATTTAATCACGGAAGTAAACCGGACCGCAATCAAAAATTTGAGTGACTACCAGCAGGCTTTGCAACAGGTAAAAACTGGTGAAAATTTGCTGCTGCTGGTCAAGCGGACCGGTGGGTCGTTTTATACCGTACTGACCCCCCTGGCAAAAGGTCAGTAATCACGACCGCGATCCGGATAAGCCGTGACATCGCGCTGCGTTTGGATTCGGCCCGTGTCGCCCTGAGGCGGACGAGTCCTCCTGAGGTTTACCCGCCAAGGCGGGCAAAGCTTTAATTCCCCGCTCCTTGGGGCGATTATAAATATTGCGATTGATACCCCGCTGCTTGCAGCGGGGTAGTTCATTCAGGTGTTTCTCAAACAGATCGGACGCTTGATTAAAAAAGGTCATTTTTGTATACTGGCAATACCGTCTTTCAGTTCCGGCGAATGCCCAACGAATTTTAAAACTATCATTGAAACAGAGGAAATTTATGATGCCAGCCGAAAACATCTACGACTTGTTTATAACAGATCAAGAGAGAAAGATTATTATGGAAGAAAGATCGATCACTGCCCGTGCAGCCGAAAAGATCATCCGGGACTACTCCTGGAGCGCCAGTCCGCGATCCCACGCTCAATTATGGAAGCAAAATTCCAAATTCAGCTTTATTGTAAATTACGTGGCGTCGCTAAAAAAGTTTGAGGTGGGGTTTTCCGATAGAGCATCACGGTTTAAACTGCCGCTGCCCTATGTCGGGGCAACCTATGGCCTTTTAGACGCTGTCGACCAGCTTATCGAGCCGCTGTACTTGTTTTACGCAGGCGATTTTGAAAAATTGGAACAATTTTTGGAAAAGCATCGACCCGAACAAAAAGGAGATTAAATTTCAAGAATGTCGCAACAACGGAAGTAACCATACCCAAATGGTTGCTTCGCCGTTACCTGTTTCCCCCGCGGCGGCGCAGCGGGTTTTTTAAGGCCCCGTATCAGGTGCCACGGTCCTAGCGCCTCTCAAAAACTTAGCGCCAAACGCGTCATTAATTGCCGCCTTCCGACGGGAGGATCAGAATCTTTTTCAATTTTTCCATTGCCTTACCAAAATCCTGCCATTTTCCCAGTTCAACCGCTTTCTGAGCCTTGTCGAATTCTTCCCTGGCATTAATCAATTCATTACTTTGCGCCGGGGAAGCCATAATTTTCTTCCCGGGCTCGGCTTCCCCGAAGACGGCTCGCAGGGCCTGCTCGAGTGACGGCTCCATGACAACCTTATCACCTTGAATGACAATGATGCGTTTCAGCTGGGGTATGTTTATCCCTTCAGCGATGAGGTACACCGGTTCCACGTATAGAAACGCGTTGTCGATGGGAATCACTATCAGGTTGCCGCGAATGACCCGCGATCCCTTCTGGTCCCAAAGGGACAGCTGTTCGGATACCAGCGTATTCTGATCGATCATGGCTTCAATTTGAATAGGACCGAATGTCAGCCGTTTTTTGGGGAGTTGATAAACCAGCAGGTGTCCGTACTGGGGGAAATCACATTTGGCCGCCATCCAGGCGATCATATTGTCCCTGTTTTGAGGGGTAAAGGGCGTCATGAGAAGATATTGGAGCGCTTGCGTGCCGGGCAGACGCATCAGGATGTAATAGGGTTCCAGCGCAATTGCGCTGCCCGCATATTTTTCCTGCGGAAAACCCCAGAGATCTTCCTGGTTGTAAAATACCTGGGGGGCGGTCATGTGATACGTCCGGTAAAGATCGGCTTGAATAGAAAACAGATCCTCGGGGTAGCGAAGGTGTTTTTTTAAATCCCGGGGCATTTCCGCCAGGTCTTTAAAAGCACCCGGGAAGGCATGCCGGTAGAGAGCCAGGACCGGGTCTTGGGGGTCCATCACATAAAGCTGCACCGACCCGTTATAGACGTCCACGATGGCTTTCACCGAATTTCGGATGTAATTCAGTTGCTTGAAAGTTTTTTCATACGGTGCTGAATAGGGAAAGCGGTCGGATACCGTGTAGGCATCCTGGATCCAGTAGAGTTTTCCGTCACTGAGCACAAGATAAGGATCCTGATCAAGTTCTAAAAAAGGGGCGATCCTGGCGACACGCTCGCGTACATTACGCCAGATCTGGATGCGGCTTTCAGGCCCGAAGTATGAAGTGAGCAAAATGTTAATGTCGGACTGGGTCCAGGCAAATAAAGCCTTTTTCCAGAGGTTGTCAAGGGGGATACCCCCTTTCCCCTGATAGCTGGTGTAGACGTTTTGATTGCCTTGCGGGTAGTCAAATTCCTTGACCCGGGTCGCCACAATTCGGTAGCCGGGCGTTTTTTCACCATAATAGATGGCCGGCTGATCCACAGTCAAATCGTATTTGGACTCAGGCGGAATATTGTCAATAATGTAGTCGGGAAGGCCTTCGGGGGCTTTTTTGGAGACAAAGTTCATGACCGGGCCATAGCCGTGGGTGAACTGAAGGTATTCATTGACCCAGGTTCGGGCCTTTGGGGGCAACTGGGCCCCCAGTTCACGGGCTGAGAGCATCACCTGATGGTATCCGTCTGCCAAATGATAACGATCCACATCCACCTGGTAGAATTCATAGTACAGCCGAATTTCCTGGGTTTGACGATAGGTTTGCAGAATGGGCCGCCAGTCCCAAATGCGGATATTGTTAATTGTTTCCTGATTCCTGGAGATATCATCGAGCGTGAGATCTCCTAAAGCGGGATAGGTCTTTTCCTCAATTTGATCTAGCTGAAAAGCCTTGCGTGTAAATTCAATATTATGCTTAAGATAGGGCGTTTCCAGTTCAAGTTCGCTGGGTTGGACTTTGAATTTTTGAACCAGTCCGGGAAGGAGAATAATAATCGCAAAATAGAGGACAAAATAACTGACGGCGCTAATCCAGAGCATCTTGAAGCGCCGGGTGAAAAAGCTTGCCGCAATTAAAATGGCCAGTAAAATGGAAGCAAATACCATGATCCAGAGCGTTATACGGCTGATGTTATAGGCGGTATACCCCACGCCGTGCACCACCCCGGTCGTTGAATAGAGAAGCTCGAAGCGATCCAGATAATACCCCCACCCCCAGCCGCCAATCAAAAAAATGAAAAGAAGAGACAGGTGACCGATCACTTTCCAGTTATGCTGTAAAATTTCGCCCCGACCGAAACGAAATGCCCCAAAGTAAGTATAGGCAGCGATTACAATGAGCAGGGTTATGAAGGTCAGGCTCATCGTGCTGTTTTGGATCAGTTCGTAAAACGGAAGTTGAAAAAGATAAAAGCCGATGTCCTTGCCGAAGATCGGATCCAATTGGCCAACAGGCCCTCCCCAGTGAAAGCGCAGATAGGTGTCCCACGCGGGATGAAAATTGAGGGCGAATATCAGAGCAATTACGGCCGCAATTAACATCCCGCCTGCTTTCAAAAGCCCGGGGGAAATTCCCATACCCGCCGGGGTGTAAATCCGGGCGGGATCTCCACCGGAGACTCTGCCATAGGCAGCCGTGGTCGCGGCTGCAAACCGGAAATTAATCCAGGTATAAAGAAACACGACCAGAAAGGACAGGCCCCAAAGAGACCATTTGACGGACAACAAGTGCCAGAAAATATTCAGGTATCCTACCTGCCGCATCCAGAGCCATTGTTGTATCAAACCGGATGTGACGAAGAGAAAAACAAGTAAAATAATCGCCGCGGCAATTACTGGTAATAAAATTTTAACAAGTCTACTTTTCATGCTGCCCTCCTTCCTGTGCATGTTTGTCTTACAAAATTTACAATTGACAAATTGAATATTCGAATTTATGGTCCAAATATGAATCGTATCTTGATTGCCATTGACTTTTCGGATGTAACCGATGAAGTGATATCAAAAGCGCTAACGTTGAACAAAGCACTCAAAGGCCAACTGCGTATACTGCATGTCGATGATTCAGCACCCTACCGTTATACCCCCGAGGATGATTCCGCAACTGGAACTGGTCTCAAAAACGCCACCGCACCGATGGAAGGGGGCAACCTGGCAGCCATTCGCACGCGGCTCTCAAAAGAACAGCTCGAAGCAGAATACAGATTGATGGAAGGGCCGGCGGTAGATAATATTTTATCGGCCGCCCGGGAGTTCGCTGCCGATATTATCGTGATCGGCGCGCATGAGCATGGAAAATTTTATCACTTGTTATTCGGTGATACCACCGAATCTCTTATCCGTCATGCACCTTGCCCAATCCTGGTCGTACCGCATAAAGACAACAAATGAGAGCCAGTTATTCAGGGTCGATTTTAAGCTTATATTTGTTTATAATACGCGCGGGCCCAATATGGTCATAATGTCACGTTCGTCCATTTTTTCTTTTTCGAGCAATACCTGGGCCATTTTTTCGAGTTTATCGCGTTTGTCCGTGAGTATTTGTTTGGCATCCAGGTAGCAGGTTCGGATAATTTCCTGGGTTTCGTCGTCGATCATCTGTTCAAGCTTTTCAGAATGCTGCATGATGCCGGGTCCCTGCCCCAGAAACAGATCCTGGTGGTGGTCGACCAGCGATATATTCGGCGCCTGTTGGCTCATGCCGTAAACCGTGATCATATTGCGCACAATTTTGGCTATTTTTTCCAGATCATTGGATGCGCCGGTGGAAACCTCGCCGAAGACAATTTCCTCGGCCGCCCGGCCGCCCAGCAGTCCCTTGATTTTTCCGATCAGCTCGGAGCGGGACATCAGAAAGCGGTCTTCCAGCGGGGTCTGCAGTGTGTAGCCCAAAGCGCCGATACCCCGGGGAACGATGGAGACTTTTTGGACCGGGTCCGCCCCGGGGGTAAAATGTCCCACGATGGCATGTCCGGATTCATGGTAGGCGACCACCTCCCGTTCGTGGGGATTGATCAGTTTATTCTTTTTCTCCAACCCCGCGATCACCCGCTCGATCGCGTCCTGGAAATGTTGCTGGGAGATTTCATTCTGGTCTTTACGGGAGGCTAATAAAGCCGCTTCATTGCAAACATTGGCAATTTCAGCACCCCCAAATCCAGGTGTTTCGGCAGCCAGTTTGTGCAGGTCGACATCGTCTTTGAGGGTCAGCTCCCGGGTGTGCACTTCAAATGTTTGAACACGCCCGATCAGATCCGGCCGATCCACGAGAATCTGGCGGTCAAACCGCCCGGGCCGCAGCAACGCCGGATCCAGTACCTCCGGCCGGTTGGTTGCCCCCATGATGATGATTCCGATCTGGGGATCGAAACCGTCCATTTCGCTGAGCAACTGGTTGAGCGTGTTCTCCCTTTCATCATTGTGACCCAGATAAGGACCCTGGGACCTGCTTTTGCCGACGGCATCCAATTCGTCGATAAAAATAATGCACGGGGCCTTGGCCTTGGCTTCTTTGAAAAGGTCGCGCACCCGGGCCGCTCCCACCCCGACGAACATCTCGACAAAATCCGAACCGCTCAGGTTAAAAAAAGGCACGTCGGCCTCACCGGCAACGGCGCGCGCCAGCAGTGTTTTGCCCGTTCCCGGAGGGCCTACCAACATGATGCCTTTGGGCAGTTTGGCCCCCAGACGCGTGTATTTGTCCGGCTCTTTTAAAAAGGACACGACTTCTTTGACTTCTTCAACCGCCTCATCGACCCCGGCGACATCCTCGAACGTGACTTTGAGGGAGGGGTCGACTTCATATATTTTGGCCTTGTTTTTGCCCAGGTTCAAAAAGCCGGGCCCCCCGCCTTTGCCCATTTTACGCATGATCCAACCCCAGACCAGGAAGAGGATACCGAAGGGGATGATCCAGTTGGAGATCAAATGCGAGAAAAAGTGCGATTCGATTTTTCCCTGGTAGGTGACGTCATGCTGCTGCAGATCTTCCAGCAGGGTCGGATCCGTCAGGGGAACGACCGTGAACTGGCGTTGAATTTCCTGGCGGCGGGCCGTTTCCGATTGGGTCAGATTTTTTTCAAAATTGAGATACCAAGGCGTTTGTTTCTGCTGGGGCGTGAAGCCGGGTTTGGGGGGCGCGGCGCTGTTCTCGGAACCGGATTTTTTTGCTGCCGTGGCGGTCGACATCGCAGCTTTTGAAGGTGCCGGTTCGGATTTCATTAGACCGTAAATCCTGTCAGGCTCCAGGATTACACTTTCAATCTTATTCTTTTGAATAAGATCCCGGAATCTATTGTATGGCAGTTCCTTAACCGCGGGGCCGGAAAAAAACATCGTTTCCAAAAACATTATAAATAAAAACAAAATCAGGTAATAGCCGATTGAAAACTTGGATCGTTGGATCATGACCGTCTCCTTTGAACGGCTGAATTTGCATGGGCCGATATACCGAGCAGCTGAAAAACATCCTTGCCGACTAATGGTGCGGAAGGCTCCGGTCCAGGATATAATCGAACAGCAAAGTCTCTATGTGTTCCCACCCCTGACTGTCGACAACCACAACGGGTTTGGTTTTTGAAAAATGAAACCGCTTGCAATGGGAAAGAATCTCCGGGTTTTCATCCTTCAACGTCTGCCAAATGTCTTCGGCAGTATCGGATTCACTCAGCACCTTTATGGCATCAATCACCGCAATTTCACCGCTTGGCGTAAATCTGACGGAATTTTCCTCCAGGCTTAATACAAATTCCTTTGGCATGAATCTTCTCCTTTCAACACTTGCGGCTCTGTTCTTCCGATTTGAAATTTAAATGAACAAACGGTTTCTTTACGAACACATTTACTATACAAATCAAAATTCGATATGGGTATCGGCGTGGGTCTCATTTTTGTGTCAGAATTCGCTGCGTTTTGGAGTAAGTATTTGTCTGACATAGCGTTCTATCTTGCCTCATTTATATCCAGCGTATTCAAACCCTCCTTGCAAAGCAGCGGGCCTTATTCCAACTTTGAAAGCCTGGTCCTCCCTCCGGGCTGGGAGCTGGGTTGGGATTCTTGCACTATAACCACCCCGATAGCTTCGCCTTGAAAAATTGTAAGACAAATATTGACAGGAAATCTGGCGATACTCCTACCTGATTATCAGACCGACACCGATAGCGGAATCTTCGTCGGCAACTTATAGTGTGGTCAAGCTGCGAAACCAAACATCTTTTTCGGATAGAGAGGAAACCTCATGGACACACCGGCATTCAAAACAGAAACGGCGCTTGAAACTCCTTTGGCAAAGTCTTTCGAAAAGCTTGGAGCCAGCCCGAAGGGACTATCTACATCAGAGGCCAAAAAACGACTCGCAGAATATGGCGATAATGCAATCACTGAAAAGAAAGTAAATCCCCTGCTCAAATTCCTGGGCTACTTCTGGGGGCCGATTCCCTGGATGATCGAGATGGCAGCCGTGCTCTCGATGCTCGTCCGGCACTGGGCGGATTTCATAATCATCATCGTCCTGCTCGCATTTAACGGGTTGGTCGGTTTCTGGCAGGAATACCAGGCCGGCAACGCGGTGGAAGCACTTAAGAAAAAACTGGCACTCAAGAGCCGGTCCCTGAGAGACGGACACTGGCAGCAAATCAATGCCAATGAACTGGTGCCGGGTGACATCATCCGTCTGAGGCTGGGAGACATTATCCCGGCCGACGTGATGCTATTTGACGGTGAGTATCTGAGCGTGGACCAGTCCGCCCTTACCGGAGAATCCCTGCCGGTCAACAAGACTATCGGCGATTTTGCCTATTCGGGCGCGGTTGCCAAACAGGGTGAGATGCTGGGACTGGTGACAGCGACCGGCAACGACACCTATTTCGGTAAGACCGCCAAACTCGTTGCCAGTGCCAAACCGGTGTCCCATTTCCAGAAGGCCGTGCTGCAGATCGGCGATTACCTGATTTATCTCAGTCTGGGTCTGGTCGTGGCCCTCATCCTCGTGCAGCTGTTTCGAGGATCCGCCCCGCTCGAACTGGTTCAATTTGCTTTGATCCTGACCGTGGCATCCATCCCGGTAGCCATGCCGGCGGTGCTTTCCGTCACCATGGCCGTGGGTGCCCTGGTGCTTTCCAAACTAAAGGCCATCGTCTCCCGACTGGAATCGATTGAAGAGCTGGCCGGGATGGACATTCTGTGTTCAGACAAGACCGGAACCCTCACTCAGAACAAGCTTACCCTGGGCGATCCCTTAATATTCAATGCTAAAAACTCGCAAGACCTGATTTTAGCGGCTGCGCTGGCCTCCAAGGCCGAGGATCAGGACGCCATCGACCTGGCGGTGATCGGCGGGCTCCAGGATCAAGATATACCTGATTCCTACCAGCAGCTTAGATTTGTACCCTTTGATCCGGTGGGCAAACGCACCGAGGCCACCATCAAGGACCCCCGGGGCAGGTCCTTCAAAGTCACCAAAGGTGCACCGCAGGTTATTCTCGGGCTTGCTCAAGTCGACCCGGATACCCTGACCCGGGCTGACCGGGCAATTGGTGACCTGGCCGCCAAGGGCTACCGCACCCTGGGTGTAGCACGCGCCGCGAACGGCGGCCCCTGGCAGTTTCTGGGAATTATACCCCTTTATGATCCGCCCCGGGAAGATTCAGCCGAGACCATCGGCCTGGCGCGCAGCCATGGAATTGCGGTAAAAATGGTGACGGGCGACAATCGGGCGATTGCCGGTGAGATTGCAGGACAGCTGGGACTGGGAAAAAACATTTACGCTGCCGACAAACTGCTTGGAAGCAACGAAGACGCGACCGGGATGGCAGCCGATACGGCAGAAAAGGTCGAGCAGGCCGACGGCTTTGCCCAGGTTTTTCCGGAGCACAAGTATGGCATCGTTAAGGCGTTACAGGCACGCGGTCACATTGTCGGTATGACCGGTGACGGGGTCAACGATGCCCCGGCCCTGAAGCAGGCCGATATCGGAATTGCGGTCAGCGGCGCCACCGACGCCGCCCGTGCGGCGGCATCTCTGGTGCTGACGGCACCTGGACTGTCGGTGATCATTAAGGCCGTCGAGGAGGCGCGCCGGATATTTGAGCGCATGAACAGCTATGCCATCTATCGCATTACGGAGACAATCCGCATCATGCTCTTTGTGGTCCTGGCCATGATCGTGTTCAACTTCTATCCTATCACCGCCATTATGATCATTTTGCTGGCTTTCCTCAATGACATTCCCATCATGACCATTGCCTACGACCGAACCGGACTGGAGCCCAATCCCGTTCACTGGAATATGCATCGGGTCATTGCGATTGCGACCGTAATGGGTCTCACCGGTGTGGCCGGCAGTTTTCTGATGCTCTACCTTGCGGTTGACTGGCTGCATTTAACCATTCCGCAAGTTCAAACCTATATTTTCCTGAAAATGGCCGTTGCCGGCCACCTGACCCTGTTTGTATCCCGCAGCAAAGGGTTTTTCCTGAAAAAGCCCTATCCGGCACCGGTCATGATCTGGTCGGCAGTCGCCACCAAGCTGGTAGGGACATTTCTGGCAGCCTACGGCTTCGGCCTGATCGCACCGATCACCTGGCCTGAAATCGCTTTGGTCTGGGGATATTCCGTCACCTGGGCTTTTCTGACCGACTGTGCCAAGATGCGGGTTTATCGCCACTTTGGCATGACAACCACGCGGCACAAGAATTTTCTCAGGACCGTGAAACAATCGCTCCATCATCATGGGGCATATACGGCTTGGCGGTGATCCAGGTCGCGAGAAAACCAACGGCCACCTGCGAAGCAGGCGGCTTGAGTTTTCGGCCGCAGGCCGGAAAGGCAAGAATTCAAAATAACTGTTTGGATACAAGCAAAGAGGAGGTTAGCATGCGAAGGCATCTTTCAAACCAGAATCGGTTTCATTCCAAGTCGTTTTTTAGAGTTGTGGCAGCGGGAGCACTGTTTTTCGCTGCAACTGCATGGCTTTTGAGCGCATGCGATCGTAAATCGGAAAGTGGCCCGAATTCACCCGTTGTATCGGTTGCACCCCGGCCGGCATCTGTCCAACTGGAACCGTATCCACCGGCAGCGCTGGATTTGAGCACTGCCATCGAGCAGGTGGCAAAGCAGACGATTCCCGCGGTGGTGCATATCGAGGTGACCGAACGTCAGGAAATAGCCAATCCGTTTTTACCTTACAAAAATAATCCTTTTTTCCGATACTTTTTCGGCCTTCCCAAAAACATGCCCAAAAAGTTTGAACGAGAATTGAGAGGGTTGGGCACCGGACTTATCATCGATGCGCAGGGAAACATCCTGAGCAATTACCATGTGGTCGGCGGAGCGACTGAAATTGAGGTGACCCTGTCCGATGGAACCCAGTATCCCGCCAAGGTGGTTGGGATTGATCCGAAAACAGATTTAGGGGTGATTAAAATTGATGCCCCAAAATCTCTACCTTTCGTAACCTTTGCAGATTCAGATGCGGTTCAAGTGGGCCAATGGGTGGTGGCCATCGGTCATCCAAGGGGACTCGATCAGACCGTTACCCAGGGAATTATCAGTGCCAAACATCGCACGGGTATTACGAACCCCAGCGATTATCAGGATTTTTTACAAACCGATGCGGCCATCAATCCGGGCAACAGCGGGGGGCCCCTGCTGAATCTTCGGGGCCAGGTCATTGGCGTAAACTCACTAATTGCTTCGGAGTCGGGCGGATTTGAGGGAATTGGATTTGCCATTCCCAGCAACATGGCTGTTCATGTTGCCCAGGCATTGATCGCCAACGGTAAGGTGGAGCGCGGCTGGCTGGGCGTCGACATTCAGGCACTTACGCCAGATTTGGCAAAATCTTTTGGCCTAACCGTACCCAGAGGAGCTCTGATCGCCGAAGTGCTGAATGGCGGTCCGGCGGACAATGCCGGTCTAAAAAGCGGAGATGTTGTTTTAGCCTATCAGGGCAAGGAAATCCCGGATGCATCCACCCTGCGCAACGAAGTGGCCAAAAGCTCCATCGGTCAGGAGGTGAAAGTAGGCATTTGGCGCAACGGACAGCGGCAAGACATAACGGTCACGGTGGGCAACCTGGATGATGCGACTAAATTGTTGAACACCGCTCTGAAAGAGCGACTGGGTGTTGTTGTCGGGCCATTGACCCCCAAGGTAGCTGCGAAATACGGTCTAACATCTTCGGAAGGTGTTCAAATTCAGTGGGTCGACCCGAAGGGCCCCTTCGGCAAGGTTGGGTTCGAGGTCGGAGACATCATTCTGGCAATAAATCAGCAGCCCATCCAGGGGGTGGATGGTTTCGACAGTGTGATGAAGGATGCCACCCACCACCAGAAAATAGTTCTGCAGGCAGTCGATCACCGGACCGGTCAGTCCGCTTTAGTCCAGGTTGAAATTCCTTAAGCTCGCACTCAACCCGAAGGTCTATAACAAAATTAGGGAAAACAACACTTGCTCCGCCGGGAGAGACAGAAGCGATACCATCATAAACGGGAAAAAATATGAATCGGAATCAATCACCGAACCCTCAAAAAAATTTTGAGAAAACCGTTGACCTCATACCGCCAGGTGCCGGAGTGGCACGAGTTGTAAATTGGCTGGCCCAAATCCGGATCGTCTGGTTGCTGGTCGCCCTGTTGGCATGGGTGCCGGTCACGAGGGCCATGGGGCAGGCAACTGCTCCGGACCAAAATGTCTTGCGCGCGACCCTGAAAAACGGTTTGCAGGTGGTGATCGTATCCAATCGCCTGGCACCCGTGGTTACTACCGTGGTCAATTATCGGGTGGGTTCCAAAGAGGTCCCGGCTGAATTTCCGGGAACGGCGCACGCAGTTGAGCACATGATGTTTCGGGGCAGTCCGGGCCTGTCCGGTGAACAGTTGGCCAATGTGACCGCGACCATTGGAGGATTCTTCAACGCCGATACGCAACAGACGGTGACCCAGTATTTCTTTACCGTTCCGGTGGAAGATCTGGATGTCGCCTTGCACATCGAGTCCTTGAGGATGCGCGGCATCCTGGCAGATGATAAATCATGGGGCCAGGAAAGGGGGGCCATCGAGCAGGAAGTCGCTCAGGATCTCTCCAACCCCGAGTACGTCGCCTACACCAAGCTGCTTGCTACATTGTTTAAAGGCACGCCATACGCGTACACACCATTGGGCACGCGATCATCATTTGACAAGACCCGCGCCGCGATGCTCAAAAATTTCCACGATACATGGTATGCGCCCAACAACGCGACTTTGGTTGTCGTCGGCGATGTGCCGCTTCATGATACGCTCGCCCGGGTCAAAGGGCTGTTCGAAAATATCCCGGCCAGAGAAATCCCGCCGGCGGTCGATGTCTGCCTGCAACCCGTGACCCCCGCAACATTTGAATTTAAAACAGACCTGCCCTACGGTTTGGCCATGATTGGGTTTCGTATGCCCGGTAGCGACAGCCCTGACTTTGCGGCCGTCCAGGTTCTGGCCGATGTGCTCAATAGCGAGCGCGGCAATCTCTACAATTTGGTTACCGAAGGCAAAGCGCTCTCCACCGGTTTCAGCACCAGCAGCTTTCCTGAAACCGGCGTGGGGTATGTGGTGGCCGCTTTTCCCAAAGCGGCCGATGCCGCCGTTCTGATCAAAGAGGTCCGCAAAATTTTGGCGGATGATGCGCAAAACGGGTTCCCGCCGGAGCTGGTGGAAGCTGCCAAGCGCCAGGAAATCACCGCCGCGGAGTTGGACAAAGACTCCATGTTCGGATTGGCGATGGCCTGGTCGCAAGCTGTTGCGGTGGAAGGCCGCCGCTGGCCGGAGGAGAAACTGGAAGCCATTCGCAAGGTTTCGGCGGAGGATGTTCGCGCGGTTGCCCGCAAATATCTGAACGCCCGGCAAGCCGTCGTGGCAGTCCTCACACCGCAGGCATCCGGCGAACCAGTCTCCTCGAAGGCTTTTCGTAACGTGGAGTCGTTCGCGCTGAAGGAAACTGCGACGGTTAAGATTCCGCCGTGGGCCCAAAAATCCTGGCAGCGCCTTGAAATTCCCGCCACCAACGTGCACCCGGTCGTAACCACCCTGCCCAATGGTCTCAAACTTATCGTACAGCCGGAAAACATCAGCCGCGCGGTAAGCCTTTACGGCCACCTTCGGAATAATCCGGAAATGACGGAACCCGCCGGACAGGAAGGGGTGAACCGGGTGATGGAAGAACTCTTCTCTTACGGGACCAATTCGCTGGATCGTCATTCTTTCCAAAAAGCTCTGGACGACATCGGTGCCGTCGAATCGGCCGGTTCGAATTTTTCGTTGCAGGTGCTCAGCGACCATTTTGAGCCCGGTGTCCGGCTGCTGGCCGACAATTTGCTCCACCCGGCCCTGCCGGAAAAGGCCTTTGAGATCGTTCGGCAGCAGGTCGCCGCAACGGTCGCCGGCCAACTTCAGAGCCCTGATTACTTGACGGGTCACGCCCTCAGGAAGGCACTCTTCCCGCACAACGATCCCACGCTGCGCCAGGCAACGAAGGACTCCGTCAACGCATTGAGACTGTCGGACGTGAGCGCCTATCATCAGAAAATTTACCGGCCCGACTTGACGACCATCGTTGTCATCGGCAACGTGACGGTCGAGACTGCCAGGGCTGTGGTGCTGAAATATTTCGGACACTGGGAAGCTCGTGGGCCGCAACCCGATGTCCTGCTGCCGGCGGTGCCGGACAACAGCCCGGTCGTCGTCGCCGTGCCCAATGAGACCCGCGTGCAGGACCGTGTCATTTTGGCTGAAACGATGCAGTTGAGCCGATCGGACCCGGACTACTATGCTTTGGAACTGGGCAACCATGTTTTGGGCGGCGGCTTCTATGCCACCCGGCTCTATCGGGACCTGCGCGAAAAGACGGGTTTGGTTTACCAAATCGATACTTCCTTTGATGTCGACAAAACGAGGGCGCGCTACATCGTGCGCTATGCCTGTGATCCGCGCAACGTGTCCCGGGCCCAGGCGATCATTCAGCGAAATCTGGATGCCATGCAGACAGCTCCCGTGACACCGGAGGAATTGAATGTGGCCAAAGCCATGGCCCTGCGTGACATACCGCTGTCCGAGTCGAGCCTGGCAAGTATTGCCGACGGGCTTATTTCCCGCACGGAACTCGACCTGCCGCTTCAGGAGCCATCGCTGGCAGCACGACACTACCTGGCGCTTACCGCGGGCCAAATCAGAGCGGCCTTTGCTAAACGGCTGCGGCCGGGGGACCTGGTTCGGGTAACCGAAGGACCCCAGCCCGAGTGATGATCACACGCGATCAAAATTAATTCATGAATTCACGGTGATAAGGCGCCAAAACGTCCGATCACTCTGCGCCAGAGACAAAAAACTCCCTGGAAGTCCTTTTGACTTCCAGGGAATTGGACAGGTTAATAGGCCGAGCGCATGCGGCCGGTATCTTTATCCACGATTAGCATGTCAACCAGAGAATTATCTTTGGTTAGCAGGTCGGCCTCGAAAAATGATCCTTCATCTTTGATTTTTCCCAGCTTTAAATTCGGATTGTGTCTGGATTTTAAATTATCTTCGAAAATCCTTTCGGCACCGTTTCGATCCAAATATTTTTGATGCTGATAGTAATGCGGCTCATTTTCATAGCCCGGACCCATCATGCCCGGTCCCATTACCGAATCCTGGGAGCCACCGTAGCCCATCATTCCCGGTCCCATATCGTAACCGTGATAGCTACCGGAGTCCATCATGCCGTTATCCATCGCTTGTGCTTCAAGAGGACTTTGTGCTATCAGCATGGCCAAAGCGCCCGCTAGTCCGCATAGAATTAGTTTTTTCATTTTAGTGCCCTCCTTGTGATTAATGCTGAAGATTTGGCAACGTTTTTCTCTGCCGTTTAAAAAAATATAAGGTTGCAAATTCCAGTCCGGTATCAGCGCCCAACTGATTTTTATGTAAGACTGGAGGGCTTTATTATGTCCGAGATTGTCCTACATCTCCGTCAGATCCAGGTGGAGAGACTCAATCCGGATACCGAGCTAAGTTAAATGATCCGACATCAGACTGTTATAGACGTCATCCGATTCTGCCTCGACGATGGCATGCAGTCTTTTAAACTGTTTCATGAGGTTTTCGGCAAACGGCGTTAACCTTGAGCCTTTGCCCTCCCGTACCACCAAAGGCTTTCCGATTCTTTCTTCGGATGTCCGTATGCGCATCCAAACCGCTCGGTAGCTCATCTGTAACTGTTTGGCAGCCGCCTGCATCGAACCCAAACGACCAATCATGTCCAACATCCGATAGCGGCCGAGCCCAAACACGACGTTGCCCTCCATGTCTTCGATCCAGATCTTTGATCGGATCGCAAATGCTGCTTTTTCTTTCACGATTTAATCTCCAGGGTACTGGGGCTTACTTGGTTTTTAAAATTACAAACCTGTTTTGATACCATAGTTGATATTAATTTGTCCAAGCGAATTGGTCCTGTGGGAGTGAAAAGGCCAATTAGCTTTCAATCTGAATTGTACATTCACAGAAAGTAAATTCATGGAACTCGCTATCAGCAATCAGCAATTTCAAAATGATTTAAATTGTGATTTGCCCCGGACACAAAGAGAGTCATATTTTGAATCAGACCCACTGCTGCTATTGAATGAAGAACTCGAGGATCTCAGACTACCTCATTAAATCAGTGAGCCAGCCGTGAAGGATTGCTGAACATGTTGGAAGGTTCAGGCACTTCCGGCCAATCATATTATTGGCTGCTGATGGCAAGGATATTTGAGCTGGCGCTTTTCTGCGCCGGTCACTATGCCGACAACTGGGGTAAATGGGGAGTAGCTTTGGGGACGTCATTTAGATTAAACGGTCGCCGGCACATCTGGCGGCCATTTTTATTTCCTGAACTTGCGTTGACTTTTAATTCCGAAAATGTTTAAGAAGTGGTCAGATCCGCCAAACCATGATTGCAAAAAGGAGGTTAAAAATGATGAAGAAATTAGCATTGATCACGTTGGCAGTTGTTTTTGCATCCACGGTCGGGCTTGGCAGTGTCCATGCCGCCGACACGATCAAGATCGGCTTCAATGCGCCCTTGACGGGTTTTGCCGCCTCAGACGGAAAATCCGCGACCGAAGGCGCCGAACTGGCGGTCGAACAGGTCAACGCCGCCGGTGGCGTCAATGGCAAAATGCTTGAGCTGATAATCTATGATGATCAGGCCAAGCCGGCCCAGGCCATTCCCATCGCCAACAAGCTTATTGGACAGGACAAGGTGGTCATCGGTGTGTCCGGAAGCTATTCCGGCCCGACACGATCTGCGGCCACCGTTTTTCAGGAAGCCGGAATCCCTTACATCTCGGCCTATGCCATCCATCCGGACATCACCCGCGCCGGAAATTATGTTTTTCGGACTTCTTTTCTGGGTGAGGTCCAGGGACGCGGTGGTGCCAAGCTGATCGGAGACATCCTTGGCAAAAAGCAGGTGGTTATCATCACCTTGCAGAATGATTTCGGCCAATCCCTGGCAGCCGGTTTCAAGAGCAAGGCGGCTGATTACGGCATCAAGGTTGTCAACGAATATGAATATTCCATGAAGGACCGCCAGTTCGGTTCGATCGTGGCCAAGGTCAAAGCGGACAACCCGGATGCCATCTATGCCTCCGGATACTATTTCACCGCCGGGCCTCTGGTCAGTCAACTGCGGGCCGCAGGCGTGACCGTTCCCATCATCGGACAGGAAGGCTATGATTCCCAGAAATTCATCGAGATCGCCGGTCCCGCCGCTGAAGGGGTCATCATCACCACCAGCCTGGATCGCGACTCGGATGTGCCGGAAACGAAGAATTTTATCAGCGCCTTCGAGAAAAAAGCCGGATTTAAAGCTGATATGGTGGCCGCTTCGGCCCACACGGCGATTCTGGTTGCAGCCGATGCTTTAAAACGCGCCGGCACCAACGATCCGGAAGCATTGCGCAAAGCAATTGCGGCGACCAATCTAAAGGTCTCGACCGGCACGATATCCTTCAACAGCCTGGGTGAAGTTATGAAGGCCGTCCAGAACCAGGTAGTTAAAGACGGCAACTGGCACAGGCATTCGGTCATCGATGACCCGGCACTGCTGGCTCCTCCGGACAAATAAACCAACCGGAAGAGAACAAACCGGCAGGCTCGGTGGAAAAACGATATGCTTTACTTGATGCGGACGGGTGGTTGGATTTTCAAAATACAATATCCAATTTCCATTAAATTCAAGACAACGAGCTAGGGGATCGTTTTAGTGCTGTACCTGGAACTGCTCATTCAGGGATTGATACACGGCAGCATGTACGCTGTTATTGCGGTTGGACTGACACTGGTTTACGGTCTACTGCGCATCCTGCATGTAGCCCATGCCGGCCTTTTTACCCTTGGCGGCTACCTTGGCCTGTTGATTACCAATGCCACCGGAAGCCTGGCTCTCGGCATGCTCGCGTCAGCCGTTATTGTCGGCGTCGCGGGCATGCTGATGTATCGTCTCTGCTACCAGCCCATCTTGGATCGGCCGCCCTATGTTGCCCTGATCGCCTCTATTGGCCTGTTTGTCGCCATGGAGGAAATATTCCGCCTGGTTTTTGGACCCTACGGTCTGACATACAAAAACCCACCGCTCCAGTCACAGATTTCTTTCTTGGGTATCCAACTGCGGGCCGCCGAACTCGGGATGGTCATCGCCGCAGTCGTGCTTCTGGGCGCTTTATCCTATCTATCCCAAAACACCCGGACCGGAATCGCCTGGCGCGCCACCGTGGACGATCCTGAAATAGCGAAATCTTTCGGTATCGACACCATCAAAGTACGGTACCTGAACTTTTTCATTGGATCAGGCCTGGCAGCGGTAGCCGGGATTTTTGTTTCGCTGCTCAGCAACCTGGTAGAGCCGACCATGGGCGGTGTTCCTGCTTACAAAGCCCTGGCGATTATCGTGCTGGGGGGTCTTGGCAACGTCAAAGGCACCCTCATTGCCTCCCTGTTGTTGGGCGTAATCGAAGCCTTCGGAACCATATATATCGGCTCCATTCTGGACCGGGATGCCATTGCATTTGCATTTCTGATCCTGGTTTTGATGATCAGGCCGCAGGGCCTCTTTACAGGAAGATAGTTTATGGGAATTTATGAAATCAGCCTGGCCACTGTAGTGGGAATAAATATTATCCTGGCTCTCGGGCTTAACATGATCACCGGGTTTTGCGGGCAGATCAGCCTGGGGCACGCCGCCTTCTACGGTGTCGGCGCCTACACATGCGCCCTGCTGGCCAAGGCCGGCACACCCCTGCCGTTAGCCATTGCGGCCGGAATGATTTCAGCTGGGGCTGTGGGTCTGGTCGTGGGGCTTGCCAGCCTGCGTGTGCGTCACGACTTTCTGGCGATTACCACCATGGGTGTAGGGTTTTTGTTTCTGGGAATCGTTCGTCAGCAGGAAATTCTGGGTGGTGAGCTTGGCATTTCCGGGATCCCCTCTTCGGGGATGAGCAAGATCGCCTACCTGGTCCTGGTTTTCTTTCTTGTCGCGCTGTTTACCGCTTTCAGTTTGTGGATCAAACGATCCTGGATGGGTTTTGCCTTTGATGCGGTGGCCGATGATGAAGACACCGCACGGGTGATGAGCGTGGATGTGGGGGCTTACAAACTGGTTGCTTTTGCCATGGGTACTGCCATGGCCGGTGTGGCCGGAGGGTTGTATACATATTTTGCCCGCTTTCTTATGCCGGATGATTTTGGATTCATCGCATCCATCTCCGTGCTTTCGATGGTGGCGGTCGGCGGCATTGGATCGGTATTCGGCGTGATCGTGGCCACTATCATTCTGACCCTGATGCCTGAGTTTTTTCGTTTTATCAGCGACTACAAGCTGCTGGTTTACGGTACCCTGCTTTTTGCGGTTATGCGGTTTGCGCCCGAGGGACTGGCCGGACTGGCGCGCAGCCTGATAGACCGCATCAGGCCTGAAGTTAGCGCTGAAAAAGAGGTTGCCTGATGGGAGTGATCCTTGACATTAGAAATGTCACTGTCCGCTTCGGCGGCGTCGTTGCTCTGGACAATGTTTCGTTTCAGGTGAATAAGGGCGAATTCCTGTGCCTGATCGGGCCCAATGGTGCCGGCAAGACCACCATGATGCGAGCCGTTACCGGGGTCGTTAAGCCCCAGTCGGCTCAGGTTCTGCTCGCCGGCAGAGATATATCGAGCCTGCCGATACACAAAAGAGCGCGTCTGGGTCTGGCCTTGACCCACCAGATCGTGCGACCCTTCCGCTCAATGACCGTCCTGGACAATGTAGCCCTGACAGCCGGCCACCGCCTGATCGGCCGAATTTTTAGATCCATGGTCTCGCTGGATCGTTCAACCGAGCGGAGGCAAGCACGTAAATACTTGAGGCTGGTGGGAATCGAAGACGTTTCTCAAAAAAGCGTGGTTGGGCAGCCTCTGGGCGTCACCAAAAGGCTTGAGGTCGCCCGGGCATTAGCCCTTGAACCGAAGGTCCTGCTGCTGGATGAGCCCCTGGCCGGATTGAACAGTGTTGAAGCCGCTCGATTGGCAGATACAGTGGCCGACATCAACCGGGAGGGTCTCACCACCGTAGTAATGATCGAGCACAACCTGGGTGAAGTAATGCGGGTCAGCCAGCGACTGGTGGTGTTGGACAACGGTCGTAAAATCGCCGATGGATCACCGGCGGATGTGATGCGGAACCGGACGGTACGCGCCGCCTACGTGGGAAAGGAATATCAGAATGCTGCGGCTTGAATCTTTGAGTTGCGGATACGGTGACATGACGGCTGTACAGGGGCTGACGCTGACCATCCCAAATGGTGAGATTACGGCCCTGTTGGGTGCAAACGGTTCGGGCAAATCTTCAACGATCATGTGCATTGCGGGGCATGTGGCAGTAACGAAAGGAAGGCTCATTTACAAGGAAAAAGATATTACCGGCGCCACTCCTATGGCGAGAGTTGAGGCAGGTATTGCCGTGGTGCCCGAGGGTCGACGGCTGTTTGCCGGCCTGACTGTCAGGGAAAATTTGATTGTTGGCGGCTACAGCCAACCCAGGGTAAAAAACCGGGAGGGCATCGGTCGCGTTCTGAACCTGTTTCCCCGGCTGGGCGAAAGGCTGGGACAGCTGGCAGGATCACTTTCCGGAGGCGAACAGCAAATGCTGTCCATCGGCCGTGCCATGATGTCGCAACCGGAACTGCTCCTTATCGATGAACTCTCATTAGGCTTGATGCCGAAGATCATAGATATTTGCTATGAGGCCATCGCAGAGCTAAAAAATAACGGGTTGACCATTCTTTTGGTCGAACAGAGCACCCAACGTGCGCTGGAAGTTGCCGACCGCGTCTGTGTGCTGGAATCGGGAAGGGCAGTGTGGGAAGGCACAGCCATGAATGCCAGGGACAGTGCCGGGATAATCGATGCCCTGCTTGGACTGCAGGAGGAAGGGGATACGTCCTCCAAGGTGCTGTAAGGAAAAACGCTAACGGATTATCCGGATATATTAGGCGGGTTCCTTAGGGGCGGTTTTCTGTCAGGTGCTGATCGGTTCCCCTTTTTCGCGCATGAATTCAGCAAAGCTCTCTCTTTTTGGTATTTCGAATGGAAGGTCGTCTAAATCCCCGGGTATCGGGTGTCGACCGTAGATGTGGCATGCCGCCACCGCTGCGTGAATATGTTCAGGCGGGGTTTCAGCCGGAATCTGGTTGAGGTGGATCATAAAGCGGCCGTCTCTGGCCATCTTATCGACATAGAGCTTGATCCGTTCCACAATTGCTTCCACCGGTCCCTCCTTCAGGAGGGTTGCATCGACACCTGCGGTTACCAGGGCGTTGTTTTTATCTGCAAACGTCTTCACTCGCTGAGGTCCGACTTCATAAAGGTCCGGATCCAGCACACTCAAGATACCGGGGCTGCATTTGAGTTTTTGCGAAAAGAACCGTTCCGGATCGCGGCTTTTGGCGTCCCCCCAGTTTCCCCGCGTCACCACCCGGTCTCCCAGGTTTTCCCGCAGCCTCTGGGTGTAGGCGACCACATATTCATCCACCATATCAAGGGTGATCATGGGAGGAGAGGCCCAGGCATCGCGCCCGTCCATGAGCAGGTCCGGTATACCGATTTCACTTCGCATGACTTCGATATAGGGGCAGAGAACTTCGTCGCAAAGGAATTTAAAAAGACGATGCACAAAACCCGGCCTCTCGAACATATCATCAACGAGATTTTCATACCCCCGGATGTTAACCGCCAGACTAAAGGGGGCCGTAAAATAGGCGCGTTCCAGTTTGCCCGTCATCTCCAGAAAAGCCTTATTGACCTGCAGGACCCAGGGCATCCGGCCTGATTTATATGGATCGGGAGGGGTGACACGATCCAGATCCGAGGGCCTGCTGATCAAAGGCCTGGTGCGGTCGGCATCGGGTATCCCTTCCGGATCATAGTCGACCTTTTGCCCCAGGGCTTCGGCTTCTATATTATAGACATCCCAGAAATTAATTAGGGCGTCGACCCGGTAGTATTCGGTGACCAGGAGCTGTACACGTGCAAAAGTGAGGGCATCGGTGAAGAAATGTGCGGGGGAGACATCTGCCAGACGGGCTGAATGATCATTGCTTTGAGCCCCGATAACCACGGGGGTGTTTGCGACCGATGATTTCATGTCCGTCTTGATTTTGGTGGTCATATTAAATGCGCCTAGTCTTTTTTATGATTATTTGACGATATCACCAGTTCCCGAATGGCCTGCAGATGGCCGGCCATCAATTTGCTGGCAGCCCTTGAATCTCCACATTTAATTGCATTTACTATTTTTATATGTCCTTTTATAGAAAGTTTATTTCGATGGGGACTCTGGTAATCCTCATGTCGACTTTTCAGCAAAATGTGGTTAAAAAGCTCCACAACCTGCAAAAGAACAGAGTTGCCGGTAGCCTTGGCAAGGGCAAGATGAAATTTCTCATCGAGCTCTTTTGATTGAATGCTGTTATGCGGTGCCTTTTGCTGCTGCTCAAGCAGGTTTTCGAAAACCACAATATCTTTTTTTGCGGCATTGCGGGCCGCGAGCCCGGCGATCTGGGGTTCAAGCAATTCTCTGAATTGAAAGATTTCAGAAAGGGTGTTTTTTTCCCGGAGCATGGCGTTGGCCAGAGATTCAACCACAGACGATTCGTCTTCTAAAATAACGAAGGTTCCGCTACCGGGCCTGCTTTTTAAAACCTTTTTCTGTTCCAGCACTCGAATTGCTTCCCGCACAGAATGTCGGGAAACCTTAAAAATACATGCAAGTTCTCTTTCCGGTGGAAGCCGATCGCCATGCTTCAACCGTCCTTTTGCAATTAGAGCCTGAACCTGGTCGACTATCTGCTCGTGAAATTTGGTTTTGGATACAGCCTGCAAGTTGCCGGTCAGACTATTGCTTGATTTTTTTACCATCTACCTTTTCTGTCCTCTGTCTTCTATCCCCAGATCATGACGTACAGCATATTGCCGATCATAAGCGCCAGCAACAGTTTTACCTGAAAGATCGAGTTATGCAATGCAGCTGCATGGAGCAAAAAAGGGATCACCAGCATTAATAGCAATGCCGTGGTTTTCAGCCGGGCGCTGTGTCTTTTAAAAAAATTATCCATATCTGTTATTTGCCTCTAACCGAATAAAGATGCCAGCAGGGTAATAATGCCTATAATAGCGGTAATAACGAGCCCGTAGCGTAGAGTGGTCTTTAAAACAGGCCCTTCCTGGCCTGACAGGCCGACAGTGGAACAACCCACCAATATTTTTGCCGGAGCAATCATGCTTCCAAGGGCGCCACCGGTTGTCTGGGCAGCCAGTATCAGGGCCGTGCTGAGCCCGGCCATTTGTGCGGTTTCCTGCTGAAGGACTCCAAATACAACATTAGAGTTTGTATTGCTGCCTGTCATAAAAGCACCCAGAAGTCCGATCCAGGGCGAAATCAAGGGATAAAGAGAGCCGAAAATCCGGCTGATTCCTTCAGCCAGAATGTATATCATCTGGCAGTGATCCATTATCATGGCAAAACAAACCATGCTGACAATGCCCAGACTTGTTGGAACCCCGCTCTTGACGGTTTTTTGCAGGATGGCTGTTAATGCTCGGGGTTTATAAAAGCCCTTTGAACGGTAAACGAAAAAACTTATAACGGATGAGTATAACAGCAAAGCACCACCATGGCCGAAAAGATTGATGCCTTTGCCTTCGCCTGCTTTGGTGACCCATCCTTTTAAAGATACTATTTCCGGGAATCTAACGGTAAGGTTGACCTGCCCGAGAAATGCTTTGACCGAAGGTATCATAACCCCGGAAGAAACAAGGGTGATAAGAATAAGGTAGGCTGACAGTGCCCACCACAGCCCCATTTCCAGGCGGGCTTGTGAAGGAGACGTCTGATTGTATATTTTCAATTTTGCAACAGCCAGGCCGCATCCAAGCCCGACAAGGCTTGCGCCGAACCCGCCAAGGGTCCACATCCCGGAAACGGCAAGCGCATATTGGCTGCCGGCCATGGCTGATCCAACGATAAGAATCGCAATCAGACTGTGTTTTACCATTTTCCAGCCACCGTACACATACACGGCAAAAATACCGCAAAGAAAAGCGGAAATGCCAAGAAGGCCTGCGGACCAGGGCGCCAGATAGGAAGATTCAAGACCGGATACGGCCATAAGCGCCTGAAACGAAGCCCCCATTGAGCCAAATGTGACGGACCATGAATGTCCAATTGCCGGAACGGCAACGGCAACGACAGGAGAAAAACCAAGACCGACAAGCAGAGGTGCAACGACGGCTATGGGGACGCCGTAACCGGCGACACCCTGAAGAAAAGAAGCAAATATCCATCCAAAGATGATAATCTGTATTGATTTGTCCCCGCTAAATCTTTGGATGCCGATGCCGATTACTTTTATGGCACCTGTTTCATTTACAACGTTATACAAAAGAAGAGCGGCCCATATGATATAGAGAACATTCAGGGACAGCAGGGCCCCTTTCATCTGGGAATAGGCAAGCAGTGCCGGATGTGCTCCGAAAAAAAGGGTTGCAGTGATTAAGGACACAAACCAACCGGCAGCTCCGGCGCGCGAGCCACTCCAGTTCTTAAAAATCATTAACACCAGCACCGTCAGAATCGGGGAAAAAGCCAAAATCCATTTCACGATAAATAAATCAGTCATATAGTCAACCAGTATGTGAATGAGGACGCATGCCAACCAGTAGATATTGGTTGGACCAATTTGATCCATATCGATGGGCATGTCAAACATTTTTTGCAAACGGGATCCACCATTTTATGGCAGGAATATTATATTGAAAGCTGATCGACTTCGTTGTAATACAGGGGACACATCAAAGGGAACGCCATTGAACTGGAGAGTAAGTTATGACACTGGACCTTGGTTTTGTTCGCAGTCAGTACCCGGTTTTCCAGAATCCGGAAACCGCCCAATGGGCCTTTTTTGAGAATGCAGGGGGGTCTTACGTGCCGCACCAGGTCATCGAGCGGCTGAACTATTTTTTTAAATATACCAAAGTCCAGCCCTACGGGCTCTTTGCTCCATCAGTTGCAGCAGGGCAGGCCATGGAGGCGGCCTACCGCTGCGTGGCAGAATTGCTGAATACCGACCCGGACCAGTTAACATTCGGTCCTTCGACAACCTTGAATTTTTATGTTCTGGCCCAGGCCATCCGGCCTGATCTCAAGGCCGGTGATGAAATCGTTGTGACCAATCAAGACCATGAGGCCAATATTGGCTGCTGGCGCCGATTGAGTGAATTCGGCATCGCCATCAGGGAGTGGCGGATCGACCCGCAAAGCGGTGAGCTGAATATTGAAGATTTAAAAGATTTGGTCAGCCGCCGCACGCGCCTGGTATGCTTTACCCTTTGCTCCAACATTGTGGGCACCATCAATGATGTCAGGGCAATCAGCAAAATCGCTCACGATGCCGGTGCACTGGCTGTTGCCGATGGGGTTTCTTTCGCCCCCCATCGCCTGATCGACATAAATGACCTGGAAGTTGATTTTTATCTATTCAGCACATACAAAACCTTTGGAACCCATATCGGCGTGATGTGGGGCAGAAAGGACGTTCTGGCAAAATTAGAATGCCAGGGCCATTATTTCAACGCTGACAAACCCCACTATCGCTTAAATCCGGCCGGTCCGCTGCATGCTGAAATAGCGGCTCTGGCAGGTATCGGGGAATATTACGATGCTCTGTATGAAAAGCATTTTACGGATTTAAGCCTCAGCCGGCATGAGCGCGCTGTTAAGGTCTTTGATCTGTTTGCTGAACATGAATCCCGCTTGGCCAATCAGCTGCTCGGCACTTTAAAGGAACTGCCGGGGGTGAGGATTATCGGTCAGGCGCATGCGGCCGACGGCCGACGGGCCGCAACCATCGCCTTTGTCCCGGCGCAAAAGAAACCCAGCGCAATTGTGAAAAGGCTTGCTGAAAATTTCATTGCCGTGCGCAACGGACATTTCTATGCCCGGCGCTGCATCGAGTCCCTGGGCATAAAAGATCCGGAAGAGGGCGTTATTAGAGTCAGCCTGGTGCACTACAATACGCAAGAAGAGGTTGAGCGACTGTCGGCCGGTCTGGGTGCGTCGCTGTAGTTAGCAGAACGCCGGGGATCACGATCAGAAGTATTATGCCGCAACGGCAGAAAGGAAAGTTAGAATGAATCAAGTTGTTCTGCCACCAATTCCTTTTAAGAAGGGAGGCAAGGCTATGAAACTTAAACTGACCGTATTTTATATAGTATTGGGGATGGTCCTGCCGGGTTTACTTGCGGCCGCCGAGATTATCACCGAAGAGGACCTTATTAAAAAAGTGGTTGTGGAAGCAAATTTTGTCAAAACGACGGACAACTTTCTGGTCATGTTCGATACGTCCTCATCAATGACCGAGAATTACGATAAGGGGGCCAAAGTAACCAAATATGAAGCCGCCCGGGAGATCCTGAAGCAGGGCTTAGAGCAGCTGCCGGATCTCGGATACAATAGCGGCCTGTATACGTTTGCCAGCGATGACAAGGCCCTTTATCCGATGGGTCCCTTTGACAAGGGCAAATATGCCCAGGCCATCGACAGCCTGCCTGCCCAGCCCAAGGGAGCAACGTTTCTGCCCCAGGCGCTGCGTAAACTTGAGTCGATATTGCAGAAACAATCCGGCAAAACCGTGGTTTTCATCTTCACCGACGGGACGTCCGATTCCCCGGGTGGAACGAAAAACCCGGAGGACTACACCCAGGCATTGGCCGATAAATACAACGTTTGCTTTTACATGATCGGCGATGCCACCGATAGCCGGTCAAAAAAGCGGCTGGCGGATATGGCCAAAGCCAACGCGTGCTCGCGGGTGATCCCCTTTAAACAATTCGTCGATAACCCGAACTACGTCACCGGTGCGCTGTATGTGGTCAAAGCCAACGAACGCATTGTAACGACCACCGAAACCCGAATTACCGGACTTAAGGTCGGCGATGTTCTCTTTGATTTTAATAAAGCCGATGTCCAATCACAGTATGGCGCCGACATGGAAGCGCTGGGGAACTTTTTGAAGAAAAACCCCAACGCCTATGCACTGTTGGTCGGTTATACCGACAGCATCGGCTCTGAGGAATACAACCTGGTTTTATCCAACCGCCGGGCGGACAGTGTGGCGGATCACCTGGTGAGCAACTGCGGCGTTACGCAGGATCAGATAGTGGTCAACTGGTACGGCGAAGCCAACCCGGTGGCCAGCAACGATACCGATGAGGGCCGGGCCCAAAACCGGCGGGTGGAGGTTGCGGTAGGTGGACTGTAATTAAATAATTAATCGGTTAAATAGTAAATGCCCGACGTATTAAATTTGTTTATTAGTTTTAAACTGAGTTCGATGCGTCGGGTTTTTTATTGCCAAAGCTTAAGCAAATACCTGCGGCTGAGATCCAGGTACTGGAAAAGCATCTGTGAATCATTGCAAAACACTTCCAGGGTAATCGTCCCGTCGTAACCGGCAGCCTTTAATGCATGGACTGCATTTTTCCAATCAATGTTACCCACCCCCAGGGGCATGTGGTGGTCGGCCGTAGCCCGGTTATCTGAAAAATGCACATGGGTGATGGCCGCCCCTAATTGCCTGCAGAAGACCTCGTGATTATTTTTGCCCAGATTGGCATGCCCGAAATCTAGATGCAGGCTCAAACCGGCAACTTCATTCAACAGGGTTTTAAAGGTGGAGACCCGGTCAAAGGGCGGTTTAAAATTTTCCAGCGCAATCGTGAGCCCATAGGAAGACGCCATTTCGACAATGGGCTTTAAGGCTTCGATATTGAGTTCAACCAGTAAAGCCTTCATGGCCGGCGGACAGAAATAGCAGGGATGGATATTCATTATCCCGGCACCCAGCGCAGAAAATATCCGGGCACAGCGCTCCAGTTCATCGAGACAGGCCTGCCGGATATTCCGGATCGGGTAGGCCCAGGGCAGACAGGGGTCGGTGTGACCGGTCAGCGCCAGATTGTATCGCTTAAGAATGGATCCCATTTTTTCGGTATCGACATCCCGGGCGTTCGGGCCTTCGATGGTCAGATCAACAAAATCATAACCGGCTTTTCCAAAGGCAGTGGTTTCATCATAGATTGATTTCGAAGGGTTGTTCATTACGCCGATTTTCATTTATCAACACCTCTCCCGGATAGCGGCCTCCGAAGGTACCGGAATTTTTACTACCGATTGAAAAACAGGATATATTTTGATGCCTGAAATTGGACCTCGATCCAGGGCGCTTCACATTATCGCCGGAGATTTAAGGGTTCCTATCTATACAATTATCACAACTGTTTTTTCAACCGCTTTTTGCACGGCAGTTTTTCTTCTGCTAAAAAACCTGAAGTTTATTTGCTTTTTCGGATATCTGCATTAATTTCTTGAATATTTAAGACCATATCCTGGTCAACTGGGTCAAATTAGTTTAATTTTTTCACGATTTTATCATTTATACTTTAAATGGTTATCAGAGGGGAAGGAAACGGGCAATGAACAGGTACCCGAAAGTCTGGCTGCTTTTAGTGGTCTGTTTTTTAGGAACGGTTCTAGTGGGAGGCGTCTTTGCCGCTGAAGAACCTCCCAAAGACGCCCAATCATTTCCTCCCAGCCTGGAAAGCTACCATGATGCCGATGTTCACAGTATTGTGGCCATCCTTAAAAACCGTGTGCACCAGGTCCCTTTTAATCTGGTTGCCACACTTATTTTCCTGGGCGCGATTATCCATACCTTTTTGACCAGCAAGTTTTTGGCCATTGCCCACAAGTGGGAGCACGATCACGAAGAAAAGAAGAAGCAGGGACTGGCGGACAAACACTCGGTTCACCACGGGGCCGAAGTCTTTCATTTTTTAGGTGAAGTTGAAGCGGTATTCGGCATCTGGGCCATTGCGCTGACAGGCGCTATATTCTTCTTTTACGATTGGAAGACGCTGGTGAACTATATCAGCCATCGCGTCAATTTCACAGAACCGATGTTCGTCGTGGTCATTATGACCCTGGCATCCACCCGGCCTATTTTAAAATTGTCCGAAACCATCATGTGGAAGATTGCCAACCTGCTGGGCGGCAGCCTGACCGCCTGGTGGTTTACGATTCTCACCCTCGGGCCGTTGCTGGGATCTCTGATCACCGAACCGGCTGCCATGACGATATCTGCGTTATTGCTTGGGCATAAACTGTATGACCTGGCACCCAGTGAAAAATTTAAATATGCCACCATCGGCTTATTGTTTGTCAATATCTCGGTGGGGGGCACGATGAGTCATTTTGCAGCACCGCCGGTTTTGATGGTCGCCGGCCCCTGGAACTGGGACATGGTCCATATGATTCTCAACTTTGGCTGGAAGGCACTGGTCGGCATTCTGATCTCCAACGGGATTTATTATCTGCTATTTCGCAAAGAACTTTTTCAATTGCAGGAAACGTTTGCCCTGCGGAGTCTCAAAGATTACATTCAGCAAAAATATCTCAGCCACAGGGCCCTGGAGGCCGAATTTGATAAAATTGTCACCGCGGTGAACGCGGAAATGAAATTGGCCGACAACTTCGATCAGCAGATCGGAGAATTGATCGAAAACACCAAGCGCCGGCTGGAAGATCGCTTAAAGGATCAGCACCTGGAGGATATTATCCAGGAAGGCATTGATCCTTATCTGGTTAAAGAGGCCTTTGATCAACGATTTGAGGAAATCAAGCTTTTGCAGATGCGCCGGTCCCTGCCGGCACTTCTGCCGGAGAATAAGCGGGCCGAGTTTCGTGACCCCCAGTGGGATGAGCGTGACGATCCGGTGCCGGCCTGGATAACTGTCGTCCACGTACTTTTTATGGGCTGGACGATATTCAACGCCCACCATCCCGCGCTGTTTATCCCCGGTTTACTGTTTTTCCTGGGCTTTGCCCAGGTGACGGCGCCTTTTCAAAACCGCATCAACCTCAAACCGGCCCTTCTGGTTGGATTTTTTCTGGGCGGTCTCGTCATCCATGGTGGCGTGCAAGGCTGGTGGATTGCACCGGTTCTGGGGAACCTTAAAGAAGTTCCCCTGATGATGGTATCTACCGTGTTAACCGCTTTCAATGATAATGCGGCAATTACCTATCTGAGTACGCTTGTGCCGGGATTTACCGACGGTCTCAAGTATGCAGTGGTCGCCGGGGCCGTGGCCGGCGGGGGGTTAACAGTGATAGCCAATGCGCCCAACCCGGCCGGTCAGGCAATTCTAAAAAAATATTTTGAAAACGGCGTGTCACCGGCCGGGATTCTGGCGGGCGCCATCCTTCCCACTGTGATAGTCTGGCTGTGCTTTCTGGTTTTGTAGCAGCCATGCCGCCTTTCAACCTAATCGACCCTATCGCAAATAAGATATTGAGTTTTTAAGGTTTTTTCTCAAGCCTGTCGCCATCAATGCCGATATATTATATGGATGCGGCGGTTATCGTCAGGGTTTTAAATTTTATGCTGCCTGATTCCACCCAGGCTAACGTCATCGATCCTGAAAAGTACCGCTGATGTTCGCTGATACGGGAGTGCCTTGGGTGGAAAATTTGTTGTATCAATAGTTAATTGCCAAGGAGGTTCGTATCATGGATATTGTCATTGGTCGCACAGGATCTGTCAATGAGGATGCATCCCGCAAAAAAGATCCGGACGGCATCTCGAGAAGGAGGAAAAAGGCGGATCGGCGTGAAAATAAACAGGATCGGCGCAAAGGTGTCAGAGACGGCGTTATTGTGACCCTTTCCACTAAAAAAGATCGGCGGCGTAAAAAGGACAGGCGAAAAATAGCATCTTATTGATTATTTTTTATAAACAAACGGATGAGTTCTTCGTGAATTCGTTTTAGATCAAAGTATTTAACCGCAATGCCCCGGGGACCACTTCTTACAATTCGGCCTTTGAGTTCCAATGCATTGGGATGATTCGGCAACCTGAGAGCCATTAATATTTGCTGACCGATTGGAAAGTGATCATTGCTCTCGATGAGTGCCCCCACGGTGCTGATGTCGATAATGTAACTTTTAAAGGAACGGTCTTCGACCTTACATGTAACCGGTATCTGGCAAACTCTCCTGGTGTTCTCCCGCATAAACGATTCATTTTCGTCCAAATTTACCGTTCTAATCGGTTCTTCCTCGTAAGGGATTTCTCCCAGCTGCTCTAAGAGCTGAATTTTTTCATCGTCGTCCATATCAATAATCAGTTTGAACAATTCCGTAACGACATTTCCTTTGACCAGCTGTTTGTAGAGGATGTACTGCTTGTCCCGGGGAAGATGGTTTATGAAATTAAAAAGATGCGCGGTAACTTTGTACTGGCCGGTTTGCGAATCTAAATCATTCATGCGCTATTCCTTTCCCGAGTAATGACGGCTATCATCGTGCCCGTTGAAGGAGCTTTGCCACATCCAGCTTGTTAACCATATCGCTAACAAGTTCCCCCAGAATCTTCTCAGCATCGTTTTTGCCCATTAGCTTTAGCCTCTCGGCCGACCCATTGACAGAATCTTTGACAATCAGACCACTGTTTTTTGATAGTCCTGCCTGATAACTCATATTGAGTACCCATTTGTGATCGACGATATCGAGCTTGAACTCCTGGAGTTGAATTTCGAGGCTGGCATCGGCATTATCAGCAGTGGCGACTACCTGTAAGCCCTCATTTTCTAAACGGTGCTTGAAAATTTCCTTCAACAGCGAATCAAGATCATAGGCACCGATTAAATCTCCGCTTCCATCATCGCGCAGGACGACCAGAGAATAAATGCCATTGAAATTTTTTAGCGACTTTTTGGCATTGCTGCTCAGAAAGAAATCATCATTTCTGCGGTCGGAGACCGCCAATGATATCCTTTCTCCTGTCAATGCCGTCGATGCAGGCGGCAATTGATATTGAACTTTCAAAAAGGGCTTGGATGCACAGGCGCTGACTAAAATTGCAATGACGATGGCCAGGGCCTTCAGGACCGACTGTTTGCTGAGTACCATTGACTTGTATCTCCTTAGCTTTTCGGTAGGCGTATTTTTATGTCGGCATTAATTTTTTCACCAGCATCTGCCAGTCTGTTGCGCAGCCGACGAAGAGAAAGATCCGGCGGAATCTGAACCCTGGACCCCATCAGCCCCCCCCCACTGGAGGAAAAATACCGACCCGTTCGCCGCCTTTCAACGTCGCGGTTAAATCTGCTTTAACTCCGTTAATAAAAATGAGTTTGGCTTTTTCCTGCGGTATATTTAACTGTTCAAGAAGGCTGTGGATGCTAAGACCCGCATCGAGCGGATATTTATCAGAAGACGGTGGCGTGAATTCTTGCAGCGAGGCGAACAGTTTGATTTGAATATGCGATTTCATTTTCTTTTTGAAATGACTTCTTGGGGATGTGCCGTGTCATGCGCCCACCACCAATAGATCATTGATTGGGTTTGCTATATTTTTGTTGGTGCTGCCTAAAGATCATACAAGCAGCTCTCTTGCTAATTTGCGCCATTATGATAAACTTTAGGCTCAATAGGCTTGAAAGTCAAGTGGTTCAAAAGGAAAGCACATGAGAATCAGCTTTAAAAAGGCACTGGTTACGGGTGGTGCCGGGTTTATAGGTTCCCATCTGGTTGAAGCGCTGGTGGCCGGGAAATGCAGGGTAGCGGTACTGGATAATCTTGCCAGCGGAAGCCTGTTAAATTTGAAGCCGCTGAGCGATCGTATTACTTTTCATCAGGGTGATATTCGTCAACGGGATATCCTTGAAAAAGCCGCGGAAGGTTGTGACGTCATATTTCACCTGGCGGCCGTGGTGGCCGTTCAGCAAACGATTGACAATCCGGTGGAGTCTGCAGAGATTAATGATATCGGCACCTTAAACGTATTGGAAGCCGCTCGTTCTCAAAAAGTCCGCCGAATTGTCTTTTCCAGTTCATGTGCTGTCTATGGTGATGACCCCCTGCTGCCGAAGACCGAAACCATGAATCCGAAACCAACGAGCCCCTATGCGGTTCATAAACTTTCGGCCGAACACTATGCCAGGATTTATTACGAACTCTTCGGGTTGGATAGCGCCAGCCTACGGTATTTTAATGTCTTTGGTCCCCGGCAGGATCCTTCCTCTCCCTATTCGGGCGTTATATCGCTATTTATGACCCGGGCGGCCTCAAAACAGGCACCGGTGATATACGGTGACGGCAATCAGAGCAGAGATTTTGTGTATGTCAAGGATGTGGTCAAGGCCAATCTGCTTGCCGCCGCTATGGATCACCCCCAGGGCCGTAATTTTAACATTGGGACGGGAAACCAGGTCAGCATCAACCGGCTGTGGGAATTGATTGCTTCTTTGAGCGGACAAAAAAAGCTGGAGCCAAGATATGAACCGACCAGAGCAGGAGATATTCTGCACTCATACGCCGGGATGGATTTTACGAAATCTCAGCTCAAGTTCAAACCTGATTTCTCACTGGAGCAGGGACTTGAAGTGACATTTGAATGGTATCGCGGGCAGAAGTCAGAAGACAGATGACAGAAGACAGATGACAGAAGATAGATAACAGAAGATAGATAACAGAGGGACTGCGGGAAAAGATCGAAAAAAATTACCACGGAAAGTTACGGAAACTCACGTGGTGAACGAATGCAAAGGTGACAATATGGCTTTCAAATATGAGAAGGTTCTTGTGACAGGGGCTGCGGGATTTATTGGATTTCAGCTGAGTCGACGGCTGTTAAATGATGGTATCCGGGTGACGGGGGTCGACAATTTAAATCCTTATTACGACGTGCGACTCAAGGAGGACCGACTGGGTAAGATTTCATCCGCTGATAATTTTACTTTTGTTAATCTGGATCTGACCGATCGTGAGGCTCTGCAAGATCTTTTTGGCAGCATCGATTTTGATGTTGTGGTTAATCTTGCCGCCCAGGCCGGCGTCAGATATTCACTTACACATCCGCATGCCTATGTCGATTCCAATCTCGTCGGCTTTGTCAACATTCTCGAATGCTGCCGGCACCATAAGGTAAAACACCTGGTATTCGCATCATCCAGCTCGGTATACGGTGCCAACACCAATATGCCGTTTTCAATCCATCATAATGTTGATCATCCGGTATCATTGTATGCGGCCACCAAGAAAGCCAACGAGCTTATGGCGCACACTTACAGCCATTTGTACGGACTTTGTTGCACCGGATTGCGGTTTTTTACCGTCTACGGTCCCTGGGGTCGCCCGGACATGGCGCTTTTTCTATTTACCAAGGCCATTACGGAAGGTAAGCCAATAACGGTTTTCAATCATGGTAAGATGCAGCGGGATTTTACCTATATTGACGATATCATCGAGGGCGTTGTCAGGGTCATGGCCAGACTGCCGGAGCCCAATCCGGCCTGGCGGGGTGATAACCCGGACCCCGGGACTTCCTATGCGCCGTATAAGCTTTATAATATCGGCAACAATAATCCGGTGGAATTAATCGAATTCATAGAGGAAATCGAAAATGCACTGGGTCGCAAAGCTGAAAAGGAGTTCGTCGAGCTTCAACCCGGTGATGTCGTCGCTACCTATGCGGATGTAGATGATCTGATGCAGGATGTAGGATTTAAGCCCGAAACATCTATTGCGACCGGTATCCGGCGTTTCATTGAGTGGTACAGGGAATATTACGCTGTCAAGTAAGGTCGGCTGTGGATTAACAACCTAATACACTGAGTGCATGTTTTTTTGAATCTCACGGAATATCCCAGAGGGCAGAGGTCAGATGACAGAGGACAGATGGCCATCAAGAAGACGGATGACAAATGATGGCCAAATGAATTATTTAATTAAAGAATTAAAGAAAAATATATATCATAATTTAAAGAATTCTGTTGCATGGTGGAAGTCGAGCAGTTAAGAGGGGTACTCAGCAGGGCAGGGCCTGATTAAGCAGAGAGTTTCTTTTTGTATTTTTTGCAAATATCCTCAATGGCCTCTTCGAGAAGTTTTCCCAGAGATTTATCCAGATCCACCGCCAGATGCTTTAATTCTTTGATGCGGTTTTCATCTATACTCGTTGAAAAGGTTTTCTTTTTTCCCATACCATATTCATATTACTTTTTTTCAGATATTACAAGGAAAAAGTAATATATTAATAAATAATAATTTAATTAAAGAATTAAAGAAATAATGACTGACACTCCAGGTAATAAATACCAAAGAAAGATAACCCTGTTTACCGGGAGCGCATTTCACTTCTTTCATGACGGCATCGCTGATGGGCTGGCCGTATTCTTGCCACTGTGGCAGACCTCCTTTGGCCTTTCGCTAACCCACGTAGGTTTACTGGTCACCTGCTTTGAAGGCGCTACGGGTTTCTTTCAGATCCCGGCAGGGTTTCTTGGAGAACGTTTCGGCGAGCGGGCTTTACTGGTCCTAGGCACCCTGGTTACAGCCATTAGTTTCATGTGTCTTGGGTTTGTAGAAGGTTTGACTGCACTTGTCTGCCTTTTATTGGTCGGTGGCTTGGGCGCCGCTGTACAGCATCCCCTGGCTTCATCCATGGTTTCTAAAGTTTATAACGCAAATGGACGCCGCATGGCACTGGGCACTTACAACTTTTCAGGCGATATCGGTAAATTCCTGTTTCCCGCGCTGGCCGCCGTGGCGTTGTCCCAAATCGGCTGGCGTCCGGTGTGCGCGGGACTGGGGCTTTTCGGATGTATGTTAACGGTAACTTTATTTTTAATTCTCAGGCACGCGCGGATCGGCGAAATTTACTTAAGCGAGAAAAATCAGAAGGCGGCTTCAAAAACCAACGGCTGGGGGATCGTCAACAAAGGCGCTTTTGCAACCCTGTCTGTCATTGGAATTGTAGACACGGCAGTCCGCGTCGGGCTGATCACCTTTGGGCCGTTTCTTTTCATCCAAAAAGGCCTTCAAGCGGAATCCGTGGGGTTTGCCCTCTCGCTGCTCTTTATCGGCGGTGCGGTCGGCAAATTCATGTGCGGTGCACTGGCTGAACGGGTTGGAATCATTGCCACTGTCGTGATCACGGAAGGCATCACCGGTTTCGGCATTTTACTTCTTACGATTTTGACGTTCCCCTACATCTATTTCTTTCTGCCGGTTCTGGGTGCCGCCTTAAACGGGACATCATCAGTGCTTTACGGCACTGTTGCCGATTTCGTAAGCCCCCATCGGGTAGCGCGAGCCTTTGGCCTTTTTTACACCTTCGTCATCGCAGCCGCAGCCGTTGCTCCGCCGATAACGGGCATGGTCAGCGAAATTCTGGGTCTGGACAACAGCATCCGGCTGATCGGCTGGATCGCATTGAGTACCCTACCCATGGCTTTCGTCCTTGCGCGCCAAACGGTAAAACGGAGCAAAGAGAACCAAAATATCTAATCTTTATCTAGTATTTCAATATGGCAAGGGGGAGCGGTTTTTATCCGCGATAGGGGAGTGCCATGTACTTGAAAGTCACCTATGGGTGGTTTGCCGAAGACAACCGGGGAAAAACTGAAGAACTTGATAAGGCCTTGCAGGATTGCCTGGACCAGCTTGGATTCTTTCAAACCAAAGCCCGGTTTGATATGGCAACTGGTGAAAGGCTCCTGGAATTTGAGACGGAAGAGTCATTTTTAAGAGATGTGCTGATTTGCCCGAATTGCGGAAAGAAAAATCCGCAATATTACAAAAAATGCTGGAAATGCAGAAAAGACCTTGGCCTTGAGAGTTTTTAAAATCAAGGTTCAGACAGCCCGGCACCGTCATCGAGAAACTTAGGTAGCTATCCCTATCTGAGCGGGTGTACAAAAGTTTCTCTTAATAAATGATGTCTCCTTTTTTCAAATTGGTTTCGCTTTCAGAATCTTGCCCGACCTGCAAAGACTTATACCTTCCATAGATATAGCGCAATATATCAAATTAGCGGTTATCACTCTCTGGGAAAGAAGATTTCTCACCAAGCATGCTACAACCAGGAATATTCGATCAAAGTTTGGGCTCAATTAGGCAGCATTCTCTTAACCACCGCAGATAAGATAACGGAAGTGGCGGATTGGAAGTGCCTTCCAATCCTCTATGAGGTAGGGCAGGTTACGTAAAGAACGGATTATTGATAGCTTACAGTAATCATAACAATTTTGGACATTGTTTTTTTTGGTTTTGAAAATGATATCCATAATAAACCCCAAGATGTTATTAAGGACACGAAGTCTACAATTTTCGGTGGGCTGATTTTTTGTATATTCGTCATTGTGGAATCTGAAAAAATCATTAGCGGCAATTGATGCGTGATTTTACCAATATCACGTTAATAATTTCACATATTCTTTCAAACTTTTGTCCCCTTTTTTCCATTTGGTAAACCAAAATTTTTTGGCCCAAATCTCAAGACAGGCCATTTGGAAGGATGTAAGGTCTTCGATCTTTTTTAAAAATACATCGCTCTTAATTTTCCACTTATCATCAAGTTTCCTAAAGGTCATCGCATCATCGCAAAATATTTTAAACTGCTGGCCAGCCAATTGTGGACTCAGTTTTGTTTCCTTGAAAGCTTCGACCAAAAAAGATAATTCTCCATCTGAAAAATGCCCTCTCATTTCATGAAGCGCACGGTTAAATAACATTGGAAAACCGTCAAGAATATATTCAGCCCCGGCATTTAGTGTATTGAAATTTTTTGAAAAAAAGTTTTGGCTCTGGCCTTCAATTCTTGGACTAATTTTTTTCTTTTCCATACCATTTCCCTTTCACATAAACTCAAAAGATCTTACAATTTTTTTCTGGCAAAAGTCAAGAATATAGCTTGTATGCTTTGGCCCCACACACCTGTGACTCTAATTTAACGGTTTGAAGTGTTAATATAACGACCTAACCGCGTGATACATATCTCCATATTGCCGTACTGTAACAATAGCATCGTTTATCCGATTCTGCTGGAAACAATAATTAATACTCTGGATTTGTGAGATATATTACAGCCTCCCTATCAGATATTGGGATTTTGTATAATCATATTTCTTTTAATATATTTTTTTCTTGACAAAGTCTGGCAAAATGCCATAATTTGAATGGCAATTGGCAAGATTAATTAACTCTAAATTTCTGAACATTAGTGCATAGGCACTAATAGCTAATCGGAGGAGGAATACTGATGATTCTAATACGCGGCAGACTTTCACTATTTTTGTGTTTCGCGGTTCTATCCACCGCCATTCTCCCGGCTCGAGGAATTTTTGCAGCAGAGAAGGCCCTCACGATGATACAAAACAGTGACACATTAGACGGATGGAAATTGTGAGGACCAAAATTTATAAGTAAATGGGTCGTCGGTGCGGCCAAGATAGATCCGAAAAACCCCAAAAAACTGACCGTCGTAAAATCAAATGATGATGCTATCGAGTTTATCAATACAAAAAAAGGAGGAGTCGATATTTACACCGAGCAGGAGTTCGGTGACTGCATGGTTGAGTTAGAGGTGATGATACCTAAGGGTTCTAATTCCGGAATCTACCTAATGGGCCAGTACGAAGTTCAAGTTGTAGATAGTTATGGGAAAAAGAGGATCAAGGATAGCGCTATGGGAGGTATTTTCGGCGTGGTATCACCGAAAATCAACGCAGCTAAAAAGCCGGGCGAGTGGCAGAAGTTCCTGATCGAGTTCAAAGCCCCGCGTTTTGAAAACCGTAAGAGAATTGCACCAGCAGAGTTTGTCAAAGTGGAACTCAACGGCGAGGTGATACAAAAGAATGTGAAAATAGAAAAAGGGCCAACCAGCTGAGCACTTAAAAATGGGGAATTTGCTGAGGGGTCGCTTATGCTTCAGGGCGGCATGGGGGCGGTTGCGTATCGAAAAATCAGGATATCAGTCCCCGGGCAGTGATAAGTTCAGCTGTCGCAAATTCTGAAGTAACACCCATCCCGGCACCGGGCAACAGGGAGGCAGACAGAAAAATGAAAATATCAATAGCAACAATCAAACCGGTCCAATCTTATCTGGGAGATCGGGTAACTTTTTTTGACAACCTGCGTTATCTTTTCGTTTTTGGGGTTGTATTGCAACATGCAAGTATGGCGTATAATTATTCTAACTGGTGGCCGGTGGCAGATGAATCCAGTATGGTTGTCGGGGTCTTCACCGGCTTTTTCGATGGCTTTCTGATGCCATCTCTCTTTTTCATATCAGGATATTTTGCTATTCCTTCAATTCGCAAAAAAACAATCCCACAATTCATCAAAGGAAAAATTTGGAGACTGGGAGTTCCCTGGCTAGTATGTACGCTTTTCATCGGCCCGATTCTGCCCCTAGTTTATCATTATACGCGTGACGGTTTAATCCTGTCATCCAGTTACTGGCATACATGGCTGGCTGTAATGAACAACGCGATAGGTTTAGATGTTGGGATCTTGCCGCCGATGCGACAGGTCATGCAAAATGATTTGTTTTACCAGCGGTACATGTGGTTTATCGGTTTGTTGATCGTTTTCTTTTTGATATTCAGTTTTATTTACTCGTTCAAAAAAAGCTGGTTTGAATCTACGGTCCCTTCACCCAAGCCTGTTTCGCCGTCTGTTCTATCAACAATGAAAATGATGTTATCCGTCGGGATTATAACATTTCTCGGTTCTTCCCTGTTAATAGGGGCTATGTTTGCACTTTCCCCGGGAGTGTCAAATCCCGAATCGTGGTTCACACTGGGCAATATTGTTCAATTTCGAGTATCCAGAATATTCCTGCACGTCATTTATTTTGTACTGGGAGTCCTGACCTTTAAGTGGAAATGGATTGAGCGGGGCAAATTTCCAGGTCATAACAAAACCTGGTTTATCGCTTTCGTTCTCGTGTTTGTTGCTTATTATTCCTCTTACTTTCTGATGATGAGCGCCGGAACCGGTGAAATGGAAAAGCTGTTCGGGCTGCTTGTGTGGTTTTGCCTGAACTTTTTTACCATCACAGCGCTTGGGCTTTCGGCATCTCTGGGAGTTCGATATTGGAATCGACAAACTCCGTTTAACAAAATCTTGGCAAAGAATTCTTATAACCTGTATCTCTCCCATTACATATTCGTTATCGGTTTTCAATTATTGTTATTTACGTTGCCGGGAATCCCTGCTTTGCTGAAATTCGGATTGGTTTCTATTCTCTCCATCTGCTGTGGATGCATAGTCTCCCAATATCTGATCAAACCATATCTCAAAATTACAATCGCTTTGGTTACCCTTTTGTTCATTTCAATGGTCTTATTCATTCATCCTTAAGATATCGCTCCTCAAATCCGTAGGGTTTCAAGCTTTCCCGAATTATACCTACGAAAGAGAATGTTTGCGCAATTGAAGGGATTCGAGTATAGCCTGAATTAGGCAAAGCGTAGAGAGCTTCTGAAAGGTTGTGATACCATATTTATAAGGTATGGTCCTTACTCGCATTCCAATTCTGTCAATCAAGTATGGGCCTGGACAACTGGTTTCTCCAACGTATCACTATCCTACCGTAATAATCCAATATTGTGATATCGTAGGTGGTAAAATTCTACCGTCTAAGTGACTTTCCGAGATTGTATATTAGCCATACGAAACCCACAATTCGGCCGAATTGTATATTCCGGCTATCCTACTAAATAATTTGGATAGCCCATTTTTTTCAGGTTTGAACAGCTTTTATAAAATTTGGCGAATTGAAGTTTACCCAATCTAATCCACAATATTCCAGAATTTTCTCCAAGATTTGACATAGGCACGATTTACACAATTTTTGTGAGGCAAATATTTTGTATATTTGTCATTGTGTAATCCACAATCTGAAAAGTCTTGTGATATTGCCTTTATATCAGTAAAATTAGTCAAATTTTGATAATGGCAAGCAACTACAGGTTTTCAAATTGAAATTATAAGGAGAACCATATGACATATCAAAAAGCAATTAATCTCCAAAATGGCCGAAAAAGGTGCTAAGGTTACAGGCATAGACTTTTCAGAGAAGAGCCTGAATTATGCCAAAAAGGTAGCTACTGGCAAGGGGTTGACTGTCAACTATGTTCATGCAGACTATTTGGAACTTGAAACGGATGAAAAGTTTGATCTTATCATAATGATTATGTGTGACTAATCACGAGTATATAAGGTTTGTTTTCCAGTTCCATATTCAGTTATTCATCAAGCGAGATCTCCAATATATACCGCATTCTACTCGTTTAAGATGGTGATGGGAGACGTTTACATATGTTGCTTCGCTGAGAGATGTCGATAGAGGGTGATTACCTGGCAACATTGAATCGTAAGATTTTCTTGACCGGACAGCCACAAATGATGTTATCTGTAATTTCACGAGACTGGTCTTATCTCCATGCATTACCACTCAGATCAAATTTGAGATAAGGAGGCCTGTTATGCAACGCAGAAGCCTATTCTACCTAATATCCGCTATAGGTCTTTGGATAATATGGGCTCAAATGGCTGGACGTGCTTTAGCTCTTGAAAAAAGTCCCACGGCATTCATTCATGCAAACCTAATACCCATGACAACCGAAATCGTACTACCCGACCAGACCGTGATTGTCGAAGGTAGGCAGATTACAGTCATAGGACCTTCCAACCAAACTGAGATACCTTCCAATGCAAATGTGATCAATTGTCGAAACGCGTTCTTAATGCCTGGTTTATCTGACATGCATATGCATCTCCGAGACGATTGGAATAGTAATGTTTGGCCGGTGTCCCCCTTGAAACTTTATCTTGCCAATGGTGTCACGACAATTCGCTGCCTCGGGCCGGGGAGGAAAACTGGCATGTATGGTCTTAAATGGCGGAAGGAGATCGATGCTGGGCATCTTGTTGGTCCAAATATATTGACATGTGGCCCTCAACTTCGCGGTCATTTCAAAATAAATCCAGAACAAATTGTTATTAAACAAAAATACCAAGGATTCGATTTCATTAAAATCTATTCCTTCGTAACAAAGGAAGAATATCATACTATCATGGCAACAGCCAAAAAGCTTGATATTTATACCGCTGGCCACATCCCATTTCAGGTGGGTTTGGAAAGTATTTTAGCAGAGGGCATGAATGAAATCGCTCATGTCGAAGAGCTTTTATATGAATTTTATAATCTCGATCGCAGGCGCTACTTTGAAAAAGAAGGGGAATGGATGGCTTATGCCAACCATAGCGGTTTCTATCAATTTGAGCACTATTTCAATCTCGATCCAAAGGATAGAGATCAAAAATTAGTTGATATGGTTGCACCGGTGGTTAACAAGCTAAAAGGTAAAGATGTTCCAGTCTGCACCACACTGGTATTGGATGATATTATTGTACAAAAACTATTCGAACCAGATCTGTTTATTAAGAAACCAGAAAATCGATATTTACCCGAGTGGTACAGGGAACGCTTTCTATCCGGAAAGGAGAAGCACCAACTACAGTTCAAGGGCGGTGAAGTGTTTGCACAATTCAAATACGCGATGGATAAAAAGCTGTTAACATGTTTAAAAAAAGCAGGTGTCCAGTTACTGTTGTCTACAGACTCCGGGTCAGGAGCGATGGGTGTCGTACCGGGGTTTTCCATTCATGATGAACTCAGCATTCTGGTTGAAAACGGTTTTACAACTTATGAGGCGCTTGCCACTGGAACCGTCGTTGCTTCTAAAATTGTGAAACGAATAAATGGACGAGATGATTTTGGAACCATCGTGCCTGGAAAAAGAGCAGATCTTATTTTATTACATCAAAATCCACTGGATGATGTTGCCAATACCCGCAAGATAATTGGCGTTATGGCTGCTGGTCGATGGTATGATCAAAAGGTCATCGCTGAGATGCTGGATCATTGAATCCATTAATCAATTCACAAATATTATCACACATCAATTGGCTTTGAGATGCTGAAAAATCCGTTGCACCATATATGGGGGTTTTTACGAGCATAATAAGCTGAAGATTTCTTGCATAAGTCTTTTGAAGAAATGCCATTAAGACTTGTTAGCGTAATCTTCAGTTCAGTGGAAATTATAAAACCGCTATATTGGTTTTATATCTTTTTTCTAACTCAACTATACAGTGAAAATAGCCATGCCAAGGTTATGCCTACCCATTCTATTGTTATTAATCTCAAGTTGCACAAACTCTATTGAGACTATTTACTCGAAAGGTCATAGCACTACCGATGGCCCGCCTATAACACGAAGCCAGGTTGTTTTAACAGCAGACAAATATGCACGAGCGCATTGGTTCATGGCTAACGTTAATGTAAAAGGTATAGGCTGTGGTAATTCTTTTAAGAGCGATTACTCGATTGGTCCGAGAATCGGAATGGGGTATAAATTTGGCGGTTGGGATTCAATAGACACTTTTCTAACAAAAATTGCTGAAGGCTATAGTACGGGGACAGGTGTTGAAGATTATAAGACGCTGCCTTTTGACTGTGTGACAGGAATCTCTTGTACAGGCTTGGTTTCCAGAGCATGGCATTTAACCCATAAGTACACATTAATCTACCCAGATCAACCCGATGTTCCACGCCAATTCAACGAAATCTCGAGTTTAGTAAACAACGTGGATTTCCTATTTCAAAACGCAGCGAGTCTGAAAAAAGGTGATGCCTTTATCAACGGTAGCCACATAATGCTTTTTTTATATGAAAACCGTGATGGCAACCCTATGGTTATCCACTCTACTGTTGGAGGTGTGTGTTTTGAAGAGAAATCTTGGTTCGGTCTATGGCTTAAAAGATACGTTCCAATAAAATACAATAATATTGTGAATGAACCCAATCCATCTGGCACGATCAACTATCCAATCGTCATTGATTCAGCAACGTTACCTTATATTCATGAGGGTAACACACGGAATGTAGCTTCAATGGAATTTGATAAATATTCTGCTGCTTCAGAGATTAATCAACAAGGTCCTGAAACAATCTATAGGCTTCATTTACATTCATCTGGAACGGTTACTATTCAAATTAATGATTTGAAAGCGGAGGGGATTGATAACGACATTCATCTTCTCAATTCGCTTAAAAAGGATTCTAAAAATCTGGCCATGGACTGCCTAATAAGGGATGATCGTCAAATTAAAATTCGCCTGGATGCTGGGACGTATTATGTTATCGTGGATAGCAATAAAGATGTTCCGGGGGAATATAGATTGGCCGTGAATAATTTTTAGGATTTATACAATCATAAAAGATATTGAGTTTGCTTCATAGCAGGAAAACTGAAGATTTCTGGTATACGTCTTCAATGCCGAATTAGAAATCAATATAGGATTGGAGATTCGGGTTTGTTCTGAAAATGGACCAGATCTCCGTTTCGTTGTCGATAAACGTTCTAACACTATGCTGATTTAATAAGATATTTTATGTCTTATGAATTGAAATATCAGGGAATCTTTATGCTTCATTTTCATTGGCTATGGAGTTTTGAGAAAGTGAGTTGCCACTTGAATACCATTCTGTAGATGTGTTATATGAACTAAGAAACCGTGGTGGCCCGGTGACTTTCTTAATGGATTATAATATGGAGAAAATTCTGTTGAGAAATGTAAAAATATTCAGGCAATTTTTTGTTCAATTTCTCATCATAGGTCTCTTTGCAAACAGTCTGTTGCCCCAGGCGTGTTTTTGTGGGGAGGCTTGTTTGCATGGTCTTCAAGGTACAGCCAAGGCAAGGCCAAATTTTCTATTTCATGCTCGTTGTTCAGGGACTCAATGTAAAAGCTGTAATTTGGAGGATGTAAAAACCTTTAAAGCGTCAAACGCAGCCCATTCGACGGAACAACTAAAAACACTTGATACACCATTCATTTTATCTAATTTTTCGAATTACCAGTTCAACATCAATTTAATAACGATTTTATTCTCCCGCCTTAATAAATACGTAAAAGTTCAATCTTCACCGACTTATCTGCAAAATCTCTCTCTTCTTTTATGATCCCTTTTTAGCTAAAACCTGCACATTATCAATTCTGAACGGTCTTTGTTTTGTAACCACCTGTTTCACTGTTCAGAAACTGGTACTAATTATAGAAGAAGAAACAGACAAACGATGCAATACACTGCCTACAGATTGGGTGAGTATAAAATCATTGAGGATGAGCACGGTGATTTATGGTGGGAGACCCATATTGGCTTAGGTTCTCTGAAGAGTGGAAAGTGTTTCATAAATGGAAATATTCTGTTTATGAAGCCAAGCGATAGCACCGGACCTGGATTTTTAAAAGGAGAGTTTCTTGATCATCTCAACAAACTGCCGAAATGGGAAAAAACTAAATACTACTGTGCAAGCCACAAAATTCATGAATGTAAATCCGGCCGCAGTAAACGGCTCTTTGATCGTTCGGGCAACCGGTCACAAGACGAAGTTATTATCGAAAAAAATGGATCAACTCAAAGAGAGATTGCTAAAACAGAAGATAAATCGGTTAAGGCAGATACGACAGATCATATTTCCCATAAATTAGGCAGGTATGAAATCATAGAGAAGAATATGGGCCAATTGTTTTGGAAATCTCCCAGCGGCTTGGGCAGCTTAAAAGTAGGAAGATGTCATATAAAGGGCAGCATTTTGTTCCTTGAACGCGGCGGTGAAACCGAACCATCCAGCCTTATGAAGAGAGAGTTCATGCAACAGTTGATTCGCTTGCCGGACTGGGAAAGAACCAAATATTTTTGTCAGAGCTACACCATTTATTATTCCAATACAGGTGCTATATGCAGAAAATTTGGAGAGGATAGAGATTTAAGAAGAGATGATACTATAAAAGTCATTTTTAGCAACAAAACGTATGGCGCCGGAATAAATATTAAACCAATAATTGTGAATAAAGGTGATACCAAAGAAAAATTTGAATCCTTATTTAACTTCTTTAAAACATTGTTGATGTTGATCCTGAGATTACTGTTTGGCTGTTTCCAAATTGTATATAAGGTCTCCAGGGCAATTATTGAAAAATGGACCCGATTCAGGGGTTAACGGGCCCATTGTTACGATTGATATCCGATTCAATTTCAAATGAATCTTGCGGAGGTACTGTTTAACATGGATAATACTCAATATATAAAAGTCTGGGACATTGCCATTCGTATTTTTCACTGGACCCTGGTTGGATGCTACGCACTCGCATTCATTAGCTCAGAAAGTATCCCGAAATTACACGTTTTTTTTGGTTACAGCGTGCTGTTCCTGGTGTTGTTTCGTATTGTTTATGGCTTTATGGGCACAAGATACGCCCGGTTTTCCGATTTTTTATATCAACCGGCTCAAATCGTTGACTATCTGAAAGGACTATTAATTGGGAGACCCAAACATTACATTGGCCACAATCCTGCCGGGGGATTTATGATCATAATTCTGTTATTGAGTTTGTTGTCCCTCACCCTCACCGGTCTAAAAGCGTATGGGGTAAAAGGACACGGACCTTTGGCCAAACATGAAATCTCGTTTATGACTAATGCTTTTGCCGATAGTGATGAGAAAGAGAATCATGATGGATACGACAGCCGCAAACGGCGCAGCCAAAAAAATCATAGAACTGAGAAAAATGAGGAAGATGAATTTTGGGAAGAGGTTCATGAGACTATAGCCTATTTTACCCTCTTTTTAGCATCGATTCATATCATGGGAGTTTTGGTATCGAGTGTTGTGCACCGGGAAAATTTAATCAAAGCAATGATTACCGGACGCAAGCAGCTTCTCTGATTGAACGGAGGTTGACCATGAAAAATTGTGCCAGATATATCATATTTGCAATAGCGCTTTTTTTGACACTCAGTCTAATTCTGGATGCTTTTGCCGATGATGATCGTTACAGAAAAAGACACCGGTATCGAGGCGGAGCTGAAAAAATTGATGATGATAATAACGACAATGATCGTAACGACTATCTGAAACCAGTGACCAACCAGACATATAGAGAAGCATGTGGTGAGTGCCATTTCGCATATCAGCCAGAGTTGTTGCCGTCCGCTTCATGGCTGAAAATTTTGAATCAACTCAATGATCATTTCGGAGAGGAAGTTGAGGCCGATCCGGATATGATAAAAACCATTTCAGATTATCTTAAAACGAATGGAGCGGAAAACTCTTTAGCTAAGCGATCGAAAAAAATCATGAGAAGTTTGAGAAACCAGGTGCCCATGCGTATTTCTGATATCCCATATATCCGTGAAAAGCATCATGAATTGGATCCAGCGATCTTTAAACGTGAGTCCGTTGGGTCGTTGGCGAACTGCACAGCCTGTCACATAACCGCTGAGAAAGGGATTTATGATGATGACGATGTTAAGATTCCAAAGTGATGGCCCTTTAATAATTGCTTTCAGCCGTCCACGGGCATATTTCCGGCGCTGACAAAACACAAAAGCCGCATTGGAGAGGACAAACACATGAAAGATTCTTTACGAACAGGCATCTCTTTCGGGCTGACATCAGCAGTCATCACAACCCTCGGTCTTATGGTCGGTTTGGATTCCGGAACGCATTCGAAGATTGTAGTACTTGCCGGAATTCTGACGATCGCCATTGCCGACGCTTTTTCAGATGCCCTGGGGGGTCCACGTTTCAGAGGAAGCTGAAAACAAGCATACAATCAAGCAAATATGGGTAGCCACGATTTCGACCTTTTTGGCGAAGTTTCTATTTGCGATTACCTTCGTAGTGCCGGTGGTTTTATTCACTCTATCCACTGCAATTGTTATTAGTTTGATATGGGGGTTGTCAATTCTTTCGCTACTGAGCTACTTTATCGCAAAATCCCAGAGTGAACCAGCATGGAAAATTATTGGGGAACACCTCATGATCGCCATCGTAGTGATTGGAATTACACATTGGGTAGGCGATTGGATTGGAAAGCTTAATGCTTGAACCATTATGTAAACACGGAATCAAAGGATGATAAAAACCATAATATTGACTCTGATTATAGGAGTTTTACTCTTTGAGTTGATTGAGCACGTGGTCTTTCCTTTGTTCTGGTTTATTATGGGGAGGAAGAGAAGATCTGTTTGCGGGGTGTCTGGCATGTTGGGTAAGGTTGGTGAGGTCAAACAGTGGAAGAAGAATGAAGGAAAAGTTTTCGTGAACGGGGAACTGTGGCAGGCTGTCAGTGAAGTCCCTTTATTACCGGGTGATAGAGTGGTTATTCAAAAGGTGGAAGGGTTAACATTAGTGGTCAACCCGTGGCGGGGTTAAGCGAGTCCTATTTGAGAAAGGGTCCTTTGGATGCCGATAAAAATATCGCAGAAACTTTAAACGGGAAAATAGTTCTAATCCTTGACACGGCAAATGATTCGAGGGTCCAGTATCCAGAAGAAGCCATAAAGGAAGGTATAGCTTCAGTACTATCAGTTCCAATAACAGTAAAAGACCAAATAATAGGTGTGCTTAGAATTTGCACTGCTGAACAACGAAATTTTTCAGATGATGAATACAAGCTAATTTCTGGATTGGCGGCAATTTCAGTTATGATTGTTCTGATGGTGGCCGGCCATATGATTGTTGATTAAAAAAACCATCGTTGGGGGATAGCATGTTCGGAACCATTCTCATTTCCATCTGTACATTCATGCATGTCTATGTTTTTTGGCGTTCCGCGTCCGTGCCGTTTGTAGATCAACACATATCCAAAAAAGTCTTGATTGGAGCGGCAGTTATCCTGTGGGCCCTTTTTTACCTTGGCCGCGTTGTCGGTCATGGTGGGACGGGAAATTTTGCAGTAACGCTCGAATTTATGGGCATGACCTGGATGGCAGTTTTATTTTTAACATTTATTCTCCTCGTCACAATCGACCTTATCACTCTTTTTGGTGTTTTAATGCCGAAGGTATCGCCTTCGTTGCGAGGCTGGGCTCTATTGGCTGGTGTAATCCTTTCCGGGATAGCTCTTTTCCAGGGGCTGCGTCCGCCAGTGATTGAAACCTATGAGGTGAGCCTCCCCGACCTGCCCAAAACATTGGATGGGACGGTGCTCGTTGCCCTTTCCGATATGCATCTCGGCTCGCAGCTCGGCGAGAGATGGCTGGCAGCCAGGGTTGCTCAGGTAAACGAACAGAAGCCCGATATCGTGGTTTTGCTCGGGGACATCTTCGAAGGCCATGGGCCACCTGATGATCAACTGATTTCCATTTTTAAGAAACTCAAAGCCCCCATGGGTGTATGGGCGATTCCAGGGAATCACGATTTCCACGGTGGAGGCAATATGAGCCTTTTCCACGCGGCGAACTTTAAGCTGTTGCGCAACAGTTGGAAAGAAATCAAACCCGGTCTCGTCTTGACGGGTTTGGATGACCTAACCGCTGTACACCGAAACGGTCTCTCTGGCGATCCTGTCACGCAAATCCTCATGGAACATCCTGCCGGCGCTATCATCCTTCTTTCTCACACACCGTGGGAAACAGAAAAGGCAGCCAAAGCTGGTGTGGATCTAATGCTATCCGGTCATACCCACGGTGGACAGATATGGCCGTTCGACTATCTGGTACGTAGCCGGTTCCCACTGCTGGAGGGACGTTACGAAATCGATGGCATGACAGTTATTGTCTGCAGGGGAACGGGCACATGGGGTCCGCGCATGAGGCTTTGGAGGGCCAGTGAAATCCTGCATGTCACACTCAGAAGGAAAGGGAGGGAATTTATCTCAATATTCCGCTGAAAAAACCGAATATCAGCATAGAGCTCAAGAATATTTATCCTATTCATAACTTTAGGCCATTACCTGGAGATCAACCATACCGAACATAAGCATCAGTTGCACACCAAGATGTAGTGGTCGTTGGGTTGTGGCTAAAATCTGCGATTACTTTTGGCGATCAAAGGCAAAATCCCGATCAAATTTACGGTGACATCTCCAACGTAATACTATCCTGCAGTATCTACTGATTATTGAGATATCGTTTTCATACTCAAGTGTAAAATTCCCCTACCTGCGTTACTTTCCGGGATTGTATATTAGCCATACGAAACCCACACTTTGACCGAATTGTGAATAGCGGCTATGAATGCATCTTCTAAAGTGTAAGATAATTTTTTGGATTTCGGGTTGAAATATAGCTTTCGTGATAGTTGCGGATTTGAAAGCTTAATAATAAAAAAACCTGATTGTCTTTTAAACCTTCCTCTCTTTCCAAACCGAATCCTTCCCGTTCTTAATAATTGTTAGATTTGTAGGTTTACTTAATTTATTGGTGGCAGCGGGGGTAGGATTTGAACCTGTGACCTTCGGATTATGGGGCCAGATTATATTGCGGTTAAGAAATAGCAATGCAACTTGATTTACTTAAAGTCTGTGGGGGATACTGTGGGGTAATTGAATTCATAAATTTAAAAAGGGTTTAGAAAATCTCCTAAACCCTTTTTTTTATTGGTACGCCCGGCTGGGCTCGAACCAGCGGCTTTCAGCTCCGGAGGCTGACGCTCTATCCACTGAGCTACGGGCGCATTTTGAGGGCTTTGATAACCGCCCCTTTTTGTCCAATTTCTGC
>Ga0210060_1000021_pt1 | contig 107379 bp, 107 predicted proteins | sample Joice_CattailNLB_FD_184871 | JGI IMG/M metagenome (GOLD analysis project Ga0210060, IMG submission 184871) | Wetland microbial communities from San Francisco Bay, California, USA, that impact long-term carbon sequestration - Joice_CattailNLB_D2... | ecosystem: Environmental > Aquatic > Marine...
GCATTCCGTCCATGGTCCGCCGGGCCTTCCATGCGGGGAAATCGACGGCAAAAGGCATCACGTTCCCGATATAATAAACGGGAAGCAGCCTGTTTTCCGGGGGAACCCCGATATTGCCCGCAACACCATGGGACATAACGCTCGAAGCCCTCGAGTGGAGAAAAGTCGTGGCCCGCCTCTGCCAGCACGCCTCTTCCGATCCGGGAAGGGACAGGTGCGCCGGCCTTTTGCCCGGGACGGACCTCGACGCCATCCGGATCTCCCTCGAGGAGAACCGGGACGGCCGCCGGATGCTGATCGACGAGGGACCGCTGCCCCTTGAGGGACTCAAGGAGATCCTTCCCCCGGTGGAGAAGGCGGAAAAGGGGGCGCCGCTCTCGCCCTTTGAACTGCTCCTTGTCGGGCAGACAGCCGGGACCGGGGAGCGCATCCGCAGGTTCTTCGAGGATCGCCGCGGGAAGTATCCGCGCCTCGCGCACCATGCCAAGGGGATTCCTCCCTTGCGCGACCTGGCCGACGAGATCGATTTGAAAATCGACATTTCCGGGAATGTCCTCGACCGCGCGTCCCCGTCCCTGGGGGCCTTGCGCCGCCAGCTGCAGCAGCTGAGAAACCGCCTCCAGAAGACGGCCGAGGAGATCATCGGGTCCCCGCGGTTTGACCGCCACATCCAGGAGGCGTATGCCACCCTTCGCTCGGGGCGGCTCGTGATCCCCTTCAAGGTCGCCGCCAAGGGACTTTTCCCCGGCATCGTGCACGACACGTCGCAGAGCGGTCAGACCGTCTTCTTCGAACCGGAGGAGCTCGTCTATCTGAACAACGAAGTCAAGATGGCCGAGATCGAGGTGGAGCGGGAGATCGCCCGGATCCTGGCCGAACTGAGCGGCAAGGTCGGCCGCCGCTCCGAAGAACTCAGGCAATGCCGCACAACCCTGTCCTACATGGACTTCCTCCAGGCGCGGTGCCTCCTGGCGGAGGAACTTTCCGCCGCGGAGCCCACCGTGAACGCATCCGGCGAGGTGAACCTTTTCTCCGCGCGTCATCCCCTGATGGTCCTGGCCCGCAAAGAAATCGTCCCCAACGATCTCAAGCTCGGCCGTCCCTACCGCTGCCTGATCCTCACGGGCCCCAACGCCGGGGGGAAAACCGTAGCGCTCAAAACGATGGGGCTTTTGACGATCATGGCGATGGCGGGGCTGTCGGTCCCCGCCTCCGGCGACTCGACGGTTTCGACCTTCCCGCAGGTATTCGCCGCCGTGGGGGACGAACAAAGCGTCGAGCAGGACCTTTCCACCTACTCCGCCCACGTGCGGCGGCTGAACGAGATCCTCGCGGGGGCGGACCGGGGGTCCCTGGTTCTGCTGGACGAGGTCGTGTCGGGGACCGACCCGAGGGAAGGGGCGGCCATCGCCCGGGGATTTCTGGAGGCGCTCGCGGACCGTGAGGTCCGCGTCCTGGCCACAACCCACTTCGAGGAGCTGAAAGGTATCGCTTTCGGGGACCGGCGCTTCGAGAACGGCTCGATGGAGTTCGATCCGGAGGCGCTTCGTCCCACATACAGGCTCCGGCTCGGCGTCCCGGGAAGGAGCATGGCGATGGAAATCGCCCGGTCGCTGGGGTTCCCCGAGGATGTTCTTACCCGGGCGAAACGGTACCTCACAGGAGAGGAACAGAAGCTCGACGAGGTCCTCGCGCGTCTGGAACGGGAGAGGGAAAGGCTCGCGGCCGAGGCCGCGGAACTTGCCGTGAAGCGCGGCGAAGCGGAAGAGGAAAGGGGGCTACTTCGTTCCCTGCGGGACCGCGCGCGGGAGGAGGAGTCAAAGACGCTGGAGAAGGGACGCCAGAGAATCCGCGAGGAAATCCGGAAGGCGGAAGTCGAGCTGCGGGCGGCCACGGAGGATCTGCGCAAGGACAGGAAGATCGAGACGGTCCGGAAGTCGTCGGCGGTGCTGCGCGAGTGGAAGGAAAAGGCGAGGACGGCGGAGGAGGATCCCGCGGTGCGGACGATGATGAGCAGGACCGCTCCCGTGCCGCCGGGAGCCGTCCTCTACCCGGGGCAGAAGGTATTCCTGTCCCCCCTGTACAAGGAAGGCGAAGTGAGCGCCCCGGCGGGGCCGGAAGACAACGGGGTAGAGGTGCGCGTGGGGGGGATGAAAACGCGTGTGCCGAGGGAGCAGGTCCGGGTCTTCGCATCGGACCGGCGTCCCGCCGGATCGCCGGCAACCGGCACCGCACGTCACGCCGGAGAGTCCGCGGGTGCCGTGTTCTTCCAGACCCCCGAGAATACGCTCGATCTGCGGGGCATGTACGTGGACGACGCCCTCCCGGAGGTGGATGTCTTCCTCGACCGGCTTTCCCTCGCACAGGCCTCACACGCCTTCCTCATCCACGGGCACGGAACCGGGGCGCTCAAAACGGGGGTGCGACGCCATTTGAAAACCTCCCCCTACGCCAAGCGGTTCCTGGCCGCGCCGAGGGAGCAGGGGGGCGACGGGGCGACGATCGTCGTGCTCGCCTGACCTATTTCCCGACCGGAGGGCCGGCTTGAGCGCGGAATGCCTTCCACGCCTGCCGGGAGAGGCCGGGATCGGTGAAGAGATCGCAGGAGGAAAGCGCCAGCGCCCGGGTCCCCTCCATCATCCCCTCCAATCCGGCCGGACTCGTGGTCGCCTCCTCGAAGGCGCGCGTGTGAATCTCCACCCGTTCTCCGCACGAGATCGGCACATTCGGCTGGAGGGCCGGAACGACCTGGGAGACGTTTCCGATATCGGAGGAGCCGCGATTCCGGTCCGTGGGAGCCCCGCTCTCCCCTAGGCCCAGACGCGAAAGGGCGCTCCGGTAGCAATCGGCGAGCACGGGGTTGACCCTCATCGCGGAAAGGGAATACGGCCCTTCCTCCATACGCAGCCGGCATCCCGTCGCTTTTGCCGCGCCCCGGGCACAACGCTTCACCCTCCGGACCGCATCGAGCATCTCGGGGTCGGTCTCTCCCCGCACGTAGAAGTACGCCTGGGCACGCTCCGGGACGATGTTGGGAGCCTTCCCCCCTTCCGTGACGATCCCGTGAACCCGGACGTTGTCCGGAAGATGCTGGCGCAGCGCCGCGATCCCCTGGAACAGGAGGAGAACCCCGTCGAGCGCGTTCACGCCGTGCTCCGGGTAGGCCGCCGCGTGCGACGCCTTCCCCCGGAAGGTGAACCGGATCTTGTGGAGAGCCAGGTACCCCTTGTCCACGTGGCGCCGGGAAGAGGCGTGGATCATCATCGCCGCGTCGATTCCCGCAAATACCCCCTTCTCGACCATCCGGGCCTTTCCGTACCCCGTTTCCTCGGCGGGTGTGCCCAGGGCGATGATTTTCCCCGCGCGGAAAATCCCGGCCCCGAAGCGGGCCACTGCGGCGGCCGCGCAGGCGGAGGCGACTCCGCCCAGGTTGTGCCCGCAGGCATGCCCGAGCCCCGGCAGGGCGTCCATCTCGCACAGAAGCGCCACCGCCGGCTTCCCCCTGCCGAAGGGGAATTCCGCCCGGAATGCGGTGTCCATCCCCGCAATCCCGCGTTCGACCCGGAACCCGCGATCCGCAAGAAACGTGGAGAGGATTTCGGACGTTCGCGTCTCGCGCAGCGGAAGTTCGGCGAATCCGGTGATCTCCCGAAGGATCCTTTCCGCATCGGGACGGAGCGTTTCGGCAATCCGAAGGAGTTTTGTCCTGTTCTGGTCCATTATTCTGTCGTGGCGGAGAGACAAGGTATTATTTTAGCATATTCTATAGTACGGCTTTTTCGCACGGAGACCGGCCAAAAGACCGCAAAAGGCGGAAGAATGACACGCTGGAAATCGATCACCGTGGAGACGCGACGGGAGGCGGTGGACGCTCTCTCGCATTTCTTCACGGAACACGGTGCGCTGGGGATGGCGTACGACGAGCGGCTGTTCGGCCCGGACGGGGATCCGGCGGACCCCCTTCCTCCCTCCGACGAGGTGACCCGTCTCACCGCGTATTTCCCCTGGGAGTCCGATCTGCACACCGTGAAGAGGGAATTCCTCGATTTCCTCCCCGTGCTGGCCGAGTCCTTCGGCAGAGAGGGGGGGGCCTTCATCTCGGCGGCGGAGATTACGGACTTCGGCTGGGCGGAAAAGTGGAAGGAGCACTTCAAGCCGGTGCGGATCGGGAAGCGGATCACCGTGAAACCGTCGTGGGAGCCGTACTCGCCGGAGCCCGAGGAGGTCGTCCTCACCATCGACCCCGGCCAGGCATTCGGCACCGGAACGCACGAGACGACCCAGATGTGTCTCCGGTTCCTGGAGGAGACTTTCGACGCAATGCCTGTTCCCCGCCGGGTGCTGGACATCGGAACCGGGACGGGGATCCTCGGTATCGCGGCGGCCCGCCTGGGCGCGTCGTTCACGCTTGGGATCGACGTCGACCCCAAGGGAGTGGAAGTCGCCGGGGAAAACGCCCGGAACAACGGCGTGGAGGACCGGTTTCACACCGCCGCGACCCCTCTGTCGAACGTGGAGGGAAGGTACGACCTGATCCTGGCGAACGTTCTCGCGGAGATCCTCTCCGACCTCAAGCAGGAGATCACCGCCCGGCTGGAGCCCGGGGGAAGCCTGGTGCTCTCCGGGATCCTCTCGGAGAAGAGCGACTCGGTGGCAAAGGAGTATGAAGCCATCGGATGCCGTCTTGTGGGGAAAAAGGAGGAGGGCCAGTGGGCCGCCCTCCTCTTCCGGCGAGAAAGAGAACCCGCGTAGGATGCCCACGTTTTTCGTCAATCGCGCGAAGGTCCAGGGGGACACGGCCGTTCTCTCCGGCACGGAGGCGGGGCATATGCTCCGGTCGCTCCGCCTGGCCCCCGGCGACTCGTTCTTCGCTTTCGACGAGGAGGGAAAAAGATACCGGATGCGGATCCTCGAGGCGACGTCGCGGTCGCTCCGCGCCGAAGTGCTCGATTCCTGGCCGCCGGAACCTCCCCCGGAGGTCGCCGTCACCCTTCTCGTCGGGTTGCCCAAGGCAGACAAGATGGACTTCATCCTCGAGAAGGCGACCGAGCTCGGCTGTTTCCGGGTGGCCCCGTTCCGGTCGTCCCGGACGATTCCCCGGCTCGACGCGCAGGACGCGCGCAGGAGACTCCTGCGCTGGGAGCGGGTGGCGCTCGCCGCCGCCAAGCAGTGCGGCTCCGCCCGGGTGCCGGAAATCCCGGGACTTCTCTCCTATCGCGATGCGCTGGCTTTCGGAGCCGCGGCGGACGGACGAATCGTCTTCTACGAGGGGGAAGGGCGGTTCGGGCTGAAGAAAGTCATGTCCGACATGGGGGAGGCGAAACGCCTGGCACTACTCATCGGTCCCGAGGGGGGATTCTCGGAAGACGAAGTGAACGAGGCGGAGCAGGCGGGGTTCGTCCGAGCGGGGCTGGGACAAAGGATCCTGCGGGTGGAGACGGCCGCCATCGCCGCGGTGAGCATGGTGATGTATCATTTCGGGAACCCATGACGGGCTGGCTCACGATGAGGGAGGAACACCATTACGCGGGATTCTGGATCCGCCTGGTCGCGCGCGTCATCGACCTCATCCTTCTTCTCGCCGCGCTCAACCTTTTCATTTTGGTGGACCGGATGGGGGCGGACGCGGGTCTGTGGACCCCGACCGGACTCGACGACGGGATCGGGTTCGACCGGCTCTCCGTGGGGAACCTGGCCCGGGGCGCCTTCTTTCTCCTCTTCCCGGTCTTCTACTACGTATACCTCCACGGGGCCTTCGGCCAGACCTTCGGCAAAATGGCCCTCCGGATCAAGGTGCTGAACGAGGACGGGTCTCCCCTCGACTACCGCAAGGCGTTCCTGCGTTGGCTCGGATATTTCCTGTGCGACCTGACCTTGAACATCGGCTACCTATGGGCCGCCTTCGACCCGCGCAAGCAGGGGCTGCACGACAAGGTGTGCAGGACGATCGTCGTCCATGAGAACCCGGCGACCGGCGCTTGACAGTATCTGCCCGGTGTCATTACAATTGTTCGTTCCCACACGTGGCCCTTTAGCTCAGATGGTAGAGCAGAGGACTGAAAATCCTCGTGTCCGCAGTTCAATTCTGCGAGGGGCCACCATTGGACAATCGGGGGGTTAGCCGTCTTCGGCTAACCCCCGTTCTGATTCTTATTGAATCCCGATCCGTTCAGGGGAAGGAGGTGAGATCGATGGGCGTCAGGATGCATGATCCCAAAGGAGCGCGTCGCCGTCTGGCGTTCGGTCTGTTCACCCTCCTTTTCTCTGCATCCCTGGCTGTTTCCGCGTGTTCAAACCGATATGAGGATGCTTCCGCAGCCTATGAACGAGGAGACTTCGAAACGGCATTCCGATTGATGAAGCCGTTGGCCGAGCGGGGAAACGCCAAGGCCCAGTACAATCTCGGGGTCATGTACCACAACGGCGAAGGTATTCCGCAGGACTACACCGAGACGATGAAATGGTACCGGAGGGCGGCTGAGCAGGGCATCGCCGATGCCCACTACAACCTCGGTGTCATGTACCACGAAGGCGAAGGCGTTCCGCAGGATCACGCCGAGGCGGCGAAATGGTTCCGGAATGCGGCCGAAAAAGGATCCGCCAGGGCCCAGTACAACCTTGGGGTCATGTACCGCAAGGGCGAGGGTGTACCGCAGGACAACACCGAGACGATGAAATGGTACCGGATGGCGGCCGAGCAGGGTATTGCGGATGCCCAGTACTTCCTCGGCGTTATGTATGACAAGGGGCAAGGCGTCCCGCAGGACAGCGTTCAGTCGTATATGTGGTACAGCCTTGCGGCTTCGCGGTTCCCTGAAACAGAAGTAGAGAAACGTGAGATGATCGTAATGGGCAGAGGCATTGTCGCGTCCAAGATGACCCCCGATCAGATCGAAGAGGCGCAACGGTTGGCGCAGGAGTGGAAGCCGAAAAAGGAGGGGAAGTAGACAACGGGCCCTTTCGATCCCCCGGTTTTTCTCCCCCCAATATGTCCCCTATCCGTCACGCCCGGTACGGCAGATTGAGAGCGGCAGGGGGTGCAGGTCCAAAGTCCCCGATATTCAAGGATCTGTCTCCCGGAAGCCTTATTCGTATCCGCGGGAAACCTTTTGCCGAAGACGACGGGCGGGTCCGGGTGCGATGGTGGAAAAATTTCTGATGGTGATTGCAGGCGCGTCCTTCTTCCTGTTCGTGTTCCTGCTGTTACGAGGATGTTGATCGATCGGGCCGACGCCACGCGTATGCGCGACGGGACCCTACCCTTACCCTTCCAGCTTCTCCATCACCGATCGGACCTTCCTCTCGATGGACGAGGTCTTGTCGCGACGATCGTCAATCTTGATCAGCGTGGATACGCGCACGGCGCCCTCGGCAAACGGCAATTCGTGCATCCGCCGCAGTACCGGCAGGATCGCGTCGATGTCTCCCTCGATGATCGTCCCCATGGCCGTGAGCTGGCTTTTCAGGCCGCTGTCCTTGAGAACCCGCTCCACCCCGGCCACGTAGGCCGATAGGCTGGTGGTCGCGGTCCCAAGGGGTGCGATACTTACGAAGACGATGGCCATTCCTTTCCTCCCTGGTCGTTTCGCAAAATCCCGCGAGGTTACGTCTCCCGCACGAGCTCGATGTCGATGGTGATTTCCACCTCGTCGCCCACGACCACCCCTCCGGTCTCGATCGCCTTGTTCCACGTGAGTCCGAAATCCTTCCGGTTGATCTTCGTGGACGCCGTTCCCCCGACGCGCATCTTTCCCTGGAGGTCCTTGACGGGAGGAGTCGGCCCCTCGACGTCGAGCACCACCTCCCTGGTCACTCCGCGGATCGTCAGGTCTCCCGTTACCGTAAGCTTTCCCTCGCCGGCCGTTTCCACCCTCTTCGACCGGAAGACAAGGAGGGGGTGCTTCTCCGCATCCAGAAAATCCGGGCTTTTCAGATGCTTGTCTCGTTTGGCCACGCGGGTGTTGATGGAGTTCGCATCGATCGTGATGTTCGCCGAAGACCGGGAGATGTCGTCCTCGTCGTAGGTGACGTTTCCCGATACCTTCTCGAAATCACCGCGTACGTTGGAAACCATCATGTGGCGCACCTTGAATTGGACCGACGTGTGCGCGGGATCCAGTTCCCACGTTCCCGCAGGGGCCGCCGCAGGAAGAATCGACAACAGCACGGCACCGCCCATGAGATAAAATCGCCCCATCGATCTCCTCCTCATCCGGGAGCGGCCCGGGTCCCCGGGTTCTTCGGTACATCTCGCCGGGAACGCCGCTCCTCCTGGTTTAGCAGGGATCAGGCCTCGGGAGACGGGACTGCCTTCCGAGACTGTTTGACCCTGCTTCGTTGATGCTTGGAACGAAGCCTGCGTTCCCTTGATTTTCTCGTAGGCCGGGTTTCCCGGCGCAACCTGGCGGGTTCGGCAGCCTTGCGGATCAACCCGGCCAGGCGTTCCCGGGCATCCTCCCGGTTGCGCTCCCGGGTCCGGAACCGGCGGGCTTCGATGATCAGGACGCCTTCGCCGGTCATTCGCCTTCCCGCCAACCGGACCAGGCGATCGCGAACCGCATCGGGAAGAGAGATGGAAGCGCGGACATCGAACCGAAGCTGTACCGCCGTAGCCACCTTGTTGATGTTCTGCCCGCCGGGGCCCGAGGAGCGGATGAATCTTTCCCGTATCTCACCTTCCGGGATAAGGATCGTCTCCGTAACACGAATCATATCGGTATGGTAATGCTTCGCACGGCCGGCGGAAAGCGGCAGGTTGCCGAATCGGTACTCCCCCATGAATTGCACTGGGCAGCAAATACCCGAAAATGGTAAAATTTTTCCTTATATTATTCTCCCTGGTTCCCACTAAAATACAGCATCTCTTCAGGTAATTGCTTTCCTTTCTGGTATTTTAGGTCGTTTTCCCCCCTGGCATCGATATTGCTTTGGACTGTAGCGGGGAAAGACCTGAACAGGAGGGCATGAAGCGATGCAACAGGACAGCCAACAGAAGCCGGGCGCCATGCAGTTGCTGTCCGCGGGCGAGGTGGCGAAAATGCTAAGCCTTTCCAGACTGCACGTCCAGACCCTGGCGGTGAGCCGGGAACTCCCCGGAGTCTGGCTGGAAAATACGCTCCTCTTCCATCTGCGCGATGTGGAAAACTACCTGCGGACGCACCGAAAGGAAACGCTGGCCATCGCCTGACAACGGGGGTTTCCCCCATTCCCCTGCGATGCCTCCGGCGGGATTTCACCTGCAAGGTTTGCAATCACAACGTTACGGGGGCTTCCCGTTATATCCCTGCGGGGTCTCCCCGTTATACCCCTGCGGGGGCTTCTCGTAATACCCTTGCTTAGCCGCTTTTTGGAACCATTTCACCGCCTCGCCGCCATCCCGATCCACACCGAAACCGTTGTTGTACATCACGCCCAGGCCGTGCTGCGCTATTGCGTCCCCTTGCTCGGCGGCCTTTCGATACCATTTCACGGCCTCGGCGTAATCCCGGGGAACACCCTGACCGTTAGCATACATCAGGCCGAGAGTTGCCTGAGCCTCCACAACGTCCTGGTCCGCAGCTTTCCGGTACCACTTCGCCGCCTCGGCACTGTTCTCCGGAACGCCTTCGCCCTCGCGATACATCTTCCCGAGGGTTAACTGGGCGTCGGCGACCCCTTTCTCCCCAGCCTTACGATACCAATTCACCGCCTCGGCACTGTTCTTCGGAACACCATCCCCATCGCTATACATCTTCCCGAGAGTGTACTGCGCGTCCGGAACTCCCTGCTCCGCAGCCTTGCGGTACCACTTTGCCGCTTCCGCATCGTTTTTCGGAACCCCGTCCCCTTTCTGATATCTCTCGGCCAGTGCGGTCTGGGCTTCGGCATCCCCCTTGTTGGCTTTTTCGACCAGTTCGGATATATCCGCCGATGATGATGATGCGGGAAAGGCCGAAATCCCAAGCACGATGACCAGACAAATCATTCCCGCGAGCCGCAATCCCCGTCCCGCAGAGAAAACCGCTTTTATCTTTTCCATTTTTTAACCGCCTTCTCCAACGCCTTTTTCAGATCATCCAGGGCGGCCTCCGCCCCCCCCTGCAGATCCTCCCACGCCTCCCCGCCGGCTTTCCTCAACTCGTGAAGTTTCTGCCGTGCCGATTCCTGCTTGACGCGCAGCTCTTCGGCCTGTTCCTGGAATTTCCCCTTCGCCTCCGACCCGAGCTTGTCGGCCTTTCCGCGAAGCTTCTCCACCTCGTTGCCCCAATCATCGAGCTTCCGCTCCATCCTTCCGAGAACCTTTTCCCTCGTTCCCGCGCCGGGGTCCTCGTAGGCGACGACTCGGACGACGCCGATCGCCTCCCCTTTTTCTCCGGTGGTGACGGCGTCACTCACCGAAATCACCTTCCGTATACCCTGGGAGGCGACGAAATCGTTCACGGTCCGGTCCAGCTCAAGCAGCTCGTTTCGGGTGTGGAAAATCTTCAGCTGGGACGAAAACGTCTTCACCTTGATCATCGCTTTCGCTCCTTTCCCTGGTACTGCGTTTCCCGGTTACGCATGCATTCGAGCATCGCTGCATCCGCCTCGACTGTTGCCCGTATCCCCATTGTACCCTTTCCCCGCCGCGAGGGAAGCATACCGCGACCCACCTCCGGCAAGACCGGGCGCGCGGGTTCGGTGAAAAACAACGGACGAAATCGTAACACCGGCTCACGACATATTACGGATATGCACTTGCCCCGTTATCGGGAATCCAAGGCAAGCCCCCGCCTCCGTTATGAAAACCACCCTTCCATCGCCTGGCACGTTTCCTGTTTCCCTCCCTATCCGCAGGGTCTTCCGGTACGAAAGGATACGGGAGGAGGATGGAAATTGACGGGGAGACCGGCGTTACGGATCTTCCGCATGGCGACAATCCTGTGCCTGTCCGCCACTCTTGCGCAGGCCGAAGACTTATCGGGCCCCGTCCCGATTTTTTCGGGCGACGACGGCAGCAGGGCCTGGGTCGAGGTCTCCCGGTCCGGGAACAGGGCGAAAGCGGTCCCGGTTCTCGAGATTCCCAGGAAAACCTTACGGAAGATGACCGTGGGCGACGATACGGGACGCGGATTGCTCACTCCTCCCGCAAAGGACGGGAAGAGAGCGGTAAAAATGCGCGCCGACTTCGGGGATATCGTGGAACGGCACAAGTCCCTGGTGATCCGGGAAGGGCCCGACGGGGTTTCCCTCGGAAATGCCTTCGATCTTATGGGGGAGATCCGGGAGGCGCTGAAAAAGGGACACAGAAAGGAAGAGAAAGTGCAGGGCGTCTTCCGTGCCCTGAAGCACGCCCCCAGCGCGAAGAAGCCGGTCGCCGGATCGGCCGGGACCGCCGCCAGGCCGGTTACGTCCCTTCCCGAAGATTCCGGTTTTTCGGCCTCCGCCGACGCCCGCCCCGGTCTCGTAAGCCGCTAAATCCCTTCCCGTTCCTGTGCTTGCCCGCCTTGCCCCGGGTCTCCCCGGTCTCGCGACGAAACCGTTCCGGGGACAGGCCCCCCGCATCGGCGCTCGAATGCCAATGCGGGCTCAGGTTCCGTACTTCGCTTCGAATTCCTCCTCGGACATCGTCAGGTATAAAATCCCTTCGATCAACCCCGCCAATGCGGGAATGAGCGTCCAGCAGAAGAGCACGTAAAGGATCCCCCATCCTGTCTGCCCGAGGTAGAACCGGTGGACCCCGAAACTACCGAAGATTATGGCGAAGATCGCCGCGGCGACCCGCCTGCTGAGCTTTCCCGGACGCCTGAGGGACGGTTGTCGCACTCCGCAGCCGGGGCAGATCTCCGCTCTGGCATCGATGGAGACCCCGCAATTCACGCAATATTTCCCTTTTTCCATGGCACCTTCCCTGTCGATCGCCTGGCATCGCCCGGGGCGGCGGGAGCGACCGGATTTTTATCGATAGCGTTTCCGCCGGAAAAGATCGGTTTTTATGGAGGATACCCGGTCGAGAAACAGGTATCCGTCCAGGTGGTCCACTTCGTGCTGAATGGCGACCGCCTCGAACCCGATGGCCTCGAGGATGGTCTGCTTCCCCTCCCTGTCGAGAGCGTCCACCAGAACCCACTGGGCGCGCTGCACGTTCGCAGTATAGTCCGGTACACTCATACACCCCTCCCGGACGAGCTGTTTCCCTCCCCTGGCGAGAATCTCGGGATTGACCAGCACGAGAAGGCCGTGGTTCTCCTCCTGGCCGCCCCGCCGGTGGGTGGAGACGTCGACCACGATGATGCGGCTTGCGATCCCGACCTGCGGCGAGGCAATGCCGACGCACCCGGGAGAAGCGCGCATCGTCTCCAGAAGGTCATCGATGACCGCGGACACCTCGGCGGTCACCCCCGTCACGGGGACGGACTTCTCCTTGAGCCGGGGGTCCGGGAACTGCAGGATCGGAAGGATCGCCATGCCGGGCGCCTGTCACAACTCCAATGTCTCGATGGGGCGCACCGAAATGGACACGCCGAGTTCCTTCTTGATCCCGTCGAACACCACGTCCAGCTCCTTCATGTCGATCCCTTCCGGGAGGTCCACCTCCAGAACCATGACGTAGACGGGGCGCTCCTTCGACCCGACGACCTGCGTGTTGAGGTCGGTGATGTTCACCTTCCGCCGGGCGAGTTCCCGGGCCACGGAATATACGATCCCCGGACGGTCGGCCCCGTACACGGAGATGATATGAGGGCGCCCGATGAACGACTTGTCGTGGACCACCTCGTCCGCCTTGAGCGAGTGGATCGTGACCTGCAGCCCCATCTTCTGCCGCACGTCGTCAAAGGAGGGGTTCATCTCCGCGGTCGTCATCGGCTTCTCGTGAAATACGACCAGGATCATCGCGAACTGCCCGGAGAGGATCGTGCAGGTCGAATCCTCGATGTTGCACCCAAGCTCGTAGAGAATCCTGCTGACCTCCGCGACGATCCCCGGACGGTCCTTTCCCATCACGCTCACCGAGAAATGTCCCATCCCGCAAAGCCCCCTTCCCCCCCGAGGGGCGGAGAATAGGGAATCATGATACCATGCGCTCCGCCCGGAACAGAACCGGGGGGGCGGTCCATGCGAAGATGACGGGCCCGCCGCATCCCCCCGTCGCAAGGGAAACCGCAAGAATCGGGTTGAGTCCTTCCGTCGCGGGTGTCATCGTGACTGTCAAAGCCGGAAATATCGGGGAGACATCGTGCCGCCGGTCGAATACAGACGGATCGAGAAGGCGATTCATTTCCTGGAGGAAAATTTCCGCCGGCAGCCGGGCCTCAAGGAGGTGGCGCGCCAGGTTGGTCTGAGCGAGTACCATTTCCACCGGTTGTTCTCGCGCTGGGCGGGGGTCAGTCCCAAGCGGTTCCTCCAGTTTCTCACCGCGGACTACGCGAGGCGCCTGCTGCGGGAGTCCGCGAACGTGCTCGATGCCGCCTACGAAACCGGGTTGACGGGGCCCGGCCGCCTGCACGATCTCATCGTCAACGTGTACGCCATGACACCGGGGGAACTGAAGGAGGAAGGCGCCGGCCTCACGATCCGGTTCGGCGTCCACCCGAGTCCGTTCGGCGACTGTCTCGTGGCCGTCACGGACAGGGGGATCTGCGCGGTGGCGTTTCTCTCCGCCGAACGCGGCAGGGAGGCACGGGAAAAACTCGAAAACCGGTGGCGCCGTGCCACCTTCCGGAAAAGCCAGGCAGGGACGAAAGACGTGGCAAACCGGATCTTCGACCCTTCCCGATGGAAGAACGACTCCCCGCTTTCCGTGATCGTCCGGGGAACGAACTTTCAGGTCAAGGTGTGGGAGGCGCTTGTCCGCATTCCCCCCGGTTGCGCGGTTTCCTACGAACAAGTCGCATCCCGGGTCGGGGCGCCGGCAAGCGCACGTCCCGTGGGCTCGGCCGTCGCCCGGAACCCGGTGGCGTTCCTGATCCCCTGCCACCGCGTCATCCGAAAGACAGGGGATTTCGGAGAATACGGCTCCGGATCGGCGAGGAAAAAGGCGATCCTCGCGTGGGAGGCCGCCCATTTCCGCGAACCGCCCAGTCATCGGTGAGAGAATCGCCAATCCCCCCCCCGCCCGGGGACCACACGCCTGAAGAGGGATGCCCGGCGGGATGCCGTTACATGGTTTTTATCCTGTTCAACAACGCCCCGACGGTGGGACGATCTCCCGGGCCGACGCCGACATGGTGCAGACGGACAGTTCCGCCCGGGTCGATCAGCACGTCTCCGCCACGCTGGAAGATGTCCCCTCCCGATTTTATGATCTTCTTCCCCTTGACGATCTCCTTCAGGTAAGCCCACCAGGTTTTCGGACCCCAAACATCCCAAAAGGAAGCGGAAAGCATGCCGTAGTTCCTGTACGTTTCGCGGGTATCATCGACAAGGAGAGGCCAGCACAGCGCAGCATCTTCAACGTATCGGCGCGCAAGATAGCCGCCCTCAAAGATTACCACCACGATCTTTACGTTCCGTCTGCCGAATTCCTCTTCATGATCACGCAACTGCGTGATGTGTGCCCGGCAAGGGAGTCAACCGAGGTGGCGATGAAACACCATCAACAGCCAACTTCCCCGGTAGTCTTCGAGAAGGTGGGGTTTCCCGCTGCCGTCCCGAAGGTTGAACGGGATGGCCGGATGTCCCGTCAAATCGCTCATGCTACTTCCCGTAACGCTCCTCGTAGAATTTCTGCATATTGTCCCGCTCCTCCTTGCTTATCCCCTTCATCCACTTGTGCTGATCCTGGGCGAGGATAGAGTCGGTCGAACCCGGCAACAGCCCCTCTGCCTCGGGGAGAAGCTCCATGTAGAACCGCTCCGCGACCTCGAAGAACCCGTGCCACTGCGTGTAGTCGGGGGCCATCATCGACGCCCCGTGTCGCGCGCGCCGCCCCTCGTGATGCCACAGGAGGAACCAGGTCCACTCGATCTTCTCGTCGAACTGGGTCGGCGTGAGTTTCCCCGCGTCGCGAAGCTTCTTCATCAACTCCGCGCCCGGCTTGGCGAACTTCTCGTTGTAGAGCTCGACCGTGATGTCGTACTGGGTGAAGAAGGCGTCCGAAAACTTCCGGTTGTGGCAATTGACGCACACGGTCTTCATCGTGTCCCGCTTCGTTTCCCAGTTCTCGAGCTTCTTCGAGATCGCCGGTCGGAGCGTCCAGGATATTCTCTCTCCCGGGTCGTGGGTGACGGGGAGGTCGACGGTCGCACTCAAGTGACAGGTGGCGCAGGTAGGCGCGGCCGTGTAGTCCTTCCCAAGGACCCACGATCGGGAGTCGAGGTTCATCCGGTCCCGGTTCGCGTAAAAGGCGATTCCGTGCTTGGACTCGTCGTAGATCTCCTTCTGCGGGTGGTCGGGGCCTAGGTGGCACTTCCCGCACGACTCGGGAGAGCGGGCCACCTTCGCACTGAACAGGTGGCGGGAGTGGCACGCGGTGCACGACCCCTTCGACCCGTCCGGGTTGATCCGGCCGATGCCGGTGTTGGGCCATGTGGTCGGGTCCACCTTGCCGTTCGGGAGGACCTTCACGATGCTCCCATGGCACTGCTTGCACCCGGAGATCGCTGCAGGCGGCCCCTCAACCACCTCTCCCAGGAAGTTGTCGAGGCTTCCCAGGATGTCCCCGGCCTTCGCGTGGTGACTTCCCTGGAACTGCTTCGACTCCTTCTCATGGCACTGCGCGCAGTCGTTCGGCGTTACGATCGTGGCAACAAGTTTCCCATAATGGTCGAAAGCGTCCTTGTCCTCCTTCTTCGCCCCGTGGCAGTCGAGGCAGCCCACTCCTTCCCCGGCATGGGTGCTGTTCTTCCACTCCTCGATCGCAGTTGCCGCCACCTTCTCCTTCCGGTGGCAGTCGATGCACACCTTGCTCCCCTCGGGTATCGCAACCTCCTTCTGCGCCATCGCCGCGGAAACGGACCCGGCGGAAAATGTGATGATCCCCAACGCCGTCGCTGCCCATACCCATCGTCTCATCATGCATCCCTCCTTGCGTGTTGGATGGTTCGAAACGACCCGGCCCCGCGAGGCCTGTTGGGAGATTTACCGCAGGAACAAAGAACGGTAATTGACGATGGTCAAGGCCATCCCCCGGACATTCATGGCGCCAGCGCGCCGAAGAGGGATTGCGCCTTGAGGATCCGGATCTGGTTTCCCTTGACCCGGATCTTTCCTTCCTCCTGCAGCTTTTTCAGCGTGCGGGAGAACGTCTCCGGAACGGTTCCCAGGCGGGACGCCAGCACGTTCTTGCTGACGGGGATCTCGTATACCGCCCCGTCCCGGAGCTCAAGCCCCCGGCCCTTCATCTCCTCGGCCACGAAAAACACCAGGCGGGCCTCCACGTCCCGGAGCGCGAGGTTCTCCACGAGGTCCGTCATCCGTTTCAGCCACTTGGACAGGGATGCGAGCACGCGGAGGACCATTCCCGGGTTTTTCTCGAGAAGTTCGATGAACGGGCGTTTCGGGAGGAAGAGGAGATTGCTTTTGCTGAGCGCCTCGGCGTTCGCGGGGAAGCCCCCCGCCTCGAAGATGGTCGCCTCCGCGAAGGACTGCCCCGCCTCGAGAATATGAAGAACCTGCTCCTTCCCGTCCTCGGAGATCTTGAAGACCTTGACGCTCCCCGAAACGGCCACGAAGAAACCGTCCGCGCGGTCTCCCTCCCGGAAAACGGTCTCCCGCTTCGCATAATGGCGCAGGGTGGATATATCGATGATGCGGGCGAGGTCTTCCGGAGGGAGGTTGGCGAACAGGGGCGACCTCCGCAGCGCCTCGGATATCGTGGGATCCATGGTATCATTCTCCTTTAATTTTCCGGTCGGTCAAGGAGGGAAACCCGCCTCCGCGAGGAAGGGGCGACCGACGGCCGGGACGGGGTTTCCGGGCCTTGCTATCCAGGATTCGGGTATCACGGCATCCCTGCCGTCCTGCGGGGGTTGACCGAAAAGTGAGGCAGCCAATGAGAGAAAAGATCGACTCGTTCATGAAAGCGTTCGGGATGGCGGAATACCCGGTGCTGTTCCGGTACACGGACAGCCTGCCGGAGGGGACGCTGCTTCCCCCGGAGGGGAAACACGTTTGCGTCTTCGCCCTCCTTGCGAAAACGAGAGCGGAGGGGAGGCCGGTGGCGTTTTCCGCCTCACGTTTCGGGTGCAGGGGGGGCGGATATTACCTCGGCTTTCTCGACGCGCCGCGGGAGGGGATCGAATACTTCCTGTCGTGCGGCATTCCCGGGAAGATGGAGGGCGAGCGCTACATCAAGACCCCGGAACTTGCACGCGCCAAGTTCGCGCAGATGCCGGTTCGTCCCGCTCCAAAGGAATACGGCCTGTTCACCCGGGCCGACATGCCCCACATAGCGGACGAGCCGGAAATCGTAATCTTCTTCGCCGCCCCGGACCCCCTCGCGGGTCTTCACTTCCTTGCCTCCTACGACAGGGAGGGGGAGGCAGTGACCGCTCCCTTTTCCTCCGGATGCGGGGCCATCGTGGCATTTCCGCTTGCGGAAGCGGAACGGCCCGAACCGAGGGCGGTGATGGGACTGTTCGACCCGTCGGCCCGGCCCTACGTGCAGGAGAACCTGCTCTCCTTCGCCTTGCCGTATTCGCTCTTTTGCAGGATGGCGGAAAATATCCCGGAGAGCTTTCTCGGAACCAGGACGTGGGAAACGATCCGGAAACGGATCCGGGGGTAGAAGCGTACGCCCGGGTGGTCAGGGCAGGGAGCCGGGGAGAGGGTCGCGGTACTTCTCGAGAGCCCCCAGCATGGCGGGATCCGGGTTCCACCCGCAGGTTATCGCCCTGTCGCAGGCAACGATCGCCGCTTGGAATTCTCCGCGCGCATAGTACGCCTTCGTAAGGCCGGCCAGGGCTCTCGCATTGTTCGGATCGATATCGAGCACTTTTCGGTACTCCCGGATGCCTTCCTCCACCATCCCGTTTGCGCACAGGGCGGCAGCAAGATTCCCGAGAGTGACGGGATTGCGGGGACGTAACGAGGCCGCCTTGCGTGCTTCCACAAGGGATTCCGGGAACAGGCCTTTCTTTGCCAGAGCCACCCCGAGATTGTCCCGGGCAACGACGAGGTCGGGATCGAGGTCGAGCGCCCGCCGGTATTGCGCTATCGCCTCGTCGAGCATTCCTTTCTTCTGGAAGGAAACCCCGGCGTTGAAATAGACGTCGGGGAGGCCCGGGTAGTAAACCGCCGCCTCCCGATACAGGCGCAGGGCACGATCTTCCCTGCCTTTCCAGGAGTAGGCGGCCCCGAGACTCTTCAGGTACACGGCGATCATTTCGTTACCGCTCAGCGATCGCAGATACGGTCGTCCTGCTGCAAGCCGGAATTTGCGGAGATACCGTCCATCCTCCCATTCGGCCCCTTTCCCCCCCGTCTCGATATTGACCCGAACGCCCACGTCCTCGTACCGGACGAAGACATGGGAGGGGACGTACACGCCATGCAGCGGGAGAGAAAGCCGCTCGGCCAGAAGAAGATAGAGAGCGGTCAGGCCGAGGCAGTTGCCGCGTTTGCGCGCGATCACCCGGTCCAGGAGGAAATTGTCCGGATTTGCCGCTACGCCGTCGTAGACATACCCCTCCTCGACGAACAGGAAGCGATTGAGAGCGGAGATCACCCTGAGGGGGTCGCTCCTGTCCTCGAGGGCGGGACGGACCCTCTCGGCGATCCGGGCGATTTCCTTTCTCACAGCGTCGCTGTCGACGGGAACGCCGGTCAGTTCCGTCCCCAGAAGGGAGGAAAGTTCGACGAGGGTTTCTCCCATCGGCAATTCCCCGTCAGGCAGGGCTGCGACGGCGGTAAGGCCGGGAAACCCGCGGGGCCCCTGCGGGAGATATCCTTCACCGGATGCGACATCGACAGGAACTTCCAGGAAGAAGAGAAAAAGAAACAGGATAAGGAAAAAGGAGCCAGGAAACCGATATTTTTCCCGCACGTTTCGCAATGTCTTCCCGAAATGCCGCGCTTCCCCGCCGGGGAATGCGGAAAGATGCCATGAAGGTAGCAGGATGGCAGGGAAAAGACAACTTAATTAGTAATGGGTATCGTGGAAATCCCGTGGAAGGGAAAAACGTTGGGGGGGGCCGGTCGGGGAGGGGGAACGTATCCCCTTCTCCCGGCCGGCCCTTCCTCCATCATCTGTTTGTCGTACAGTCGTTAAACGGCCAAGCCGAACCGGGTTCCCGCCGGGTCATTCCCCCTCAGATTCAGCGTGGAAGGGATCCTCCTCGCTTTCCGCGGAGTTGGTATCATCCGAGATCGGCAGGGTTCCAGCTCCCACCGCCTCGTTGTATTCCCCGTCATCTCCCAGGGTCGGTCCGTATTCGTCTTCCATCGCGCTTCCGTGATCCGGGGGCGTGGTCTCGGTCGTCATGCTCACCGAGCCGTCGTCCCCGCCTGACTCGTGCATCATCCCGCCGGCTTGGGAAATATCGGCGAATATCAACAACAATCCTGCCAATACCACAGTGGCAGCGAACGATCTTGCCTGCATCTTTTTTTCCTCCTTCTCGAAACCCGCCTCTTAATAGCAGGGTTTCTCACTTGGGGGTTGGATGAAGATTCTCGATGGGGGATTCCTCCCGGCCGATTTTTGCCTCGGGCCAGAGCTGCCCCGTCCGTCGAATCCTCTCCGGACATGCCAAGGGGGGCTGGCAACGTATCCGTTTCAGATCAGCCGCTTTGACGAAAAGAGGATCTTCCATGGAAGACAAACCGGAGATTATCCTGTAAAAAGGTTGAGACTATTCTCGGGTCTCGTCCCTTCCGGCTCGTTCCGAACAGCCATCGGGAGTGGCAACCCGCTGATATTCCGGCCGCTTCGTGATCCGCATGATCTGACGGTCATGGCATGGCGTATGCAGTACAATAAAGTTTACAAAAAAACGGAAACCGGGTTCGTGGAGGATAGTAAAATGACAGGTCACTATGGGTATTGACATTCCAATCGGCCTGGCATTCCTGGCCGGCCTTGCCTCCTTTCTCTCCCCCTGTGTCTTCTCGCTGGTTCCCGCGTATATCAGTTACCTGAGTGGACGGGCAGCCGGAGGAGAAAACAGGACCCGGGATCGCCTGATTACATTTACACACGGCCTGGCTTTTGTGCTTGGCTTCAGCGTCGTCTTCGTGACGATTGGCGTCACGGCATCCGCTTTTGGTGGTCTGCTCTACGGGATGCGCACCTGGGTAGCGCGTATCGGCGGGATAGTGGTCATCATCTTCGGCCTGCATATGACCGGCGTCTTCCGTATCCCTTTTCTGGAATACGACCTGCGCATTTATTATGACGGCTATTCCAAATACACGAGGGGATACATCACCTCGTTTCTGATGGGTGTGTTCTTCTCGGCGGGATGGTCACCGTGCGTTGGTCCTGTACTGGGTTCGATCCTGACACTGGCAATCGGCGGCGGCTCCGTAATCCTGGGGGTCAAGCTGCTCTCTGCATATTCTGCCGGCCTGGCAATTCCCTTTCTGATCGCCGCCCTGAGCATCGGTTGGATATTCGGGATCCTGCGTCGCCACGGCAAAGTGATTCGCTATGTCGAGGTGGGAATGGGAGTCATCCTGATCATCGTCGGATTGATGTTGCTTTTTAACGTGTTCCAATTGATCTCAACCTATGGCCAGTTCTTCTGGATCGATTTCGGCCTGTAGCAAGCAGGAAAATATTTGCCCCGTTTATCGGGCAGAAGACAATTTCGTTAACACGCTTACCCCGTTTCGCGGGACCAATCCCGATTGCCGGGGTGGGATATTTCATGTCGACGGTGGATGAAAATGGAAGAAACTGAGGATCGCACAGCGGAAAAACGTACCCGTAAGCCTGTCAGCTTCATCGTTTTACTTATCATTGCCGTGACGGTCACTGTTTTTCTGGTATGGTACGTCTCGTTTATCAATCAGTCCCATAAAACCATCGTCCTGGTGGGGGATCGCGCGCCCGCCTTTACCTTTCCAGGGCTCGACGGCAAGATGGTCAGCCTGAGCGATTACAAAGGGAAGATCGTCTTCCTCAATATCTGGGCCACATGGTGTCCTCCCTGCAGGAAAGAGATGCCATCCATGGAGAAGCTCTATCGGCAGTTGAAGGGTGAGGATTTCGAGATCCTGGCAATCAGCGTTGACACACTGGGGGCAAAGGTTGTCGGCCCGTTCATGAAAGAATACGGACTGAGTTTCCCCGCATTGCTCGATGTCAGGGGGACGACACAGAATCTCTACGGGACGACCGGTCTTCCGGAGAGTTTTATCATTGGCAGGGAGGGGATCATCGAGAAGATCGTCATCGGTCCCGCGGAATGGTCTACCCCCGAAATGGTCCGCTATTTCCGCGATCTGCTACGGAAGCGCCAAGCCGGATAACCAGGGGTTTGCCGGAAGCGTTATCGCCCAAATTCTTTATCTATGATGTCACTTATCTCTTTTATGCTTGTGCCTTTTTCGTAAAGTTCCGAGGCCCGCCGGGCCTCGTTAAGACATATGCCTCAACCTTCTGCGTGTCGGTCCACAAAACAGCTCAAAAGACTTACGTGTTTGAAAGGTTCTCTTTCACAAAAGCAATAACATTTTACACTGTCGAAGACTTGAGGTATATCTTTGGCCGCCTGATACATGCTTGCGACAAACGGATCGGCAAAAAGTGAAGGCGAAAGGGTCTCTCTTGTTTCCCCTTTGCGCAAGGATTGATCATCAACCGCAGAAACGGAATACGATGCTTTTTTGGAAGTCCCTTTCCGTTGCATGGCAACTACGACAACCGCAACAACTACAATTACCGAAAGCGCTATGATAATGGCCGTTTTTGGGGTTTTCCCTTTTTCCGTTTGTTTTTCGCTGGGATAATCTTTGTCGGGTTCGTTCTTTTCGGACACCGGTCATCCCCCCCTTTTCAACAGCTGGAATGAGTGGATATTACAGCAAACGTTGCCCGGAAGCCACCCCGCATACCGCAGAAAGGTTGCCCCACTCCTCCGCAGAGGAATTCCGATTACTCATCCTCCTCTTTCCTGTCGGTCATCCATGCCAAGGGCAGCCGGCAACAAATCCTCTTCAGAGCAGCCGCTTTGCCGGAAAGAGGATCTTCCATGGAAAACAAACCGGAGACTATCCTGTAAAATGGCACAGAATATTCTCAAATCACGTTCCTTACGGCTTATCCCGCACAGCCATCGGGAGCGGCAACCTGCTGATATGGCTGCCGCTTCGTGATCCGCACGATCTGACGGTCCTGGCATAGCATATGCAGTTCCATGTCTGTACGACAGGATTCACAAAAAGTGCGGAAATCAGATCCGGGGAGGATTGGGAAATGACCGGGACGAACCGAATCCGCATCGCCTCGGGGGCCTTTTTCGCAGGTGCCTCCCTGTCCGGCGCCTACCTTCTGTGCGTCGTCCTCGACCTCCTGTTCCCGAGGGTTGGAATGCGGGTGGGATGGGGCGTCCTGCTTCCCGGATTTTCCCGGATTACACCGATAGCCTTCACCGCCGGGTTCCTGGAGACCTTTCTTCTCGGAGCGACGTTCGCCGCAATCATAGCTCCGATCTACAATCTTTATTTTTCCGCCAGGGACAAGCTCGAGGATATGCAAGCCGCCCGCTACAACGACCGGTTGAAACATTTCTGATTCCAAAACCTGGTCCGCCACAGCCTCGGCGCATTCGCGACGAGGGACACGGACGCGATCCCCACGCGGGCCTGTGAAACCGGCGGACATTCATCCCGGCCTTACGATTACAGATCCAGGGGGCGATGAACGGCGGAATTCTTTCCGCAAGCGACATCATTTTCCGATAGGCGCTCCGGGAATTCGGCACAGGTCAGAAATCATCGGACATCCATGAGGAGAAAGAAAGCATGAGAACACATACAGGAATGTTCCGGACGCTGCACTACCTTTTGCTCGCCTTGGCCCTCCCCATCGGCCTTGCGGCCTGTGGGGGTGGAGGCGGGGGGAGTTCAAGTTCCAGTATATCGGCCGAGAGTGGTTCCGCCACGATTCAGGGTCAGGTTTCGGGACCGGTTTTCATAGCCGTCGACAACGACACGAATCTCGAGGTGGGCCGTTCACCGGCCGCGGTGGGCCTGACGACGTTCAGCATGACGGTGCCTACGGGGAAGAGCTACATGTTCTATCTGCTGGATAACGTGGTGGCGGGAAATGCCGCGATGGTATTCCCCGTCTATGTGGGAACGACCAACGTCTTCCAAATCACAAGCGGTGCGGACGGCCAGATCATCAACCTCGGTTTGGTGAACCCGGACCTCACCCGGGGCAAAGCTACCCCCTCGAACACCCCCATGGAGTGTCCCGGCGTGATGGCAGGGGGAGAGAACCAGTCGATTCCTCCGTTCCTTTTCGGCGCAGGCGAAAACCCGTTCACACAGGCTCTCAACATCCCGCCCGTATTGAATCCGACCTCAACGACGAGCACGACCGATTTTTTTGACCTTGATCTTCGCGAGGCGGATGTCGAGATCATTCCCGGCAAGTTGACCCGGATCACGGGCTTCAACGGCCTCACACCCGGCCCTACCATCCGTGCGCGCGTCGGACGACAAGTCGTTATGCGCCATTCCAATGGCCTTCCGGCAATCACCCTCGGAGGCGCACCCGGCGATGTCGCCATTCACCTGCACGGGGGGCACGTGCCCTCTTCCGAGGACGGCTTCCCAACGGACACGGTGCCCCCGGGCGCGAACCGCAGTTATACCTACCCGAACAACCAGCTGCCGGCCACCCTTTGGTACCACGACCACCTGATGGACTTTACCGGACCCCATGTATGGTTCGGGATGGCAGGGTTGTACATCCTGACGGACGACTACGAGGACAGCCTGGGGCTGCCGAGCGGCGCCTACGAGATACCGCTGGTCATCCAGGACCGCAATTTCGATTCGAACGGCAAGCTCGTGTACACCCGCAACCTGTTTGGTGAGACGGGCAACACCATACTGGTCAACGGCACCATCCAACCCTATTTCAAGGTCGCCGCGCATAAGTACCGCTTCCGTGTGCTCAACGGCTCCAACGCGCGCAAGTACCGGATCGCCTTGAGCAACGGCCAGCCCTTCCATGTGCTCGGCATGGAGGGGGGTCTCCTGCCCGCGCCAGTCATGGTGAACTCCCTTGTACTGGTCCCGGCCGAGCGCGCGGATATCGTGGTGGATTTTTCGTCACTCCCTGTGGGGAGTTCCGTAGTTCTGCAAAACTCCCTGGGGTCGGGAAGCACGGCGAACATTATGCGCTTCGACGTAGACAGGGTGGAGACGGACACCAGTCAAATACCCCCCAGCCTTCGCCCGCTCGAGAAGCTGAGCACAAGCCAGGCTGTCCTAACACGAGGTTTCACGTTCTCGGGCGGCATGATGGGCATGATGGGAGGCGCCCCCTGGGTGATCAACGGGAAACCTTTCGATCCCGCCAGGGTGGATGCCAACCCGAAGCTGGGCACGGTGGAGATCTGGGAGTTCCGGAACATGTCCATGATGGATCATCCGGCGCACCTGCACCAGACCATGTTCCAGATCTTGGACATCAACGGTAACCCTCCCCCGCCGACTCACGCCGGCTGGAAGGACACGGTGAACGTTCCGCCCATGAGCACCGTCCGTATCATCATGCGCTTCGCCGATTATGCGGGGAGGTACGTCTTGCACTGCCACGTGCTCGAGCACGAGGACAACGCCATGATGGCGCGGTTCGACGTGGTGCCATAGCAGTCGGTCCTCAACCGGAAATGTGGATCATGATGAAAGACACGGCGGGTATCCTTTCTCGATCCCGGTGAAATAGTCCTGTCGGTGCGGGAAGGCCATCGATCCCAATGAACCGGGGGGGGCGAATCGGTTCCGCCCCCCGGTTTTCTCAATCCAATTTACAGGGATACGGGGACATAAGGCAGATCCCGGCTCGTTCCGAATGCTGCCAGAGCAGTATTCACTTCCCTTCCCGGCCGACGAGGATCTTGCCGACCATGCCCGCCTCGAAATGGCCGGGCTCCAGGCAAGCGAAGTCGAACGTCCCGTCCCTTGTGAATCGCCAGATCAACTCGCCGGTCTTGCCGGGCTCCACGCTGACCTGGTTGGGATCGGCGTGTTCCATCTTCGGTTTCTTCCGCATCAGCTCGGCATGCTCCTTCATTTCATCGATCGTGCCGAGCACCATCTCGTGCCTCAGACGGCCGGTGTTCCGGACGATGAACCGTATGGTTTCGCCCCTTTTCACGCTGATTCTGTCGGGCTTGAAGCGCATCGCGTCGTTCATTTCCACCTCTACGGTGCGAGTGACGTCGTGGGGATTCCCAGGCCGGCCGAGATCCGCCGCGTGTCCTTCTGCCGACCGGTTTCCCCCCTTGTCGTGACTCTCGTCACCGTGTCCCTGCGCCCCGGTAGCGTATGACAGGCTTACGGCAAGCACGCATGCAACGATCAGCCGATTCATCCGTTGCCCCCCTGTAAAAAGATGCCGGAAGATCCCCTAAAGGATTGTGCGCCTGAGCCTTAAAGCGTTCCCCACGACGGACACGGAACTGAGGCTCATGGCGGCCGCGGCGATGACGGGACTCAGCAGGATGCCGAAGAACGGATAGAGAACCCCCGCCGCCACAGGGACTCCCACCGAGTTGTAGACAAAGGCGAAAAACAGGTTCTGACGGATGTTGCGCATCGTCCCGCGGCTCAGCCGGCGGGCCTTTGCGATGACGCGCAAGTCGCCCTTGATCAGCGTCACGCCGGCCGACTGCATGGCCACGTCGGTCCCCGTGCCCATGGCGATGCCGACGTGGGCCTGCGCCAGTGCCGGCGCGTCGTTGATCCCGTCGCCGGCCATCGCCACCTTGCGCCCTTCGCCCTGAAGCTTCCGGATCACTTCGTTCTTCTGCTCGGGCAACACCTCGGCCTCGACGCGGTCGATCCCCAATTTGCGCGCCACGGCCTCGGCCGTCGTGCGGCTGTCACCGGTCAGCATGATGATCTCGATGCCTTCCCGATGCAGCAGATCCACGGCCTCCGGCGTCGATTCCTTGATCGGATCGGCGACGCCCAGCAGACCGGCCGGTTTGCCGTCGACCGCCACGAACATCACGGTCTGGCCGTCGCCGCGCAGCTGCTCCGCTCGCTCCGCCAGGGAACCGGGATCGATGGTTTCGTTCTCCATCATGCGCCGGTTGCCCAGGGCCACGTTCCTGCCGTCGACGCGGCCCCGAACGCCCTTTCCCGTGACCGACTCGAAGTCTTTCGCCTCACGCAAGACCGTTCCGCGTTCCTCGGCCCCCTTGACGATCGCCGCCGCCAGCGGGTGCTCGCTGCCGCGCTCCAGGCTGGCCGCCAGCCTGAGCAGGTCTGCTTCCGGAACACCCTCCGCCGGTTCGACGGTCACCAGCCGGGGACGGCCTTCGGTCAGCGTGCCGGTCTTATCGACCACCAGCGTGTCGATCGTTTCCATCACTTCCAGCGACTCGGCATCGCGGATCAGCACGCCGGCCTGGGCGCCGCGACCGACCCCCACCATGATCGACATGGGGGTGGCCAGCCCCAGCGCGCAGGGACAGGCGATGATCAGCACCGCCACGGCATTGACCAGCGCGTAGGCCATCGCCGGCGCCGGCCCCCAGATCGACCAGATGACAAAGGTAAGGATCGCGACCCCGACCACCACCGGGACGAAGTAACCCGCCACCAGGTCGGCCAGCTTCTGGATCGGCGCGCGGCTGCGCTGGGCCTCGCTGACCATTCGCACGATCTGCGCCAGCATCGTATCGCTGCCGACCTTCTCGGCCTCCATCAGCAGTCCACCCGTCTGGTTGATCGTGGCGCCGATGACATGGTCGCCCGCATGTTTTTCCACCGGCATCGGCTCGCCGGTGATCATCGATTCGTCGATGCTGGATTTGCCGTCAACGACCTTGCCATCGACCGGAACCTTCTCGCCGGGCCGAATGCGGATCCTGTCACCGATCTGTACTTGTTCCAGCGGGACATCCACTTCGGTCCCATCCTCACGAACGACACGGGCCGTCTTGGCCGCCAGGCCCAGGAGCGCCTTGATCGCGCCGCTTGTCGAACGGCGCGCCCGCAGTTCAAGAACCTGTCCCAGCAGCACCAGCGTGACGATCACGGCCGCGGCCTCGAAATACACGGGAACGACGCCGTTTTCCCGGAATGCGGCAGGGAAGACGTCCGGCGCCAGTGTGGCGACAAGGCTGTAGACCCACGCCACGCCCGTGCCCAGCCCGATCAGCGTGAACATGTTCAGGTTCCACGTCGCCACCGAGCGCCAGCCGCGAACGAAGAACGGCCATCCGCCCCACAGCACCACCGGAGTGCCCAGCGCCAGTTCGATCCATTTGCCGACGGTTGCCGGTATCCATTCGTGCACGGGAATCCCGACATATCCCCCCATCGCCAGAAAGACCACGGGGACACTGAGCACCGCGCAGACCCACAAGCGCAGCGTCATGCTTCCCAGTTCCGGGTCTTCCTCCTCTTCGTCGGTAACGGTCATCGGCTCCAGCGCCATGCCGCATTTGGGGCAACTTCCCGGGCCTTCCTGCACAACCTCCGGATGCATCGGGCAGGTGTATCGGGTCCTGGTTATCGGACCGGCAGCCTGCGTCGGCTCGAGCGCCATCCCGCACTTCGGGCAGTCCCCCGCTCCCTCCTGTCGTATCTCGGGATGCATCGGGCAGGTATACCCGCCCGTGCGGCCTTCCCCTTCCGGCTCGGACCGAGCTTCGCCGGAACGTTCCGCATCGGTTTCCCGACCCTCGAGGAAGCGCTCCGGATCCTTTTGGAACGTTTTCAGGCAATGGGAACTGCAGAAGAAATGCTCTTCCCCGTGCCGGGAGAGGCGGTGAGGGGTATCCTCGCCCACCTCCATCCCGCACACGGGGTCTGTCCGGATCGACGAAGGTTCGACGGTTTTCTCCTCCGGACCAAGTCGATGATGTCCGTGCACCTCTTTATTCAACGGCAGCAACCGACAGCAAATTCCTCTTCATCCTCTTGTCCTCCCTCTCTTCATGCTGTTTATTTTGATTAGCTTCCCTCTGCGTTCGATTCACCTGATTAATTCGGCCTATGACTTGTCGCAAGGTGTCAGGCGGAAAAGCAAGGGAAGAACCCGCGGGCCCGAAGGAAGAACATGTTACCCACCTCATGGAAATGGACGGGACGGCTCGCACCGGTGTCGAGAGACGTAACCGTTTCGACCCGGTAGACGTCTCCACATGGACAAATACCGATAGGGAAGGACCGAAATTTTAGCCCGATAGGCTATCGACCCGTTAGCGCCTACTTTGCGGAGAGCTCGTTTCCCTCCCGGCGCTTCTTCACGGCCTTGAAAATCGTGGGGATAAGGGCAAACAGACCCAGCAATGCGAACGACCCGAGCACGCGCGGACTGGCGACCTGGCTCACGCTCTCGATGGCCGCGAGGCTCGCCCCCGCGTTCACGAAGACCAGGCTCCCCGGCATGATCCCGAAAAACGTTCCCAAGACGTAGGTCCGCAGCGGCAAGCCGGTGATGCCGCTCGCCAGGTTGACCAGGAAGAAGGGGAACGCGGGTACCAGCCGCAGGAAGAGGAGGTAGGAGAGCCCGTTTTCCCGCAGGCCCCGGTCGATTCCCTCCATCCGGCCGCCGAATTTCCGTACCACCCAGTCCCGCAACAGGGTGCGGCTGACGAGGAACGCGAGGACGGCCCCGATGGTGGCCCCCGTCACGACGTATACCGTTCCCTGGAGCACCCCGAAGATCGCCCCAGACGCGAGGGAGAGGACGGCCGCACCGGGCAGGGAGAAAGCGGTCTGGACGATGTAGACCAGCACGAACGAGGCGACGAAGAGGAATGTGTGCGCGGCGCGCAGGTCTTCCAGGTGCGCCCGGTTCGCCTTCAGGCTTTCCAGGGTGAGGTACCTGCCGAGGTCAAGGTAGTAGAATGTCCCCGCCACCACGACGAACGCGATCAGGATCAGAGCTTTCCTGGCCTTCATCCGGACTCCCCCGCCGGCAGGATCATCATGGTGCTCTCCCTTGCGCTGTCGCCTCCAACTTGCCCATCACATCTTATCCCTTTGGTCGCCGCAACATCGCAATCCTTACGGATCTTGCGAAATGATCCTGCCGGTATTTCGTTCGTCCTGCAGCCTTCGTTTCGGCATATCTTCCCCCGGGTCCCCGATCGCAGTTGTCATCCTGCCGGAGAAAGTGCGATAAATGAACCCGTGGGGTATCCGGAGAGAGTCGATCCGTCGGACTGGGTGGATCGGTACGGGGACTACCTGTTCCGGTACGCGCTGCTCCGGCTGAGGGACCGATCGGCGGCGGAAGATCTCGTCCAGGAGACGTTCCTTGCGGCGCTGAAAAACAGGGAAACGTTTTCCGGCGGCTCTTCCGAGGCTACCTGGCTTGTCGGGATCCTCAAGCACAAGATCGCCGACCACTTCCGCCGGCAGGCCCGGGAGGGATCCCTTCCGGACGGAGACCCTCCGGACCGGCCCGGAGAAAGCCCCTTTAACTCGGCCGGACACTGGCAATCCGGGCCGGTCGAATGGGGCGCCAACCCGGCCGATCTCTTCCGGCAGAAGGAATTTCTCGACCAGCTCGCCGAGTGCCTTTCGGATCTTTCCCCGAATCACGCAAACGCCTTCACCCTCCGGGAGATCGAGGGGCTATCAACCGGGGAAATCTGTAAGGTTTTGAACGTCACGGAGACCAATCTGTGGGTGATCCTGCATCGCGCCCGAATGCTTCTCCGCCGGTGCCTGGAGACCCGCTGGTTCCTGCGAGGGGCCGGAAAGGGATCATGATGCTTTCCTGCAAGGATGTGACACAGCTCATCTCCCGGTCGATGGACACCTCTCTCCCCGTCGGCAAGCGGATCGGCGTGCGCATCCATCTGCTCATTTGCCGGTTCTGCGCGAGATACGAAAAGCAGCTCCTCCTGATCCGCGAGACCGTGCGGCGTGTCGTCGCCGCGGAGGAACTCCCCGGTGGCCCCTCCGCGGAAGCACTTTCGGAGGACGCGCGGGGGCGCATACGGCAAGCTCTCCAAAGCCGGTAGGCTCTTCCTGCCGGGACGACCCGGCCGCGTCCCGTGTAAGGTTTCCGGTATTTCGACGACGTAGCGGAGATATCGGGAACCTGTTTTCGGCAGTCAAACCTTTCGGTCACGACAGGAGATGATCATGGGACGGCAATTCGCCATTCTACCGGATACGGAAGAAAACCGGGCTCTTGGAGAGAATGTCCACCCGTCGGGATGGACAAATCCGATCCCTGCGGATTGCTACAACCTCGTGGTCATCGGGGCGGGGACGGCCGGGCTCGTCACCGCCGCGGGCGCTGCCGGCCTGGGCGCGAAAGTCGCTCTTATCGAACGGGAATTCATGGGAGGAGACTGCCTGAACGTAGGGTGCGTACCGTCCAAGGGTATCATCCGGGCATCCCGCGTCTTCCACGATGCACGCACATCACAAAACTTCGGTGTGGGAGGAGCCGACCACCTTTCGATCGATTTCGGGAAAGCCATGGAGAGGATGCGGCGCATCCGGGCGGACATCAGCCACCACGACTCCGTCCGCCGCTATTCCGATACGCTGGGCGTCGACGTCTTTCTTGGCGAGGGGAAATTCGTCGGTCCCGACACCGTGGAAGTGGCCGGCAATCGCCTCCGGTTCAGGCGGGCAGCCATCTGCACGGGCGCCCGGGCGGCGGCCCCGCCGATTCCGGGGATCGGGGAAGCCGGGTATCTCACCAACGAGACGGTCTTCTCCCTGACCGAGCTGCCCGGGAGCCTCGCCGTCATCGGCGCAGGGCCGATCGGGTGCGAACTGTCCCAGACGTTCGCCCGTCTCGGGAGCCGCGTGACCCTCTTCGAGATGGGCTCACACGTCCTTCCGCGGGAAGACGTGGATGCCGCCGGAATCGTGCAGACAGCCCTCGCAAAAGAAGGTGTGGACCTCGCGCTGAATGCGAAAGTCGCAAGGGTAACGACGGAAGGGGGGGGGAAAGCACTCCACGTCGAGCAGGAAGGAAGCACGAACGAGATACGGGTCGACGAGATTCTCGTCGGCATCGGGCGCGCCCCGAACGTGGACGACCTGAACCTGGAGTCTGCGGGCGTTGTGTACGACCCGAGGCGGGGGGTCGAGGTGGACGACAGGCTCCGGACCTCCAACCCGCACATTTATGCGGCGGGAGACATCTGCTATCCCTTCAAGTTCACCCACACCGCGGATGCCCTCGCCCGCATCCTGATCGCCAACGCCCTCTTTTTGGGAAGACAGAAAAGCTCCGCACTCGTCGTGCCGTGGTGCACGTTCACCGATCCGGAGGTCGCGCACGTGGGGATGTACGAGGTCGACGCCAGGGAGAAGGGGATCCCGGTCGTCACCATGACGGTTCCCCTGTCCGACGTGGACAGGGCAAAACTCGACGGGGAGACGGAAGGGTTCGCACGCGTCCATCTGCGCAAGGGGAGCGACACGATCCTGGGAGCTACCATCGTGGCCCGCCACGCCGGGGACATGATCAACGAGTTCTCCCTCGCGATGACCGCGGGCCTGGGGCTTTCGGCAATCGGAAAAACCATTCACCCCTACCCGACCCAGGGGGAAGTGATCAAGAAGCTGGCCGATGCCTACAATCGAACCCGTCTAACCCCTACGGTTCAGAAAGTTCTCCGGGCCTGGCTGCGCTGGCAGCGGTCATAAGCGTTGCGGGGTGCCAACGGGAATCCAAGCACTAAGGTTCCGGCCCCGGTCGCCCCACTACGAGGACGGAGATGTTGAGCCGGTGGCGCAGTTCGTCGATCGTCGAACCGTACAGCAGGTCGGACAGGCCGCGATGGCCGTGGGAGCCGACGACGAGCAGCTCCACCCCGTGCCTCTCCACCATCTCGGGGAGGACCCGGACCGGGCTGCCGAACCCCAGTTCGACATCCACGTCCACGTCGTACTTGCCGAGATAGATGGCGTACCGTTTGAGGCGTTCCAGGTCTTTCCGGCTTTCCGTGTCGCCGATTTCGTGCCCGAGCGCCAGTGCACCGGCGCTCTCCACCACGTGGATGAGGAGAAGGGTGCATCGCGCCGATGCGGCCAGCGAAGCGGCGCGGGCGAGGACTTCGAAATCGGTATCCCCGAAATCGAGGGCAGCCGCGATCTTGCCGAACGGTCGGGCAGGCTCCACGTCCTCCACCTCCGCCCCCGCGTGCACGTTCACAGGGTCCCGCCATTTCTTTTTCCCGAGAAGGAAGGGGTCGAGAAGGATGAACAGGAGCAAAACCCCTACCGCCGCCACGATGGGGACGGCAACGCTTCGTGCCAGCATCCCGGACGTCCCTTCCTTGCCCATCCACACGCCTACCTCGTCGATCACCAGCTTCGCGTTGAGGACGACGATGATCCCCGCCGTCGCCCAGGCGAGCAGCTTCACCCAGGCCCGGATCGCGAACGCCCCCATCAGCTTCCTGTCGCTTACCATGTGAATGAGGGGGATGACGGCGAACGAGAGCTGCAGGCTCAGCACGACCTGGCTCAGGACAAGCAGCGCCCCCGTCGACCGCTCCCCGAACAGGACGATCGTCAGGATGGCGGGAACGAGGGCCAGGGCGCGAGTGACGATACGACGAAGCCACGGCCGCAGACGAATATTGACGAACCCCTCCATCACGATCTGGCCGGCCAGGGTCCCGGTGATCGTGGAGCTCTGTCCCGCGCTGATCAGGGCGACGGCAAAGAGGATCGGGGCGAGCCTGCTCCCCACGATGGGAGCGAGCAGCTTGTACGCGTCCTGGATCTCGGCCACGTCGAAGAGGCCCGCCCGGTGGAACACGGCCGCGGCCATGATCAGGATCGCCGCGTTGATGAAGAGGGCCAAGTTGAGTGCGACCACGGAATCGATCAGGTTGTATTTGAGCGACTGGTGGATCCCGCGCGCGGTCTTCTCGACCCGACGGGACTGCACCAGCGAGGAGTGCAGGTACAGATTGTGCGGCATGACGGTGGCCCCCAGGATCCCGATGGCGAAATAGAGGGCGTCGGAGTCGGGCAGCGAAGGGAGGAGCCCGCGGGCGATCCCGGGCAGGTCCGGGCGGGACACGAGGATCTCGAACAGGAAGCAGCCTCCGATCGTGGCGACCAGGACCAGGATGAACGCCTCCATCTTCCGGATGCCGGCCTGGTGGAGAAACAGGATCAGGAAGGTGTCGAGGGCGGTGATCAGCACCCCGTAAAGGAGGGGGATGCCGAACAGCAGCTCCAGCCCGATGGCCGACCCGACCACCTCGGCGAGGTCGGTCGCCGCGATGGCGATCTCGCACAGGATCCACAGGGCGAAGTTGACGGGTCCCGGGTACCGATCCCGGCACGCCTGGGCCAGGTCGCGCCCGGAGACCAGCCCCAGTCGTGCGGAAAGACTCTGAAGGAGGATCGCCATGGCGTTGGACATGACCAGGACCCAGACGAGGGCATATCCGTACCGGGAACCCGCCGCGATGTCGGTCGCCCAGTTCCCGGGGTCCATGTACCCCACCGCCACGAGATAGGCGGGGCCGGCGAAGGCGAACATCCGCCGCAGGAACCCCCGCGTCCCGGGGATCGTCACCGTGGAGTGGACTTCCGAGAGGGATTTTTCCTCGTTCATCCGTCATCCTTTTCGCCCGGGAGGGTGAGGGTAAACTCGACACCCCCGCTCTCCGGAAGGTTGCGGACGGACAGAAGCCCGTCATGCTGGTCGGCGATCCGCGAACAGATGGAGAGCCCCAGTCCCGTCCCGCCGTCCTTCGTAGTGTAGAAGGGATCGAAGATCCTTTCCATCTGGTCGTGCGGAATCGGCGGCCCGTCGTTGCGGAGGGCGACGCGGAAATATTCCTTACCGCCCTGCCGCTCGGGAACCACGGAGAAGGAGAGCGTGCCGCTTCCACGCCCGGCCATCGCCTGCACCCCGTTGATGGCGATGTTGAGAAGGACCTGGATCAGTTGGTCAGCGTCGCCCATGACCACGGGGGCATTTCTCCCGCCGTACCGGCGGACCTCCGTCGCCACGCCTTCCCTGCGGGCCTGCGTCTCCACCAGCGATGCGACGCGCCGTACCACTTCCCGCAGGTCGAGCGGGCGCCGGTCGGAAGGAGCCGGCCTGGCGAACGTGAGAAACCTCTCGGCGTTCTGCGCCAGCCGGTCGATCTCCTCCATGTGGATGTCCAGCATCCGACGCTCGGGGGCCTCGGGGGGAATCGCGTCCCGAAGAATCTCGGCCGTTCCCTTCATCGTGTGGAGGGGGTTCTTGATCTCATGGGCGATCCCCGCCGTGAGTTCCCCCAGCGCTCCCAGCCTCCCCGCCCGGATGAGTTGCGACTCGATCCGCCGCTGTTCCTCCAGCGCCTCGGAAAGATCCCTCGCGAGACGCTCCTGCTTCTCCCGCTCCCGGCGTTCCCGGTCGACGAGAAGCCCCGCCACCACGGCCACGATATTATAGAGGACGATCTCCAGCCCCTTTTCCAGGGCATCCCCCGGATCTTGCGCCACGAGACTCAGGAACGCATGGGGAATGTAGATGAACGACGCGAAGACGGACACGGAAATCCCGCCGCGCACACCCCCCGAAAATGCCGCGAACAGGATCGGGAGGTAGTACAGACGCCGGAGGACGTCGTGCGCCCAGACGTATTGCGTCGTCGTCCGGTAATGGAGGACCGTGATCAGAAGGCACGGGACCCACGCGACGAGAAGCATCCTCGTCGAAAAAACAGGCCGCAGGTCGTCCACCAGCCCCCTGATCAGGCGCCTTTCAGGCATCGCGCCTTATGCCATACTTCTCGATGCGGTAGACGAGAATATGCCGGGGGACGTTGAGATAGGAGGCGGCCTGGGTGATGTTGCCCCCTTTGAGGCGCAGGGCGCGCTCGATCACCTTTTTCTCGAGGTCCACCAGGGAGAGCCCCCCGGGGGGAAGAGGAGGCCAATCGTTCGCGAACCCTTCCTCCGACCGCTCGCCCGGCCGGAACGAGACGGGAACCGGGGGAAGATCCTCCAGCGAGACCTCCTTGCCCCTGCACAGGATCACCATCCTCTCGCAGGCGTTCTTGAGCTCCCGGACGTTCCCCGGCCAGGGGCGCGACGCAAGAGCCTCCATCACCTTCGCCGGCACGGAGATCCCGCGATCCGGGCTGGTCTCGTTCATGAAATGCTCCACGAGGGGAGGGATGTCCTCCGGCCTTTCCCGGAGAGGAGGTACGCGGATCTCTACCACGTTCAGCCGGTAATACAGATCCTCGCGAAACGTTCCTTCCCGGATCCGTTCCAGAAGGTCCCGGTTGGTCGCCACCAGGATTCGCACGTCGACGGGGATCGGCTTGTCCCCTCCCACCTCGTCCACCACCTTCTCCTGGAGGACGCGGAGCAGCTTCGCCTGGAGAGGCAAGGGCATCTCGCCGATCTCGTCGAGGAACAACGTGCCTCCCCCGGCCTGGCGGAACCGGCCGAGGCGGTCCCGGACGGCGCCGGTAAACGCTCCACGCGCATGCCCGAAAAGCTCCGATTCGAGCAACTCTGCGGGAATCGCCGCGCAGTTGACCGCGATGAACGGCGCCGTCGCCCGGGATGAGTGCACATGGATCCGCCGGGCCACGGCCTCCTTGCCGGTACCGCTCTCCCCCGTGATCAGGACGGTGGCGTCGGTACCGGCCACCCGGTCGGCCATTTCCAGGATCCGCTTCATTGCGGCGGATACATTTACGATGTCCCGTTCCACGCCTGTCGCCCGTATCCGCAGATCACGGACCTCCGCGTTGAGGCGTTTCCGCTCGAGGGCCTTTTCGACTGCCAGGAGCAGCTGGTCCCGGTGGAACGGTTTCCCTATGAAGTCGTACGCCCCTTCCTTCATCGCCTCCACCGCCGTTTCCACGTTCCCGAAGGCGGTGATGACGAGCACGGGGATATCCTTCGACTGCGTCCGGATGCGACGCAGCACCTCGATCCCGGAGATCCCCGGCATCTTGACATCCGTGATCACCAGGTCGAACTTCTCCGGGGAGAAGGCGGCAAGCCCTTCCACTCCGTCGGAGGCGGTCTCCACCTTGCATCCTGCCTTCCGCAGGTTGAACAGGGCCACCTCCCGGCCCGCCCGGTCGTCGTCGATGAAGAGAATGCGTCCGGCCATCATTCCTCGGTGTCCCTCGTACGTCTTGCGCCCCTGCCGTACGCCAATTCTACACGCCCCCCTCGCTCCTTGCCCAACGGTCTTTTCCGACAACCGGGGGTCACATCTGCCGGAAACCGATCGTGTATCCGATGTTGAACCCGTACAGGTCCTCGTTCAGCGCCTTGCCGTCCGCCTCCGCGTAGGGGTACATGAAATAGGCGAGCGGCTCCCCGGCCTGCGGCGGGTTGAGGACGACTTCCTTCCCCGTCCCGAACTCGACCCGGTTCGCGTCCACCGCGCCGAAGTAGTATATCCGGTACGGATTCGCCTCTTCCAAAGTGATCTTTTTCTCGAGTATGATCTTCCGCACGTCCGCGGGATCGACGACGACCCATCCCTTGCCGGGAAGATAGAACTCCGCCCAGCAGTGCTGCCACCTGGTGATCTCCCCCTCCTTCCCCGAAGGGAGGCGGAGGCCGTAGATCTCCCGCGCAGGGACACCGGCCGCCCGCGCAAGGGCAACAAAAACGGAATGTATGTCCGCGCACTTACCGCCCAGGGTCCCGAGAAGAACCTCGACCTCGCCCAACCCGCATCCCTTCACGTTGGGGTCGCGGTGCATGTTCTCCACGGTCCAGTCGTATATGGCCTGCGCCTTTCCGAGGATCGAGGGTTTCCCCCGCGTGATGTCGTCCGCAAGCGCCTTTATTTTTTCCTCTGTCGGTCCTGATGCGGTGGGACCCAGGTATGCACGGAACTCTCCACGGGACAGAGGGAATTCTTTCGGGGGAAAATCCTTGTCCATCACCTCCTTCCGGGTGACGCGGAACGAGTAGGAGAGCGTCCGGTCCCTGGCCGGCCGGTCCCATCTGGCGTACAGGATGCTCTCGCCGGACTTTCCCAGCCGGTAGACCCCCATGTCGGCATAATCCCCCTTGACGACGACGTCCGTGATCTCCTGGTTTTCGTCCGACATGGGATAGGGTAGCCACAGCCTCACCTCCTTTGCCCCGGCCGGCGCCTTGAGGTGTACGTCAACGGTCACCACTCCCCTCTTTTCTTTCGCGGGGGAGGCTTGGGGAAAAAGGAACAGGAAGAGGAATGTCAGCGGAATGAACAGCGGAGCGGTCAGTAACCTGCGGGAAGCAACAATCGATCGCATATTCGACGACATCGGAGGCGACCTCCTTTTTCGGATTTTGCCGGATGCACCGGCATTCCTTCATTCCCCCGCCGACCGGCGGGCACTCCTCGGTCTCATTGAGAGGCGCGGGAACGAAACATCGAAATCGTCAAGAAGATCACCCCCTTCCTGCTCGCACGTATCACAAGTACATTGCGCGAAGACTTCCTGATGGATGGGATTCGAATCTGCCCGGAGACGATTCCTGCCGCGGGGAAAACGGGGCAGGGAACCCCGCGGTCCCCGACCGGGCCCGAGAAAACGGCACGCGTCCGGTCGGATATCCGAAATCAACGCGATGAGAACGATACCGGGTCGATCGTCAGATCTGGTATTCCGGCGGACGGACCTGTCCGAAACGGATCTTCGACCACATCCGCTCGTGCAGATAATACGTGAAGAATTTTACGAGGGAGTCACCCAGCCCGACCGTGATCGCCATATCGACGCGGCCTGTGACCACGAAAGCGACGACTCCCGTAATCAGCGTTGCCACCACCCGCCAGCTGATCGTTTTCAGGATGCTTCGTCTGTGAGTATCCATTAAAATCCTATATAGTAAATAGAGTAAATGGAATTATAGGACGGCAGGAGGGGGTGTCAAGATTCAACCCGTAGATTTCATATATATTATAGACACTTGAGCAGGCAGGGACAAACAGGACGCCGTAATCCGGGAAGGGGTGCCCATAGCGAAGGGACTTCCCAGGAAGGCGCAGTACCTCCTCCGGTTCCTCTCGGGTTGTCGTCCGGATCGACCATACCGGACCGATCCACGGGAAGAATGGTCGCCCTTGCACCAGGCAACCTCACCAGGACCCGGCACGGCTCGCTCGTCTCCGGACACTCCACCGCCGTATCACGGCAGAGGCGTTCTGGATGCGGATGGCACGTGCTGTTAGACTGACACCGGGGAGGATTCCGTGGACTTCGGGCGCAAGGACGTGATCGCAGCAAAGCAGCGTGTCTACGGGCTGGCGTACGCCACCCCGCTGGTCGAGGAAGCCCCGCTGTCCGAACGGGCGGGAGGGAGGGTTCTCTCCAAACTGGAAAACCTCCAGAATTCGGGGTCATTCAAGATCCGGGGCGCCGCCAGCAAGGTGCTCGCCCTGGACCGTACCCGGGTGTCAGGCGTCATCGCGGCAAGCGCGGGGAACCATGCCCGCGGCGTCGCCCGCGCCGCGAAAGAGGCGGGCATCCCGGCGACCCTCGTGATGCCTCTGTGGGCCCCGGTGTCCAAGTCGGCCGCCGCCCGGCGCGAAGGCGGGGAGAACACCCGCATCATCCATCACGGGGAAACCTTCGACGACGCGGCAAGACACGCCGCCTGCCTGGCGCAGGATTCCGGGCTTGTCATGGTGCACCCCTTCGACGACCCGCTGGTGATCGCCGGGCAGGGGACGCTGGGGGTGGAGCTCGTCGAGGAGATCGGCCCTCCCGGAACGGTCTACGTCCCCGTGGGCGGTGGGGGGCTTCTGGCCGGGGTCGGGGCGGCAGTGAAGGAGATCTACCCGGATGCGGAACTCGTGGCGGTACAGGCAAAAGGGGCCTCATCTCTCCTGCCGTCCCTTGAAGCGGGACGGCTCGTGGAGTGCCCGGAGACGCGCACGATCGCGGACGGCATCGCGGTGACATCCTTGAGCGAGCGAACCTTCGAGGCCGCAAGGCGGTGGGTCGACGACGTCGTCACCGTGGACGACGAGGAGATCGCCGCGGCGATCCTGTACGCCCTTGAAGAGATGAAGACCACGCTGGAGGGCGCGGGTGCCGCTCCGCTGGCGGCGGTGCTTTACAAGCGTCCGCCGACGCGGTTTCCCGCCGTGATGGTGCTTTCGGGAGGGAACATCGACGTCAACTTCCTCTCCCGGATCACCGAGCGAGGGCTGTTCCGCTCGGGGCGCCTTATCCGATTGCGGTTCCTCATCCCGGACCGGCCCGGTTCCCTCGCCGCCCTGCTCGCCGCGGTCGCCGGGGAACGGTCGAACGTGATCAGCATCGGGCACGACCGTCTCCCTTCCGACTGTCCGCCGGGGTACTCGACCGTCGTCCTCCTCCTCGAGACGCGCGACCGTGCCCACGGGGAGGAGCTCGCGGCCCGCCTGGAGGAGCAGGGATTCCGGAACACGAGCTGACCTTAGCTGCTCCCATTTCGCCGATTGCGTCTTTCTTCCCCGTACCGGAATCTAACGACCATGCGAAAGCATAAGCACTCCCATCGCCACACCATGCCGGATCCCTCCGTCACGACCACCGAAAAGGGATCCCGTGCCGTGCTGTGGTCGTTCGCCGCTCTCTTCGCGACCGCGGCCCTCCAGGCGGTCGTCGTTCTCTTTACGGGCAGCGTCGGCCTGCTGGCGGACACGATCCACAACCTGGGCGATGCCGGAACCGCCATCCCCCTGTGGATCGCCTTCCGCCTTGCCCGCAAGAGACCGAGCGACCGGTTCACCTACGGGTATGGACGCGTCGAGGATCTGGCAGGGATCATCGTGGTCGCCGTCATCCTGGCGAGCGCCATCGCGGCCGCGGCGGAGTCGATTCACCGGTTCGTGGCGCCCGTGTCGGTACGGCACTTGTGGGCGGTCGCCGCCGCCTCGGCGGTCGGATTTCTCGGAAACGAGGCGGTGGCGGTCTACCGGTTGCGTGTCGGGAAGGAGATCGGGAGCGCCGCGCTCGTGGCGGACGGAAGACACGCGCACGCCGACGCGCTGACGAGCCTCGCGGTGACCCTGGGGGCAGGGGGGGTCTGGCTGGGATATCCCGTCGCGGATCCGGCAGTGGGACTTGTGATCTCCGCCATCATCCTGAGAATCGTGTGGCAGACGGGGAACGAGGTTTTCCTCCGGCTTCTTGACGGGTCAGACCCGGCGGTGGCCGTCGAAATCCGGGAGACTGCCTCCGCTGTGCCCGGTGTCGTTGATGTGTCGGACGTGCGGGTTCGCTGGGCGGGCCACCGGATGTACGCGGAGGTCAATCTTGCCGTGAAAGGAAACCGGTCCGTAAGCGAGGGGCACGCCATCGCCAAGGAGGTCCGCCACAGGATGCTCCACGGCCTTCGCTACCTGTCGGACGCTGTCATCCACGTGGACCCCGCGGAAGCCTCGGGAACCAAAAACCACAGCGTACCGTCCCACAGGCACGACGACCTGCCGGGTCATTCACACTGACGAACCCGGTACGTTGCCCCGCTAGGCGACGTCCAGGACCGCGACGGGCAGCTTTTCCAGGACCGACAGGAGGAGCTCCTTCCTCGTGATCATCTCCTCCCGTGTTCCCCGATCCCTCGCAGCGGCGATCTCCATCTGCAGATTCGCTATCTCCGCCTCAAGAGTTTCCTTAAGCGCCCGCACTTCCATGTTGGTCAGAAGGAGTTCCATGGGATTCCTCCTTTCCCCTCGATTCCGTCGACCTTCACCGGGATGAACGTGTGGACTATTATATCACCTATACCGACGCGCACGGAAAAACCACACCTCCACTCCTCTTTCTGTAATCAAGTATCCGACAAGTATGGTATTTTAGAAATTTGTCCGGAGAAACCGGGAGAGGCATCCCCATGCGCTGGCGTCGTCCCGACAAGAAGAAATTTCTCGTTTTCCTGGCCGTGCTGGGCCCCGGGATCATCACGGCCTCGGTCGACAACGACGCGGGGGGAATCGCCACCTACTCGATCGCAGGCGCCCATTTCGGGTACTCCCTCCTCTGGACGCTCATCCCGATCACCGCCGCGCTGATCGTCGTTCAGGAGATGGCGGCCCGGATGGGGGTGGTCACCGGGAAAACGCTGGCGGACCTCATCCGGGAGAAATTCGGCGTACGCCCGACCTTCTTCCTCTTGGTGGCGCTCCTCCTTGCGAACCTGAGCAACACCGTCGCGGAATTCGCCGGATGGGCGGCGGCCCTGGAGATATTCGGCGTCAGCAGGTACATTTCCGTCCCCATCGGGGCAATCGCGGTCTGGTTCCTCGTGGTGAAGGGAACGTACCGCATCGTGGAGAAGATCTTTATCATCGCCAGCACCGTGTACTTCACCTACGCCGTGTCGGCCTATTTCGCGCACCCCCAGTGGGGATCGGTGGCGCGTAACCTGGTGACGCCCGTGCTCAATATGGACAGCGCGTACGTCGTCATGCTCATCGGCATGGTGGGTACGACGATCGCCCCGTGGATGCAGTTCTACCTGCAGTCCGCGGTGGTGGAAAAGCACATCCCGGCGGAACATTACAGCCTGTGCCGGGCCGACGTCATCGTCGGCTGTTTCGTCACCGACATCGTGGCGCTTTCGATCATCGTCGCCTGCGGCGCTACGCTGTTCGTGGAGGGGATCCAGATCAACGACGCGAAGGATGCGGCCATGGCGCTGGCGCCGCTCGCGGGAAAGTACGCCTCCATTCTGTTCGCCATCGGGCTGGCCAATGCCTCCCTGTTCTCCGCATCGATCCTCCCGCTGGCGACCGCCTACTCCGTATGCGAGGGAATGGGGTGGGAATCCGGGATCGACAAGGACTTCCGCACCGCTCCCCACTTTTTCTGGCTCTACACGGCGATCATCGTGCTGGGCGCACTGTTCGTCCTCTACCCTGCCGCCCCGCTGATTCTCATCATGCTCTTCTCCCAGGTGGCCAACGGCATTCTCCTGCCGTTCGTCCTCGTGTTCATGCTGAAGCTGATCAACGACCGGGAACTGATGGGCGAGTACGTCAACTCGAAGGCGTTCAACGGGATCGCGTGGGTAACCGCGGTCGTCATGATCGTTCTCACGGTCTTTCTGGTGATCCTGACGCTCTTCCCGGGTCTCCCGGGGATGCTCGGGGGCGAGCCATGAAAAGCGTACGGACATGCGGTGCCCTGGAGGGAAGTGCGGCTTACCTCCTGCGGCGGCGCCTCCGGGAGGCGGGGGGCAGCAGCAGGTCCACGACGTCGTCCACCGTCACGATGCCGAGAAGGCAGTTTTCGTCATCGACCACCGGCAGGGCGAGGAGATTGTACTTGGAGATCAGCTCGGCGACCTGTTCCTGGTTTGCGTCCGCTCGAATGGTGATCAGCTTCGTGTGCATCACCTCGCCGAGCGTCTTCGATTGATCCTCGAGGATGAGATCCCGCAGACCGACTACCCCCAGGAGCTTTTCCTCCTCGAGGACGTAGAGATAATAGACCGCCTCGATCTCTTCCGCCTCCTCCCGGAACCTGCCTACCGTTTCCCGCACGGTGATCCCCGGAGGATAGGCGAGGTACTCGTTCGTCATGAGCCCCCCCGCGGTGTCCTCCTCGTGCCCCAGCAGTTCGTGGATATCCTGGGCCTCCTCCTTCTCGATCAGGCCGAGGAGCTCCTGGGCCTTCTCGAGCGGAAGATCGGCGATCACGTCCGCAGCCTCGTCCGGGGGCATCCGCTCGATGACGTCCGCCGCCTGTTCCTTGTCCATGTCGCTGATAAGATCGGCCTGCACCTCCGGCTCCAGTTCGTGGAGCGCCTCGGCGGCCATCTCGAGATCGAGCTTGCCGAAGAATCCCTTCCTCTCGTCCGGGGAGAGCCCGCTGATGATCTGGGCGATGTCCGCGGGGTGGATCTCGGAGAGGGCCTGCCGCGAGACGGCCAGGGTGAGGCGGTCGAGCTTCTCGTGGAGGGGCTGGATCAGGGACCAGGAGATCATCTGGTGGCGCAGCGGGTGGCGTATCATCCGGAAGAAGGCCTCCCCCCGGCGCTCCACACCGAGTCGGCGCAGAATTCCGCGCACCCCCACGTCCACGTCCGTGACGCAGGCGCCCCCGCCTTCTTCGGCGAGCTTGACATCGTTGACCCGGACGACCTTCGCTCCGTCGATGTCGACAATCTGCTTGTCCAGGAGGTCTTTCCCGATGAGCAATTGATCGTGGGCGGGGGTAAATTCCGACAGCTCGGAATCGCGTTTCCGCGAGGAGATGATTCTCCGGTTGAATATGCTTATATCCTCCCACGGGAGGAAAAGAACCGTCTTCTTCCTCTCCAGGAGAAGACCCGAGGCGCGGGGGAAGGAGCCGCCGCCGACCACCGCGATGTCGCGGAGCTTCCCGATCTCCTCGCCCGACGGGTCGAGCACCGGTTTCCCGAGGACGTCGGCCACGAACACTTCCCCCACGAGGGCCATCCCGCACACTCCTTCCGTCGAAAGGACAGTCGATTTCAGTGTATGGAGGGGTTTGAGATAGGTCAAGGAAGAGACGGCGGGGATGGGGGAGCATGATACCAGTGTCCGTTTCGATCCATACTGCGGAAAACGGGAAATCGGAACCCCCCGTGACGCCCGGACGGGAAGCGTCGGGATCCGTGCTCTGGCGCAACCCGTACGCAAATCTTCCCGGGCTGCGCCGGCTTGTTCAGGGGTTCTACCTCCTCTTTTTCGTTTTCGTCGGTATCGAGTTTGCCTCCTTCTATCGGCAGATCGTCGCGGGAGGACCGATCACCGCATACCGGCCCCCGGCGGTGGAGGGCTTCCTGCCCATCAGCGCCCTGGTGGGCCTGAAGCGCTTCCTGCTCACCGGGTCCTACGACACGGTGCATCCGGCGGGGCTCACCATCCTGATCGCGGCGATCCTATCCTCGTTCTTCGCCCGCAAGGTCTTCTGTTCCTGGGTTTGCCCGGTTGGGGGGATTTCCCGAGCGCTGGAGTGGGTGGGGGAAAAAACGCTTTGGAAAAACCGGAAAACTCCTGTGCTCGTGAACCGTGGGGTCGACCTCTCCCTCTGCTCCCTCAAGTACCTCCTGCTCGCCTTCTTCGCCTGGGCGATCCTCTGGAAGATGGACGTTGCGGCGATCGAACAGTTCCTGCAAACCCCCTACAACTATGCCGCCGACGCCAAGATGCTCCTGTTCTTCACCGACATCTCGCGAACCGCGGGCGTGACCCTGGCAGTTCTCGTACTGCTCTCGGTCGTCGTCAAGCATTTCTGGTGCCGGTACCTTTGCCCGTACGGGGCGCTCCTGGGCCTAGTCAGCTGGATGTCGCCCCAGCGGGTCGTCCGCGACGGGTCGACCTGCATCGATTGCCGGGCGTGCACCCGGTCCTGCCCCGTGGAGATCACCGTCCACCGGAAAGCATCGGTGTGGACCCCCGAGTGCACGGGGTGCATGACGTGCGTGACCTCCTGCCCGGTAGAGAACTGCCTGACGGTCACCCGCAAGGGAGAGCTCTCCCTCTCCCCGTACTTCATTCCTCTTGTCGGCCTGGGAACGATCTACCTGCTATGGGGAATTGCCCGCCTGACCGGGCATTGGTACACGTCCCTTTCCCAATCCACACTAACCGAGGTCTACCGGATAGCCGCCTCCCTGGTACACCCGTAACGCCACCTTCCCGTGAGCCTCCGAAAATCCCCTCCCCCGGAAAAGCAACGCCCCCGATTTTCTCCCGTGCCGTTTCCCTCGGCAGAAGGCGGCGTGGGGTCCCCGGCCATGCTGCTCTCCCTCGGCAACAGCGTCGGGCAATGGTGAAAAGCGTCGCGACATCGATCGGTCGACCTTCGCGTGGTGTGAAGAATCCGGTACCGGCTTGACGAGGAAAATCCCTATCTATACAATAGGGTTTATAGATAAAGGGGTAGGGGTAGAAGATGCGACTGTCGAAAAAAGCAGAATACGCCTTGATGGCGCTTATTTACGCGGCACGCCACCCAGAAGGAACGACGTTCCAGATCAAGGAACTGGCGGATCGAAACGGGATCCCGAAGAAATTCCTGGAGCTGATCCTGCTCGAACTGAAAAACGCCGGTATCGTCCGGAGCCGGCGCGGCGTCGGGGGCGGATATCTCCTTGCCCGCCGACCCGAGACGGTCCGCTCCACCGAGATCATCGAGGCCATCGAAGGGCCTGTTTCTCCGACGAAAGCACAGCAGGGCAGGGGGAGAAAAACTCCCGGAGAGGAGTTGTCTCTCGCCGTTTCCCGGCTCGTCCGGGAGACCTCCGAGGCGATCGAGTCGGCGCTCGACCGGTGGACGCTCGCCGATCTTGCACGGGAGGAGCAGGAAGCGGCGGAACGCCGGCAAAGAAATCTCATGTACATCATCTGACCCGGGGGGGTACCCGTGGGGCGCAAGCGGAAACGTTCACTCGAAACGCTCGCGGCGCAGGCGGGAGTCGGAGCCGACCGGGCGTTCGGCTCGGTCAGCGTCCCCATCTACACGACGGCCATCTACCGGTACGAGGAATTCGGCAGACATCGCGGGTTCGACTACTCCCGCTCGGAAAACCCGACGCGGCAGGCGGCGGAACAGGCGATCGCCGACCTCGAGGGGGGAACGCGTGCGGTCGCCTTCTCGTCCGGTATGGCGGCCATCTCCGCGGTGATGACGCTCTTCCGGTCGGGCGACCATATCCTCTGCTCCGACGACCTGTACGGGGGCACCTACCGGCTGTTCGAGCAGATTCTCAAGCACTATGGACTGCGGTTCGACTACGCCGACATGGGAAACCCCGGGCAGATCAGGAAACGGATCGGAAGGAAGACCCGGGCCGTCTTTATCGAAACGCCGACCAACCCCCTCATGAAGATTGCGGACATCCGGGGAGTCGTCCGGGTCGCCCGGGAAAGGGGCGTCCTTTCCATCGTGGACAACACGTTCATGTCGCCCCTCCTGCAGCGCCCCCTGGCGCTTGGAGCCGACGCGGTGGTCCACAGCGCAACCAAGTTTCTGGGCGGGCACAACGACCTGATCGGCGGCGCGGTGGTAACCGTCGATCCGGACCTGGGGGAAAAGATGCACTTCGCCCAGAAGGCGGCAGGGGCTGTCCTGTCTCCCTTCGATTCCTGGCTGCTGCTGCGGGGAATCAAGACACTCGCCGTCCGGATGGACCGGGCCCAGCGGAGCGCGGAAGTCCTTGCGGGCTTCCTCGGAGCCCACCCGTTCGTCCGGAAGGTATTCTACCCGGGACTTCCCGGTCATCATCGGCGCGACCTGCATTTCTCCCAGTCCGACGGCCCCGGTGCGATCATCTCCTTCGAACTGGGCAGGGCATCGGCGGTCCCGTCCTTCCTCAACGCACTGGGAACCGTCCTGCTTGCCGAAAGTCTCGGGGGGGTGGAGTCCCTCATCACCCACCCCGCCACGATGACCCACGCCGACATCCCCCTCGCGGAACAGGCCGCGGTAGGGCTCACCCCCCGGCTCGTGCGCCTGTCCGTCGGGATGGAAAATCCTGACGATCTCGTCGCGGACATCGCGCAGGCGCTCCGTAAAGCGGGGCGTTTCCGGTAAAAAAAAGGGTGCGCCCGGGAGGAGCCGGTGCGCCTCCCGTCCATCCTGTTTCGATCGTGCCCGGGCCGATGACCGGACGAACCGGCCTGCCGCATGAAACTCGAACCCGGCGTGGAAAATCAGTAGTTCAGCGTCGCCTTCGCCTCGAGACACTCCTGAACGACCCGCGCGGCGGCGATCGCCTTGGCGCCCTCGATCAGCATCTCCTCGCCGATCTTCCGCTCCTTGATGCACGGGGTGCAGACCAGGATCTTTCCCCCCTGGCCGAAGTAGTTGTCCATCAGTTCCTTGAGCGGCGGCAGTCCCCCGGCGAAGATATGCCCGTTCACCCCTTTCTGGACCAGGGTGACGGCGTACCCCTGCAGGATCACGGTCACCTGCACATCCATCGCCAGCGCCGCGTTGGCCACCACGAACGGCAGGGATGCGCGTTCCGGATCCTCTCCTCCGTGCGTTGCGATGATGACGATCTTTTCCACGTTTTCGGCCATTGCTGCCTCCTTGTACGGTATATGGAACTGCTAGGCTGCTTCCGCCACCCGGTCAGCGGATTCCTTTGCTTTTTGGCGTACTTCGGTGAGGTAGGCCGCGAAGGGACGGTACAGCATGTGCGCCCACTTTCCGAAAGGAACCTCGACGACGAGGAACGGCACCGCGATGGCAAGGTGAACGACGTATGTGACGTAGGTCGCCATCGGAAGCCCCGCCAGGCGAAGACCGTGCACCAGAATGCCGGTGAATGCGGTAAGAAACATGAGCACCAGGAAGATCCAGTCGCTGGCTTCGGAAAACCTGTAGATCTGACCGCATTTCTTCAGGCGCCTGACCAGGAAGTCGGCCGACACGTACAAAAGGACCGCCGTCGCGTAGTACCCGAACAGGCGCGTGGGGTGGTAGAGGGGAAGAATCTCGTCCGTCTGGAACCACCGCAGGAAAATCACGATGAGCACGATCATCGTGAGGTACCCGCTCATCATCAGGAAATGCTTCAGCCAGCGCGTCCTGTCCTCGTTGCAATCGTGCCATCTGTTCTGGGTGGCGAAATGCCGGAAAAACGTTCCCGCTTCGCGGACGAGCAGGGAAAACGGGATAGGTCCGTTTCGTTCCCCGCGCGTTGCGAATCGAACCATCCGGGAGAGATTTATGAGGAGAAGGAGGGCCAGCACCCCTCCCATCACCCAGTCGCCGAGCTCCACCCATTTCACCGGCGCGAAGGTATTGAGCTCCACCCGGTCCGTCACCACGGGGCCGTGGAACAGGGCAAAGATCGCGACGACGAAAAAGCCCACGAGCAAGACCGCCGCGATCTCCCACGCGGCGGAGGTATAGAACCTCCGGCCCAGGCCGGTCCAGTCGTACCGGGACGTGAGGTACCGGCGCGCAGCCATCATCGTCTCCGCAGGGTTGGCGTCCCTCGGGCAGGTGTCCGAGCACTCGCCGCAGTAGTAGCAGAGCCATGGCTCGAGGGATTCATCGACCTTATCCGTGTATCCCACCTGCAGAAGATGGATGATCTTTCGGGGGAATCCTCCCGTTTCCATCGACTGGGAACAGGTGACCGTGCAGTTTCCGCAGTTCATGCAGGCGGTGACGTCCCCGCCGCCGAACTTCGCGATCTCGCGGTGCAATCCCGGGATAACGCGGTGCGCCATGCCTTTCTTCCTCCTCGCATTGTCCGGCGAATCGGCCCGGGGGCGGACCGCCGTTTTACGTCAGCGGGCCAGCCGGTACCGGTAGTAATCGTCCGCCTTGGGCTTCGGCAGCTCCTCGAGGGAGCCGTACCGGCGCATCGCCATCACCCAAAGGGCGACTTCCCGGACCGGGCTTGCAAGAGCATCGGCGATTTCCGGGATCGTCCTCGCCTCTTCCCGAAGCAGGGAGATGATCCGGTCCTTCATGACCATCTCGTCGCGGATCACTTCCCCAAGATCCCGCTTGCCGCCTTCCATCACCCGGCCTCCCGGGCCAGCGCGTCGATCATGGCCCTCACCTGGGCGTCGGTATAGCCTTCGAGATCGATCGCCTCGGCCGGGCATACCGGGACGCACCCGCCGCACCCCTTGCACAGGGCGGGATGGACATACGCGATCTCCCTGTCCCCCACGCGCACTTTCTCTATCGCCCCATCGTACGGGCACGCCTGTGCGCAGTCCCCGCACCAAGCGCACCGGTCCGCATCGACCAGGGCGACATACGGCGGAAGATCGACGTAACCCTTCATCAGCAGCGCGGCGGATTTTCCGACGGCCGCCATGGATGAGGTCACGCTTTCGGGCAGCGTCTTCGGCCCCTGTGCGGCACCGGCGATGAATACGCCGTCGATCACCGTCTCCACGGGGCGCAATTTGGGGTGGATCTCGTTGAAGAACCCCCCCTTGTCGACGGGGATCTTGAGGCATCCAAGGAGCGCATCATTTTCCCTCGGGACCATGCCGGTGACCAGCACCACGAGGTCCGCGGGAATTTCGATCTCCTCTCCACCGAGGAGCTCGTCGCGGGTCCTGACGAGGAGCAACCCGTCCGATCGCTCCACGGAGGGGGACGTCCCGTCCGGAAACTTGAGGAACACGGATCCTTTCCTGCCCGCTTCCTCGAAGAGGATCTCGCTCTTTCCGTAGGTGCGCATGTCCCGGTAGAGGTGGTACTGGGAAAGCGAGGCGTCCTTGTCCCGGGCCTGGAGCGCCGCGTGCACGGCCGTCGCGCAGCAGGCGCGGGAGCAGTACCGGTTGGGGGAGGTATTCTCCTCGCAGGCGCCCTGCCGGCTGCCGACGCAATAGATGTAGACGATCGTTTCCACGTCCCGGCCGCCCCTCCGGAGCTTTCCCGGGGACGTCGCCAGAAGCTCCTTGAACTCCGGAAGCGTGATCACCCCCTCCTGCCCGTACCCGTACTCTCCCTCCCGGGGAGTGTAGGGATCAAATCCCGTGGCCACGACGATCGAGCCGACCGTAAGCGTCACGGTCTCCCCGTTCCCGACGTGCACGGTCGCCGTGAAATTCCCCACGCTGCCGCGCTTTTCCAGAAGCTCCGCCCCCGTAAAGAGTGTGATGTTCTCCCGCTCCCGGATTTTCGCGCGGAGGGTATCGACGATCTGCGACCCCTCCCGGTCATGGGGAAACATCCTGCCCCATCCCGCTATGCGGCCTCCGACCTCCGGGGACCTCTCGATGAGAACGACGGCGATCCCCAGGTCGGCGAGGGCGATGGCCGCGCGCATCCCGGCAACTCCCGCGCCGATCACCAGCACCTTCGGAATCGTTTCGACCCTGAGGTCCGTCAGGGGTCTGCCGAGCCGGGTCCTGGCGATTCCCGCCCGGACGAGGCGAACCGCCTTGTCCGTGGCCCCTTCCCGGTCGTGCCGGTGCGCCCAGGAACACTGCTCCCGGATGTTCACCTGGCTGTACAGGTACGGGTTCAGGCCTGCCCGAAGAGCCATGGCCCGGAAGGTATTGAGGTGGAGCTTGGGAGAGCAGGAGGCGATCACGACGCCGTCTAGCTCCTCCTCCCGGATGGCCTTCACCATCTCCTCCTGGGAGGCGTCCGAGCAGGCAAACAGGAAGGTCCTGGCCACGACGACTCCCGGTTCACTCCCCGCCGCTTCGCAAACCCTCTCCCCGTCCAGGTAGTCGGAGATGTTCCCGCCGCAGTGACAGAGGAAAGCGCCGATCCGTTTTTCCGTCACCGTCCCGCTCTCCTGCCTTCCAGATAGGCCGCCACCTGCACGGCGGCGGCTCCCGAGTGGAGGATGGTGTCCGGGATGTCGCGGATGGCGGAGGCGGTGCCGGCGACGAACACTCCCTCAATGCTTGTTTTTCCCGGCTCGAGATCCTCGTCGACCTCCCGGACATAGGCGTACGGATCCGCCGCCAGCAGATCCCCCCGGAAGAGCCGGAACGCCTCGGGGTTCGCGGAAAGACCCACCGAGAGGACCACCAGGTCGTGCTCCGCCCGCCTCGGCTGTCCGTCCACGGAGATGTCCTCGTACTGCACCAGGAGGTTGTCCGTTCCGTTCCCCTCGATCTTCCCCACCTTTCCCTTGACGAACCGCACCCCCATCCCCTTGGCCTGCTCGTAGAACTCCTCGTACCCCTTTCCGAAGGCCCGTATGTCGATGTAGTAGATCGTGACGTCGGCCAGGGGCAGCGCCCCCATGAGGAGCTGGGCCTGCTTGATCGAGTACATGCAGCAGACGCGAGAGCACAGGCGGTTCTCGATGGTGCAGTCGCGGGAACCGGTGCAGAGGACGTAGGCGATGTTGGAGGGCGCCATGCCGTCCGAGGGCCGCATCACGGCGTTGTACGGCCGGGTAGGGGACAGGATGCGGTCCATCTGCATCGCCGTGATCACATTCGGATACCGCCCGAACCCGTATTCGGGCTTCCGCACGGGGTCGAAGAGCTGAAATCCCGTGGAGACCAGGACAGATCCCGCTTCCACCGTTTTCTCCTCGGGCCGCATGTCGAATCGGATCGCATCGGCGGGGCAGGCTTTCACGCACTGCAGGCACTCCGAACAAACCCCGCAGTCCAGGCAGCGGTTGGCGCTGTAGCGCGCTTCCTCCTCGGTCAAGGGAAGCTCGATCTCGTCCATGGACCGGAAGCGCTCCCCCGCGTGGCGCTCCCTCACCTCCGACGGCGCGCGCCGGGACGGCCCGGCCGAAGCGCGGTCCAGCACGGCTTTCTGCTCCACCACGGGAAGACGGGCGTCGAACGTGATCCCGGAAAGGGGTTTCCCCTCCAGATGGCGTTCGATGTAGAAGGCGGCGCGTTTCCCCTGTGCGATCGCTTCGATGATCATGGACGGCCCGGTCACGTCGTCTCCCCCGGCAAAGACGGAGGGGACGGAGGTGGCAAGGGTTTCCGGATCGGCCTTGATCGTTTCGTCCGCGTTACGCTCGGTCTCGTCCGCGAAGGGGCGCGTGCTGGGGCGCAGTCCGACGGCCAGCACCACCACGTCGATCGGGCGGGTCTTTTCGGAACCTCTCACGGGGACGGGACGACGCCTCCCGCTGGCATCGGGTTCGCCGAGCTTCATGGAGATCCACTCGGCGGCGGAAAGCCTCCCCTCCTCCCCGTGGAACCGGACGGGGGCCGTCAGTTCCGCAAGTTCGATCCCTTCTTCCAGGGCGGCCTGTACCTCCCAGTCGTGTGCGGGCATCTCGGCACGCCGGCGGCGATAGGCGATGGTTACCTTCGAGGCTCCCATCCGGAGGGCCATCCGGGCCGAGTCGATGGCCACATTACCCCCCCCGATGACGGCCACCCGTTTCCCCTCGACGTCCAGTTTTCCCCCGGCGTTTCCCGCCTTGAGAAAATCCATGGACTCGTGCACGCCGGGAAGTTCGGCCCCGGGGATTCCCAGATCCTGCCCTTCCATGGTGCCCAGAGCCAGGAAGGTGGCGTCGAACCCCTGGGCCGTCAAGGAGGCAAGGGACGTGACGGGGGTGCGGGTCCGGATCTCCACGCCGAGGGCGGTGATGTTCCTGATGTCCCGGTCCACCACCTCCCGGGGAAGGCGGAACGGAGGGATCCCGTGGCGGAGCATCCCCCCCGCCTCGGGACCGGCCTCGAGGATCGTGACGAGATATCCTTTCCTTGCGAGGAAGTAGGCCGCGGAAAGCCCGGCGGGGCCGGATCCGACGACGGCAATCTTCTTCCCGTTCCGGTTCTCGGGCGGTCCGTACTCGGGCTCCGGGTGGTTTCCGTAATAGCGGTCCACCATAAAGCGCTTGATCGCACGGACGGGGATCTTCCCCTCGACCTCGCTCCGGGTGCACTGATCTTCGCAGGGGGCGTAGCAGGCGCGGCTCAGGGATCCCGGAAGTGGGGCGTCCTCCATGTGCAGGCGGAACGCCTCCTCGTACTTGCCGCTTCGGACGAGGGACACGTACCCGTGCGCCTTCACGCCCCCCGGACAGGTGTGGGAGCAGGGCGAGATGCCGGTCTTGTCGATGACCGCCTTTTTCGGCACTGCCTGGGGAAAGGCGATGTGGGCGGCCCTGCCCGCCACCAGATCGAAGTTGAACTTGTCGGGAATCGCGACCGAGCAGGCTAGCTCGCAGTCCCCGCATCCGGTACACGCCGCCGGATCGACGAATGTCGGCTTCTTCGTGAGCCTTACGGCGAAGGATCCGTCCGCCCGCGGCTCGATCTCCTCCACCTCGCTGTAGACGAGGAGGTCCACGTTGGGGTGGTGGGACGTGGCGGCCATCTTCGGGGTGGAGATGCAGCTTGCGCAGTCCAGGGTCGGGAACACTTTGCTCAGCAGGATCATCTTCCCGCCGATGCTCGCCTCCTTCTCCACGAGGAGCACCTTGTATCCCATGTCGCCGAGGGTGAGGGCGGATTCCATCCCCGCGATCCCGCCCCCGACGACCAGGACGTCACATTTCGTGGGCCCGTTCCTCACAGCTTACGCAACGCCTCGCCGAACTGGTGGATGTGGGAGACGAACGCTTCCGAGCAGACCGAGCAGATCGCCGCCATCTTCAGGCGCCTCGGGTCCTTGCCCCGCTCCTGGAGCAGTGCCTGCGTCTTTTGGGCGAGGCTTGCGGTCTTGGCCGTGCAATCCGGAAGCAAGGCGCAGTCGCTTCCGTCCGCGGCGATGAAGACGCCGTCGAACCCCGACTCCAGGGCATGAAGCACCCAGTTGGGGCGAATGCCGCTCGAGCAGGGAAGGCTGATCACCTTGACCGCCGGGGGGTAGCTCATGTGCGAGCTGCCCGCGAGATCGATGCCGGGATCGGAGATGTTGTTCGTGGAGAAGACCAGGATCTTCGGCCCGCTTCTCCCCGCCGGTCCGCTTTCCGCCACTACTTGCCCCGCTTCACGAAAAGACGCCAGAACCCCGCCTCCTCGATGTTCCCGAGGAAATCGTGACCGACCTTCTTCGCCCAGAGAGGAATGTCCTCGTTGGTGCCGGAATCCGAGGACATCACCTCCAGGACACCTCCCATCGGCACATCGACCATGCCGCGCTTCGCCTCGAGGAGAGGGCCGGGGCATGCCGAACCTCTCGCATCCACCGTCTTGTCCACTTTCAGGGCCGTAAGATCGACGCTCATCGCTTTCCTCCTTTTCTGTCGTTATCCGTCATCCACCGGTCACGACGTACCGTGGATCGATCTCCTGCGCGACCATCCCGCGTTCCTTCATGAGGTCAAGGAGCACGGATCGGATCAGGGTGCAGGCCTCGATGATCCGCCTGTCGGCGAGACTGTAATGCACGGTCTGCCCGTCCTTCCGGGTACGAACGAGATTCTGCGACTTGAGAACGGAAAGGTGCTGGCTGACGTTGGACAGCGGCACCTCGATGACCTCGGAGATCTCCCCGACGCTCATTTCCCCCTTCGACAGCAAGGCCAGGATCATCAGCCGTTTGGCGTGGGAGAGAGTCTTGCAGAAATCGGCGTGCATCTCGAAGATATCGACTTTTTCCATCATCCCCCCGCTATACATCCATGTATTCTTTATTTTATATATTCATAGATTTGAAACAACGATACCACGCACGCTTCTCCCGTCAAGAGTTTTTTTCGCTCTTCCACCCCCACGTTCCGGGGAGTGCGCCGGACACTGCGTCCCTGCGCCGGTTGCGAAAAAAACCCCGGCACCTTACTGTAGGCAGGATGCCTGATACCGCGCTGCTCTACATCCTGCTGTCTGCGGTGATGCACGCCGGATGGAACCTGATCCTGAAGACGACGCGGCACAAACTCGCCTTCAACGTCTTCATGCACGCCTCGGCGATCGCCATCTTCTCGGCCTACTGGCTCGTGCGAGACGGCGCGATCCCCCTCCCCCGGGGGCCGGCCCTGCCGTTCGCCCTCGCGGCCGGATTCTTCTTCTCGATCTACCATGCGTGTCTTACGGCCTCGTACGAGCGGGCAGACGTCTCCCTCGCCTACCCGCTCACCACGACGGGCCCGCTTTACATCCCTCTTTGGGCCTACCTCTTCCTCGACGAGCGCCTCTCCCTGCTCGGGATGGGCGGCATCCTGGTCGTGTTCCTGGGCGCATACATCCTGCAGATGCGGGAATTTTCCCGGGCAGGAATATCCTTCCCCCTGCTTCACCTCCGCCAGCCCGGCGTCCTGTTCGCGCTCTCGGCAGGGCTCTTCTACTCCGTGGGGGCGATACTGGACAAGCGGGGAGTCACGGTGGCCGACGTCTTCGTCTACACCTATTACCTGGATATTTCCCTGTTCCTTTTCCTGCTGGCCTACGCGCTCATGATGATTTCCCCGAACCGGTTTCTCGAGGAAATCCGAACCCACTGGCCGCGAGGGGTTGCGGCAGGGCTCATCCTGTTCCTGTCGTTCATCACCTTCCGGATCGGCCTGCAGATGGCGAAGGTGTCGTACGCCACCTCGGTCCGCCAGGTAAGCGCCATCGCGGGCGTAGTGGGGGGAATCCTTCTCTTCCGGGAACGGTTCGGGCGGATCCGCCTGCTGGGCGCGGGGCTCATCGTACTGGGAGTCGCGTGCATCAAGCTGGGGTAGCGATATGACGCTCCGTTTCCCGACGCGCTTCGCGCTCCTTCTCCTCGCCTCCTCCCTGGTGATCCTTCCGGCGTGCGATTCCTACTTTTTCTATCCACGGCGGAATTTCGTGGCGAATCCGCACCTCGATCGCGTCGTTCACGAAGACGTGTTTTTCGAGACGCCCGACGGAGTTCGGCTCCACGGATGGTTCCTCCGGCCGAACGCCGAGCCGCGCGGAACCATCCTTTTTTTCCACGGGAACGCGGAAAACATCAGCACCCACGTGAGCGCCGTCCTCTGGCTCGCCATGGAAGGGTATCAGGTCTTCCTCATCGACTACCGGGGATACGGGAGGTCCGAGGGAACGCCGGATATGGAGGGGATCCACGTGGACGCCTTGGCGGCGATCGACCGGTTGTTCCGGATGGAGGGGGTCGACAAGGATCGCATCGTGGTCTTCGGGCAATCCCTGGGCGGGGCCGTCGCCGTGTACGCCGTCGCCAACTCCCCGCACCGGGACCGGATCCGGGCGCTTGTCATCGACAGCGCGTTTTCCGGATACCGGCGAATCGCGCGGGAAAAGATCGCCGCCGTGCTCCTCCTGTGGCCATTCCAGGCCCCCCTCTCCCTTCTCGTTACGGACCGGTACAGCCCCAGCCGCTGGATCGGGCGCGTCGGTCCCGTCCCCGTCCTCATCCTCCAAGGGGATGCGGACAAGGTCGTTCCCGTCCGCCACGCGGAAATGCTCTACCGTCTCGCGGAAGAGCCGAAGCAGCTGTGGATCGTCCCCGGAGCGGGGCATATCCAGGCGCTGTCCGATGGCAACATTCGGAAACAGCTCCTCATGTACCTCGCCTCCGTCCTCCAGGGGCATTAAAGCGGGGAATCGGATCCGGGGAAACGGTATCCGGGGAAGTCGTTTTCCGTTCCAATCGCCCCCTTTCCTGAAACTATCCTTTCTGCTTGGCATTTCAGTTATAGTAGTCATGACATCGATTTTCTACTATTTGACAAAGGGGGAACCAAAATGAAGCGGATCCTCGGGATCTTCGCATTAACCCTGATCTTCGCCTCCACCTCGTTCGCGGCGGATATGGGGCTAGCCCGCACCAACACCGGCTGCGGCCTCGGGACGATGCTCTTCGAGGGCGGCAGCGCCAACAACTCCAGCCTGCTCCAGGCCTTCCAGGCGACGACAAACGGCACTTCGGGAGCCCAGACCTTCGGCATTTCATCCGGAACCTCCGAGTGCACCCAACCCGAGAAATTCGTCCAGAACGAGCGCCTCAACGAGTTCGTCTACGCGAATCTCGACACCCTGGCGAAAGACATCGCCCAGGGGCGAGGCGAGTCCGTCCGGACCCTCGCGGAGCTGATGCAGGTCGCGCCGGAGAAGCGGGAAGCGTTCTACCGCAACCTGCAGACCCACTTCGCGGAAATCTTTCCCCGGGAGAACGTGGAATACGCGCAGGTGGTCGACACAATCGTTACGCTTTCTTCCTGACGTGCCACAGGCGGGAGGAACCCCCTTCCGCAGGCGAATGGTATAAGAGGGTATGCTGCGAAAGCTCGCATACCCTCTTTTATTCCTTCTCCTGTTCCCTTCCCTGCATGGAGCGGCGGAGACGACGCCGTACCGCGACGAACTGAAGGAATCGGCGACGAAGCTTCGCCTCCCGGACGATCGGTACTGGCACGTTCTACTGCATTACAAGCGCGGACTGTTCGGCACGGAAAGCCTCGTCGACGACCCGAAGTTCTTTCTTTCCCCGGACGGCAGGAACGACCCGTCGGCGGAGCTCGATGCCGCCATCGACGGTCTCTTCGCAGACGGAGAGAAGGAGCAGGCCATCCCGAGATGCCGGTTCCCCGCCCGGTACGATTGGCTGGTCCGGCGGCTTTCGGTCGACCTCACAAGACTTCCGGAGGTCTCCTGCCCGATCCTCGAGGAACAGCGCAACAGGATCGATGCAAAATCCGCAAGCCTCATCTTCGCCTCGGGACACATGAACTCCCCCGCCTCCATGTTCGGCCACACGTTTCTTCGATTCGACTCTTCCTACGAAAGCCCTCTCCTGTCGTACGCCGTAAACTACGCGGCCCGTATCGACCGAAAGGACAACGGACTGGTTTACGCGGCAAAGGGGATCTTCGGACTCTATCCGGGTTATTTCTCTATTCTCCCGTACTACGAAAAGGTGAAGGAATACGGCAACATGGACCAGAGAGACCTCTGGGAGTACCGGCTGAATTTCACCGAAGAAGAGGTGCAACGGATGGTCCTGCACGTCCTGGAACTGCAGGGGATCTACTCGGATTATTTCTTTTTCAAGGAGAACTGCTCCTACGACCTGCTCTTCGTCCTGGAGATCGGAGCCCCGGCGGCCAAGCTCACCGACCGGTTCCGCCTGTTCACCATTCCCATCGACACCGTAAAAGCCGTCCGCGCCGAGGGGCTGATCTCCGAACCGGTTTTCCGCTCTTCCCAGGCCCGGAAGATACGGCACATCGCTTCCTCCCTGGGCGACGCGGACATCGCGCGCGCCCGTTCCGTGCTCGACAACGCCGTTGCCCCGGAGAAGATTCTTGCCGCCGATATTCCCGACACCGAAAAAGGAAAGATCCTCGACCTCGCCTCGGAAACCGTCCAGCTGCGGTATGCCAAAGGGCAATACACGAAGGAAGAGTACCGGAAGCGGTTCCTGACGGTCCTTTCCGCACGGAGCACGATCCCGGCTTCGGAGAGCGTACTGAGACCCGTTCCGGCGCCGGAGCCCCCCGAAAGCGGCCATGAGTCCTCCAGGGTGGCACTGGCAGTGGGCATCCGGGAAGAGGACTCCTTCCTGGAGGTGTCCGGCAGGCCGGCCTATCACGATCTCCTGGACGCGGACGCCGGCTTTACCCCCGGGTCCCAGATCGAATTCTCCCGTGCGGCGGTGCGCTACTACCCCGATACCGGGCGAATCCGCCTGCAGGAGTGGGACCTGGTCCACATCCTGTCGCTTGCCGGGCGGAACGACTTCTTCCGGCCCGTCTCCTGGAAATTCCGGACGGGGTTCGCGACCAAGCCTTTCCCGGGCGGCTCGGACGCCCTGGTCTTCTTCCTGAATCCGGGGGGCGGAATGGCTTGGGACATCCGCCCTCTCGGGCTGGTCTACGTGCTGCTGGAAACGGAGGTGGACGTCGCCGGCAGATACAACCCCGATTACACGGCGGGAGTCGGCCTGTCTGCCGGAATCCTGAGGCAGATGACGCGCTCCTGGAAAACCCTTCTTGCGGCGCGCCAGATGGCGGGCGTCCTGGGGGACGAGAACCGGGGACGGGAATTTTCGGCGATTCTCCGCCAGGGAATCTCAATCTCCCGTCGCCGGGCGATCTTTCTGGACATCGGCCGGACCGTTTCTCCGGGACTTCACTACAACGAGGGGAAATTCTCAGTAAATTTCTATTTCTGATCGGGAACGCCGGCCGGGGGATCCTATTAGCCGCCCCCGCAGTCCTTCCCCTTGCCCGGCCCCATCCCGGTCCGCCAGGTAAGCGCCATAGCAGGCGTAGTGGGGGGAATCCTTCTCTTCCGGGAACGGTTCGGGCGGATCCGCCTGCTGGGCGCGGGGCTCATCGTGGCGGGGATCATGTGCATCCGCCTTGGGTAGGACGATGATGGCCCGTTCCCCGCCTGCCGGGGGGTGGCGGACGGAATCTCAGGCGCCGCGGTAGTGGAGTTCGCTTCTGACCGGTGTCGGCGTAGCGACCCGGTTTGCGATCTCCATCACCAGTTTCTGCTCCTTCGGACTGTGAACGATCCCGCGAACGACGATCCCGTTCCCGTCATGGGCGACTTCCAGCGTGGGAACGTGTGTCCGCGGATCGGTGCAGATCGCCGCCTTGACCATGGCCGCCACCGCCATCCGTCGCAGCGTCTCCCGGGCCTCCGGCGTGGCCCGTTGTTCCCGTGCGGGAACTTCGTCCAGGATCAGCCGGACGATCTCGTCCTGACCCATCTTATCCGTGTCGAACACCATGTCGTACTCTCTCGGATCGAACGGATCCCGATGGTAGACGATAGACAGATACTCCATCCTCTCGTGGTCGCTGTACTCGATCATCCTCCGGGCCGTATCGATGTTGACGTGCTCCCGGTCGCTCACCCGCCTGGCGCGTTCCTCCGGGGTCCCGGTGATCAGGAGACGCAGGGCGAACGGGACGTCCTTGAGGAGCCAGTTCCCTCCACGGCCGGTAATCACCTTCCTGTCCTCGAGGGCATACCCGAATATGGCGCTTTCCACCAGCGACACGAATCCAGTGAACGAGCGGTCGAACCGCTCCCAGGGGGAGGGGGCGTGTTCGTCCAGCTCCCTTCCCCATTCCAGCCACTTCTCCCCGCTCACCTCGACGCCCTTGAGGATTCGATTCTTGCCGATATACTCGTACCCCAGCTTCTCGGCGACCTCCTTGCCGATCTCCTCCCCGCCGCCCCCAATCAATCTTGCGATCGTCACAATGGCCATGTCTACACCTTCCCCGTTTTCCCGGTCTGCTCGCTGCCCGCTGCCACCTGTTCCGGTTCCGTTCCATGGAGGCCCGCATTCGCCGCCGCAGCCGCCTCCGACCTGGCAATCTTCCGTTTCAGCAGGATCTTTCCGACCACGACCACGCCGACGGTGAACACGGCCATCGTCGCATACTCGAACCACTGCGGCGGATGGAACGTCTTGTGGATCCAGGGATCCGTGATGATCATCTCGCCCGCGACCTTCCCCAGGATGGCGGAACCGAGGGTGATGATGATCGGGTACCTGTCCATCAGCATGGACAGGAGGGTGCTCGTGCCGACCACGAGGGGGATGCTCGTCCCCAGGCCGAACAGCAGGAGGAACATATTCCCTTTCGATGCGCCAGCGATCGCCAGCACGTTGTCGGTGGACATGATGAGGTCGGCGATGCAGATGATCTTCACCGCCTGCCACAGGCCCGCGGCCGCCTCGATATTTTCGCCTTCGTGCCCTTCCGTGAACAGCTTCACCGCGATCCAGGCGATCAGGAGCCCGCCGATCAGCTTCAGGAAGGAGATGAGGAGCAGCTGCGCGGCGAAGAAAGTGAGGACGATCCGGAGCACCACGGCGAGCAGCGATCCCAGGATGATGCCCCATAGTCTCTGTCGTTTCGGGAGAGACCGGACCGCCAGGGCGATGACGACCGCATTGTCTCCGGACAAAATCAGGTTGATGACGATGATGCTGAACAGCGCGGAGAAGAACGCCGCGTCGAACGCGATGTGCCCGAACCAGCCCAGATGGATCATTCTCTTCCTCCGTGATCGTCCCTACGGGCTCCGTGTTCCAAATCGAACCCCGCTAGGGAACGATCGAACCGTTTCCGGGGGGAAGGGGCAACCTCATTCAGGTCCCTCCGGCATGCGAGCCGCTTCTCCCCGCCGCCCCCCCTTAAATCTTGCGAGTCACGATGGCCACGACTACTCATTCTCGCTCACAGGAACCTGCTTGCTCGTTGCCCCCCCCTTTTCGGACTGGGCGATCTTCCTTCTCACCAGGTATTTCCCCACCAGGACGACCCCGACGGCACAGACGGCCTGCATCGCATAGTCCATCCAATGCGCGGGATGGAAGGTCTTGTGGATCCAGGGGTCCGTGATGATCATCTCGCCGCCGACCTTGCCCAGAATGGCGGCTCCGAGGGTGATGATGATCGGGTACTTGTCCATCAGCATGGACAGCAGCGTGCTCGTCCCCACGACGAGAGGAATGCTGGTGCCCAGCCCGAAGAGCAGAAGAAACATGTTCCCTTTCGAGGCGCCGGCGATCGCCAGCACGTTGTCGATGCTCATGACCAGGTCGGCGACGAGAATCACTTTTACGGCCTGCCACAGGCCTGCCGCGGCCTCGATGTTCTCGTCTTCGTGCCCCGACGTGAAAAGCTTCACCGCGATCCAGAGGATCAACGCCCCCCCGAAAAACTTCAGGAAGGAGATCAACAGCAGTTTCGCCGCGAAAAAGGTGAGGACAACCCTCAGCAGGACCGCAAGCCCCGATCCGAGGATGATCCCCCACAACCTCTGCTTTTTGGGAAGATTCCTGACGGCCAGCGCGATGACGACTGCATTGTCTCCCGACAGGATCAGGTTGATCACGATGATGCTCATCAGCGCGGAGAAGAATGCCGCATCCCATGCGATGTACCCGAACCAGCCCAAATCGATCATTCGATCCCTCCGTCCTCTTTCCTTTTTTTGCTACCAACCAGTCCGCCGGTCCTGCGACCCGACTCTGCCGCGTCCGGCCGATTACGCTTTCCTGCGCATCGCCTCCCAGCAGTTTTCAACCGCTCTTTTAAGGGATGCCTTCGCCCGGGAAGCCTCCATGGGATCGTATCCCAACCGTTCTCTGGCCGAGGCATCGGACAACTCCCAGGGGTCGGCCAGGAAGGCGCTTCCCGTCCACTCTTCGCGCGGAATGCAACGGATCTCGGAGCGGGAACCGGTCGCATCCCTGGCCATTTCCGCCACCTCTTCCCAGGTGACGTAGACGGTAGAGAGATTGAACGTATCCCCGAAAGCCTCGGGACGGAAGAGGCATCGCTCCAGTCCCTGTGCCAGATCCGCCATGTGGAGGAAGCTCCCGCCGGAATCGGCGGGAACCGTGAGCGGTTCTCCCGCCGAAGCGATCTTCAGCATCTCCCGCAGGTGCTTCCCTCCGATCTCCTCCCCGTAGGCCCACCAGAACCGGATGACGGTAGCCGGCGGTCCCTTTTTCTGCCCGTACATGAGGCAGAGTTTTTCGGCAGCCGCCTTGGCGATCCCGTAGAGGGGTTTTCTCGCTTCTTCCACCAGCAGGGGATGCTTTTCATCAATGGGGGCATACCGGGGCTTTCCGTATACCACCGCCGTGCTCGTATAGACCAGGTGCCTGACCTTTTGCGAGGCCATCTCCTCCAGGAGGTAGATATGCCCTCTCAGGTCGTGTTCCAGCACCGTGAGGGGATCCTCGGAGAAGGACCAGGCAAGGTGGAGGACGGCGTCCACGCCTTCGACAGCGGATTTCAGGACATCCCTGTCCTCGACGCCCGCCCGGATAAGGGTCAACTTCCTGTCCTCGATGGATGGAAGGGAACCCATATCCTTGTCGATCACCCGCACCTCATGCCCCTGTGCGAGGAGCGAGGCGACCAGGTATCTGCCGCACGAACCGGCACCGCCGGTAATCAGGATTTTACGGTTTGTCGTCATGGCGAGGTCACACGCAGGAAAGAACGGCTGCCGGGACCGTGGAAGGAAATGGTCGACCCAGACCGCTTCTCATCGATGGCATTTCCCCGGTGGGTGGTCACGGTCGCATTCTTCATGAATATCAAAAGCTTCTCTATCCGCTTGCAGGCTTGCCGGGTTCCCATCAACTCTTGGTCCATAATATCACGATAACGGGGGGATCCCTTTGGAAAGGACCCCCCCGAGCATTCCCACAAATCGATCATCCCGGTCCGATGGCAACCTTGGCCTTCCTCTTATCCTTGATGATCTTGTAGACCGGGAACAGGAAGAGAATAACCGCGAACACCGAGCATACGCCCGCGATGGGGCGGGTGAAGAAGATCCCAAACGATCCGTCGCTCAGGATCAGGGACTGCCGGAGGAACCGCTCCGTCATGTCACCGAGCACCAGAGCCACGGCCAGTGGAGCGAGCGGGTATTTGAGCTTCTTCATGATGTACCCGAGCACCCCGAAGATGAGCGTGCACCAGACGTCGAACATGAGATTGCGCATCACGAAGCTGCCGACGAAGCAGGCGACCACGATGATCGGGGTGAGGATTCCCCAGGGCACCCTCATGATGGAGGCCAGCATCGGCGTGCCGACGAGGCAGATGATCAGGCAGACAAAGCCGGCCAGGAAGAGACTGGCGATAAGTCCCCAGACGAAGACCGGCTGCTCCATGAAGAGCCTCGGACCGGGCCACAAACCCCACATGTAAAGGCCCGCCAGAAGGACGGCTGCGGTCGGGGAGCCGGGGATGCCCAGGGTGATCATGGGGAGCAGGGAGCCGGTACCCGCCGCGTTGGCGGCCGCCTGGGGAGCGATGATCCCTTCGATAGCCCCTTTCCCGTACTTGTCCGGATCCTTGGAGTACTGCTTGGCAAGACCGTAGCCGAGGAAGGAAGCGGGCGTCGCCCCCGTTCCGGGGAGAACCCCTACGAAGAAGCCCATGATGGAAGCGGCAATCGTCTGTGGGAAGAACTTCCAGATCTCGTGCGCGGCGTCCTTGATGTCCTTCATGCCCACTTTGGCGATTACTTTCTCCCGGATCACCGTGGAGAACCGGTCTTCGCCGTCGATCAGGATCTCCCCCAGACCGAACATGCCGATGGTGATCGGAACGAAATGGAAGCCGCTGAGCCAGGTGATCGATCCGAAGTTCAGCCGGGGCTTGCCCGTGACGATATCCAGGCCCACCGCCGTCAGGAGCAGCCCGAAGGCGGTGCTCACCAGGGTCTTCGAGGGCTTGCCGGTTCCCAGCCCCACGAATGTGCTGAAGGCCAGCATCATGATCGCGAACATCTCCGGGGGACCGAAACGGAGAGCAAGGAGGGCCAGGGGCAGCGCGGCGGCCACGAAAAAGACGGCGGCGATGATGATCCCAACGAAGGAAGCGAGGAAGGCAGTCGCCAGCGCCAGCCCCGATTTCCCCTGTTTCGACAACGGGTATCCGTCGAAGATGAGCGCCACCGACCACGGTTCCCCCGGGATGGCGAACAGCACGGATGTGATCACCCCTCCGAAGAGGGCCCCCCAGTAAATGGCGGCCAGGAAGATGATCGCAACCTCAGGGGCAACGAGGACGGTGAGAGGCAACAGCAGAGCCACCCCTGCCGTACCGCCCAGCCCCGGCAAAACGCCGACCGCAAGACCCAGAAGAAGCCCGAGGGTCATCATCAGCAAAGAGAAGGGCTGGAATGCCACCCCGAATCCCGTCATTAGGTGAGCCAAGGTTTCCATCTATGCCTCCCGTTCCTATGGTGTGCTAGCAAAGAGCATGTCCGATTCCTTGAAACGCCTCCGTGCCGACGCGGCAAACCATTTTCATACACATTTCGTATTGATCAAGTAGACGGGGGCGGATGAACGGAACGACCACGCACATCACGCAATCCCGTTTCCACTCTTTTTCTCTAGAAAATGAACAAGTTTCTCTCGTAAAGCGGGCTCTTGGGCAAAGTGATCCTCAAGCCCTTCTCCATGCCGAAGAATATGAACGCGGTGATAATGACGGCAAAGGCGATGCATGAAACCCAGCGATGCTTTCCCAGCCAGCGGGCGAACAGTATGCAGTAGAGAAACGTGGAGATGTATGCTCCCAGGAAGATGAACCCGATGGTCAGGAGGACCGACGTGAAGGTAATCCGGACCGCCTCCCAGAATCCCTCTTTGCTGACGAAGAAGTTCTCGCCGCCTTTTTCTTTCAATCCGCCGATCAATATGATAATGGCAGAGACCAGCATGAGCACGCCTTCCCAGAAGGGGACAAACCCCGCGTCGGGGCCATATTCCGTCCATCCGGAGCCAATCCGATACATGTCGCCAATCACGATGGCAGCAAGGAGGATAAACGCCGCCGCAACGATCAACTCACCTTTTTTCAATTCAGCCTCCCAAGGTGGTCTGTAAAGGGGGGTACAAGGTGTTTTACTCAGCCCCTGCACCCCCCGGTTCGAATTGCCGTTAGAAAACAGTCCCTCGCTCGATGTAACGGGTTACTTGATCCAGCCTGACGCCTTCATGATCTCGATGTGCTTTTTCTCGTATTCCGCGCAGAAATTCATCAGTGCGTCGCCGGTGAGGAAATCCCTCTGCAGACCGGTTTTCTTTGCGAACGCTACCCAGTCCTTGTCATCGGAGATCTTCCTGAACAGCCCCACCAGTCCGTCCTGGGCCTCCTTGGAGATGCCCGGAGGAGCGAAGATCGCCCGCATCATGTTGTAATTGAAATCGATCCCCGCTTCCTTGCCGGTGGGGACATCCTCGTAGCCCGGGATATCCAGCCGCTTCTCCTGGAAGACACAAAGGGGACGCAGGTAATCCGGGTAGAAGGGGCCCGCCTCGCTGACCTGGTTCACGGTGGCTTCGACATGGCCGCCCACCAGTGCCTTGGCCACGGCGCCGCCGCCCTTGAAGGGAACATATTTGAAGGGTTTGGTTTCCATGATCTTCTGGATGGCACGGAAGACGATCTCATCTTCCTGCTTGGATCCCGTTCCTCCGACGATGATGGTCCGTTTCTTGGCATCATTTATGAAGTCCATCGCCGTTTTCCACGGGGCGTCCTTTTTTACCCAGAGGGGAAAGTTGTCCAGGGCCAAGAGAGCGATGGGGGTGAAGTCACGGTACGTGAAGGGCAAATTCTGGAACAGGGGAGTGGTGATGAAGCTGTTCAGGGTGATGAGTATCGAGTACCCGTTGCCCTTCTGGCTCAACACCGACTGCATGGCCACGGCCCCGGCCCCGCCCGGCTTGTTGACGGGAATAATCGGCTGGGAAATGTAATTGTTCTTTACGTTGAGACCGACCAGGAACCGGGCGTATTTGTCCGCCCCGCCCCCCACACCGGCGGAGATCGTGAATTCAACAGGTTTGTCCGGCCATGCGGCCGCTGCCATATCCACGAAGCAGAAGATTAACGCGACCGAAAGCAGTAACGGAACGGCGAACCGGAATCTTAGCACACGCATAGTCATCACACCTCCATTAGGAAGATTGCAGACCATGTGCCCCCTAAAACCATCTCTTGCCTTTTCCAACCCCTCTTTTCTCCACCTCCCTCCTCCTATGTGGTTGCCAGGATTCCCCTCAGGTCCGGCAACGCTCTCCGGGGGGACATTTCCCGGGAGCGCTGCCGGTACCCAAGGACCTTCAACAGGAAACGACGTTTCCTTTACTTTCATTCAAACCCACTTGCTTCCGTTCGCATGTTTTGCAAGCGGGAAAAACGATACACGTTTACGCCCGATTCATCAACCCTCTTCTCTCGGGCCGAGAACCGGAATTTCGATCGGCTTGCCGGGAGCCTTGATCTTCGCCGTGATGAAGGCCTGCATCTTGGCGATGTGCTCCTCAGTGAGGTGGTTGAAGCGTTCCTGTCCTTTCATGAACTCCTTCACGGGCTTGTACGTCTTGGGAATGTGCTGATAGGTGTATTCCCCGTTCTCCCATTCGTAGTTCGTCCACATTCCGCACTCGACCGCCTGCTTCGCGACCTTGATCGTGTCCTTGGCGTCGAAGATCCACCCTTTCGGGCAGGGGCTGTGGATGTGCACGAAGGACGGACCCTTGTAATTGAGCCCTTTCCGGACCTTGTTGATGAGATCGACCGGATAGCCCACCGATGCCGTCGCGACATAGTGAACCGCCGGATGTCCGCCGATTACCAGCTGCGGCGCATCCTTGGGAAACAGCTTCTTCCCTTCGGGCACGGCCTTCCCCGGAGGGGTGAAGGTCGTCTTGCCGCCGTAGGGGGTCATCGGGGAGGTCTGGATCCCCGTGTTGGCGTACGACTCGTTGTCGTACATGACGAAGAGGGCGTCGTGCCCCCGGTACATCATGGCCGACATGGCCTGGAGGCCGATGTCGATCGACCCGCCGTCGCCACCCATCACGACGATGTTGGGGAGCTTCCCCTTGTACTTCCCCTTGCGGATCATGACCTGGTAGGCCGCCTCGATGCCCGAAGCGACCGCCCCCGCGTTCGTGATCTGCGTATGCGTCCAGGGCATCGCGAACGGGGTGCACAGGTAGCTGGTGTTGGCCACGTACATGCAGCCGGTCGGCCCGAGGAAGATCGAATCTTTGCCCGCCGCCTTCGCCACCAGCTTGTAGCAGAGGGCCGGGCCGCAGCCCGCGCATGTCCGGTGACCCGGGACATACAGCTCTTCCTGCGGGATCTGCCGCATGTTCTTGATAATTTCCATTTCCTGGGTCTGTACTTTTGTCGCCATAATATCTCACTCCTTGTATGCTTATCAGCAGTAGTGTTCCATTCTGACAAGCGAAATAGAAAACCTGTTATCTATATCCCTTTGTCGAAATTCACCCAGTAGACGTACTGATCGATGGCTTCCTTCTTTGCCGCCTCGGCGAGGATCTTCGCCATCTTGTAGAACTCTTCCAGGGTAACCACTTCCCCTCCGAGTCCGGCCATGAACGATGTGATCGCAGGTCCCTTGGGCAGATCGTAGCAGGCCGACCGGACCTCGTGAATGAGGTTTCCGCCCTTCATGGCCCCGCCGTAGGAAGTGCTGGTCTCGACGATTCCCACCGCCTTGAACTTCTTGAGGCTCTCCGCGACCGCTTCGGTGGGGAAGGGACGCACGAAGCGCAGCTTCACCATTCCGACCTTGGCACCCTGCTTCCGGAGGTGGTCTACGGCATACCGGGCGGTCCGGCAATGGGCGCCCTGGAGGAAGAATACGAAGTCGGCGTCGTCGCACTTGTACTCTTCCACGAAGGGGCTGTATTTCCGGCCGAACTGCTTGTTGAAGTCCGCGACGACCTTCTCGATCACCTTCGGGGCGTTGATCATGGCGATCGCCCTCTGGATGTCGATCGCCGACCCCTGGTCGGGATAGATCTGGGGACCGTGAGACGACGGCCTCGTCGGATCGAGCGGAAGGTGCGGCTTGTAGGCAGGCAGGAACTCGTCCACCTGGGACTGGTCCGGGATGGACACCTTGCCCGGGATGTGGGAGACGAAGTAGCCGTCCTGGCAGCAGAACTGGGGCAGCATCACCGACGGGTCTTCGCCGATCTTGTAATACATGATGGTGTTGTCGAAGACTTCCTGGGGCGATTCCGCCCAGCCCATGATCCATCCCTGGTCCCGGGCGCTCATGACGTCGGTGTGCTCGGACCCGAAGTCCCCGGGAGGATCCAGGGCGCGGTCGGCGATCGCCATCTGAAGGGGATAGCGCCCGCCGGCGGCCGGGGAGTAGACTTCCATGGCGTAGGTCACGCCGACGCCCGAGCTCCCGGTATACGCCCTCGCCCCGGAGGCGGAAGCGCCCAACGCGATGGAGACCTGGGCATGCTCACCCTCTCCGTGCACGAATTCCGCTTCGAGGTCCCCGTTGGCGACCAGTTTCGACAGCTCCATCATGATGCCGGTGTACGGACGGATCGGGTAGGAGCTGATCACCTCGACCCTCGCGGCCTTGGCGGCGTGAGCGGCGGAGGAACAACCCGCCATGACTGTTTCTTTTGCCATTTTAAAATACCTCCTCTTTCTCTCTAGTAGGGTTTATCCAGACGGGCCACGCCGCCTTTGAAATCCAGCTCGTTTTCGTTGCGAAGAGCGTCGGCCGGGCAGACTTCGACACAGATCCGGCAGCCCTTGCAGTAGATCGGGTTCCAGACCATCCTTTCGCCCTTCTCGTCCAGATGCCAGCTGGAGTCCGGGCAGTACGCGAAGCAGTTGAGGCACAGCGTGCACTTCTCGTGATCGATCACCGGACGCTCGGTCCGCCAGTTGCCGGTCTTCATTGCCGGCTGTTCCTTCACGGGCGCCGGGATAACCGCGCCCATGGGGACCTCGAGGTGCTTCGGGATATTGAAACTTTCGTTGTACTTTTTGCTCATGACCTTCTCCTTCCAGGACTTATAGAGTTTTTACTACTGCCTGCTTGTTGCCCTCTTTCACGCCGGCCTTGTTCGCCGCAACGGCGACCAGGCTCTCCAGTTTCAGCTTGTCGCACACCTTCGCGGCCGCGCCGACCAGCGGCGCCGACAGCCCGGCTCCGACGGCGGTCGCTTCCACGCCGCCCTCCGAACCCATGAAGTCGAGGCTCTCCAGGCCGGATCCGCCCGCGATGCCGGTGGCATCCACGGTAACGATGGCGCTGAGCAGATCCTTGTTGGGGATCAGTTTGAGGATCTCGTCCACCGGCCTCTTGGTGTTGACGACGAGCACCCCGCCCTTCTGCATGCCTCTCAGGACGTCGATCCCCTTGATGATCACGTCGTTCATGACGATGGACATGTGCGGTGTGGCATTTTCATAGAGGTACCGCATCTCGATCTCTTCGTCGCAGATGCGCGCGTACTTCCGCAGGGGAACGCCGACCCGGTCCGGCAGGTCCGCGTAGTTGTCCCATGCCTGGGTGTGCTTGCCGTCCTTGCTCGCGGAGTTGGCAAGAAGGAGCGACAGGTGCCTTCCTTCCATGTCCTGGGTAACTCCGCTGCACCAGATTGTGATTTCGTATAGATCTTGAGCAGCTTTTGCTGTTGAGACATTAGACATCGTATTCTTCCTCCTTTTTTTCTACTGAAAGCGACTGTCCGATCACTGCCCTGCGATGAAGAACGGCTTTCCGAAACCGCCCCCCTTTTTACGTCTACGCCGGTGCATCCCCCCTTTCCTGAAGATAATTTCCCGCGAACAGACAGCTCTCGATATCGAGCACGTGGTCGAGCATGACTTGCGCGGCGAGCTCTGCGTCCCTCGCCTTGATCGCGTCAAGCACCTGTCTGTGACGCGCTATGGACTTCTCGGGTCTTCCCTCCACCTGAAGGTACTTTTCCCGACTTTCCGCAAGAAGATCCCTCATGTGGTCGGCAAGGCGGAGAAGAACCTTGTTTTTCGTCGCTTTTGCCATGATGTAATGAAACGCCTTGTCAACCTCCATTCCCGTTTCCCCTCTGGAGATCGCCTGTTCCTGCAGGGCCAGGGCTTCCTCCATCTGGGCGATCTCTTCCTCGTTGGCCCGTTCCGCGGCGAGGTAGGCAAGCTGGGGTTCGATCATCCGCCGCATCTCGAAAAGCTCCATCTGGCTGTCCTTCTCCGAAGAGATGACGGAAGCCAGGGTGCTGACCAGGGACTCCTCGGACTGACTGGCGATGTACGTCCCGTCGCCCTGACGGCTTTCGAGATATCCCTTGCTCTCCAGGGAGCGGAGCGCTTCCCGGACGGAGGACCGGCTCACGCGGAATACCTCGGAAAGCTCCCGTTCCCCGGGCAGCTGGTCTCCCGATTTGAGCTTGCCCTGCTCGATCATCTCCTTGACCTTGACAACGATTTCCTCGTAGACCCTGGTTTTTTTGACCGGTTTGAACAATTTCAGTTTTTCCTGCACTCTCCCCCCCGATACAGCTTGAGGATTCAGTGCCTCACTCCCCCGGAATGGACCGTCGCGGAGGTCCCTAGTTCGACTGCCTGCTCGAAATGCCGCGAGGTAATCTTGCAGCGTGAAAAATCGGGCCGCTCATCTTTTTGCAGGCACTCTTCCATCGCCAGCAGGACCGCCTTCTTGCACATGGCCTCGATATCCGCCCCCGTCCACCCATCGCTCATGTCGGCGAGGATTTCGATGTCGATCCGGGAATCCAAGGGAAGTTTCTGCATGAACATTTTCAGTATCTCGATCCTGTCCTCTCTGGCGGGAAGAGGAAATTCGATGGCGTAATCGAAGCGCCCGGACCTGAGCAGCGCCGGCTCCATAAGATCCACGCGATTGGTGGTGGCAATGACCACGATCCCCAATGAGCTCTGGAGATCATCGAGCTCCCGGAAGAGCTGGCTGACGATCCTCTGGGAGATACGGCCGGAATCTTCCGCGGTCCGGGCCGGGGCGATGGCTTCGACCTCGTCGATGAGCACGATGCACGGGGATACCTGCTTGGCCCGCTTGAAGACCTCCCGCAAGCCCTTTTCCGATTCCCCCACCCACTTCGACAGAAGGGTGGGAGGATCGACGGAGATGAGGGTCATCCCCGTCTCCCCTGCAAGAGCCCTCGCCACCAGGGTTTTCCCCGTACCTGAGGGGCCCGTGAAGAGAACGCCCTTGGGGGGGCCCATGCGGGATTGGGAGAAGACGGGCAGTCCGAGCAAGGGGAGCCGGATGAGGGACAGGAGTTTCTGCTTTATCTCATGCAATCCCCCCACATCCTTGAAGGAGATGCGAGGCCTCTCGCTCATGAACTCCCGGGTCGAGGTGGGCTCGACCGACTTGAACGCGGTCAGAAAATCTTCCGCGGTAACTTCGATTTTCGCATCCTCCGGCAGGCTGGGTTTCGCATCCACTTCGAACTTGATCCCGGGCATGATGCGACGCAGTGTCGCCATGCCTGCCTCCGAGCAGAGGGCGGCGAGGTCCGCCCCGACGTACCCATGGGTGATTTCCGCCAGACGAACCAGGTCCACATCCGCCGCGAGCGGCATCTTGCGGGAATGGATTTTCAGGATCTGGAGGCGATCCGCCCGGTTCGGGACGCCGATGGTGATTTCGCGGTCGAAACGCCCGGGACGGCGAAGAGCCGGATCGACCAGTTCCGGCATGTTCGTGGCGCCGATGATCACGATCTCTCCGCGGGCGACGAGACCATCCATCAGGGCAAGAAGCTGCGCCACCACCCGCTTTTCCACATCCCCGAGGACATGCGCCCTCCTCGGTGCGAGAGCGTCCATCTCATCGAGGAAAATGATGCTGGGAGCGTTCTTGCGGGCCTCCTCGAAGACCATCCTGAGCTTCGCCTCGCTCTCCCCGTAGAACTTGTGGATGACTTCGGGGCCGTTGACGTGGATGAAATGGGCCCGGACCTCGTTGGAAATGGCCCTTGCGATGAGGGTCTTTCCCGTTCCCGGCGGCCCGGAAAGGAGAACGCCCCGCGGGGGATCGATCCCGAGCGTGGTGAAGAGTTCGGGGAACTTCAGGGGAAGCTCGATCATCTCCCGGACACTGCGAAGCTCGTGTTCCAGGCCCCCGATGTCCTCGTACGTTGCCCGGAACGCCTTTTCATAGGAAAAATCGGAAGCCCGGAAGGTTATCGTCGTATGGGGAGTGATCCGGAGGGCCCCTCTCGGGCTCGCTCCCTCCACGATGAAGAACTGCGGCGTGGTTCCGAAGAGTGCGATCTGGAGTTTGTCTCCGATGACCACATGGATTCCTGCAAGAAGTTGAATGATGTGACGGATCTCGGCATCTTTGGGGATCGGCCTGCGGGGATCGGCAGGGGTGAGGATCAAGGTGTCGGCCTGCTTGAACGGGACTTTCTGGATGGTGCACCATTCGTCCACCGATACCTGGGCGTTGTCCCTCGTGATGCCGTCTACCTGAATCAGGTTCTGTCCGGAGTAATGAGCGGTGGTCTGGGCAATGCGGGCGACTGTGGACCGGCGGCCGGTAATCATGACGGCGTCTCCGGGGACGGCCCCCAGACTCTTCATGACATCCTCATCCACGCGGGCAAGGCCCTTGCCCTCATCCTCGATAAAAGCTTTGACTACGCGCAGCGAGTACTCCTCTTTTCGTTTCACCTGCGTCTTCATCACCTTACCGTTCTAACCATTGATATTGGGCCAGTTGTTGGGTGGTCTGACCAGCGTTAGGACTGATGGTCAGACCAGAGAATATGTTTAACTGCGACTCCCTGTCAAGGGAAAATACGAGTGATCCGCAATAACCATATTTCTTGAGGGGTTAAGGTGTACAGTATACATCACCCGGAAGCGATGTCGAGACAATTCCCCCCCCCTGTATTCGTAATGCCAAATACACTCGCCGGAGGAAATGACGCGAACACCCTGGTTCCCCTTTCCGATTCGTCAATGCTCTTACGAAGAACGTTCGCACAACACCTCTCTCTTGACATGCGTTTCCAATTCCTTCACAATCGGCACTCAATCACATCTCGAGACCCGGGAATTCCGGCCGGGTGCAGACGAAGGAGAACGCATGTACAAGAACATCCTCTTGCCGACAGATGGGTTGGGGAAATGCGCGTACGGTACCTGCCACGGGATTCTCCTGGCCAAAGAACTGAACGCAAAAATCGTCGCGGTCCATGTCACTGGTAAGCTCAGCGCCCGTGAAATCCTGGAGGTGTATTCGGTCGAATCGTTATCGGCCCGCTCGGACGCCAAGAGGCTCCAGGATGACATGTCGCACCTGGAGGAGTCCCGTAAGGAACTGGGGTCCAAGGCGCTCGAGGTGGCGGAAAAGATGTGCGCCGAGGTGGGTGTGCCGTGCGAGACGGTTCAGGTTACGGAAAAATCCCCTGTGGACGGCATCCTCAAAGTGGCCAAGGAAAAAGGCTGCGACCTCATTTTCATCTCGACGCATGGCAACCCGGGGGCCATGGGGGCCTTGTTCGGTACCGTCGCGACGAAGATCATGTCGCAGTCACGGTACGCTGTTCTGACCCACTATTGCGGAGGACCAAGCTAAAAGCATCCGGTCTTTCCCGTGAATCCGCCGTTGCCGGTCCGCACGGGCATGAACTCACGGCGATTCGCGATCGGTTGCCGGTTGCCCATTGTTCATCACGGGTAGCTTTTTCCCGGAATCCTTTTCCGGACTCCGGCGGGACGTGTCCTGCCCTCCTCCTGACGGTCCCATAATTTTTTTCCAACCGGCGTCGTTCACGATCGCCATGGCACGGATTTGGAAAACCAGTTTCTTAACGGTAGCCCCGGGATTCGCCGGAAACGCGCATCCCTGAAGGGACAACACACGACAAGAAATCCGACGGGGGGATGATCCTATGACGGTGACATGCAGACACGCCGGGCTTACGCGCTGGGTCGAGGAAGTTGCGGCCATGTGCCGGCCCGACCGGATCTCCTGGGCCGACGGCTCCAGGGAAGAGTACGACCGATTGATGACGATGATGGTGGAAAGCGGAACCGCCATCCCGCTTCCGAAGCGGCCGAACAGCTTCCTCTTCCGGTCCGATCCCAGCGACGTCGCCCGGATCGAGGCGCGCACCTACCTCAGCACCCCCACCGCGGAGGAGGCCGGCCCCACCAACAACTGGATCGATACTGTCGAGCTGAAAACCACCATGAAGGGCCTGTACGACGGCTGCATGAAGGGGCGCACGATGTACGTCATCCCCTTCTCCATGGGACCCATCGGATCGCCTCTGGCCAAGATCGGCGTGCAGATCTCGGACAGCCCCTACGTGGTCTGCAACATGCACCTCATGACCCGGGTCGGCTCCCGGGTTCTGGAGGCGCTTGGCACCGAGGGAGAGTTCATCCCCTGTCTGCATTCCGTGGGGTCCCCCCTGGAGCCGGGGCAGCATGACGTCCACTGGCCCTGCGCACCCATAGAAGACAAGTACATCAGCCATTTCCCCCGGGAAAACCTGATCTGGTCCTACGGATCCGGCTACGGAGGGAACGCCCTGCTGGGCAAGAAGTGTCTCAGCCTGCGCATCGCCTCGGCGATCGCCCGGCGGGAAGGCTGGCTGGCCGAGCACATGCTGATCCTTCGCCTCGTAAGCCCCGAGGGACGGAAGTACCACATCGCCGCCGCCTTCCCTTCCGCGTGCGGAAAAACCAACCTGGCGATGATCAAGCCGACCATCCCCGGCTGGACGGCAGAAACCATCGGCGACGACATCTGCTGGATGAAAATCCGTCCGGACGGCCGACTGCATGCCATCAACCCGGAGACGGGCCTCTTCGGCGTGGCCCCGGGCACTTCCTACGGATCCAACCCGGTCGCGGCAGAGATGCTGAAGGAGAACATCATCTTCACGAACTGCGCCCTGACCGACGACGGTGATGTCTGGTGGGAAGGGATAGACGGGCCGGTTCCGTCCCATCTCGTCGACTGGAAGGGTTGGGACTGGACGCCGGACGAGGAAGAACCTGCGGCCCACCCCAACGCCCGCTTCACCGCCCACATCGGCCAGTGCCCGAGCGCCATCCGTGACTGGGAGGATCCCGAAGGGATCCCGATCGACATCTTTCTTTTCGGCGGGCGCCGGTCCGCAGCGGTGCCCCTGGTCTTCGAGGCATTCAATTGGGACCATGGAGTCTTCCTGGGTTCCTCAGCCTCCTCGGAAAGCACCGCAGCCATCCTCGACAAGGTCCCCCGGGTGCGCCGTGACCCCTTCGCCATGAAGCCCTTCTGCGGATACAACATGGGAGACTACTTCCAGCACTGGCTCGAGATGGGGGTCAGGCTGGGGGAAAAGGCCCCCCGGGTCTTCTACGTCAACTGGTTCCGCAGGGGGAACGACGGACGCTGGTTGTGGCCGGGCTTCGGCGAAAACAGCCGGGTCCTCAAATGGATGTGCGACAGGGTCGACGGCAAGGTCGGGGCAAGGGAAACGTTCATCGGCCTGTTGCCGGAAGAAGGGGACCTCGATCTTTCGGGGCTGTCCATCCCTCCTGCCGACATGGAGGAGCTTTTCCGGCTCGACCCGGATGTCTGGAAGTCCGAATACTTCGATATCGAAATCTTCTACGACCAGTTCGGCAGCCACCTCCCGAAACGCCTCGATGTCCAGCTGAAGGCCTTACGGGACAGGCTTCGCCAGTCCTGACCTTTGAAGGGCAGCCGTGAACCGCAACGTCCAAGGAAGGTGCGCGTGATGTCAACCGACTCCAGAGATATGCTCTCCATCCTGGCCGGTCCCGATACGGGGGTGTTCACCACCCGCCCCGTCATCATGGGCACGCATGGAATGGTCACCTCCGGGCATTATCTTGCCAGCAGGATCGGACTGCACATTCTCGAGGAGGGCGGGAACGCCGTGGACGCCGGCGTGGCGATGGGGTTCGCCCTGGCCGTCCTGGAGCCGTACATTTACGGCATCGGCGGCGAAGTTCCCATCCTGATCTACCTGGCGGACGAGAAACGTGTAGTGAGCCTCTCCGGTCAGGGACCCGCCCCGCAAAGAGCGACCATCGAGTGGTTCCGGAAGAACAGGATCGAGACCATTCCCGGCGACGGGTTGCTGGCCGCCGCCGTTCCGGACGCGGTCTCGACCTGGATCGCAGCCCTGTCCCGCTTCGGGACCATGCGACTTGCGCAGGTCCTTTCGCCTGCCATGGACCTGGCGGAACGGGGATTCCCCATGTTCGGAAGACTTGCGTCCGCCTTCGAGCGGAGCAAGGAGCAGTTCCTGGAGAAATGGCCGAGCTCGGCCCGGGCCTATCTCCCCGACGGACGGGTTCCGGCCGTGGGGGAGATCTATGTCCAAAAGGACCTTGCCGGGATGTTTGCAATGCTCGTGGAGGCGGAATCCCGGGAGAGACGAAGAGGCCGTCGGGAAGCGCTCCAGGCAGCTCACGACGTCTTCTACAAGGGAGAGATCGCGAAGCGGATCATCACGTTCATTACCGAAAGCCGACTCCCCGACTCCACGGGAACGCTTCACGGCGGGCTGATCGCGAAGGAGGACCTGTCTCGCTACGCCACCCGGGTCGAAGACCCGGTAACGGCGAACTACCGGGGGTACGACGTCTTCAAATGCGGCCCCTGGTCGCAGGGACCGGTCTTCCTGCAGCAGCTGACCATCCTGGAAGGGTTCGACCTGGCCTCCCTGGGACACAACTCCCCCGAATACATCCACCTCCTGATCGAAACGGCCAAACTTGCGTTCGCGGACCGGGAAAAATATTACGGCGACCCGGACTTCGTCGACGTTCCCCTCGATATCCTTCTTTCCAAGGCGTACGCGGCAAAGCGCCGCACGCTGATCGACCCGGAATGCGCATCCCTGGAACTGCGACCCGGCAACGCCCCGCCGGTAAAGCCCAGGGAAAGGAAGGGAGGCCTGGACATCCACAAGGGAGACACCACCCATCTGGATGCGGCGGACCAGTGGGGGAACATGATGTCCGCCACGCCCAGCGGAGGATGGTTCCGAAGTTCGCCGGTCATCGAGGGCCTGGGGTTTCCCCTCGGAACCCGCATGCAGATGTTCTACCTGGACAAAGGCCACGCGAATGCCTTGTCGCCCGGCAAACGTCCCCGCACCACCCTCACTCCCACGATTGTGCTGAAGGACGGCAGGCCGTTCATGGCGCTCGGGACCCCGGGGGCGGACCAGCAAGACCAGTGGTCGCTCCAGTTCTTCATAAACTGCGTCGATTTCAGCATGAACATGCAGGTCGCCGTCGACGCGCCCACGTTCCACACAAGCCATTTTCCCGCATCCTTCCACCCGCACAGCGCGCAACCGGGGATCATGCACCTGGAGAGCCGCATCCCCGAGTCGACGATTGCCGCCCTTCGTGGAAAGGGGCATACGGTGGAAGTCGGCGGGGATTGGAGCCACGGACGGGTTCTCGGCATACGGTTCGATGCCGACAGCGGAGTGCTCTACGGTGTGGCGACGGCGCGCCTGGATACCGGCTATGCCATGGGGTGGTAGGGTCGTGCGGGACAGAAGGGGTAAACAAGGGCTCCCTCCCGAAACCGGAGGGAGCCCTGTTCGTTTTCGCTTACACCGACGACAGGGACGAGCCCTTTTTCCTCTTTTTCGCGATCGTCGTCTGGGCTGCCGCAAGACGGGCCACCGGCAACCGGAACGGGGAGCCGCTAACATAGGTTAGTCCGATCTCGTCGCAGAACTCGACCGACCGGGGATCCACCTGCTCCCCGCAGATCCCCATCTTCATCCCCTTCTTGATCTTCCGGCTGTTTGTGATGGCCATCCTCATGAGGAGACCGACGCCCTTCCGGTCGAGGGTGATGAAGGGATCCTCCTCGAAGATCCCGTGCGCCACGTAGTAGGGCAGGAACCTTCCCGCATCGTCTCTCGACAGGCCGTACGTCGTCTGGGTCAGATCGTTGGTGCCGAAGGAATAGAAGTCGGCTTCCGGCGCGATCTCGTGGGCCAGCAGGGCCGCCCGGGCAATTTCGATCATGGTCCCCACATCGTAGCGGACCTTGACCCCATAGCGCTTCTGCACCGCTTCGGCGACCCTCACCGTCAACTCGCGCATCACGGTAAATTCCTTCACGTCGGCGATGAGCGGAATCATGATCTCGGGGATAGCCTTGATCTTCTGCTTGGCCACCTGACAGGCGGCTTCCATGATGGCCTGGACCTGCATCTCGGAGATTTCCGGGTACGTGATGCCGAGCCGGCATCCTCTGTGCCCCAGCATGGGGTTGAACTCGTGCAGCGCCTTGTTGCGCGCCTGCAGTTTCTGGAAGGGGACGCCCAGATCCTTGGCGATCGCCCTCAGTTCCTCGTCGGTTTTCGGCAGGAATTCGTGCAGCGGCGGATCGAGGAGACGGATGGTCACCGGCAACCCGTCCATTACCTTGAAGATCGCGATGAAATCCTTTCGTTGCATGGGGAGGATCTTCTTGAGGGCCTTTTTCCTCCCTTCCGTGTCGTCGGCCAGGATCATTTCGCGCACCGCCTGCACCCTCTCCGCCTCGAAGAACATGTGCTCCGTGCGCACGAGTCCGATCCCTTCCGCACCGAACTTGAGCGCCATGCGGGCATCGGCCGGCGTATCGGCGTTGGCTCTGACCCCGAGCTCCCTTGCCTCGTCGGCCCATTTCATGATGGTGTGAAAATTCTCCGTGAGTTCCGGTTCCACGAGGGGAACCTTCCCCAGGATGACTTCGCCCGTGGTCCCGTTGAGGGTGATGGTATCGCCCTCCTTCAGGGTGTGCGGTTCCAGGGTCATGGTCTTCTTCTTTTCGTTGATGTTGAGCGCGGAGCAGCCGGCGACACAGCACTTGCCCATCCCCCTTGCCACAACGGCCGCATGGGAAGTCATCCCTCCCCGGGCAGTGAGAATCCCCTGGGCCGCATCCATGCCCCCGATATCTTCGGGTGAGGTCTCGGTTCTGACCAGGATCACCTTTTCTCCCCTTTCGGCCCGTTGTTCGGCGTCTTCCGCGGAGAACACGACCGTGCCGACCGCGGCGCCGGGCGATGCGGGAAGACCCTTGCCGATGACCTTGACGGGAACCTTCGGGTCAAAGGACGGGTGCATGAGCGTATCCAGCTGACCGGGGTCGATCCGCATGATGGCCGTTTTTCTGTCGATCAGCTTTTCCCTGACCATGTCGATGGCGATCTGCAGGGATGCGGCGGCCGTCCGCTTTCCGACCCGGGTCTGGAGCATGTAGAGCTTGCCGTCCTGTATGGTGAACTCGATGTCCAGCATGTCCTTGTAGTGCTTCTCCAGCTTCCGGTAGGTCTTTTCCAGTTCATTGTACGCGGCGGGAATTTTTCTCTTCAGTTCATCGATGTGAAGTGGCGTCCTGATCCCCGCCACGACGTCCTCCCCCTGCGCATTGGTGAGGTATTCGGCGAAGAATTTCTTCTGACCTGTGGAGGGGTCCCGGGTAAAGCCGACGCCGGTTCCCGAGTTCTCTCCCATATTCCCGAAGACCATGGCCTGGACGTTGCAGGCCGTTCCGAGATCATGGGAAATATTGTTGAGTCTTCTGTAGGTGACCGCCCTGTCGGCGAACCAGGAATCGAACACGGCATTGATGGCCAGCTTGAGCTGCTGGAGAGGGTCCTTCGGGAAACGTTTCCCGGTTTCCTTCTCGAAGATTCTCTGGAACTTCCCGACGAGGTCCCGTAAATCCTCCACGGTCAGATCCGTGTCAAGACGGACCTTCCTGCTCGCCTTCTTCGCTTCCAGAACCTTTTCGAAGAGCTGCCGGTCGACCCCCATGACGGTGCTTCCGAACATGGTGATCAGTCTCCGGTAGGTGTCGAGAGCGAAACGCTCGTTTCCCGTCTTCGCGACGAGAGCCTTAAGCGTCGTGTCGTTGAGTCCGAGGTTCAGCACCGTGTCCATCATCCCGGGCATGGAGAATTTCGATCCCGAACGGACGGAAAGGAGGAGAGGATTTTTCGCATCCCCGAACTTCGTCCCCATCGCCTTCTCCACCTTCTTCAGGTTGGCCAGAACCTGGTCCCACATGCCGGGTGGGTGTTTCTTCCCGTTCCCGAAGTACGTATTGCATGCCTCCGTGGTGATGGTGAATCCGGCGGGAACGGGGATCTTCAGGTTCACCATATTCGCCAGGCCCGCCCCCTTTCCGCCCAGCAGGTCCCTCATCTTTCCCGTTCCGTCGGCCTTTCCGTCCCCAAAAAAATAAACATACCGTTTCGCGGCTCTCGGCATCAGCGACCTCCCGAAAAAACATGGAATTGGGAATGCGTTGGAAAAAAAAGCCCATGGGCCAAGTACCATGCCCTGGTACTGATCGGCGGTCATTATAATGAATCGGCAGTTCGGTTTTCAACCGAAGACTTTTCTCGCGCGGCTCTTTCCGCCCGACAGACAAACGCCGTCCGGACACCGACTGTCGGCAATCCTGTTTATCCGCTCCGTCCGATGGCGTCTTCACCCGCCGATATAGTCGCGCACCTTTTCCAGGAATTCGGGGGGGACAGGCTTGACGCGGCCTTTCCGGTAGTCGTACATCACCTGGACCGTCTCCGCCTCCGTGTAGACCCGCCCGTCGCGGGGATCGAACAGCTCGGCCCGGAACCGGAAGGAACTTCGCGTGACGTCGGTTATATGCATGCGAATCCGCACGTGGTCCTGAAGCAGGATCGGAAGTCGGTACCGCACGGTCGCCTCCGCCAGAATGAACTCGAAGTCCTCGATCCTCCTCACCCCCATCACACCGGCGAAGAACTTCGCCCTTCCCAGCTCGAAGAGCGTCATCGTCACCGCGTTGTTGACGTGCCCCATCGCGTCGATGTCCCCGAACCGCAAGGGGATGTCGGTTTCGAACACCTTTGCGGGGGCGGACGGAAGGGAAGCGGCGAGCGGGTCGCCGAAGCGGCCCCGGAAGGCGATCTCGCCCGTTTCCTTCCGGGTGCGGGGCTTCTCGTCCTTCCTCCGGGTCTCCTCGTCCACGTCCTCGTGCTTCCCCGCATACCCCACGGCAACTACGGCGATGGGACGGAAATCGTCCGGCAGGCGAAGCGCTGCTGTCACGAGTTCCTCCTTCCACCCCGCCATCGGGTGGACAAGGAGCCCCTGGTCCACCGCCCGGTAGATAAGGCTCATCGTGGCCAGTCCCGTGTCGTGCAGGAAATATTCCCGGCTCTCCACGACGGCGCCATCGGCCTTGCGCGCCCCTGTCACGATCAGGACCGGCGCCCGCTTCGCCCAGGCGTTCCCCGGATCGAGCGCTTCTTCCAGGGATGCTCTCGCCGGCGATTCCCTTTCCACGATCACGAACCGCCACGGCTGCCGGTTCGCGCAGGAAGGGGACCAGCGGGCCGCTTCGATCATCCGCTCGATCTTCTCCGGCTCCACGGGCCTGTCCGAGAATGCCCGCAGGCTCCGCTGCGCCGCAATCACCCGGGAAAAATCCACGTTACCGTTTCCCCGCCCGGCACACGAGGGCGTCCGATTCCGTTGAAAAATCCGACCCGGCGAAATCCCCGAAAAACCGGATCCCGGAGAACCCGGCCCTCTCCAGCATATCCCAAAGCTCATCGGGATAGATCGGGTACAGGGGAATGTCGTTCCTCACGATCCGGGGCTGGCCCCCCTCGGAAATCCGGAGCACCGTCTGGAACCGCACCTGCCGGTCCCCCTCCCACACGTAGCCCCGGCGGAATTCGATCGCACCCTCCTCCGCCTGCATGAGGGGAAGCGTCGTGACCTTCCCGAGAAGCAGACGCTCGTAGTTGAGGATCTGGAGCAGAATCTCCCCTCCCCCCGTGATCGCCCCGGCGGCGTTCCGGAGAAAGCGTGCCGCCTCCTCCTGCGGAACATGGACCAGCGAATTGCCCAGGCAGAGGATGAGGTTGGCCGGCGGGGAGACGATGCGGGCGACGTCCGCAAACCCGCCGGTCTCCACGCGCGCCCCGGGAAACGGGGCAAGCTTTGCCTCTGCCCGGGCGACCAGGGCCGGATCGGGATCGAAGCCCAGGCACTCCGCCCCCGCGGCGGCGAAGGGGAGAAGCTGCGCCCCCGAGCCGCATCCGGCGTCGGCGACGCGGAGGACACGGCCCGACGCGAGGAGCCGGTCGAAGAGGGAACGCTGGGCGTCGGAGACCGGAAAGAGCGCATCATAGACGTCACTCAGGTCCGTGTAGAAAGCCAAGGCCCCTCCTTTCATGGCGCCCCATTGTATCAGGGGAAAATACGCATCCGGACAAAGAAATGGTTGACGGGCGAGATTCTCCGCGGATATGTATTGGGAAGCCGGAACAACGGCATAACGATACGCAAGGAGGGGGGATGATGAAACGGGGATCGGTGTTTCTCCTGATGGCCTTTGTTCTGACAGGGCTTTGCGGCAGCCCTGCCCAGGCCTTCAACCAGCCGCCGCTCAACCTCGGTCTGACCGACATCCTGGACGGCGGCATTCCCGGCGTGGGCACCTTCTTCACCGAGTACGTCCAGGTGTACCAGTCCGACGAGTTCAAGGACAGTAATGGCGACGACATTCCGGGCCTCCCGCGCGTGAGCAGCGTTCTTTCCATGAACCAGCTCGTACACGTGTACAAGCACAAGCTGCTGGGCGCCCACATCGGGGTGGACCTTCTTCTCCCCGTGGTCTCCATAAACGGGGGCGGACTTCCCACCAACCCGGGCGTGCTGGGCGATCTGACGGCGGGGCCGTTCCTCCAGTGGCTCGACACGAAGCTGCTCGGACGCCCGATCGTGCAGCGGCTCGAACTGGACTTCACCATGCCCACGGGGCAGTACGACAAGAATTACGCCCTGAACCCGGGGAGCAACCTCTGGGTGATCGAACCGTACTACGCGTTCACCTGGTTTCTGACCCCGAAATTTTCCACTTCCTGGCGGATCCACTATACGTTCAGCACCAAGAACGACGACGTCTCTCCTTCGCCGTTCAACGGCTTCTCCACCGAAGTCACCCCCGGACAGGTCTTCCATTTCAACTACTCCTTCGAATACGAGTTTTTCAAGGGGTTCCGGGGCGCGGTGGCCGGGTACTATCTGAAGCAGCTGACCGAGGACGAGGGGAGTTTCGGGGATATTTCGAATTCGGAGGAGCAGGTCTTCGCGGTCGGCCCGGCGCTGCACTACTTCTTCAGCGATAAATTCTCCGCGGGCCTGAAGACCCAGTGGGAGATGTCGACCGAGAACCGTACCGAAGGCAACCGCACCACCCTTCGATTCACCTACCTGTTCTAGCAAAAACCGTTACCCGGATAGATCGACGGGGGGGCCGGAAGGCCCCCCTTTTCGCTTGCGCAGCCTCCCCTCGTCCCGGGTCAGATCAGCACGCGCCGGTTTTCCCCGGGGAACATCTCCCGGTCGATCGGGGGGTGCCCAGGCGGAAGCTGCATCCCCGGACGGCCATGGAACGGAAGCCTCTCCAGGGAGTCGGCATACGGAGAAAGCCGTGGAACACCGCATTCCCCGACCTGCGCCACAATATCCTTCCCCTGCTGTGTCACACACACGGGAGTCCCGTGAATATAGATCTGGCTCGAGGATGATGCGAAAGAGGCAAGCGGTTCGCTCGCCCGGATATGATACAGGGCGAACAGCAGCACCGTTCCCGCCAGCGCAACCGGGAGTATCTTCTTCACTGGTATCCCCCCCTTTCCCGTCGTTTCCCGTTCGATGCGGGAAGGGGGGAAAAGATTCCGCCCGGGACCGTCCCCCTTTGTCCCGTCAATTCACTGCGACGGCCGTTCCCCCGTCCTCCTTCCCCGCCGGAAACGCCGCACCTACCGGCAGCAGGACCAGGGGTTCCTTCACATTGAGAAAGTTGTCGAACTCATAACTGTCATCCCACACGAATGCCTCACCCCGGATGCGGTATTCCCCCGGCGGCACCCCTTTGGTGTTCCACTGAAACGTTTCCCGGTATATCTTTCCCGGTTCATTGGACCAGCCGAACGTGAACAACTTGCTTGCCACTTCCTTGCCGTTGGCCAGGATATCGATCGATATGGTCTCGTAGACCGGATCACCATGGTTTTCCAGGACCATCTCGAACCGGATGGTGTCGCCCACGTGCGCAACGATCGGGGTGACGCGGACCTCCCGGACGATTAGATTCACGTAAGGCCCATTACCGTCGTCGAAATCGGCCTTGATGATCCGGAATCCGGCGTCCGCCGTTCCCGTACCGAACAACAGAATTCCGAGGGAAAGCAGGATGATCCCGACTCCCGACCTGATTGCGATCCCTGTACCGCGCATTGCCGTCTCTCCTTCGTTTTGGGCCGACATGTTCCCGGAAACGGATTCGTTGTTGGATTGCTGTTTCCGACATTAGATGTATTCCGAAAATCCAAGGATTCGGCAACCGCCCTCCGGTTGCAAAATATTTGCAACTGCAATATAGTTGCATTAGTGGAGGTGACCCGTGGGACCGCCCGCAGAAGAGCTTCGAAAGCTGGGATACCCTGCCACGCGCGGGAGGGGGGAGATCCTGCGCATCCTGTCGGAGAGCCCGATCCCCCTGTCGTCGAAGGATATCCTGGACAGGTTCCCGGCGCCCAAGCCCGACGCGTCCACCGTCTACCGGAACCTTTCCCTGCTCGTTTCGATCGGCATGGTCCGGAGCGTCGCGCTGCACGAACGGAGCCGTCGCTACGAGGCGGCCATCGACGGAGGGCACCGCCATCGCGTCGTCTGCAAGGGGTGCGGCAGGATCGAATCGTTCGAGTCCCTTCGATGCGACCTCTCCCGTCTCGAAGCGGACATCCGCGGCGCTCTCGGATACGACGTGAAGGACCATTCCCTGGAATTTTTCGGCGTCTGCCCGCAATGCAGCCGAAGGGAGAAGGGACGATGATCGGCCGCGTCATCCTGCTTGCCGCCGTGCTGATCTTCTCCCCCTTCCCACAGGCGGCGCAGGGGGCCGATCTTCGCGTCCTCACCTCGTTTCTTCCGATGGATATCTTCACACGAAACGTCGTCGGCGACGCACCGGGCGTCACGGTAAGGATGATGCTCCCCGCCACCCTGGGATGCCCCCACGACTATTCGCTTTCTCCGGGAGATATGAAGAAGATCTCCGAAGCGGACCTGTTTATCGCAAACGGCTACGGCATGGAGGATTTTCTCGGCGCTCCCATACGGCGGGCGAACCCCGACATCCGGATCGTGGAAACCGCTTCTTCCGTGACTCCTCTCCTTGTGGGGAATGGCCACGGGGAGATCAACCCGCACACCTGGGTCAGCCCCCGGAACGCGATCCTGCAGGTCCGTGCGATCGAGAAGGCCCTCTCGGCCGCATCCCCGGAGAACGAACCGGTCTTCCGGCGGAACGCCGACGCGTATGTGGACAGGCTCGAAATACTCGCCGGGGAATTCGACAAGGCGGCAGCCCATTTCCGGAGCCGGAACATCGTGACCTTCCACAACGTCTTCGACTACCTGGCGAAGGACCTCGGGCTTACCGTCGTGGGATGGATCGAGCAAACGCCGGGCCAGGAGCCCTCCGCCGGCGAAATCCGGGACCTCATCCGGACGATCCGGGAAAGGAAGGCTGCCAGCGTCTTCGCGGAGCCCCAGTACCCCGGGAGGCTCGCCGCGATGGTCGCCGGGGAGGCCGGCGTCCCCGTCTTCACGCTCGACCCGGTGTCGACGGGGTCCACGACGCCATCGACATATGAGGACATCATGCGGCAGAATCTGCGGACACTCACGGAGGCGTTGGGGAACCGATGACACTCCCGGGGCATCGCCACACGCTCGAAATCCGGGATCTTTCCGTACACGCGGGCGAAACGGAGATCCTGTCCGGAATCGACGCCGACATCCGGTGCGGGGAGGTCACCGCCCTCGTCGGCCCGAACGGAGCGGGGAAGACCACCCTGCTCCAGGCCATCCTGGGACTCGTCCCCTACCGGGGGGAAATCCGGTTCTGCCGCGCCGCGGAGCACGGGGAGGGCGCCCCCCGGATCGGATACGTACCCCAGCGGCTCGACTTCGACCGGAACGCCCCGATGCGGGTGATCGATTTTTTCGCGCTTTCCTCCCAGCGATATCCCGTCGTCTTCGGACACTCCGCGCGGTCAAGGAGGTCGGCCGAGGAGATCCTGGCCCGGGTGGACGCGGGCCGGCTCATCTCCCGTCCCCTGGGGAAACTCTCGGGGGGAGAACTCCAGAGGATCCTGCTCGCCCTTGCCCTTCGTGACGACCCCGACATCCTGTTGCTCGACGAACCGGTCTCCGGGGTGGACCTCTCGGGCGAAATGCTGTTTTGCGATTTCCTCAGCAAGATTCACAGCGAGTCCCGGTTCAGCCTGCTCCTTGTGAGCCACGACCTCTCCGTGGTCAGCCGCCACGCCGACCGCGTCATCTGCCTGAACCGGAGGATCATCTGCCAAGGGGCTACGACGGAGATGCTTACGCCGGAGAACCTCGAGGCGATGTACGGCGCCGGCGCACATCTGGTAAGTCACGGCCACGCCGATGGCCGCGGTCACCTCCATGGGCCGCCGGAGTCCGGGCAGGAAGAGGAAACGAGGGATTGATGGCACATTCGCTGCTCGATCTCCTTTTCTCCGCGACGGGGCACCTCCTGCCGTTCAGCTTCGCGGAGCCGCTCTTCATGAAGCGGGCGATCCTGGCCATGCTCTTCGTCGCTCCCGCAGCGGCGGCCGTAGGCGTGCCTCTCGTCCACTTCCGGATGGCGTTCTTCTCCGACGCCATCGGGCACTCCGCCTTCACCGGGGTGGCTATCGGCGTGCTCCTCGGCGTCCACCCTCTTCTCACGATGGTGGCCTTCGGCCTGTTCGTGGCATGGGCGATCACCCTGGTCAAGGGACGCACGGAGCTTTCCCCAGACACCGTTATCGGGGTCTTCTTCTCTACGGTCATCGCCCTCGGAATCGCCATCATCAGCGCGCAAAAAGGGCTCACGCGCAACCTGCAGGCATACCTCTACGGCGACCTTCTTGCGGTTTCCGAGACGGAGCTCCTCTGGATGGGGATGCTTCTTGGGGTCGTCGGCGCCTACCTGTTCGTCGCCTTCAACAAGATCATGCTTATCGGTGTCCACGAGGGATTCGCCAAGTCGATGGGCGTCCCCGTCCGCGGGCTGGAAATCTCCTTCGCCCTCGTCGTCGCCCTCGTGGTCACGACCGCCATCCGGGCGGTGGGAATCCTTCTCGTCACGGCCCTTCTCGTCGTCCCGGCTGCCGCCGCCCGGAACGTGGCCCGCGGAATCGCCTCCGCCTTCTGGACAGCCATCGCCATCGCCATGGTTTCCGGCCTCCTGGGGATCGCCGCCTCGTACTACCTGGATACCGCAACGGGGGCGACGGTGGTGCTTTTCGCCTCCGCGTTTTTCGCGATCACGGCTCTGCTCAAAGGATTGTCTCGACGGTAGGACCCGTCGCGGGCAAGGTCGCCCCGGAGCGGGAGGGGGGAGTGGTTCCCCCTCCCTCGGATCCCCGATTCGGAAATGACACGCCGCCTTGTTTTCTCCCTGCTGGGGAAACAGAGGATCGACGGGCTAGTCGGTCTTCGTGTACTTCGCTTTTTCCTTCTCCATCGCGTCTCTGCCCGCGTCGTAGGCGGCCTTGATGACCGCCTTCTCCTCCTCCATGAAGGAATCGACCTTCTGCTTGACGTCGATGCCCCACCCCTCGGTCTTCTTCTTCATGTCCTCGACGACCTCGTTGATCTTGACCCGCGCCTCCGTGCCGGATACAGGAGCATAAAGAAGGGCCAGCCCCGCGCCGATCAGGCCGCCGGCAAGGAATGCCATGAACACCCCTCCCGCATTACAATTTTCATTCGCCATGATGACCCTCCTTTCGGAATATTCGTTTCACGAAATGCGACATGCCGGCCTTCGAACCCGCCAGCACCCCGGCCACACTCCCCAGAACCGGGAGAACGGCGAAATCGAGAACTCCCGTGGCCGCGTCCAGCGTCTTCCGGAATCTCCGCACACCTTCCGTCACGTGCTCGATGTTGTCCGCGCCCCTCTTGGCATGGGATACGATCTCCTGGACCACGCCATTGGTTACCCGGATCTCCTCTGCCGTCTTCTCGAACAACCGGAAGGACGCCTCGACGTGAGTCGCAAGGTTTTCAAGGGTTTTTATGAGTTTCCAGACGGACCACGCCAACCCCATGGCGACAACAATGAGTACCATGGCAAGAAACGTAAGCAGACCCGATTGGATTCCCAAGCCGAAACCCCCCTTTTCATTGAGATATTGCAACCGGGTACAAAGTTCCGTAGGTTAAGTACTAAAATACAAGAAAGCTTCTCCTACCGCAAGCACTGCTGCAGTACAATGGACGGAACGGGGAGGGAAGTTTCGCAGCCGAGGACGCATTGCACCGGAACCGAAGCCGACTACCGACTGTCAATAGGTAGGGTAAAGGATCGCCGTGGATTCTGACGTTCCTCCGCCTAACCGCTTGAAAAGTAATAAGAGCGAGGCGGAAAACAGACCCGTGGACCTCCTGGTGGAGGCATTCCGGGAGGGAAAACCGGGGGCGTTTGACGCCATCGTCAGGACCCACCAGGACCGGGTATACGCCTTCTGCCTCAGGATGTTGGCGGATCGGGAGGATGCTTTGGATGTCGCGCAGGAGGTGTTCCTCTCGGCCTACCGGAACCTGGCGGGGTTTCGCGGGGAGGCATCGCTTTCCACGTGGCTGCTCCGCATCGCGGCCAACCGGTCCCTGAACCGTATTCGCCAGCGGGCGACCCGGGCCGCAAGGGAGGTTATGTCGATTGAACCGCAAGGGGACGGGGATTCGCCCTTCCAGCCTCCCGGCAGGGAGGAGGATCGCCCCGACCGCATGGTGGAATCCCGGGAGACCAGGAAGATCCTGGAAGCGGCGATTGCGAATCTCGACGAGGATTCCCGAATGCTCGTACTGCTGTCGGATGTCGAGGGCTTAAGCTACGAGGAACTTTCCGAGGCGGTCGGCATTCCCCTGGGGACGGTGAAATCGAGGCTTCACAGGGCGAGAATGGCGCTGCGGAAGATGCTGGCGCCGGTCGTGTAAGGGGTGGCAAGGATGGAATGCACCAGGACACGGGATCTGCTTTCCTCTTACCTGGACGGGGACCTTTCGGACAGGGAGCAGGAGGGGATTGCCGGCCACATCCGGCAATGCACCCATTGCGCCGAGGAGGAGAGGGCACTCCGGGAGACGCTCTCGCTCCTGCGAAGCCTCCCCGCCGAGGCAGCCCCTCCGGAACTCCTCAAGGGGGTCAAGCTGCGCATCGCGGAGAAGACGGCGGTGCCCTTGTGGAAGAAGGTATTCCTGCCCGCGCACATCAAGATTCCGCTCGAAGCCGCTGCCGTGGTACTGGTCTTCCTATTAGTCTACGGAATCCAGAAAGAGATGCCGGCGACAACGCCTGTCCCGTCTCCTCCCGCATCCGCCGAGAGCGGGGTACGGGTGGCGAGGACCGGACCTGCTGCGGAGCGCCCGGACGCTGACGCAACCCGCGGGGCCAAGGCCGAACCGTCCCCTGAAAAGGAACGGAACGCGGTCGTAACACCGATACCCGCAAAACCGACCGTCCATGCAAGACCGGAACTTCCGGCGAGCCTCGCGGAACAGGGGCGTACCGAGAGCGGGGCGACCGGGGAGGAACGGGAAGCAGTTCCCGAACCGATGCCCGGAAGACCGACCGTCCATGCAAATTCGGAAATTCCGGCGGGCCTCGCAGCCCGGGTGAGTACAGGGAGCGGGGAGATCGGGAAGGAACAGGATGCAGTTTCCGAACCGATGCCCGAAAGCCAGCGCATTTTTGCAAGGTCGGAATTTCCGTCGGGCCTCGCAGCCCGGGTGAGTACCGAGAGCGGAACGACCGTACCGGTCTTCCTCCGGCAGTCCCCGCCCGGGGAAACCGAGGGGATGCACTTTTTCGCCGCACCGCCGGGCCTCTTGCGGCAAGAGCCTTCCGGTAGAGAAGTGACGATCGAAGTCGATCGAGATGCCCGGCCCGGCGTCGAGGACCGTATCGCCGCCGTCGCCCTGCGCCTGGGGGGAGCGGTCCGCCGGGACAGGGTGCGTTTCGCGACAAGCCGCATGGAGAAGCCGGTGGTCGTCTCCAACGTCGTCCGGGTCCGCATCCCGGCAGTGTTTGCCGACGTGTTCCTCGAAGAACTGGGAAAACTGGGATCGATCTCCCCGGAAGGGATACCCGGAAAGCTTGACATCCCGCCGGGCCCCTCGCCCGATCCTGTTGCCTATACGGTCCGGATTCGCGTCAAATAACCTCCTCGCCGGACCGGGCCGGCGGGGCGATGATGCCCCGACACCCCTTTTCCACTCGTTACTCTTTCGCGTAGTCGAACAGCGTCCGGTACTTCCCGCACAGGTCGAACTTCAGGTAGGACAGAACGCGCCCGGTCGCCTCCTTGCTCATCGGGAGGAACTTCCCCTTCGCCTTCACGCGAACCTTTCCCCCGCAAACGAGTTCTCCGGTGCTGTAGGCGATACGCCCAGAATCCTCCTCGAGCCGACTTACGATCTCGATCTCCTCCCCGACCGGAACGGGGAAAAGGTACTTCACGGTCAGTTCGCCCGTGAGATACATCGGATGCCGGCTCCCGAACACCGTGGCCGCCCACCCCATCGACTCGTCCAGGAGTGCCGCGATGACGCCCCCGTGCGCGACGTCCTTGTACCCGTTGACATGGCGGGGCAGGGTCACCCGCGTCCGCACGGCATCCCCCTCGACAAAGAAACGGGTTCGCACGCCGCACCCGTTCTCGTCCCCGCAAATGAAGCACCGGGACGAGTGGGGTAGGTACTCCCTCTCCGCGTCGCCCATATCCTCTCCTTTTCCGCTTCCCCTAGTGCACCGTCTCGCAAATACCTTGGCATTCGAACGCCGCTGCATCCACGCCAGCTTCGTTGCGCTTCTTCACCATACTCAACGGTATGCCTCAGTCGCGCGCCTTGCCGGCGCGGCGCATCGACGCTCTCGGTGCTTCAAGCTATTTACGAGGCGGTACACTACCGGAGCGCTCCTTGCCAGGTACCTCTTCTTTGCAGTTCGGCCGCCACATCCTGCGCCATCCCCCTGCCGCCTTTCTCCCACAGAGGGGCGATCAGGGTCCCGGCGGGCGCCGACCCGATCAACCGGAGCACGGCGACTTCACCAGAGAGCCGTTCGAGGAAATCCGCGCATACCGATACGTATTCCCCGTATTCCGGCACCCTCACCGTTCCTTTCCTCCACTCTTCCGCCACGGCGCTCCCCGCCACAACGTGGAAGTGATGCAGCTTCACCCCCTGCACGTCGAGGTCGGAGAGGAAGCCGGCCGTTTCCACGAAATTCTCCCGCGTGTCTCCGGGGAGCCCGTAGATCAGGTGGACACCGGTGTCGATCTTCCGTTCCCGGACCGCCGCAACGGCAGTCACAAACTCGTCGACGGTGTGCCCGCGGTTAATCCCCGCGAGAACAGCGTCGGATTTCGACTGAAGCCCGATCTCGACGAAGACATACTCGGTTCGGCCGATCCCCTCCAGCACGTCGAGCACCTCCGGGCCGAGGCAGTCGGGCCTGGTACCCACTACGATTCCCACCACGTCGGGATGGCAAAAGGCGGCCCGGTATATCCGGTCCAGTTCGTCCGGGGGAGCATAGCTGTTGCTGAAACGCTGGAAATAAACGAGGATGTGCCGGACATTCCGGTGCCTTCCCGGGGAAAGGATCGTCCGCCGGACCTGCTCTTCGACAGGAAGGCCCGGAAATTTGATCCCGCCGGTGAAGGAGTCGCTGTTGCAGTAGAAACAACCGCCCCCGCCCCGGGTTCCGTCCCGGTTCGGGCAGGTGAATCCCCCATCGACGCTGATTCGCACCGCGGCGCCGCCGATTCGCCTCCGCAGATACGACGCGTAATTGTGGAAACGAAGATCCGGGTGGATAGGAGGATACATCTTTTCATTTTACCAAAGGGGGCGCCACAGAGGGTAAGCAACCCCCGCAAGCTTCCGCCCGGTGATCCCGGACCTCCTGCAGAACCTCGTCCGGACACCCGGACCCGCCCGCCTCGAGGCAAAGCCGTTCCGCTTCCTCGAAGGCCTCATCCGCGCGTCCCGGTTGGCCCATCCGCATCCGGAGCACCCCGAGCGTGTCGAGCAGCGTCGCGGTTCGGTTCGCTTCCCGGGAGAGGACCGCCTCCATCCGCTCCGCCGCCTCCTCCCGGCGCTCGCCGGAAAGGATCGCCGTCCAGGCGAGGTTGTTGGTCGCCTCGGGGTCGTCGGGCCGCATGGCAAGCGCTTTCCCGTACTCCTCCCTCGCCTTCCCGTACTCTTTCTTCGCCAACCAGACGTTTCCCAGGTTCACCCGGGCCTGGAAACACTCCTTGTCCTTCCGGAGGGCCCGCTCGTATTCCCGGATCGCCAGATCGAACTTCCCCTGGCGCTCGTACAGCACGCCGAGCTCGAGGTGTTCTCCCGCCGTCAAGGGATCTTCCAGCACGATGACGCGAGGCATCCTCCCGCACCCCGTCATCGCGAAAACCGCCGCAAGAAGAAGACCGGGAATCGCAAGCGCCAGAATCTCCCGCCGAAAGCGGCGGGGTATCCGTCTCCTCCCGGTCACTTCGGAACCCGCCTTCGCACGATGATCGCCAGCCGCCCCATCTTCGCCCACTGTGTCTCGAGGGAGGAAAAAGGGATCACCTTTCCCTTTTCCCTTCCCGAGTGGGCAACCACCCCTTCGGGAGTCACGCCGAATACGAGCATGTAGTGCGGGCGGCTGTAGACCCATGCCCCAAGGTCCACGAGCAGGATCACGGGGATGCCCTCCGCTATCCTTTCCCGCAACCGCTGCAGGTCGAGATCCACGACCTCCGCCTCGAACCCGCGACGCCTGGCAGCTGCCGCCAGGTCGGTGATGAGCGTCCCGCGGAGCCCCGCGGTCCTCGTCTCCCGAACGATCTCCCCGGTGCTGACATCCACCCCGTAAAAACGCAGGAGCATCGCAAGCGAGGAGGGGCCGCACGTGTCCTCCTCCTGCGGCAGGAAGGGAACATGCGGGATGACGGTGGCGGGGCTCCCCCCCCGGACCCCGGCGTCCTGCGCGCATCCCCCCAAAATGAAAAAGGCGCCGCCCGCGAGCAGGGCGGCGCCCATCACCCCTGTTCGCATCACTTTCAGCGTATGACGATCTCCTTGTTCATCAGCTTGACGATCACGACGATGAGGATGATCAGGACCGCAACGCCGATCAGAAAACCGAGGGCGCTGTCCGCCCCTTCGGCTGCCCTGTCGGACAGGGAGGCAAGGCGGTGCAGATCCGCGTCGCTCATGGAGCGGATCTTGGCCATCGCCTCATCCGCGGACACGCCGTAGTCCGTGAGTTGCTGGAGGACGATCTTCTGTTCCAGGAAGGCCTGGAGCTTGCCGACGTCCGCTCCCCGGACCGACGCGCCGTCGATCCCGTGAGACGCAATTACGCCTGCCAGGGCCTCCCCCCGGATCGACCCGAGCACTCCCATCCAGCACGCCATCATCAAGGCCAACATGAAAAACCAGCCTGCCTTCCGGATCGCTTTCATACGTCGACCTCCCTATAGGGTGTCCCGCACGTTCCCTTTTCCGTTTCCCGTATATTGGCAAAAAACCGCCCGGGGGGCAAGGTCAACGGTAAGGGAAGAGCAGGGTTTCCAGTTCGCTCAGGGCCTTCTCCATCTCGGCGCGGCATGTCTCCCGGTCCTGCAGGCAGAGGCGATCCGCGTTTTCCATCACCCCCAACCACCTCCGCCGGTCCTCCCGCAACCGGGCCACGAACCCGTTGAACGCGGAGATGAGATCCGGCACCATATCGCCGTGGCGCATGAAGAACGGCCTGACCGACCCCCCGTTGAGATAGGTCACAAGAACCTTCTCCAGCCCGAAAATCGGCCCGGCGACCTTGTGAAGCAGGTTGATGCAAAGCCAGGCCGCCGCTCCGCTCAGGAAGAGAACGTAGGCCAGGAAGGAAAGAGCGACAACGGGGAGCATGGTATTCCCAAGATGGCGAAGGGCGTAATACACCGCGGCGTACCCTTCCGGGAGGGGGGGGGTGAGATACAGGTAATGGAAAAGGAACAGGAGGAGCGTTCCCAGCCCGGAAGAGGCGAGCCAGAAAAGAAGGAACTGTCCCCAGAACGAATGGCCCGTGGCAGGATCCCCCCTGCCCCCTCTCCACGGGCTCACGGTGCGATCCTCCCGATCTTCTCCTTGAGCGCTTCCCATCGCTTTTCAAACTCCACCTGCGACAGGTCGGACGTCCGAATCGCTTTCGCCTCCCCCCGGATTTCCTCGATCAGGGCAAGGGTATAGGATCGGACCTCGTCGATTTCCGTCCCGAAATCGACGAGTTCCTTGAAACTTCGCACATCCGACGGGGAAGAAAGGTCCCCCTTCCCCGCAGCCTCGAAAACCTCTGTCAGGCGGGATATCCCCAGCCGTACTCTGCGCACGTACCACAGGAACGCGAGAGACCCTCCCGCGAAAACGAGGGCGAACAGGGCAAGAAGCTGCCGGATCAGGATGTCGCTTACGACCCGGAAGGGGGTCGGGAACCCGAAATGGCCCCTGGCGGAAGCGTCGCCAAGGACCTGCCGGAGGTCACGGAACAGCAAAACCGCGACCAGCGCCCCGGCGGGGATGACGACGGCGATGATGAGAATCGCGGCCCCTCCCTGGAATTTCGGGTTGACCAGCTTGGTCCGTCGCCGAAACTTGAAATGGGGATATCGCTTCATCATTTCCCGTGGCACCCCTCGCACAGCGGTGCGAACCCCCGAACGGGATCGGACCGCCGCGCGAAGTAGGTCCGGTAGGCGGGTTTCGAGACTGCCGGAGCGCCCGGGTCCGCCGCCTTCTGGGAGGCAAACGCCCGGGTCGAAGAAAGGAACGGCCCATGGGCATTGTGGCAGGTGAGGCAGAATATCTTCCCCTCGCTGTCCAGCGGCAGGTCTGCCGGTACCCTCATGCTGCGGCGCCCGTTCCCGGGCCGGATGGCGATCGGATGGGTTATTCCCAGCCCCTCGAGCGAGTGGCAATCCAGGCAGAACGTGTCCGATCCCGGGAGAAACCGGCCCTTTTCCGGCTTGGACCCTCGATAGACGTGGCACTGCGGGCAGCTTGCGGGATCCATGAAATGGGAGTGGGGATCGTCCGGGGTGCCGGAGAGCCCTTCCCCGTTCGCCGGGGGGACGGGGAACAGCGACAGGGACAGAACCAGCACGAGGAGGAGCGTACCTTTTGCCCTTCCTCCCATATCGTAGACGACCTCCCGGCCCTTCATGCGGTCCCGACTCTCCTTCTACCCCATATCCCGGGGGAATCCAACCGGTTTCCCCCTAGAGCACCCGGACGGGCATGATGATCATCGGCAGCCCGTGGAAGACGAGTTTTCTCTGGGCGAGAAACGCCGTCTGGTTGTGAAGCACCCTCGTGATGAAGGTCTCCTCCTCGAAGACAAGCTGTCCGGCGAAGAACGTGATGTTGGGGAAATCATTCGCGATTTTCGGCGCCAGCCGGTCGACCACCGTTATGACGTCCGTTCCGACTTCATAACGCGATTCGGCGTAGTAGCCGTGCCCCTTGGCGAACTCCACGTATTGCCCGAGCTGGCGTTTCAGATCCTCTCCGAGATTTTCGATCTCTTCGACCCCCTTGAACGTGCGGGAATCGATCACACCGGCGGAGAGAAAGACGAAGTTCCGGAACATTCCCGGGAACGACCGGACCACGGAGAAAAAGACGTGCATGCCCATCCCGTTGTAGCCCGACACCATGATGGCGGCGGTCGGACCGTCCTTTCGGAGAACCGGCTCCTGTTCGGCAGGCACCGTCAGTGAGGGGAGTCCCGTCAGAAGTTCGTCCAGCCTCTGCATGTGCCCTTCCACGTTCCGGTAATGCCTCCGGATTAGGAAAGAAAGCGCGATGAAGGTCCCGGTGATCAACAGGGTCAACCATCCGCCTTCCGGGAACTTGATCATTACCGTCGCGGTCAGGATCGATGCGGTCAGGAGAACCCCGATTCCGTTCATTCCGAGCCCGAATTTCCAATCCGTCGCCGTTCTGCGTTCTCTCAGCCAGTGGACGCACATCCCGAACTGGTCGACGGTAAAGGTGAGGAACACGTTGATCGAGTACATGATGACGAGGTACTTCACGGAGCCGCCGGTGATGTACAGCATCACGATGGCCATAATCCCCATGAAATATATCCCGTACTTGGTCACCAGCCGGTCGGACAGGTGCGCGAACCGGTGGGGCATGTAGGAATCGACCGCCATGCTCGAGAGGACCTGTGGCCCCCCGAGGAAGCCCGTCTGGGCGGCGACGAACAGCAGGGTCGCCTCCGTCACCAGCACGAACGCCACGATGATGCTTTTGGTCTGGCCCTGCCAGATGTTGCCTGCGATCCCTTCGATCAGAGAGGCGTTGAGCGTTTTCCCGGGGATGTGTTCCACCCCGTTGAGCATGTACCCCAGAATGATCCCGCCGGCGACGAACGAGAGCGAGAGGGCCATGTACAGGAGAGCTTTCTTCCCTGTTTTTACGCGGGGTTCCCGAAGCGTCCCCATGGCGTTGCAGACCGCCTCGATCCCCGTGTACGTTCCGGCCCCCATCGAATAGGCCCGCAGGAGAAGCACGCCCACTCCGAACAACCCCAATTCCGCCACGGCGTCGGACATGTCCCCCGACACGGTAGCGGTTACGGCGGGAAGTTCGGGCAGGTGTCTCAGGACCGAATAGAGAACGAGCGGGACGTGGCAGAAGATGAACGCCAGGAAAATGGGGGTGAGGATTGTCACCGACTCCTTGATCCCCCTCAGGTTGAGCACGATGAGCAGGATGATGACAAGGGCGATGGACGAGAACTTGTAGGTCTGCCAGCCTATCGGGAGGAAGCTGAATACCGCGTCGACTCCTGCCGCCACGGAGATGGTCACGGTCAGGACGTAATCGATGACCAGCGCCGACCCGGAGACGACCCCCGCCCTCTCTCCGAGCAGCTTGGCGGCGAGGATGTATCCTCCCCCCCCCATGGGGAATTTCTCGATGACCCGGGCGTAGCTGCCCGAGATGATGAAGACGGTGATGACCGTGGCGATCGCGATGAAAATCGCCAGGGAGGTGTGTCGCCCGAGTGCGAGGAACGCCTCCTCCGGGCCGTAGGCGGAGGAGGATATCCCGTCCGCCCCGAGGCCGACCCACGCGAAGAAGGCGATCAGGGAGATCCGGTGGAAGAGTTTCGGGTCGAACAGGTCGCGGGGCGCTCCCAGGAGGAACCGCTTGGCGCGCTGAAAAAAGGATGCCATGCCCATATCGGTTAGCGCCACCCTCCCCAATCGACAAAGCCTAATGATATTCGGCCCGGTTTCCCCCGTCAAACCATCAAAAAAACGAAAGAGGCCCGCGGCCTCTTAAAAAAATAGGGGGCCGTTGTCCTTGCGGCCCCCAATCCGGTTAGGGTTGACTGACTCCCTACCATCCTTTGATGACGGTATCGGCCAACCGGGCGCGAAACTTTAGAAAAAACGTCACGGAGGAAAAGAAAGCGTTCCCCGTCCGGAATCCCCCATGGAGTAGAGCAACACGACGAGGTTGTGGAACCTCCCCTCCTGATCGTTCACGAAGTTCCGTAAAAAGACCGCGCGCTCGAATCCCATCTTTTCGAAAGCCCGTATGGCGGCCTGTTGCTCCTCGATCACCTCCGCCAGGAGATAGTGCAGGGCGGCCTTCTCCCCCAGGTGCCGTATCTCCCGGAGCATCGCCGTCCCGAGGCCCCGGTGACGGAAATCCGGCGCGATCTGGATCCGGACCGTCCCGACGCGCTGCTTCCAGCCGTTCCGGTTCCGGTGAAGGGTCGCATCCCCCACCACCCGTCCCTCCTCGAGGGCAAGAACGGGAAGCACCGAATCGTATTCGAGATGTTCCGCCCACCGTTCGACCACTTCCTTCCGGGTTACGTCCTCCCGGAAGTACATCTTGTCCTCCGGGGGGATCCGCCGGAGAAAATCCCAGAGCCGGTCCACGTCCTCCCGCACCATCGGGCGGAGGGTGAGCCGCGCTCCGTCGCGGAGGGTGATTTCCCTCGGGTATCGTTCGAGCGTTATCATCGGTTTCCTCCCCCGGTTCCTGTGCCGCTTACCACTCTTCCTTGAACGGCACTTCCGCCGCGTCATACCATTTCGCAAATTCCATGGGGTCGTGGGGGGGCAGACCCTCCCCGTGCAGCAGGTCGTCGATCGCGGTGTGCGCGTAGGAAAGTGCGTGGTCGAGGAACCGGAGGGCGTCCGAAGATTCCGCATCGGGATTTCCCGCCTCGAGCGCCTCGATCGCCTTGCCAAGGTCGCGCCGCGCCGCGGGCCGATCCTTCGTTTCGAGAACCTCGCCGATCGCCTTCAGGTGCCGCTCGATCTGATGGTAGGCCCGCCGGATATCGACCGTCGTGGCGTTCATCTTCCTCCACTTCCCGAAATAGATCCGGTCGTGGCCCGCCAGCAGATTCGGGTATCCCCGGCCCCGGTAAGGGCACACTTCCTTTCCGTCCGAGTCCTTTATCGCCTCATGGGAATCGTAGACAAGATCCGCCCCGCAGGCGGGGCAGGACATCCGGGAAATTGGCATAGCAGAATTATATCCCAACCGGGGCGGACCGTAGTACAAGGCTATCGTAGGAAGCCCGCGGCATTTTCCGCGAAAAGGGGGTACCCATGAGCACGGTAATCGTCGAGAAAAACGGTGGCGTCGCCACGATCCGGATGAACCGGCCCGACCGGATGAACGCGTACGATTTCGAAATGGGGAAGGAGCTGCTCAACGCCGTTTCGTCCCTGGGCAACGACCCGGGCGTCCGCTGCATCGTGTTCACCGGGTCCGGAAGGGCCTTCTCGGGCGGCGGCAACGTGGGGATGATGGATTCCTTCCGGGGGGAGGCCGACGAGAACTTCCTGGAGCTCATGGTCCGGCTGCACGCCTTCATCGCGTCCCTCAGGCGAGTCCCCAAGCCCATCCTTTCGGCGGTCAACGGCGTCGCGGCAGGAGCGGGGTTCTCCATGGCGCTGGCCGGCGATCTCGTGGTCGCCGCGAAGTCGGCACGCTTCACCCTCGCCTACCAGAACATCGGGCTCTCCCCGGACGGCGGGGCCACCTTTTTCCTCGCCCGGGCCGTCGGAACCCAGCGGGCGATGGAACTCACCCTGACCGGCAGGACGCTCACCGCGGAAGAGGCGGCCGCGTGGGGGCTCGTCCAGCGGGTCCTTCCCGACGATTCGTTCGAGGCAGGGACGGCGGAACTGGCGGAGCGCATCGCCTCCGGCCCCACTCTCGCCTTCGCGAGGGCGAAGGAGCTGTACAACCGGGCACTGTGCCAGCCGCTGGAAGCACAGCTCGAGGACGAGCGCCAGCGGGTCGCCGCGTCCGCCCGGACCGGGGACTTCCGCGAGGGAGTGCGGGCGTTTCTCGAGAAGCGGCCGCCCGCTTTCCGGGGAGAGTAGCAACCTCCTTTCCCGCACCCCCTTGACCCGCCCGTATAGGTATGTCAGCATACCCATATGGGCAGGCCGCTGACCGCCAGGCAACGCAGGGTTCTCACGTTCCTGCGGGAGTTCGTTCTCTCCCGCTCCTTCGCCCCCACCGCGAGGGAAGTGGCGGACCGCTTCGGGATTGCAGAGAAAAACGCCTTTTATTACATGAAGTTGCTTGAAAAAAAGGGGTACCTCCGCCGCCACCGGAAATCCCCCCGCCGGATCGAGTTTCTCGGGGAGGCGGCGCTTCCTTCCCCCTTGCGCATCCCGGTGCTGGGACGGGTGCCCGCCGGAAGCCCCCGGGAGGCGATCGAACTCGCCGAGGAGGAACTCCTCCTGGATCCTTCGCTGGCCGGCGAGGGGGAAATCTTCTCCCTCCGCGTAAAAGGGGACAGCATGGAGGGGGCGCACATCTGCGAGGGGGACTACGTCCTCGTACGGGCGCAGGAGACCGCCGAGGACGGGGAGATCGTGGTCGCCGTCGTCGACGGGGAGGCCACGGTCAAACGGATCCGCCGCCGCAACGGAGGAGTCCGCCTCGAGCCCGCCAACCCCGCCTATGCCCCCCTCGACGTGCCGGACGGCTTCCCGTCCTTTCGGATCGGGGGGAAAGTCGTCGGCATTTTCCGGAAATTGTAGGAACGAAGGAGCCCGCCTTGCCCGGTCGTGCGCCTCATACGCCGGTCGTCTTCCCCGCCGTCACGGACATCGAGCGCGCCTCCGCCCTTTGCCTGCGCCCCGCGCCGGGCAAGCTCGCCGGCTTTTTCGGGACGGGCGCCCACCGGCTGGCGCTGCGCGCGCTGGCCCGCCCCCTCGTGGCCGGGGAGCCCGTGGTGGCGGTGGATGGCGGAAACCGGTTCGACCCGTACGAGATCGGCAAGGCGGAGAGGGCATTGGGGGGAAGCGGCAGGGTGGCGCTCTCCCGCATCCTCGTCTCCCGCGCCTTCACGTGCCACCAGATGGAGGCGCTCCTGTCGCGGCGGCTTAGACCCGCCCTCGACCGCTCCGGGGCGGGGATCGCAGTCGTCTTCGGGCTGCCGGAGACGTTCGCGGACGCCGACGTTTCCTACGCGGAGGCGTGCCGGGTATTCCGGAACTGTCTTTCGTCCCTGCGCCGGCTCGCGGCGGGCGGCACGCGGGTAGTGCTGGTCGGCTCGGACCCCCCTGCCGCGGATGCTTTCCCCTTCGCAGCGGTCTCCGCCGCTTCGGGGGACAAGCCGCCGGGAAAGGAAATTGCTCCGGAGGGGGGCGACCGGGCCGGCTTCTTCCGCCACCTCGTCCGGATCGCCGACCCGTGCCTCCTCCTGCGCCGGGAAGGGGAAAGGCAGAGGGCGACGCTTCAGAGAGGGGAACGGTAATGGGCCGCACGGTGCTCCCCTTCACCCAGGAGCTGTACCGCGAGGAGGAGTCGTGGAAGGCGTTCCGGCGCGCGCTGCGACGCGAGGACCGCGAACTCTTCGACGAACTGTTCGCCGCGGCAAGGTACCACACCGCCGCCTGCACCTGCTCGGGACGCGCCGTCCCGTTCGAGGCGATCCTGATGAGCATCCTCGTCGAGGAGCGTCGGGCGGCACGGGAGCTGTCGGCCCGGCTCGCCACCCTCGCGGAGCGGGTGGAGATCCTGGAGCGCCTGCAGGAGAACGACCCGTGAGCCCGGAAGGCTGCGCCCGGCGTGTCCGCTCCCCCGCGGGTGCCCCTTGTCCGGGGATCCGGGGACGGCTCCGCAGCCTTGGAGGGGGCCTTCGTTCGTGGCTCGCCGTGCGGTAAACCCGCACGGCTGCGCTTTACCTCACTCCGGCCCTCCTCCTGCGGCCGCTGCGCCGGCAGCCGGTGACCCGGGGCAAGGCGGGGGGTTCCACGAGGCGGCCTGTGGAACAAGGTTGCTGGTGCGGCGAGCGGAACGGCAGCGAGCGGGCGAAGGTCGCGAGCGTAGCCGATGGGAAGCCCGCGCGAGCCAGGGGCCCCGGTTATCTGCACTCCACCAACGGGCGCGCAACGCAACGGAAGGCGTACATGAAACGTTTGAAGAACACCTCTGCCCTTTCCCTGACCGGGTGGGTGCTCGACCTCCTCGCCGCGCGGGACGGGATGGAGGTCTGGTTCCGGACGGCCGCTGGCGACACCGTGACCCTGTTCGCCCCGTTCCGCCCCTCCTTCGCCGTGACGGGCCGGAGCGTGCGGGAGACCGCGGTCCGGGCCGCCGCCGGACGCTGGGGATGCGACGTCCGGAAAGGCGAAGGGATCGAGTTCTTCTCCGGCAGGACGGTCCCGGCGTGGACGTTCGCCGTCCCGGCGCCTTTCCTCCTTCGGGCGACCGTCCGGAAGGCGGAAAGCGCGTTCGGGGCGGAGGCGCTCGCCAACGCCGACATCGCCCCGGAGGAACAGTTCGCGTACGCCACCGGACTCTTCCCGTTTTCCTTCGCCGAGGCGGAATGCGCGGAAGACGGAAGGATTCTCTCCGCCCGCGCCCTCGATTCACCGTGGGACGTCGTCTCTCCCCTCCCACCGCTCTCCCGGGCGTTCCTCCGGGCGGAAGGAACGGGACACCCCGCGCACGGAAGGGCGCGGCCGCTCGTTTTCTCGGCCGACGGCACTACCCACGTCCTCTGCTGGGAGAACGGAACGGATTTCCTCCGGGAGTTCCTTCGGCTCCTGGCCCGTGCGGACCCCGACCTGCTCGTCACGGAGTACGGAGACGACTACCTCCTGCCGCGGATGCTCGCCCTCGCCGGAAGGCTCCGCATGCCGCTCCCCCTCGGTCGCGCCCCCCGTCCGCCGGGGAGGGCGGCCGGGAAACAGGCACGCCCCGCGCAGGAATGGGAGGGGCCGGAAAGAGACGGCATCCGGCGCACCCGCGAGCGGTCCTACTTCTCGTACGGGCGGGTGATCTTCCGCGCCGCGCCGCACACCCTCTCCGGCCGGTGGCACGTGGACGCCCGCAACTCGTTCCTCTTCGGGGAGACCGGCCTCCCGGGCCTGATCGAACTCTGTCGCCTCTCCGGCATTCCGCTGCAGCGCATGGCCCGCTCGTCGCCGGGGACCGCCATCTCGGCGATGCAGGTCGCGGCGGCGCTTTCGCAGGGAATCCTCGTCCCCTACAAGAAGCGGGAGCCGGAAGAGTTCAAGACGGGCGCCGGGCTCATCACGACCGACAAGGGGGGACTCACCTATCTGCCCCGGCCCGGCCTGCATGAAAACACGGGCGAGCTCGACTTCGCCTCGATGTACCCGTCGCTCATGGACCGGTACAACATCTCCCCGGAGACGGTCAACTGCCGCTGCTGCCGCCCGGGCCTCCCCGTTCCCGAGATCGGTTTTCACACGTGCGCCCGCCGCAGGGGTCTCATTCCGGGGGTTCTGGCCCCCATCCTCGAAAAACGGCGGCTTCTCAAGGAACGCCAGAGGACGGCCGCCACCGACGAGGAGCGCGGCCTCTTCCGGAAGCGGCAGGCGGCGCTCAAGTGGATCCTCGTCGTCTGCTTCGGATTCCTCGGGTACAAGAACGCCCGGTTCGGCCGGATCGAGGCGCACGAGGCGGTCACCGCCTGGGGGCGGGAGAAGCTCCTCTGCGCCAAGGAGATCGCCGAGCGCGAGGGGTTTTTCTTCCTGCACGGCCTGACCGACGCCGTGTGGGTCGTGCGCGACGGCGCCGAGGAAGAAGACTACCGGCGGCTGGCGGAAAGCATCACCGCCGGAACGGGTATGCCGATCGCCCTGGAAGGGATCTACCGGTGGCTCGCCTTCCTTCCCTCGAAGCGAAACCCGTCGGTCGCCGTCCCGAACCGGTTCGTCGGGGCGTTCGCGGGCGGCGAGATCAAGGCGCGCGGGATCGCGATGCGCCGCTCCGACACGCCGCCCCTCGTCGCGTCCCTCCAGCAGGCGTTGCTTGCGGAGATGGCGGAGGCCGGGAACCTGGACGCGCTGCGCACCATGCTGCCTCGCCTGCGGGAGATCGTGGAATCCGCAGCGGCGGAACTGCGGGAGGGGCGCGTCCCGCCGGAGGCGCTGGCTGTCGCGAGGCGCCTGTCCAGGGCGCCGGAGCAGTACGTCACGGACACGGTCGCCGCCGCGGTTACCCGCGAGCTGTGCGGACGGGGGGTGACGCTGCGGGCCGGCTCGAAGATCCGGTACCTGCTGACGGATGAGGGGAGGGAACTCCGCGGGAACGCCAACCGTGTGCGAGCCTCCGGGGGCACAGCGAAGCAGCAGGGCCGGGCAGTGGGGTTCCTCGACGGCAGCGAGGCGCCGAATCTGGCGAAATACGAGAAGATGCTCCGGGAGGCGGCGGAGGAACTTCTGGTTTTGCTGGTATAGTGCGCGGGATACCGCCCGCCGGATACCGGGCTCTGCCGACGGAGAAAGCGTAAGATCCCTAGGACGCTCCCCCGGTCCGTTCCTTCCAGGCGCGGGTGAGCACCTGCAACGTCTCCCGGACGTTCCGTTCGGCCGGAAGCCTCTCCGCCGTCCGCCGCGCCTCGCGTCCCATCCGGCTCCGGGTTTCCCTGGAAAAAAGCGCCTCCATCCCGTCGGCCAACGCCGAGTCGTCCATCGGGTCCTCCAGGAGGAAGCCGGATTCCCCGTCCCGGAGAATCTCGGAAACGCCGTTCACCCGGGTCGTGATGACCGGAATCCCGGCGGCCATCGCCTCCAGGCAGGCGTTGCTGAAGGGCTCGTACACCGTGGGGAAGACAAAGGCGTCCGCCCCCAGAAAATGATCCTCGGGATCGCGGATCGGGCCGGGAAAGATCACCCGGTCCCGCGCCTCCCCCGCCATCCCCCGGTACGGATCGGGATTCCCCTTCCCTCCGACGATCACCCGGAACGAACGCCCCTTCCCCGCGAGACGGGCCGCCGCCCGGACCAGGGTTCCCACTCCCTTGCGGGCGAAACCGGATCCGACGTACAGGAAAACGGGACCCTCCCCCGGGAGACCGTAGCGGCTCCGCAGGATGCGCCGGGCCTCCTCCTTCCGCTTCTCCGGGAACCGGGAGAGTTCCACCCCGTTGTATACGACGGTGATCTTCCCGCGGGGCACTCCGTAGTGCCGGGAGATCTCTTCCTTCCCCCGCTCCGAGTTCGCGATCACGGCCTGCAGGGCCGGGGAGCGGAACATCTCCCGTTCCAGGCGAAGATAGGACCGGTTGAGCGGACGGAGGGAATCCAGCCTCCAGGACAACGGGCGCAGCGCTCTCTTCCGGATCAGCCACTCCGCGTGGCAGCCGTCCCCCGCCCGGTAGACCTCCACTCCCGGGATCCGTTCGAGGGAGAAGAGGAGCCAGTCCGGGTGCGCCCTCGCCCACGACCGTACCGCCCGGGCGAACAGCCACAGGCGCAAAGGAACGGGACGACGAGGCACGGAGAGTTTCTCCCACGGCAAACGCGCGATGCTCTCTTCCTCCCAGGAGGAGGAGAGGACCCGGATCTGCGCCGATGCCTGCAAACCGGCCGCCAGCATGTCGAGATACCGCTCCGCGCCCCCGTGGGAGGAGTAGCGGTACCGGATGAGAGCGATCTTCATCCGTTCCCGTCCAGGCAATCCGCGTAGACCCGTTCCAGTTCCTGTACCTGTTTCCGGATGTCGAAAAACTCCTCGACGTGCGAACGGCCGGCCTGCCCCATCGAACCCCATGTCCCCGGAGAGGCGATCACCGCGGCCAGCTTCTCCGCCAGCCCGTCCACATCTCTCTCCTCCGCAAGGAGCCCGCTCTTTCCGTCGAGAACCACCTCCGGGATATCGCAATGGCGCGTGGCCACGATCGGCATGCCGGAAGCGGAGAGCTCCGTGAGCGTCACGGGAGCGCCTCCCTCGGCATCCCCGTCCTTTGCGCGAACACTCGGCTGCAGGAAAATATGGGCGGACCGGACCCTGTCCAGATAGTCCGCATACGAAAGGGTACCCGACCAGGCAACCCGCCCTTCGATCCCCTTCTCGATAATGAAGCGCCTCATCCGGCGAACGGTCTCGTTTTCCTGTTTCCCCCTCCCGCCGATGATCAGGAACAGCTCGGTGCGCGGAAACTCCCTGCAGATCCGTTCGAAGGCCTGCAGCCCGTACCAGAATCCCTTCTTTTCCACCGGCCGACCGGCCATCAGTACCACGACCTTCCCTTCGGGCGGAGGATGGCGGGGGAGAAACGGGATCTTCCCGATGTCGATCCCGATGCGAACCACCCGTACCATCCCGGCGGGCGCTCCCAGGCTCACCACCTTCCTACCCATCTCCGGGCCCTCCACGAGAAACCGCGAGGCGCTTCGACAGAGACGGTCGAAGCCCTTCCGAAAAGCCGGGTCGTTTTCCCGGGCCCAGATATCCGAACCGTAGAAGGAGGCAATATGGGGAATCCCCGTCTCCTGTGCAAGCGGGACATTCCGGATCGCCATGTCCGAAAAATGCGAATGAAGCAGTGAAGCGTTCTCCTTCCGCAAGGCGGAACGATGCAGCCGGAACGGCCCTCCGGTCATCCGCGCGACGACTTTCTCGACGTACCGGCTGGCGCGCGGGAGTCCGTAGATGCTGTACACCGGGGAAAACGGAAACTGGTGCAGATTCTCCGTCCTTTTCGTCAGCACGATCGGACGATACGAGGCAAGAAACACGATCTGGTGATAGATCCAGCTGCCCGAATTCGGAAGGAAGGGATTGACAGCGTGGGCTACCGTGGGGATCATGGTTCCCGGGGCCGATCCACTTTTCGGATGGGACGCGCCGGTACGCCGGCCGCCACCGTCCCGGGCTCCACGTCGTCCACGACGACCGCACCCGCCCCGACCACACTTCCCTCCCCCACGGTGACGCCTGGCAGCACCACCACGTTCGAACCGATGTAGACGTTCCGGCGGATGTGGACCGGCGCACTGCGGGAGGGGAAATGCGCCCGGAGAGGAATGTTGCCCACGTCGACATGGGTGGAAATTGTCGCGTTGCCCGCGATCGTCACATCATCCCCGATGGTGACGGGAGCCTTCAGATCCAGCGTCGCTCCGTGCCCGATATAGACGTTCTCCCCGATCGACAGGTTGGAAAAATCCTTCCCCGCGTTGACCAGCACCAGTGGAGGATAAACCCGGGAACCGTTCCCCATCCTGGCGCCGAAATGGCGCAGCAGCGCCGCCAGGAAACGGTTCGAGTTGGGAAGAAAGAGCAGCCGATGGAGGCGGCGGGTCGACAGGGTCCAGGCGAAGAGCGGGAGCCACCGGCCGCGCATGTCAGCGGGAGTAGTAGACGAGCACTTTCGTCACGGCGGCAATCACATCCGAGACGTCGCGCTCCTCAAGATAGGGAGTCAGCGGGAGACTCAACGTGCGTTCCGAGATCCGCTCCGCGTTGGGATACTCCCCCCCCGAAATCCCGAAGCGTTCCCGGTAGTACAGATGCAGGGGAACCGCGATGTAATGAACTCCCACGCCGATGCCCTCCCGCTGGATTGCCTCGAGGATCCGGTCTCTCGACACCCGGATCCGTTCCGGGTCTATAAGCAGGGAGTATACATGGCGCGCGTGCCTGACCCCGTCGGGAGGAGAAAACGGCAGGACGACCGGCAGGGACCGGAACGCTTCGTCATACGTTCGCCAGATCGATTCGCGAACGACCAGATGTTCCTCGACCTTCCGAAGCTGATGGATCCCAATGCTGGCCTGAACATCCGTCATGTTGTACTTGTACCCGAGCATCGTCGATTGGTAATGCCGATACCCCTCCTGGCCGAACCGTTTCCAGGCATCCCGGGAAAGCCCGTGCAGGCGTGCCGTCCGGATCCGATCGGCCGCCTCCCGGTCCCACGTCGTCACCATTCCCCCCTCGATCGTGGTCACGTTCTTCGTCGGGTAAAAGCTGAATGCCCCGAACTTCCCGAACGTCCCTGCATGTTTCCCGTCGATCGTCCCCTCGATGCAATGCGCGCAGTCCTCGACGACGGTGAGATCCGCTCCTCGGGCCACGTCGAGCAACCCTGCCATGTCGCACGGGAATCCGGCAAAATGAACCGGAAGGATGGCCCGTGTCCGGTTGGAGACCGCGTTTGCAACCGCCTCCGGCGCCATGTTGAAGGTGTCCGGGTCACAATCCACGAAGACCGGCGTCGCTCCTGCGTGCAACACCGCATTTGCGGTCGCGCAGAAGGTCATGGCGGGG
>Ga0210060_1000024_pt1 | contig 105725 bp, 84 predicted proteins | sample Joice_CattailNLB_FD_184871 | JGI IMG/M metagenome (GOLD analysis project Ga0210060, IMG submission 184871) | Wetland microbial communities from San Francisco Bay, California, USA, that impact long-term carbon sequestration - Joice_CattailNLB_D2... | ecosystem: Environmental > Aquatic > Marine >...
AGTTCATCGAAGGTGACAACTCAGAAAAAAACTACAATGTTTTTGACCTTCACCGCCCCTTTGTGGATGACCTGGTGCTGGTCAGTGCAACCGGAAAGAAAATGTTCCGTGAACTGGTATTGATCGATGTATGGTTCGATTCGGGTTCCATGCCCTATGCCCAGTACCATTATCCGTTCGAACACAAGGACGATTTTGACAGGCTTTTCCCTGCCGACTTTATTGCTGAAGGGGTTGACCAGACGCGGGGCTGGTTCTTTACGCTTCATGCCATTGCCACCATGTTGTTCGACAGCGTCTCATATAAGAATATTATCTCCAACGGGCTGGTTCTCGATAAAAACGGGAATAAAATGTCCAAACGTCTGGGAAATGCCGTAGACCCCTTCGATACCATTGAAAAACATGGGTCTGATCCGCTGCGCTGGTACATGATCACCAATGCCCAGCCCTGGGACAATCTGAAGTTTGATATCACAGGTGTTGACGAAGTGAAACGAAAATTTTTCGGGACGCTGTACAACACCTATTCATTCTTTGCCCTTTATGCAAATGTGGATGGTTTTACATACGAAGCTGAAGAGGTCCTGGTAGAGGAGCGGCCTGAAATAGACCGGTGGATCATCTCACTGCTCAACAGTCTCATTAAAAATGTAAACAGCGAATATGAAAACTATGAGCCCACAAGAGCTGCCCGGATGATTCAGGAGTTTGTTATCGAAAACCTGAGCAACTGGTATGTAAGGCTGAACCGCAAAAGGTACTGGGGCGGGGAATTTGATACTGATAAGCTTGCAGCGTATCAAACCCTTTATTCCTGCCTGGAAACCATTGCTTCGCTGGCTGCGCCTGTGGCACCCTTTTATATGGATAAACTTTTCATTGATCTGAATAGTGTAACAGGGCGCCATAAAGATGAATCCGTGCATCTTGGTAAATTTCCTGAATATAATGGGAAGCTTATCGACCTGGAACTTGAAAAACGCATGGATAATGCTCAGAAGATCTCATCCATGATCCTGGGCCTGCGTCGAAAGGTGAACATAAAAGTACGCCAGCCCCTGAATAAAATAATGCTGCCTGTAGCCGACGCCGGCTTCAGAGAGCAGGTAGAGTCTGTCAAGTCGCTGATACTCAATGAGGTTAACGTAAAAGAGATTGATTATATCACCGATACTGCAGGCATCCTGGTCAAACGAATCAAACCAAATTTCAAAACACTTGGCCCGAGGTTTGGCAAGCTAATGAAGGAGGTAAGCAATGCCATCAACAATATGGATCAGGAACAGATTGCTGCTTTTGAAAAAGAACAATCTTTCCAGATTGTAGCCGGTAGTGAACGGGTGCAACTCGGTCTCGGAGATGTAGAGATTATTTCAGAAGACATTCCGGGCTGGCTGGTTGCTAATGATGGGCCAATAACAGTTGCACTCGATATCAATATTACAGAGGAACTTCGACAGGAAGGTGTGGCCCGGGAATTAATCAACCGGATTCAAAATATACGTAAAGAGAGCGGGTTTGATGTGACCGATAAGATCGATGTAGTGATCGAAAAACATGATTTGATTAACAGTGCCATTGAAACACATAGGAATTATATTGGTTCACAGACACTTGCGGAAAATATTACGTTGACTGAAAAGATCAAAAACAATGAAAGCAAGCGTATTGATATTGACGAAGATATCTATATCAATATTCAGGTAACCAGGATATAAAACCTGGATCAGGAATCATTAAAATATTGTATATTTAGCAAACTAAAGTAGAAACGATCATGGCTGAGAAGAACAGATATTCAGATGCGGAACTGCAGGAGTTCAAAGAGCTCATCCAGCAGAAGCTAGAGAAAGCCAAAGAAGATTATGATTTATTGAAATCAGCAATAACACAGGACGGAAGTAATGACACACAGGATACATCACCCACCTTCAAAGTACTCGAAGAGGGAGCAGCTACACTCTCCAAGGAGGAGGCCGGAAGACTGGCTACAAGGCAGGCAAAATTCATCCAGCACCTGCAGGGAGCACTTGTGAGGATTGAAAATAAAACTTACGGAATTTGTAGAGAGACCGGCAAACTAATCTCCAAGGAGCGTCTGCGTGCAGTACCTCATGCAACGCTCAGTATTGAAGCAAAATCGAGGCAATAATCCAACCAAATTCTACCAGAGCAACGATGTCTGTAACCAGGAAATCCATAATGATTATCCTGTTGATACTTGTGGCTGACCAGACCCTGAAAATCCTGGTGAAGACCCATATGACCCTCTATCAGCAAATTCCTTTTTTCGGCAACTGGGGCATTCTACATTTCGTGGAGAACAATGGTATGGCCTTCGGGTTGTCCATGCCTGGAAGCCTTGGGAAGATCCTTCTTACCTCCTTCCGCATTGTCGCTGTGGTGGCCATTGGCTTTTACCTGCGCTATTTGATACGATCCAATGCTCATGCAGGACTGATCATTTCTCTTTCCATGGTAATGGCCGGAGCCCTGGGAAATATTATTGATTCTGTTTTTTATGGATTGATCTTCAGTGCCAGTACTCCTGTCCAGGCTGCAACCCTTTTCCCGAAAGGTGGTGGTTACGCTCCTCTCATGCAGGGAAGGGTGGTGGACATGTTCTACTTCCCCATATTCAAAGGGAGTTATCCGGAATGGTTTCGCGGTGGATCCAGCTTTATCTTTTTCAGGCCCGTTTTTAATATCGCTGATTCGAGCATCTCGGTGGCCGTAGCGATCATCTTATTTAAACAGAGAAAATTTTTCAGGCACACAGTACAAAAATCCTGACCTATTTGCTTTCTGCTTTTGCAAATACCTCCGCTGATCCTGCACCACAGCTGATAATTGTTTTCATTCCTAACTCTACGGATGAATCGGTTTTTGTTACTCTCGACTTTGGTACATGGTAAATTAACCCCGAAGTTGGATTGGGGCCAGTGGGGACAAAAACGGTAATTATTTCTCCCTGGTCATCTGTAATAAATCCGGTCATCAATACCCCCGAGTTAAAGATATCTACCAGAACCACCTCTTTGAAAAAAGAGCGGTTTTTCCCGAAAAACTGCTGAATGGTCTCTTTGGCCAGTTTATATCCAGGTATTTTTTGAAGATAGCGATCTTCAACCCTGTACAGGAACTTTACCATTCTGGTACGTACAATCAATCCTATGATAAAAAAGAAGACCAATACGGCCGCAAAAGAGATCACGTATAGCGCGAACTTAAAGTAAGGATTGGGATTCGGATCATTTAAGATGGTTTCAACAAGTGGGGTAAGGGTACGACCTATCAGGTTAATCACCCATCTAAACAATAATATAATAAGGGTAAGCGGGGCAAGGGCTACGATACCTCCAATCAGCGTGGTACGCAGAAAATTCCGAAAACGCTTGAAGAAATTGATTTGCATGGCGTTAAAAAATTATATTCATTACAAAAATAGTACAGATATGAGAACCCTGCACCTTATATTCTTTTTCTCTTTAAGTTTTATTTACTTTACGGGCTTGAAAAACAGTAATAATGAAAAAGCTTTTATCCCTCATACTGATTCTTATAACCATTGCCTGCACGGCATCTGAAAAGGTACAGTCCGATCCGGAAAAACCAACCAATATCATACTCCTGATTGGTGATGGTATGGGGCTTTCCGCGGTTTCCACCGTTTTTTATTTTGGCGACCAGCCATCTGTTTTTAACCGGTTTAAAGAGATCGGGTTGCAACAGACCTCATCAGCCATCCAGAAGGTAACCGATTCTGCAGCCAGTGGCACTGCTCTTGCTGCGGGTAAAAAAACCTATAATGGGGCCATTGGAGTGGACACCGCAAAAAATCCCATTCAGAATATCGTTGAACTGGTTTCTGCGATGGGTTGGAGTGCCGGGGTGGTAGCCACATCAACAATATCGCATGCAACACCTGCCTCATTTTATGCCCATGTTGAGCAGCGCAGTATGGAAGAGGAGATTGCAGCCCAACTGGTTGATTCTGAGATCGATTTTTTTGCGGGGGGGGGACGGGATATGTTTAATAAAAGGAGCGACAGTACCAATCTGCTCCTCCTGGCTGCTGAAAAGGGATTTATTATAGATACTACAGGTCTTGCCGGACCCGGATCACTTGATGGTACTCAAAAATATGGTTTTCTGCCTGAAGCCGGCGGGATGCCCTCCATCTCACAGGGAAGGGATAATTTTCTGCCCGACGCCACCCGACTGGCTATCAGTCACCTTTCACAAAACCTGCAAGGATTCTTTCTGATGGTGGAAGGCTCCCAGATTGACTGGGCCGGTCATGCCAATAATTCTGATGACCTGATAGCTGAAATGCTTGATTTTGAAAAGGTCATTGAAGCTGCACTTGAATTTGCCGAAAAGGATGGGAATACCCTGGTCGTGGTCACCGCTGATCACGAAACCGGTGGACTGGCCCTGGGACCCAAAACCGGGAGATTTAATTCTTCTGACTATTCCGATATTGAACCGGTATTCGCCACAACAAATCATACCGCCACGCTAATCCCGGTCTTTGCATCCGGTCCGGGTGCCGGGCAATTCAAGGGAATTTATCAGAATACGGATATCTTTCACAAAATGGCTGCACTTGTAAACAGTCATTGAAGCTCCTCGGAGCCTGATTCGGGGAACCGTAGCGAAGCGCAGCTTGACGGAGTCAATGCACTCGCGTAATTCATGCTCGTTTCATGATGCCATAAAGAAGAACGCGGATCAAATCTTCCAGCAGTTCCTCGCGGTCGGATTTATGTGCTTCACTCAGTAACAAAGGGAGTTCCAGCCCTTTCATCATGGTGGAAATGGCGATAGCCCCTATTTGTGAACTGCTCAACTGGAATATTCCCGACTTCATGCCATCCTCCAGGATCTGACTGACCAGCTGTTGTTCCTCTTTTTCAAAATTACGCCTGATCTCCAGAATGAATCCCATATGTGACAGGGACTCCTCACTTAGAGCTGCATAGAAATTTTCCAGTGTCTTTACATGGTGAAGCCTGAAAAGTATATAGGCTTTTAATCGCTCCGGTGGTGAATCACTGATATTGATGATTTGTGAGAGGCGATCTTTTAACATGGCGGCTTCAAACTCTACCACTGACTGAAAAATCTCCTCTTTACTTTTAAAATAGTAGTATATAGAACTCTTCCCCATCTTAGCCGCTCTGGCGATCTCCTCCATCGTGGTCTTTCTGAGACCAAACCTGGTGAAGATCTTGCGGGCTACCTCAACAATATGAGTTCTGACTTCCGCCTTGACAACGACCATCTGTCAATAATTTTTTTCACCACACAAATTTAATCCGCATCATCGGGTTCTACAAGTCTGTAATCAAGTTGTCTCTTAGAGAGATTGGCATTCATCACTTCAATTTTCACTTCATCGCCGATCTCAAATTTCCTGCCCGACTGCCTGCCTACAATCATATACTCCTCCTCATTAAACTCGTAAAAATCATCAACAATGCTCTTAATAGATACCATCCCTTCGCATTTGTTCTCCAATATCTCAACGTAGATACCCCAGTCGGTAAGCCCTGAAACCACTCCGTCAAATTGTTTCCCTACTTTATCCTGCATGAACTCCACCTGTTTGTATTTGGTGGAAGCTCTTTCAGCCTCCACGGCTTTCCGTTCCATCTCGGAAGCATGCTGGCATCTTTTTTCATACTTCTCAGCATTCTTTGATTCTCCGTGCTCCAGGTAATGGCCAAGCAAACGATGTACCATCAGGTCGGGATAACGCCGGATCGGGGAGGTAAAATGGGTATAGTCTTTAAAGGCCAGTCCATAATGCCCCACATTTTTTGTGGAATAACGAGCCTTGGCCATTGAACGCAGGGCCATCATCTCAACCACATCCTGCTCTTTTTTTCCCTGTACCTGATCCAGCAGATTGTTCAGTGCAGTTGACAAACGCCGGCCCGTTTGCTGGGAATTAAGGGTATAACCGAACTTGCCAATAAACCTGGTAAATGCTTCCATCTTTTCAGGATCGGGTAGTTCGTGGATTCGGTAAACAAAGGTTTTACCCTGTTGCTTATTCTTTGATTGACCGGTGCTTTCTGCACTGCCCATCTCCTTTTCATACCTCCCTCCCCTCGTGGCATAGGAAGCCACCTTTTTGTTGGCCAGAAGCATGAACTCTTCAATCAGCCAGTTGGCCTCCTTCTGCACCTTGAAATAGATCCCCGTGGGTGTTCCATCCTCGGCCAGGTTAAACTTGACCTCTTCCCTTTCGAAATTCACCGAGCCATTTTTAAACCGTTCATTCTTCAGGACTTTTGAAATCTCATAAAGTTTCAGCACTTCATTTTTCATGTCCCCTTCACCGGTTTCAATAATCTCTTGTGCTTCCTCATAGTTGAATCGCCTGTCGGAATTTATCACTGTCCGTCCAAACCATTCATCAAGCACTTTGCCCTGTTCATTCATCTGAAAGACAGCAGAAAAAGTGAGCTTATCCTCATTAGGACGAAGTGAACATACCCCGTTCGAGAGTTTCTCCGGAAGCATGGGAACCACACGGTCCACCAGGTAGACCGATGTACCTCGTTCATAAGCCTCGTTATCGAGTATGGTTCTGGTTTTTACATAATGGGAAACATCCGCTATATGAACCCCCACCTCCCACAATCCACCCTCCAGTGGTTGAAGTGAAAGCGCATCATCGAAATCTTTTGCATCAGCAGGATCTATGGTAAAGGTGGGCACTTTACGGAAATCCCTCCTGTTTTTTATCTCATCAGCTGTAATCCTATCCGGTATCTTTTCAGCGTAGGCTTCCACCTCCTTTGAAAATTTATAGGGAAGCTCAAACTCGGCCAGGATGGAGTGCATCTCCGTATCATTCTCCCCGGGAAATCCCAGAACATCGACGATCTCTCCAAAGGGATTTTTCACTTTCTCCGGCCAGTCGATGATGCGTGCTATGGCTTTCTGTCCATGCTCCACCCCCTTTAGTTTTTCAAGCGGAATGAAGATATCGAAGGGCATTTTACGGCTATCGGGAAGCAAAAAAGCGTAGTTACGTGAAATCTCCACTGTTCCCACAAAGGTATTCCTTGCCCTCTCCAGTATTTCGACCACCTCACCCTCGATGCGGGATCGCTGCTTGCGTGCAGGGTAGACAAATACTTTAACAAGGTCGCCGTCGAGAGCCGTTTTCAGGTTGTTGCGTGCAATAAATACATCATCGTCCGTATCTTCAGAAACTAGGAAGGCATACCCATGCTGGGTCATATCGAGTGTACCGGTCCTGTATCCGGCCCTGCTCAAAAGGCGGTACCTCCCCGGTTCCAACTGCTCCAGTTGTTTCTGTACCACCAACTCGTCCAATGTTCGGTTCACAACGGCTCTGCGCTGTTTATCGTTAATAAAAAGCAGCTTTGAAATCTGCTTATAGTTGTAAATCTGTTTGGGATTCCTGCCAAACACACCCATAATTAATGCAACTGCCTGTTCGCGTGAAAATTTATCTTTAACGGGCCTTTTATGTTTCCCCATACGATCACCATTTTCGGTTGGTGTTAAAATTACTAATTTTGTTTCCATCGTACGGATTATCCAGCAATAGTTATGACCAACAATCTATTTATATACAATACCCTGACTAGAAAGAAGGAGCGATTTGAACCCATCAACCCTCCTTTTGTTGGTCTTTATGCCTGTGGCCCAACAGTCTATGGTGATGCCCACCTGGGTCATGCGCGCCAGGCTATCACTTTTGATGTGCTTTTCAGGTACCTTCAGTACCTGGGTTATAAGGTAAGGTATGTGCGTAATATAACCGATGTGGGGCACCTGGAGGACGATGCAGATGATGGTGAGGACAAGATCCTGAAGAGGGCACGGTTTGAATCACTTGAGCCCATGGAAGTGGTCCAGCGCTATATGAACCGCTACCATCAGAATATGGAATCGCTTAACGTATTACATCCGAGCATCGAACCCAGGGCAAGCGGACATATCATTGAGCAGCAAGAATTAATTAGCAGGATCATTGATGCTGGATATGCCTATGAAGTAAATGGCTCTGTTTACTTTGATGTGGTGGCGTACAATAACAACCACTCCTATGGCCAGCTCTCAGGCAGAAAGATTGAAGAACTTCTTTCCAATACCAGGGCGCTGGATGGCCAGTCGGAAAAGAGGAATGTCCTCGATTTCGCTTTGTGGAAAAAAGCCGATCCTGCTCACATCATGCGCTGGCCCTCCAAATGGAGTGAAGGTTATCCCGGATGGCACCTTGAATGTTCAGCCATGAGCACCAAGTACCTGGGTCTGCAGTTTGATATTCACGGTGGGGGAATGGACCTGCTTTTTCCTCATCATGAATGCGAAATTGCTCAGAATGTGGCTGGTTACGGCAAGCCATCGGTACGGTACTGGATGCACAACAATATGATTACCATCAATGGACAGAAAATGGGGCGGTCACTGGGTAATTTTATCACCCTGGACCAACTCTTTCATGGAGATCATAAAATGCTGGAGCAGGCATACGGCCCCATGGTGATCAGGTTCTTTATTCTGCAGGCTCACTATCGCAGCACACTTGATTTCTCCAATGAAGCGCTGCAGGCTTCCGAGAAAGGTTTGATGCGGTTAATGAATGCTATTGCTGTATTAGATTCTTTGAGCCCCGGAAAAACTACCACCTTTGATATAGATCAGTTCGAAAAAGAATGCAATGCAGCTATGTTGGATGATTTAAATAGTGCAAAATTGATTGGCTTATTGTTAAATGGAGTTACATACATCAACAATGTAAAGCTTGGAAATGAGTCCATTCACTATAAATCATTAAAAAGACTGAGAAATCTTTATAATTCCTGGATGTTTTCTGTACTCGGTCTTGAACCATCCGGAAAAGCTGATATGGTAACCGGCGGGCTTATTGAAATGATCCTGCAGTTAAGGGCCGATGCCAAATTAAAAAGTGATTTTGAAACTGCAGACCGAATCCGTGAAGAGCTGACCAATCTGGGAATCACCGTTAAAGACCGGAAAGACGGAGCTGACTGGGAAATAAACTAGCGGAATGGAACTTTACCGCTCAAATCCAATTGCAATCGGGAACCTTCTTCTGGGAGGAGATCATCCGGTCCGTATCCAGTCCATGGCCAATACAGATACCAATGATGTTCAGGCTACAGTAAATCAATGCATTAGCATGATTGAGGCGGGCGCCGAACTGGTCAGGTTAACCACCCAGGGAAAACGTGAGGTCCAGAACCTGGAGAAAATTCGAAAGGAACTCCACAGGAGGGGATACCGCGTTCCTGTAGTCGCTGATATCCATTTCAAACCCGGGCTGGCCATAGAGGCTGCAAGGGTAACCGATAAAATCAGGATCAATCCCGGGAATTATCTAAAAGGAAAAAGCGTTGATGATCTCCTTCCTGAACTTCTCAGAACATGCCGTGACCATGGAACAGCCATTCGGATTGGGGTTAACCATGGCTCTCTGGATGATTCTATTATGAAACATTTCGGGGACACACCTGACGGAATGGTAGAGTCGGCCATGCGATTCCTGCGGATCTGTAAAGCAGAGTCCTTTCCCAACGTGGTGGTCTCCATGAAATCGAGTAATCCAAGAGTGATGGTGCAATCGGTTCGTCTTCTTACCTACCAGATGTACCTGGAGGGAATGGCCTATCCGCTGCACCTGGGAGTCACCGAGGCAGGGGATGGCCAGGAAGGCCGGATTAAATCGGCCGTGGGTATGGCTCCCCTGCTTCTGGAAGGAATGGGCGATACCATACGCGTATCACTTACAGAACCTCCTGAAATGGAGTTGCCTGTAGCCTCACAGATCGTGGCTTCATTTCCAAAACCGGGGCAACTTCCCTACAATCCATACCTGGACCTGGCCTGGAATCCCTTTAGTTTTTCCCGGAGAAGGTCCATGCCTGTCCTGGGAGTCGGAAAAGGGAAAAGGGTTAAAATTGTCAGCCCTGAACCACCAGATCCTGAAGCTGACCTGAAACCCGGTGATCTGAATGGTTACTTTGTCGCGTACGAAGAGTGGGAACAGGATCATCAATTGTTGAATGATGGTGCGAAAATGGTAATCATTGAAAAGGGCAATCATTCAATCCAGGAGATCAAGGCATATATCAACCAGTTCTGCAAAATGAACAGGGCGGCTCCCATCCTGTATAAAACCTTTACCGATACGGCTGACATCTCTACTTTCCAGATAGAGCTGGCTGGTGAGGTGGGGGCCCTGCTCGTAGATGGCGCACTGGATGGAGTATGGGTGGAAAATCCACACATGTCTGCTTCAAGTATTAACGATACCATACTTCACATCCTGCAGGCTACCGGCGCCAGGATCACCAAAACAGAATATATCGCCTGCCCCTCTTGTGGCCGCACACATTTTGACATCCTTACCCGCCTGAAGGAGATACGCGGTGCGACTTCCCACCTGACCACCCTGAAAATTGGGGTGATGGGATGTATTGTAAATGGTCCCGGTGAAATGGCCGATGCTGATTATGGATATGTTGGCGCCGGACCGGGCCGGGTAACTATTTATAAGGGTAAAGAAGCCCGTATCAGGAACATTCCGGAAAAAGAGGCGCTTCAAGCATTGATCAACCTGGTAAAAACCGAGGGTGACTGGATCGATCCATAAGGATCTTTTATATTACCACCTGCGAAAGGGCGTTTCAACATGGAAAAAGAAACCATGTTCCCCATACCGGTTTGCAGAATACTCGATTCTGAAAACCTGGTCGTAGTAGGTTACCAGATCAAGCCCGATCCCTGTTGAAAACTGCCATGTGTTGACCATCGTGTTGGTCGGGTTGGGAAAGTCATTATTGACATAACCGGCATCTGCAAAGAGATTGAGATATACGGCATAGTGGATTTTATTAAACTGTTCCATACCTATGAAAGGAATGGTATATATGTTCGGTTTAACCACCTGGAACTTCAGATTATAAACAGAGATCACATAATCAGTTCCATCTATGACATAGGGTTCGTAACTGCTCAGATATTCTTCATAACCAAGGGCCTCGTTGAGAAAATGGGGCAGGATTTTTTTGCTGGTGTATCTTGCTTTCGTTGCATTGTAAAAATAGAGCCGGTTGATAATTTTCTGGTGATACATCATGATACCCGTTAAACGAAAAGTCTGGTAATCAAAGTCCTTGATGATTCCAAGGCCGATCTGCTCAGCCCTGATCCTTACATTAAATCCCTCCAGCGGATAAACCTTTGAATCCCGGATATCATAATCGAATTCATAAGTGAGTGAAAAATATTGCCGCTGGCTGTCTCCCCCCCCCAGGTAATTGCTGTTGACGATGGCTACTGAATCTGATACCAGGTAGTTATAAAACTCAAATCTGAGTGAATGGGAAGTAAAATATTTTCTTCTGTAAGTATAACTGGCAAACGCATTGAATCTTGTCTGCGCCGGCTTTTGTTTAGGTCTGTATTCTACCGGTAAATTGTTGACTGTAGCTAAATAAACTTCATTTTGCTGATTGATATTGAACCCGGCGGAAACCCCGTGTGACAGACTCTTGCCAAGGTTGGGCTTTGAGAATGCCAGAGAGTACTCCTTAATATACCCCAGCCTGAGTTTGCCTGTGAGCAGTTCGTTCCTTCCCCTGAAATTATTCCATTTCAACCAGGCTCCATAATTGATTTTATCCCAGTCCTTGTTCTGAATAAAAGTACTGAAATTCCTGTCAGCATACTCCAGGATAGGAATCGGCCAGATATACCAGCGCTCAACCACCGATACGAGCACATCAATATGGTTATTAATCAGATGCCTGACATCAAAATGAACAAAATTGAAAATGGCCAGGTTGAGCAGGTTATCCTGGCTTCGCTGTATATCGGGAAGCAATTGCATTTTTAAAACTGTATCCCCTGCAGAAAACAACAGTTCCCTCAGAATAATGGAAGGATGGGTTATTGTATTACCGCTTATCTGGATGTCGTGAATGACTAATTTATCATCACTTATTATAAAGGATTCTTGCGAAAATGTTTCTGTTACATGACCCAGCAGAAAACAAACCATTAACAATTTTATTGCCCTTGCCATTCGCATCATGCTCAAGTTGTGCAAGGTAATAAATAATTTGTACGTATTTTTGACGTTATAAAGCCAGCAATGAGAACGATTCTGACATATTCAATCTTCCTGATCATACAAATAACTGTGTCTGCCCAGGAATATACTATACCTGCTGAAAACAATTTTGAAGAGGTAAAGGTAACCGGAAATATCCACCTTCAGCTGGTGGCCTCAGATTCCAGGCAACTGGTATTTGAAGGAAACAGGGTACCCGAAAAGCTTGATATCGAGTGGGCTGCCAACAGCCTGTCTCTTAAGACCTCCGTTGAACTTGGCAGTGAGCCGGCCATCAATGTGAAATTATACTATAAAACTCTTTCAGTACTCGAAGTCAAACGGGGTGCGGTGGTTCAGTCGACCGATATCCTGAAAACCAAAACTCTTTCCCTCAGGGCAGAAACCGGTGGAAAAATTGAATTAGATGTTGCCACAGATTCACTTAGCAGCAGGGTCAACCAGGGAGCCGATATCATTCTGAGTGGTGAAACCCGGAGTCAGCTTATTGATGCCTACACAGTTGGAAATTACCTGGCATATGAACTTGAGGCACAAAAAACCTGGGTTAAGGCAGCCACAGGGGCCCAGGTAAAAATTAACAGTTCGGGATTTTTGGATGCCAATGCAACCAGTAAAGCATTTGTAGGTTACCTGGGCAACCCGGAGCAGAAAGCTTTTAAAAGCAGCGTGGGTGGGGAGATCAGTCAACAGAGCCAATGAGCAGTGATGCCAGCTTCATGTCCGTTGGTGTGGTTATTTTAATGTTTTCCCTGTTGCCTTCTACCAGGGTAACTGGTCCATAAACCGACTCGTATACAGAAGCATCATCAGTAAAGGATCTGCCGTTTGCCCGAAGATACGCCTGTTTGATTCTCTCGGATCTGAACACCTGGGGGGTTTGAACCCTTCTTAACATGTTGCGGTCCATCCGAGACGAAGTTCCATCCATGTCCAGGATCCTTACCGATTCTTCCATCTCTACCACCGGGATCCCGCTCCCCTCGCGAACAGCTGCATCAAAACTGCGCTCCAGCGTATCCAGGCTCACTAGTGGGCGAACGGCATCGTGAATCCCTGTAATAACCCCTTCCTCAATTATTTCGAGCCCGTTTTTTACAGAATCAAACCGGGTATCTCCCCCAATGACAAGGGTAACGCCCCCTGTAATTTTATAAGACCCTGCCAGCTGATCCCACAGCTTTTTGTGCGCTTCTGCCAGTACAACAACTGCTTTTATATCGGGATCAAAACGGAGAAACTTCTCCAGTGTATGGATGATCAAAGGCTTTTCCCGGATCAGGAGGAATTGTTTCGGGAGGTCTCCTCCCATCCTCTTTCCCCATCCGGCTGCCACAATGATGACCGCCCTTTTCATCAGAAATAGGAGTCAATAAGTTCCATGATCGTTGTCCTGTCCAGCGGTTTGGTTACAAAATGGTTACAGCCGGCCCGGATGCTTTCCTCCTTCTCCTCTGCCATTACAAAAGCGGTCTGAGCTATAATAGGAACTTTATCATTAAAACTCCTTATTTTCCTGGCAGCATCAATACCGCTTAACCCGGGCATTTTTATATCCATCAGTATGGCATCTGGCGAAAGTTTACGGGTTTGTTCAACCACTTCGTGGCCGTTCCTTGCCCTGTGTATGGTGGCTCCGGTCTGCCGCAACATCTCTTTTACGAAGAGCCAGTTTAATTCTTCATCCTCAGCTACAAGGATATTTTTGTTGCTCCAGTTATAGGTCTTATTGGAAATCAGTACCCTGGGTTCCTCAACAGGTTCCTCAATAACAAGTGGAAGGGTAAAATAAAATGTGGTTCCTTTGCCAACAGCAGATTCAACCCACATCTCACCCCCCATCAGGTTTACCAGACTTTTGGATATAGGCAGTCCGAGTCCGGTTCCGGTCTGTTGAAGTGACCGTTCCTGGTTCACCTGTCCAAATCTGTCAAAAATAAGCCTCTGCTTATTATTGGGGATCCCGATTCCGCTGTCGCTTACAAAAAACTCAACATGCCTGTGATCCTTCATTGAATAACCAAAAGTGATATGTCCCTCCTTCGTGAACTTGATAGCATTACCGATCAGGTTATTAAATATCTGGCTCAATCTGAAATCATCTGTGACAATAGTAAAATTGCCCGATTCATTTCCTTTGATCAGTTTAAAGTCCACACGTTTTTCGCCAGGAGCGTCTCCCCTGATCCGATGAAAGAAAGACGAATAGATCTCTTCAAGGATGGAGTTGATCCGTACCGGTTTATTGGAGATCTTCAGTTGTCCTGATTCAATTTTTGAAATATCGATGATATCATCAATGATATTTAAAAGTTGATTGGACGAATGCTCGATATGTTTAAGGAAAAGGTCTTTTTTATCTTCCGCCAGCCCTGGATCCCTTAAAAGATTTGCAAATCCAACAATACCATTCATTGGAGTTCTGATTTCGTGTGACATGTTGGCCAGAAAAGAGGTCTTCAACCTGTCCGACTCCTCCGCCCGGTCCCGCGCTTCCTTCAGTTCATTTTCGATTCGCATCAGATCCGAGACATCCTTAAAAATTCCCATAATCATGGTAATAACTCCCCGTTCATCACTGATGGGAATTTTATTCTTTTCCATCCAAAAACCCTCAACTCCCTCATCTTCAAAATAGAGAATCTTATTCACAATAGGGGTCCCTGTTTCTATAATGGTCCTGTCCTCCTCAATCATTTTCCTCGCGACCCGTTTTGTAAAGAACACCTTGTTGGTCTTACCAACAGCTTCCCCCGTCTCTGAAATCCTGAGCAATTTTGCCATCATCTGGTTCACCCTGATATACCGCTGATGCCTGTCGGTAAAAAAGATACAGAGCGGCATGCTCTCCAGCAGGACTTCCAGGGTTTCTCTCTCCCTGTGCAGTATTTGAAGTGAACCGGTCAGATTGGTTATATCTTCGCGGTATCCACCTGTCCCATTGAGCAGACCTGTTTCATCTATTACGGGAAAATGAACGGTCTTAATGATTCTCTTATTCTTTGAATAGGTAGATTCGCTGATCTTCCCGGTTTGGAGGGCCTCACGTTCTCCCTCCTCATTCTGCCTGGCCTCCACCTTATCAAATACTTCGCTTACTCCCTTGCCAATAACCTGTGACGGTTCTTTCCCCAGGGTGGTCAAAAATATTTTGTTAACCTGGGTGAATTTCCCTTTTTCATCCTTAAACCAGGCGGCGTAAGGCAATGAATCCATCAAGGCCTTAAACTGCAAATCCAGGCTAATATCCGTATGTGATTCCTGTTTGCTTATTATCTATCCTCCAAAATTGCTGAATCCAGTAGGCATCTGTTTCTCGTTAGGGGTGATGTGTAACAGTGGTACCGGGGAACTGTTGACCATCTGCTGCGCAAAGCTGCCCAGTAAAACATTCCACTTATCCAGGGCGCTCGACATGATGGTGATTAAATCGGCACCTACCGTCTCTGCATAGTTGCAGGTCAGGGTCGGCAAACTATCCCCCACCAGTGTTTTGGCAAAAGTCTTTAACTTCCTTGCCTTAAAATAGTTGATAACCTGTTTTGAGTAGGACTCCAGCCTGTTCAGATCACGTGCATTATTGCGGGTCGAGATGGAGATCACATGTAACTCTGCTCCAAATAGTTCTGCCAGGTCCGCGGCAGCCGGGGCTTTTTGCCGGGTATCACTGTGCATCTTAATAGGAACAACAATTTTATTCACCTCCTGGGGAACGCTGGTACGAATTGTAAATACAGGTTGGTCAATCGCCGCTATAATTTTCAGGGCATTGCTCCCGACAAACAACTCTTCAAAGCCCGATGCGCCATGGGTGGAGGCAGATACTACGGCATTCTTATAGGAATTCACCTGGTTGACAACTTCCCGGTACACTTTCCCTTTTTTAATAATATACCGGAGTTTTGACTGATTGCCCAGTGCCGGGCCCATCTCTTCCATCAGTTTTTTAAACTGGGTATCAGCATACTGGTGTTCCTGCTCCACAACCCTGCTCTGAAAATTGGAACTGTTGGTCAAAACATATACCATCTGGATATTAATGGTTTTCTTCCGTGAAAACAGAATGGCCCACTCTAAACCTTTCAAAGAATCCGGTGAAAAGTCAATAGGTACAATAAAATTGGTCATGGTCTGGGTTTTAGATATATCGGCTAATTTAACCAAATCAGATGAGATTTATTACTTTTATGCGTTATAATCAAATCTATCAAATCAAATGGCGCTGGAAGTTGTTCTTGGAATAGATATAGGAGGAACCTTTACAAAAATAGGTTTGGTGGATCGTGAAGGATCCATTCATTTCGAAGATGAAATTAGTACCCGTGGCTACCCGACTATACAAGAATTTATTCAGGCTCTTCATACCCATGTTATGCAGAGCCTTGAGAAAATTAATACCTCGTTTTTGATGCTTGGCATCGGTGTGGGTGCACCCAATGGAAATTACTATGCGGGAACCATAGAAAATGCCCCTAACCTGGCCTGGAAAGGGAAAATTGAATTTGTGAAATTGATGGAGAAGCAGTTTCACCTGCCTGTCCTTGTCACCAATGATGCAAATGCAGCAGCTCTGGGAGAGATGTTGTTTGGTGATGCCGGTGATCTGAAGAATTTTTTGATGATCACCCTGGGAACAGGTCTTGGAAGCGGTCTTGTGGTAAACGGTGATATTATTTACGGGCATGATGGTTTTGCAGGTGAACTGGGACATGTTCTGGTCTATGATAACGGCCGTCAATGTGGTTGCGGGAAAAGGGGTTGCCTTGAAGCCTATGTGTCAGCCACCGGAATCAAGCGAACCGTTTATGAATTGATGGCTGAAGAGAATATAGAGAGCGAGGTCCGAAATATCCCATTCTCCAAATTAAAACCCAAAATGATCACAGACCTGGCCGAATCCGGAGATCCGATCGCCATTAAAGCATTTGAAAGAACCGGTTATCTGCTGGGGCGCGCCCTCGCTGATACTGTGGCCCATATCAGTCCGGCCATTATATTTATATTCGGGGGATTGGCCAAGGCGGGGAAATGGATTATAGATCCTGCTAAAAAAAGTATGGAAGAACACCTACTGCCTATCTACAGGAATAAGATTGATATTGTTCCCTCGGCACTGCTGGATAAAAATATTGCAGTCCTGGGAGCTGCGGCATTGATATGGAAACGCCTGGATGGGAAAGCGGTAAAATGATGACCTATTTAACCAGGGTCATGGAAACATCATGATCCCAGTTGGATCTTACCGCAATCTCTACAGGAAGAAGTTCAACCGGTTCGGGCTGTAATTTCTCCAAATAATTACCAGTATCCCATTTCCCGTTCTTATTTATATCATGGATAAATTTAATATGGTAAGTCTTTGGTGTAAGGTACGGGAAAGCATATTGTCCATCCTCCTTCACACTCGTTTCGGAAACCAGGGTCTTGCCGGTGAAAAGTTGAACAATTACCTGGTGATTTACATGATTAAGTGAGAGGAGTATCTGGCCATAATCTTCTATAGCCCGCGTTTTAAATGTCAGATTAATGGTATCATGCAACAACGGATATATACTTGAAACGGCTCCTGGAAGTGCTGCCATCGTATAAACTGTAGCGGGTTCCCAGGAACATGTAAGATCAGCCCTGTAAGGATTTAGCGTATCAGCCTCCACCTGAAACGGAACCGGCACCTCGACCGAATCAGCAATTTGAAACAGTGAGATAAGAGAATCATTTATCGTTTTTAAAGGGAAATCCAGAACAAATGGAAGGCCCCGGTTAAGGTCCATGTTCCCACTGTTCCTGATGGTATGAACCACCAATTTTTCTTCTTCCCCTTCAGTCTCACGCCCCCTTCTGCTCCTGGTCTGTTTTTCCCTGAATGCCAGCAAAAGCGTATCGCTCCTGGTTATAAACTGTTTTGTTGTATCTTTTACTGTATAATTTACCTGCAGTGTGATGCTGTCTTTCTTATAGTCAACAGAATCCTTTAACCAGAGTGTCAGGCTATCCCGATCAGAAGAAAAATATTCCAAGAATTCCGGGCCTTTTCCCTCATCCGTTTGCAGTGACCTGTAATTAAAGCTATCTGTGAGGGGAAGCGCAAAAGCAAGTTGTATCTTTCGCCGGTCGTCTCTGGTATAATCAGTGATATACTGAATTTCGGATGCCTCTGTAAACAATTCCAGGTCAATATAGATGGAGTTGAGGTCAGGGCCGGGTTGTGCTGTAGAATCTGCGACAATTCCTGTCGAATCAATGGAAACAGTGTCAGGTATCATTTGTGAAACCACTGAATCTCCGAGCAATTGACGTGTGAATTCAGGATTCAGGATCAAGCTTGAATCAAGAAAGGCTATCTCCTCCGTCGGAAGGTCGAATAAAAAATTGTTGTTCCCATCATTCAAAGCAAAGACCTTGTAAATATCCGGACGTAAATTATTTACACTGAAGACCCCGCTGTCATTGGATCGCCCGACATAGAGCGGTATATCGGTCAGGGGTACTGAATCCCTTAAATCGGTGTAAAGCATGATGGATATCTGGTCTTCAGGCACTTCAAGGTTTTCAGCATATTTCAGTGTTCCCTTAATTGACATGGAGTCTAATATATCTCCTGTAGAAAAGACATATTCGAAATTCTGAAGTTTGTTCCCTTCATGAAGGTCCTTAATGGCATCACCAAAATTAAATGTATAGGTTGTATTGGTCTTCAGATCCTCTTCAAATTCTACTATCAGGGTCTTTTTCTTCAACTTAACTTCCGGTTGCTCCTCCATTGGGGGAGAGACGATCAGTTCCTGATTTACATTGTCCAGAACAATGAACTCATCAAAAGTGATCCGGATCTTTTTAGCCTTAAATTGTGTGGAATAGTTTGGAGGGTCACTCTCCAAAACCACCGGAGGATCCTCATCACGGGGACCACCTGTAGGGTTCCCCTGCTGGGCACAGCTCCAGCAAAAACCCAAAACGGCAAATAACCACAAATATTTAAAACACACCTTCCATCAATTTATGCAAACATACAAAGATATATGCTTCAGGGGAAACCCCCGGAATGTTATTATATTTGTAGCTTTAATACAAAACCTGTTTATCATTATGATCTTTGACGCCATCACATGGAATGTGGATCCCGAAATATTTAGCATTGGACAATTAAGTATCAGGTGGTACGGTTTGTTATTTGCCACGGCGTTCCTTTCCGGTTACATCATTTTCACCAGATATCTTGCTACCGAACGGCTCACCTCTGAAATGATGGATAAATTGCTTATCTATATAGCGGTAGGTACGGTTGTTGGGGCCAGGCTGGGACATTGTCTCTTTTATGAGCCGGAATACTTCCTGGCACATCCCATCGAGATCCTAAAGATCTGGAAGGGCGGACTTGCCAGTCACGGGGCAGCTATCGGTATCCTGCTTTCACTCTGGTTATACGTCCGTAAATTCAAACTATCGTATCTATGGATGATCGATCGTATTGTCATTGTAGTGGCGCTGGGCGGAGCATTTATCCGTCTGGGAAACCTCTTTAACTCTGAGATTTATGGCCTTCCAACTAATCTTCCCTGGGGCTTTGAGTTTGTAAGGGACAGGTTGTACGACCCCAATACCGGGGAGTTGCTCCCAACAGTACCCCGGCATCCCACTCAACTCTACGAGTCGCTGAGCTATATCCTTATTTTTGTTGTGCTGTTCACCTTCTACCGCAAAAGGTACATGAAAGTGAGGGATGGATTTATATTCGGGCTCTTTATGATCCTTCTCTTCTCTGCCCGGTTCTTCATTGAATTTTTGAAGAACGATCAGGTCGCCTTCGAGGCCGGAATGGAATTCAATATGGGGCAGTTGTTGAGCCTTCCGTTTATTCTGGCCGGAATCATCATGATTATCTGGACAGGCAGAAGGCCAAAATATTTTTCCCGGGAACCTATTCCTAAACCCTCGAAGAAAGGCAGAAAGGCCACTTAAACGACTTATTCATGTTAAGCCGTCTGTTGTTTATCTAAATGACCGAAAAAAAACATAAGCGGAAAAGAAAACATCACCACCATGTGGTAAATGAAAAGAACCTGCTGGCTGCCACTTTTTTGAACCTTCTTATTACTATCGTGGAGATTGCCGGTGGAATTCTTTCGGGCAGTCTGGCGCTTTTCTCTGATGCCCTCCATAATTTGAGCGATACTTTTGCAACTTTCATTGCATACCTGGCCACCATTACTGGCAAGCGTGAGGCCAACCAGAAAAGGACTTTCGGTTACAAGCGATTGGAGATCCTGGCTGCTCTGACCAATGCGGTCATACTCATTGTCATGAGTGTATTCCTTATAAAAGAGGCGTGGTACCGCTGGAATAATCCGGCCCCCATCAACTCTATGATCATGCTGGTGGTTGGAATGATCGGGCTTCTGGCCAACGTATATGCTGTACTTATCCTCAGGAGAGATGCCGCAAGCAGCCTCAATGTAAAAGCGGCTTACGTGCACCTGGTCGGTGACAGCCTCTCATCCGTGGTAGTTATCATCGGTAGTGTTCTTATAGGTGTATTTAAGATCTATTGGATTGATCCTGTAATTACTGTGATTATCTCACTCTATATTATCCGTTCAGGATTTATCATACTCAAAGAATCGGTCAATATCCTGATGCAGGCTGCTCCTGATCATATTGACCTGCCCACTATTAAAAAGAGAGTTGAACAACTCCCGGAGGTATTAAACATACATCACATTCATGCATGGATGCTTACCGACAGTGAGGTTCACATGGAAGCCCATGTGGAGCTGACAAGTGACCTGAAGCTGAGCCATGTAAAGAAGGTCCAGGCTGAAATCGAAGCCTATTTGAAGGAAAATTTCGGGATTGGCCACATCACATTGCAGTTTGAGTTCCACACGGATCACTCCCCCAGTCTGATCCATTCAAACGAAGGATAGATGAAAAGGGAACAAAAGATCATTCGCGCTTCCTGGTGGTCCATTATCGGCAATACTCTTCTTGCCTTCCTTAAACTTGGCGCGGGATTTATCTCAGGTAGTTATGCCGTAATAGCAGATGGCATCGACTCCGTTTCAGATATTATTTCATCGGTGGTTGTAATGGTGGCGGCACGGATCATTTCCAGGCCACCCAATGTGAAATTTCCGTATGGCTATAAGAAAGCCGATACCATTGCCGCCAAGGTGCTTTCGTTTGTGATCTTTTTTGCAGGCGCCCAGCTTGCCTACTCCACCGTAAACATCCTGATTTCAGGCGATACCATTAGAACACCGGGAACGCTTGCTATTTGGGTAACCCTCATATCTATAGCTGGAAAACTGATCCTCTCCCTGTTCTTATTCAGAACTGGAAAACATGTGGATAGTCCCATGCTGATGGCCAACGCCAGGAACATGCGAAATGATATTCTGCTTTCTTTGAGCGTTGTGGCAAGTCTTCTATTTACTGAAATCCTACAGGAGCCCCTGATCGACCGTATTATTGCAATTCTGATCAGTATGTTTATCATGTATGAGGGATTCCGGATCTTTATGAAATCCAATATTGACCTGATGGATGGTATCGACAATACAGATGTCTACTGTCAGTTGTTTGAATCGGTGCGTTCTGTAGAAGGCGCACATAATCCCCACCGTGTAAGAGCCCGTAAAATTGGACATTATTACATGGTCAACCTTGATATTGAGGTCGATCCCCGCATCTCCGTTAAGGAAGCTCATGATATTGCAAAAAATGTGGAAGACAGCATCAAAGCGAACCAGAGAAATATCTATGATATCATGGTACACGTGGAACCCCTGGGGAACAAGGAGGAGAATGAAAAATACGGTATTACCGAGACCGAGATTAACCAACAAAACAGCTAACAATGATTACCCGGAATTGGCCCATGTACAGAGTAGTGCTTGAGAACCTTCAATTGCTGTCTCTTTTACCTCGATTTAATCTGAAACTTGGATTCGGTGAAAAAAGTGTTGATCAGGTGTGCAAGGCCCAGGGGATCAATACGGATTTTTTCCTGGAAATTGCCAATGCCTATCTGGATGAATTATATGTCCCCGGCGAGGGCCTATCACTCTTCTCCCTGGGCACCATGGTAGATTATATAAAATCCACTCACCTGTACTTTACAAACATCGCACTTCCAACTGTGGCTGAGAAATTGTTCAGGTTAATGGACCAGTCGGACCTGTCGGAAAAAGAGGTGAACCTGGTCACCCGTTTTTTCAGTGATTACAAGGAGGAGTTTTTGACCCACATCTCCCAGGAGGAGGAACAAATTCTTCCATACATCCTTGAACTGGAAAGACAATCTGCCCTGCAGGTCACCGATCCGGATTTCATTCAAAAGCTTGAAACATATTCCATCATTGAGTTTGCAAAGGAGCATGACAGGTTGGAAACAAGCTTGAGGCATCTTTCCGAGCTGATCATTAAATACCTGCCTCCATTTGATGATCTGCAGTTGTGCTTCCAGGTACTGAACGACCTTGCTGCATTGATGAAAGACCTGGTTGACCACGCTGATGTGGAAGATAAGGTCCTGATCCCAAGAGTAGCTGAGCTGGAACGAAAATTATTAAAAAGGAATTCTCACGTATGAAGATTTCTCGTTTCATACTTGTAATTGATTCCTACCTTGTCCGGAAAGGATTGGTTTCGGTTTTAAACCGTATCCAGGGCGTCAGGGTTCTCAGAGAATTTGGCACAGATGGTCCCCTGGGCAGCTTCCTTCAACATCACCCGGTCGACTTCATCATCATTTCCCAGACCGGAATCGACAGGTCGGCCGACCTGTTCACAACCCAACCGGAACTTCTTGAAAAAACCATTCTGATCGAGGAATCCTTAAATAATGATCCTTCCGGGAATGGTCATAATCGTGACGTGCTTACAACCATCCGCCTGCAGGAAGATAAAGAGTCCCTGACCCGTAAGATCATGGCTCTTCTTGAAAATCAGGAAGAGGGCTATTTGGAAACCCGGACCATGGAGCTCTCTCCGCGTGAAACAACCATCGTTCGCCTTGTTTCCCTGGGTCTTACAAACCGGCAAATTGCGGAACGTCTGTACCTTTCCGCCCACACGGTAATGACCCACCGGAAGAACATCATCAGCAAACTGGGAATCAAATCTGTTTCAGGTCTAACCATCTATGCCATTGTTAATAACATTATCACCATTGAAGAGGTGACCTCTAAACCTGTCCGGTAATTTGTATATTTGTAAAAAATTTATCGTTTAACATGGCTGAAAAGAAAACCAATGTAAATGCACTCTACGGAGTACTTGGATTACTGGTAGTGATACTGGCTGTAGCCATATATATGCTACTGGATACCAGAAAAAATCTGAACCTAGTTTCCAATGACCTGGCTGAAAAAACAGAATTCTTCCGAATTGAAAAAGATTCACTGGAGGGGGAGTTGCGTAATATCTATTTCAGGTACGACACACTTGAAACAAATAACCTTGAACTACAGACTGAGGCTAAACAACAACAGGAGAAAATTGACAAGCTTATTGCTATTCAGGCTGACGATGCATATAAGATCCGGATGTACCGCAAAGAGATGGAGACCCTGCGTTCCGTTTTAAGGAGTTATATTGTTCAGATCGATTCATTGAATACGCAAAACCAGGAGTTGCAGGCCCAGAATAAACAGTTGCGGAACTCAGAACTGAGGCTGACAACGGAAAAAGAACAACTTCAGCAGGATAAAGAACAGCTGGAAGAGATCAAAGACCTTGCAACAACCCTTCATGCAACCCAGATCAACCTGGTATTATTAAATAAACGTGAAAAGGAGACCACCAGGATCAGAACAGCAGAAAAGGTAAGGGTTGATTTTATTATCAGGGCCAACAAGGTTACCCCGGCCGGAGAGAAAAACATCTCCCTGCGTATTATCAGGCCTGATCAAGTCGTTCTGGGTTCACCGGAACTGGAGGTCATTGATATTAACGGGGAGGCTATTCCCATCTCTGCATCACGTTTTGTTAACTACGAAAATGAAGATCTGCCGGTATCAATCTTCTGGAATAATGATGGAGAAATTGTTCCGGGTGAACATACTGTGGAACTTTACGCTGACGGAAAATTAATCGGGCAATCTTCTTTTGTGCTCAAATAACCTCCGATTACCGGCATGAATATCGGTATAATGATCGGGCGTATAGGTGGAGTGGATGGTGTAGCTCTTGAAACTGAAAAATGGATCGATGTCCTGAAGGAGATGGGGCACCAGGTTTTCACCATTTCAGGACAGTTCCAGGAGCGCCCGATGGATCCTGCTATCGAAACGCTGGTGCCGGAAATGTCGTTCTTTTCACCTGAAAGTTTCTGGAGCCAAAAGAAAGCATTTTTCTACCCTGAAACCAATCCTGAAGAGTTGATTGAGCATCTGAACCTCTATTCGAAGGTAATTTATAAAAAGATCATGCTCTGGATCCAGGAGCGAAATATCGATCTGTTGATCTCAGAGAATGCCTCCGCGCTTCCTTCACATCTTGAGATGGGAATGGCCATTAATAAAGTGGTGCATAAAACCGGCTTTCCAACCATTACTCATGATCATGATTTTGCATGGGAACGTGGAGACAGGTATTTATCTCCGCATAATGAGATAAATGAGTTCATTTCTGATATTTTCCCACTCAGGGCTCCTAATTCGGTACATGCTGTTATCAACACCCATGCGGCCAGTATGCTCAAAGAACGATATGACCGGGATGCGGTCAATGTGCCCAATGTGATGAATTTTGATCAGCCATTCGGGCTCCAGACTGAGAAAAATGAAAATCTGGCCCGTCAAATCGGATTTAATAAAACGGATCTGTTCCTGTTCCAGATTACCCGTATTGTCAGACGTAAAGGAATTGAAACAGCCATACAGCTGGTCCATGAACTTAATGATAACAAAATAAAACTGATCATCACCGGTAACTATGCCGACGATGCCGGAAGTGCTTATTATAATGAACTGGTAAACCTGATACATGAATTAAAACTGGGTGAGCAGGTCAGTTTTGCCCACCACCTGTTTCATAATAAAGGCCTTTCCAATGGAGACGGAGAAGTGCGTTTTTCCCTGTCAGACGCTTATGCCAGTGCAACAGCCTGTACCTACTTCAGCAGGTATGAGGGTTTTGGTAATGCTTTTGTTGAAGCCGTTCTTGCAAGACGGCCCATATTCGTCAACAATTATAAACCGGTATTTATGCCTGACATAGGCAGCAAAGGATTTAAAACCGTGATGATTGAAAATGGAGAGCTCACCACTGAAGCTATAAGCGCCATGGCTGAAGTTATTTACAATCCCGGCCTGGCCACGGAAATGACCAGGCACAATTTCGAATTGGGGAAAAAAGAATTTAGTTATGATACGCTCCATGAAAAACTGAATCAACTGATCAGTACAGCAACTTCCAGGGCAGGAGCCTAATCCATAAACAGGGCCCTCAATATATGATCGCAAATCAGCCATCCTTCGGGATCAATTGCAACTCGTCCTTCTGCTTCAAACATTTTTCCGCTTTCAAGAAACGGACCGGCCATAGATTCGAAATGCTGCCGATACTTGTACCCATAGGATTTTTCAATAAAAACAGGATCGGCTCCCCACCTCGTTCTTAATGAGGTAATCAAATAGTCGTGATACTTATCGGTGATCGAAAGCAACTCAGTATGGCCTGTTTCCTTTCCTGAAGTCACTCGTTCAAAATATTCTTGTAAAGAGGAGCTATTCCAGCTCCGCCGCTCTCCATCATATGAGTGGGCCGAGGGACCCATACCCAGGTACGGTTTTCCTGACCAGTACAGCATATTGTGTTCTGATACCCTTCCCCCATGTCCAAAATTGGATAATTCATAGTGATCAAATCCGGCGGAAACCAGTTTTTCCCTCAGAATCCTGTATTGGCGAACACTTTCTTCATCCGATACCGGAGCCAGTCTACCCAGTTTCCTCCAATGATCAAAAACTGTTCCCTGTTCAAAGGTGAGATGGTAAGCGGAGAGATGGGAAACAGGCAGGATTAATGCCTTTTCCAGGTTCTCTTCCCACTCTCTTGTGGACTGTCCGGGAACCCCATAAATCAGGTCGATGGAGATGTTGTCAAATCCATAAGAAGAGGCCAAGTTAACTGATGTTTCAGCCTGTACCGCCTTATGGGAACGGTTCATGATGTCCAGATCTCTGTCATGAAAGGATTGGACCCCTATACTCAAGCGGTTAAATCCCATTGTTTGAAACATTTTTATGCGGGACTCATCCAGGTCGTCCGGATTACACTCTATGGTCCACTCAGGATCTTTCCTGAATGTATAATACCTGTGAATTGTATTTATAATTTTATCCAGGTGAGATGGCGAGAGTACAGAGGGAGTTCCCCCTCCCAGGTAAAGGGTCCCCAGTGAACTGAAAGGACTGGATTCGCCATTTTGCCTTATCTCCTCCACAAGAGTGTCCACAAACCTGTCCAGGTACTTCAGGCTCACTGTAAAGAAAAAATCGCAGTATCTGCATGCCTTCCTGCAAAACGGTATATGTATATATATGCCCTGCATGAATTACATGGCTGTATATCCGAGAATGGCATTGGAAACCGACCTGGGCTCAGGAGGCAGGGCATATACATCCTGTTCATATCTGCTATTGTAGGGAGAAATGTTCAAGGTGTTTCCATCCGCCACCAGGGTGCTGCTTCCGCCAGGATCAAAACCCATTGCCCTATCCATGCCGTACTTCACCAGAATTTCGGCCATCTCATTGAAGGTGGCTCCCACCGATTCCCTTATCCTCCCATTAATGGTCAGAACCGCCAATTTATTGTCTGTACTGATCCCCACTGCAATTTTAGGTCCGCGCATTCCGGTATAATCCAGCTGGGCCGCCTGTGTCCTGATCGAGTTGGAGCATTTCCAACCCTCCACCTCCATATTGATATTACACCTGCCGTTTTCAAGAAGCAATGGTCCCGCCTCCACTGCATGTCTCACCGATTCCAGGCCCGGTAGATGAAGCTCCAGTACTTCTCCGGCTTTTATCCATTCAGGTATATCTTCAGCTTCCATGACCAGTGTGATCCCTACCGGAATAACCGGTATCTTCTCTCCAGCTTTTGTTTTCAAAACCTCCTTGACCACGTTCCCCGCTAGGCGGATAACAGTTCTCCCGTTTGCCTCAATGTGGTCCTGTGGATAGAGAAGATCATAGTAAGCCCGTGTACCCGGACTTCCAGGAACATTATAGTCTGAACTTTCAAAAACAAGTTCATTCCCCCTGACGGAAACTATAATCCCCCTGCTGCAATTTATCCGCTGGATATCTACTGAACCATCTTCATAAATAAGTAGCGCCGGCTTATTATAGAGGGGGTAAGAGGTCATCCGTCCCACCTCAATAAAAAGTCCCAGAGGAGTACCAATATAGCTTGCAGGCAGGCCAAGTTTTCCCACCAGCTCTGGGTTCAATATATACCCTCCGTTCCAGGCGATCTTCGCATTCAAACCTGTCCTGTTTTTTACTGATTTCACAATCCTGTTCACCGGCCTGGGTTTTCCTTTAACGGAAACTGCAACAAAATCCCACTTCCTCTCTTTGAGGTCCATTAAGGCAAGGGCGCCATTGTAAGGCAAACCATCGGGATAGGTGCCACTCAAGAAAGTACAGGAGACCGGTTCTTTCCTTTTTACTTTATTCTCGAGCGATTTGAGCACATGTTTCAACGGACTTCCGTTTAGTGCGGCATCTTCCCTGATGGCCGAGAGTACAGCTTTCTCTCCATACTTATTAACAACCCGTTTGTAAAGATCGCTTTTCATCCCCCTGTCAAAATCCCTGGCTGTCTGAACCGGAGCAGGATATGCAAGTGTGGCCCGTACACCTGCCGGCACAAATTGTATATAACCGCTGGAAACCGGGATCCCCATGATGTGGGCTATAAATTCATTGGAAACCGAACCGATATGAAACCTGTCCATATCCACTATATCAGTCATCATACAGGCATTTTTTCGATTGGTAAGAATATACCCTTTCTGATCGCGTATCTTTCTCAAAACATGTAGTGCTTCGCTTCCCAGTTGTGGAAAATGAATACCCACACACACCTGTTCTGTACTGATAATCTGTATTATTTTGAACTCATAGAGTAACTTCAATTCCTCGGAAACACCATTGATAATATAATCTGTAATCTCGTTCTTATTCAACTGTTTCCCAAGATTCTTGTCCTGGGCAAAAATGTACACCGGTTGTAGTTTTACGGCCTTTTTTTCCAGCATGTCTCTTGTAATCATTATCTCCAGCGGAAGGTGCATTCTCGACCGGATCGATTGCAGGGCAAAAAATTCAAGCTCATACATGATATAGGCCCCCGGGAAATAGGCTATGGGGCGGTTCTCCTTCAGCCACTCGATCAAACGGGACCTGTTATCGATGGCCAGGTAAGAGCTTCCGGTCAGCTGCAGTAAAGCCAGGTTCCAGTCTGTAAAGAATGGCGGGCTCAGATCTACTTTATTGAGGGGGTTCGGTTGTACAATATTAATATATAGTAAATTGATCACCCCTGTAATTTCCTGAAACGTGTAGTCCTGGTACGGATAATAGTAGCTGTTCCTATGCCGGTATGACATTGAATGATCGTGTTGCAGGCTAGTGGTCCCTTCCCGGTATTCAAACAGGGTCTCCACCGCATTATAAAAACGGTTTATAATCCTGTCTGGAATATGTCCCGAATCCGGATCGTTGGTGATTATTGATTGAGAAAAATGGAAGGCCATTCCCCGGACCCTCTGCTGTTCTATACGATAATAGCTTGGATCAATCAGAGATTTCAACATAAACATAAATGAAAGCTTCGAATAGCCAGGGAGATACTGCCTGTTCCTGGTATCCAGCAAAGCCTGGAGGTCATCATTGGAAAAATTCACCCTTCCACGGTATTCCTCCAGGCTTGCCCTGACAACCTTCAGTATCTTCCGGTTGTTGCATAGTTGTTCAAATAACCGGACCAGCATCTGGTGAATATTGTCACTGAGTGCTTCCAGGCTGTATCGTTTCAGGACTACCCGCTGATTATGCCTGATCTCATCAGTATAGTGGTGCGGGAAAAATATCCTGTCGGTGATCCGTCGTACCATGCCGGCGGAGATTCTCTTCCCCTTGAATTCCATCACCCTTAATCGATCTCGCTCATCCAGGTGTTCCCCGATCACTTCAGAATATACCTTTTCCGGTTCATACCTCCTGCAAAAAATGGGCGTTCCGCATGCTGTGGCCTCAAGAATGGGAAGCCCCCTCCCTTCTGTTTTGCTGGGGAGCAATACCAGGGAAGAGATATTATAAAGCTCCGCAATACCAATTGAATTGTCATACTTTGTTTTAAAAGCCTCTTTGTCCAGCTCCCCGAACAGGAGTGCCAGGTATATGCGTTGTCTCAATCCCGTATCAGCTTTATTCAAAAGATCCCTGTATTTTTCTATCAATTTCCTGTAATATCCAAAATGTCCGGCTGCTATTGGTCCGGTAATCAGCAGTGTTATCTTCAGGTGGGAGGTCTTTTTAAATCTCAGCATCATCTCCTCCGCCTGCAACATTTTTCCCAGCAGGTTGAATGAGGTCTCTATTCTTTTCCGTGAAATAATTCTCGTGGGTTGTAAAAGAATGATATTCTCTCCAATGAACCTGTCTACAGAGGCTGTGCGCTCCCCTATGAGAATAGGTTCAGGATTTTTTTCCGCCACCAGTTCTCCTGAGAGCACATCCTCAACAGAATAACTTACCAGCTGCTTACCATACCGCGATAGAATCTTCTCCAGTTGTATAAAGGCGTTAATGTTTTTACGCTTATCGTTCTTCGTATAATGATTTGTATCTACCGCCGTACCAATCTCCATAACATTGGCCGGATTGTGGCCCTTGATACTTACAAGGTGTTCCGACTGATTTCTGTTAATATTTACCTGTATCCATGTTCGTGATTGCCAGGGATAAAGCATCTCAATAATCGAAAACACCTCCCCCAGGTGACAGTTTTTAAAGAACAAATCACGTGGCCCTGGTTTTGTTCCGCTCTTCTCCCTGTCAGAAATGCACATGCCTCCTTCCCAGTAAAAATCATGATTGTTATTGATCACAGGGATCTTCAGGAACTCAGATAACAATACCAGTGCCAGTGCATATGCCACATTCCCCGGATTGGAACAGACATTGACAACAAATAGCAGGTTGATACCCTGATCCTCAATATAATGTCCCAGTTTTTCAACAATTTCAAGTGTCTGTATCCAGAGCTTTGTGATTAGTTCATTATATATTGTTCCTCCCCGTTCAAGGTTGACAAAGTAAAATTCACGGTAGAGATCCCATGCATTAAAACCAGCCAGCTCCGGGATTTCCTTTACTATATAATCCCGCTCGATATAAGGTAATGCCTGTGATTTGATCTTACCCGCAATATAATGTATGGGGACTCCAGGAATATTGCGTCTCATTAACGCCGCATATTTATCCACCTCAACGGTAACTCCATCTACCATATAATGAAAGGTAAGAAAAGCCAGTCCTGCTCTTCTTACTTCCTCCCTGAACTCATCGAATAATCCTTCCAGTTGAATGGACGGATACTCCTGCTCTTCCCTGAAACGATCAAGGAAAAGTCCCAGGTCGAACCAGGTTTCAATTTTCTCTCCCCTCAGGAAAGAAATGAGCTCGTCCACGTTCATTATAAAATAATTATCATATTTGTGCAGGCTATTGATGGCCCTACAGATATGCTAAGGTACGTCTTCCGATATAAATATTCCATCCTGCTTACAATCTTGATCGTGCTGTTATGCTTGATTCCCAGCAGCAGTATACCCCATACTTCTCTATTCTCTATCCCCTATTTCGATAAGTTTGTGCATTTTTCAATGTATGCCCCGCTGAGTTTTGTGGCACTTATGGAGAGCAGGATCACCCGCCAATATTCCAGATATCACCTCTATATTATGATCATGATATTCTTACTGGGTGGAGTTATTGAAATACTACAGGCAACCGTAGTAACATCCCGGGCGGCTGAATGGACCGACATGCTGGCAAATTTGATAGGCCTTTTGACCGGTTATCTGGCTTTTCGCCTCATGGGCGAATTCAGAATCTTTCGATTTCTTAAATTCTGATTCGCTCTTTTCCTTCTTTGAATTCCGAAACCAGGTCTGCTATTGTTTCTGTTGAAAAGCGTTTTTTTAATTCTTCCATCATCGGCCCCACCTTGTCATGCATGCTGCAGGGGTTTTCACTATCACAGTGAGTGGTTCTGATTACACAGGTATCAAATGTATCTATCCCGTCTATTATGTCTATTACCTCCATTAATGTGATATCGATGGCTGGCCTTTTCAAATAGAATCCACCATTGGGGCCTTTGGACGAAACAAGTAACTCCTGTCTGACCAGTACCTGTAATATCTTCCCGAGAAAAGGAGAGGGAATATCCAGTTTATGAGCAATGTGTTTTATACCCAATTTTTTCTGTGGTGACGAGAATAGTTCCAGATAGATCAACGCCCTGATGGCATATTTACTTGTATGGGAAAGCATCCTCTATTTCTTAATGGGTATTTTACTGATCCTGATATCATGCCTGCCTCCATCATAATCTGTCTCCAGAAAAATGTCCACGATATTCATTGCGGTTTCCACATCAATATACCTGGCTGGCAGGGAACATATATTGGCATCATTATGTCTTCTTGCCATCCGTGAGATCTCTTCGTTCCAACACAATGCCCCACGTATCCCCTGGTGTTTATTAGTAACCATATTGATCCCGTTTCCGCTCCCACATAAAGAAATTCCGTACAGGACCTCACCCGACTCAACAGCTTTGGCAAGAGGGTGTCCAAAATCAGGATAATCTACTGGTTCTGATGAATCTGTTCCAAGATCTATGATGGTATAGCCTTTCTCTTCAAGATGCTTTTTAATATCGAGTTTCATCCTGTATCCGGCATGGTCTGAAGCAATGGCCAGGGTCTTTTTCATTATTCTTCTTTTTTAACAAACCATGTGTTGATTTGTTGTTCATTGAATTTAAAAAATGCAGCTCAATTCACGGGGCATCTTTTTAACCGGGAATTAGGTTAACTTTACCATGATTGGTAAACAAATTTTCAACACTTATTATCGCTGTTCTAAAGATAATTTTATCAAGCTTACATGAAGTTAACAGGTGTTAAATTAATTTGTAACATACCCGTATTCAAAACTTAACGAATATTGCGATTGTTAATATAGTGTGATAAACCATTCATTAATTGAATTTGCAAAGATACGGCCTGTTTTTTTAAAACATAATCAACCGACTAACATCATCATTAGATAGATTTATTAATTGATATGATTATATATATTTTATGAGAAATGTGAATAAATCGGAGATTGAGAAAAAAGGTTTTATAGATCTTGATGTGGATAAGTCTCTTAATGTTGTTAATGAGATTAACAGGATGAGAAAAGAGAAGAATGCAGTCATTCTTGCTCATTTCTACCAGGAAGGAGAAATTCAGGATATCGCTGATTTTGTGGGTGATAGTCTGAAATTATCCCAGCAGGCAGCAGAAACGAAAGCAGATATAATACTTTTTGCCGGTGTGCATTTCATGGCGGAGACTGCTAAAATACTGGCTCCTGAAAAGAAGGTACTGATACCTGATCTTCAGGCCGGTTGCTCCCTGGCAGATTCCTGTCCGGCCGATGAATTTGCTGCATTCAAGAAGAGCTATCCGGGGTATACAGTAATCTCTTATGTAAATACAACCGCAGAGATCAAGGCTTTGACGGATATAATATGTACCTCAACAAATGCGCTTCAAATTGTGGAGAGCCTGCCGAAAGATGAAAAGATAATATTTGCCCCTGACCGTAACCTGGGTAATTATATAAATAGTCAGACCGGAAGAGAGATGATTCTATGGGATGGTGCCTGTCATGTGCATGAAGAGTTCAGCCTGGAAAGAATACTGGAATTAAAGGAAGAAAATCCTGAAGCCCAGATTATTGCTCATCCTGAATGTGAAAAAACCATATTAATTGTGGCCGATTTTATCGGATCCACCTCAGCACTATTAAATTATACCATAAAAAATAGCGGAAAGACATTTATTGTAGCGACGGAATCCGGAATTCTACACCAGATGAGAAAGGCCAGTCCGCAGAAGCACTTTATTCCTGCACCACCCAATGATTCCACCTGTGCCTGTAACGATTGTAAATATATGAAACTGATAACACTTAAAAAGATGTATAATACTTTGAAGTATGAGCTTCCTGAAATAACTTTGGAACGGGATTTGATGGATCAAGCAAGAGGATCAATTCTGAGAATGCTTGAAATTTCAAAACAGCTTCAATTATAAAGTGTCTTTATGAAAAACCTTGTTTTTCAATATGTGTTACCCATTCTTTTATTTACATTGACTGATATGGGGTTGTTGGGTCAGACGGGAGCATCTGACAGTACCTTCGTTCAGATTTTTTATCCAAATGGCCAGGTATCGAGTGAGGGTGTTATGAAGAATGGAAAACCTGATGGATACTGGAGAACCTATTATGTTACCGGGGTTATTAAATCAGAAGGCACACGTATCAATTTTCTGCTTGACAGTGTATGGAATTTTTATAATCAGGCGGGAGAGCTGACAGAACAGATCAGCTATAAGATTGGGGAGAAGAGCGGATATTCGAATAAGTATATATATAATAATCCTCAAAATCCGGGCCGACCCACATTGATCTCAAAGGAGCTCTATGTAATGGGAAAAAAAGAAGGAAGTTCTTATTACTATTACCCAACCGGTGAGCTGAACTTAATTGTGTTTTATAAAGACGGAAAAAAACAGGGATTATCCAGGGAATTTACAAAAGACAGCACACTTGTAACGGTAGTGCAGTACAAGGATAATTATGTGGTGGATCGGGAGCGCCTGAACAGGATAGATGAAAACGGGAATAAACAGGGCACTTTCAGGGAGTATTATGCAAACGGAAAGATAAAAAAGGAAGAAAATTATCTGGATAATCAGCTTCACGGTTATTACCGGGAGTTTGACGGCAAGGGAGACCTGGTTATGGCCCTTCGGTATGAAAGGGGTAAAATTGTGGAGGAGATTGACGAAGACCTGAAAGAGTTGCTGGATATGAAAAACACCTATGATGAGCAGGGAAGACTCATTTTTTCCGGGGGATATAAGGATGGTGTACCAGTGGGTATCCATCGTTTTTATGACACTACGGGAGTGGTGGTAAATGCCTATTTATACAATGATCTGGGTCAAAAAGTATCGGAAGGCATTATTGATGATGAGGGAAAAAGGATGGGGGCATGGACCGATTTTTATACTACTGGTGAGGTACGGGCAAAAGGAATTTATGCGGACAATGAACGATCGGGTGATTGGACCTTCTATCTTAAAAAAGGGGGGATCGAACAGCAAGGAAAGTTTGACAGGGGCCGGCTCAGGGGAGTATGGAACTGGTATTATCCCAATGGAAACAAGTGGAGAGAAGAAAGCTATTTCAACGGGAAAGAGGACGGAGAGTTTACCGAGTATGACAGAGCAGGAAATATTCTTACAAAGGGTGAATATATTAGTGGTGAGAAAGAGGGAGAATGGCTCTACCACGTAGGTGATCATGAAGAGAAGGGAAGTTACGTAATAGGACTTCGGGAGGGTATTTGGAGATATTATTATTCTGACGGTGCGCTGGAGTATGAAGGATCATACTCACAGGGAAATCCGGACAAAAAGCATAAATATTATTATCCGGATGGAACACTGAAGGAGGAGCAATACTATGCTATGGGTATAAGGGAGAAGATTTGGAAAAAATATGATCCGGAAGGGAACCTGGTAATGACCATAACCTACAAGAATGACGAGGAGCAGCGAATCAATGGTATCAAGATCAATCTTCCTGAAAGTGATATAAAATTAATTCAATGATGCAGCATGGTAGAAGATTTCGAGTTCAGGGATAAGCCTTTAACAGAAGCAGATCTGGAGGTAGAAGCCCGGTTAAGACCTACCATCTTTTCTGATTTTGATGGTCAGAAAAAGATAGTTGAGAATTTGAAAATCTTTGTTGAAGCAGCCCGGCTGAGGGATGAAGCACTGGATCATGTTCTGTTGCATGGCCCTCCCGGACTCGGAAAGACTACTCTGGCCAATATTATAGCCAACGAAATGGAAGTGGCCATTAAAATCACCTCTGGGCCGGTCCTGGATAAACCCGGGGATTTGGCCGGATTGTTAACAGGACTGGAGGAAGGAGATGTTCTGTTTATCGATGAGATCCACAGACTCTCACCTATCGTTGAGGAGTATCTCTATTCGGCAATGGAAGATTACTGCATTGATATCATGATCGACAAAGGGCCAGCTGCACGCTCTGTTCAGTTAACACTTCAACCCTTTACATTAATAGGAGCAACAACCAGGTCGGGATTATTGACCGGTCCTCTCAGGGCAAGGTTCGGAATAAACTCTTTACTGGAATATTATGATGCAGATGTACTCACCGGTATTGTAAAGAGATCAGCCAGTATATTGAAAGTGGAAATCAGGGGTGATGCAGCGGTGGAAATTGCCTCCAGGAGCAGGGGAACTCCGAGAATAGCCAATGCCCTGTTGAGAAGGATAAGAGATTTTGCACAGGTGAAAGGAAGCGGAATAATCGATATGGAGATCACCAGGTATGGATTGGATGCCTTAAATATTGACCGTTCGGGACTGGATGAGATGGACAATAAAATTCTTAGTACCATTATTGATAAATTTCAGGGCGGACCTGTAGGTTTGAGTACGATTGCTACGGCTGTGGGTGAAGATTCAGGGACCATCGAGGAGGTATATGAACCATTTTTAATCAAAGAAGGCTATATCAAAAGAACTCCAAGGGGAAGAGAAGCTACCAAAAGCGCATATGAGCACCTTGGGAAATATAGAGATAGCCAGAACTTTTTATTTTGATATTTTGTATATATTTGTGTTAAATTGAAACACACAACCAGTTATGTTAAAAGAGTTATTGAAGAATGCAGGACTTCTGATTATACTGATAGGTGTGATCGTATTGGGTGTAGTGGTCTTTGCCGGAACACAGACAAATACTTTACTTGGACTAAGCCTGGGTTTAATTATAGTTGGACTGATCGGCCATATAGTTATCCATAAAATGGTTGACTGAGGTCTCCGGTTAAATGTTGGCAATGAACTTCAATCCTGGCTTGTCCAGGATTTTTATTTTTCTACCATTTGTTTCGATATAGCCGCTGGTTTTGAATTCTGAAAGTAACCTGATAATTGATTCTGTAGCTGTGCCCACGATATTGGAGAGTTCTTCACGCGTAAGAGAAATATTCAGTACACCCGTTGAATCCAATCCAAATTCATTCTCTAAATGGAGCAGGATTTCCGCCAGCCTCTCCTTTACAGTTTTTTGAGCTATATCGGTAATATAGGAGTTGGCTTCACCCAGTTCCTTACAGGTTAATTTCATTAATTCCACGGCAAAATTGCCGTTGTTCTTTACAAGGTTGAGAAGGATTTCAGTTGGAATCAGGCACAGCACCGCATCTTCAATGACTTCAGTGGTGGTACAGGCGGGCTCATTGCTCACAACTGAGCGGTAACCGATTATATCGCCGGGTTTGGCAAACCGAATGATCTGTTCCTTTCCGTCAAATCCGGTTTGATATATTTTTATAATCCCGGACTGGACACAATAGAAACCTTTCATTCGATTGCCTTCATGATAGACGATTGAACCTCTTTTAAAGGTTTCCGTTATCTTACTGAGCGTGATATCCTGCAGTTCCTGTTCCAAAAGGTGACGAAAAAGGGGATGAGTTCGGCTGGTACAGGAATCGCAACTTAAATCAGGTGAATCGTCTTGCATCTCGAAACAGAATAGGGATCAAAAATAATTAATTATCAATTGTAAAAACAGAGTAATGAAGGAAAAAATTACAGCAAATTGGCTAAGCGACCTGGCTTTCGAAGCAGAGGTAAACGGACACAAGGTATATATGGATTCTACTGCGGAGCATGGAGGGAAGAATACAGGTCCGAGGCCAAAACCACTTATGATGGTAGCGCTTGCCGGCTGTACCGGTATGGATGTGGCGGCCATACTCTGGAAGATGAAGGAAAAGATCGAAGCGTTTTCAGTTGAAGTGGAAGGAGATATAACCGAAGAACACCCCAAAAGATTTGAAGCCATGAAGGTTATATACCGTTTTAAGGGAAAGGGGATCAACCGGGATAATGTTGAAAAGGCAGTAAGGCTTTCCAACACGAGGTATTGTGGAGTATCCGCCAACTATCGCATGGCATTCCCTATCACCTACGAAATCATCCTGGAGGATTAAATAAGACTAGATTTTAATACGCCGCCTGGAACTGCTCCAGGAAGCGGATATCATTTTCAAAGTAAAGCCGGAGATCTCTCACCTGGTATTTCAACATGGCAACCCGTTCGATACCCATTCCAAAAGCAAAACCTGTGTACTTATTAGAATCTATATGGTTAAACTCCAGCACATTGGGATCTACCATGCCACAACCAAGGATCTCGAGCCAGCCGGTATGCTTGCACACATTACAACCCATCCCACCGCATATCTGACAACTGATATCCATTTCTGCCGAGGGTTCTGTGAAGGGAAAATAGGAAGGACGCAGGCGAATATCCACCTTCTTTCCAAACATCTCACGGGCAAAATATAGAAGCGTTTGTTTCAGGTCGGCAAAAGAGACATTTTCATCAATATAGAGACCTTCAACCTGGTGAAAAATGCAGTGTGCCCTGGCTGAAATAGCTTCATTTCTAAACACCCTGCCGGGAGATATGGTACGTATTGGAAGAGATTCTTTTTCCATCACCCTTACCTGCACAGAAGAGGTATGAGTTCTGAGGAGTATATCCGGATCTTTTTCAATGAAGAATGTATCCTGCATATCCCGGGCCGGATGTTCCGGAGGAAAGTTGAGAGAGGAGAATACATGCCAGTCGTCCTCAATTTCGGGACCTTCAGAAATGGTATAGCCCAACCTTCCAAAAATGGAAATGATTTCATTTCGAACAATTGAAACAGGATGCCTTGCGCCGGAAAGAAGAGACGGGCCCGGCAGGGTAAGATCTACGGTTTTTTCATTTCCGGATTCCTCGGTTATATCAGCCAGTAGTGTCTCTATTCTATCTGCAACATATTGCTTCAACTGATTGATTTTCAGGCCCACTTCTCTTTTTTGTTCTGAAGAGACCCCTTTAAAATCCCTGAAAAGTCCGGAAAGAACACCTTTTTTACCAAGGTATTTAATTCTGAACTGTTCAACTTCCTCTTTTGTTTCAGCTTTGAACTGCCTGGCTTCCTCAAGGATCGTGTCAATATTTTGAAGCATATCTTGGATGATCTTCAATTAGAGATATAAAAATATAAAAAAGCACATTATTTAATGATGGAGATGGAGTAGATTACATCATTAACCGGCCTGTTGTAAACATCTGTGGGTTCAGAGGCAATCGCATCAAGTACATCCAGCCCCTCAATGACCTCTCCAAAAACAGTATAAGCCCCATCCAGGTGGGGCGTGCCCCCAAGGGTTTTATATATTTCAGCGCTCTCCTTGGAAATATTCGCCACACCTCTTTGCCTGAGTATATCGATCTCTTCCTGGGTCAGCACCCTTCCATGCACAAGATAGAACTGGGAGCCGGATGAAGCACGTTCTGGATTGTCGGCGTCCCCTTTTCTGGCAGCGGCAAGAGCACCTTTCTTATGTATCAGGTTTGCGTTAAATTCGGCAGGTATCGTATAGCCGGGACCACCGGTACCCAGCCGCTGACCTTTTTCGGCGCCTACCGAGTGTGGATCACCACCCTGGATCATAAAACCTTTGATAACCCGGTGGAAAAGCTGGTCTTTATAGAATCCCTCATTGATCAACTTGATCATGTTATCGCGGTGAAGCGGTGTTTCATTATACAGTTTCACAACCATATCGCCAAGGCTGGTCTCTATTTTAATAATTCTTTCCTGCTGCGCTTCCTGAGCTCTGGCAGAAGATGATATTAAAAGGGTTAAAAGTATTGGGGAAACAATCAGGAACATCAGGTGCCTCTTCCTCATAATTGATGTATTTTTAAAATGAATTAGTGCAGCAAAGATAAAAGGAAAGTTGAAAAGATATTTCATAGTGGGTTTTATTGGTATGTTACCGTTCCTGGTTTCGGGGCAGTCGGTGGGACTGGTGCTCAGCGGAGGAGGATCGAAAGGATTGGCGCATATAGGAGTAATCAAGGCGCTGGAAGAGAACAGGATCCCCATAGATTATGTGGGAGGCACCTCAATGGGAGCCGTTATTGGTGGTTGTTATGCCATGGGTATGAGTACCGACGAAATGATTGAGATCATTGGGTCGAAGGAGTTCAGCAATTGGATGAGTGGCACAATGGAAGAGAAATTTAAATATTACTTTAAAGCAGAAGATCCGGCACCTGATATTTTCAAGGTTGGAATTGACCTGAAAGATACCATTCCCAGAACAAGGTTTCCATTGAGTGTTATTCCAAACGACCTGATGGACTTTGCCTTTATGGAAATTTTTTCGAGAGCCAGCGCTGCGGCTGGGTACAATTTTGACAGCCTTTTTGTGCCCTTTCTGTGCAATGCGGTTGATATCAGCAATAGCAGGGAGATTGTTTTCAGGAAGGGAGATCTTGCACAGGCGGTGAGGGCCTCAATGACCGTTCCTCTCTATTTCAGACCTATTTTAATAGAGGGTAATATCATGTACGACGGGGGTATATATAATAACTTCCCGGTACAGCACGTAATCAACCTGTTTCATCCTGATGTAATTATAGGAAGTAAGACAGCGGAGGGGAACACACCACCTGATGAATTTGATATAATGGCCCAGATCGAGAATATTGTAATGAAACCTTCTAATTATGAAATAGATCCTGAAAAAGGCATTTTACTGGATATGGATTTTCAAAATGAATCGTTGCTTTCGTTTGATAAGCTGGATGAATATGTAGAATTGGGTTACAGAACGACCCTCGAAAAAATGGACAGTATCAAATTACTGATAACCAGAATTGCAGAGGATACTGCTACACTGAGCATCAGGAGAAAGGTCTTTGTCAGCAGGTTACCGGAATTAAAATTTAACGAGTTTGAAATAGATGGATTAAATGATCATCAGAAGCTATACGTCAAACAGAGTATCCAGAAATCAGATTCAATACTGGATGTGGGAGAAGTGAAAAGAGAATACCTGAAACTGGCCAACGACAAAGGACTTTTCTATCTATATCCCCTGGCAATATATAAACCCGAGGACAGCCTGTTTAAAATGAAACTCAGGGTAATTCCCCAGGCACCCCTTGAGGCGAGGTTCGGGCTTTTTTTTTCATCAACGGGTCTGGCTCAAGCGTATCTGGGTTTCAGCTACAGGCAGATTTCAGAGCTCAGCACCCATCTGAAAGGCAGCATTCAGTTCGGACGTTTTTATAATGGGGTGAATCTGGGTTTCAGATTTGATTATCCTGCAAAAGCGCCGCTGTTTTTCCAGGGGAACTTCAATTACAACGGCTATCAATACAATAGCTATAACACTAATTTCTTTTTCGAAGACCTGGAGCCTTCTTATATTACGGAAGATGAAATTAATTTCAGATTTGATGTGGGAATTCCATTCCGGTATAATGGAGTTATCAAGAGCGGTTTAGGTATTGGCAGGAACAGTGAGATCTATTATTTGACCAAAGATTTTTCCTCTACCGATACTTCAGAGGTCTCCAATATAAACAAAGTTTCACTTTACCTGGCCAATGAAAGAAATACATTGAATAACAAGCAATTTGCTACAGAGGGAACGCACAGGGTCAGTTCCATCAGGGCCGGGTATGGTCTGGAAAAATATATTCCAGGTTCCACCTCACCTGATCAGGTAAATGTGAAGAATGACTATTACTGGATATCAGCCAGGTTCGAAATTTGTGGATACATTCCATTAAAGGGAAGGTTCTCACTGGGATATTATTTAAGGGCTGAAGCCACCTTCAAACCCCTGTTAAGTAATTATTATTCGACGATTATAGAAGCGCCTGTATTTCAACCAAATATGATTACCAAAGGATTGTTTATGGAGCACTTCAGGGCATATCAGTTTATGGCGGTTGGATTGATGCCTGTCTATAATTTTACCAACAAGTTTCACGCAAAAATGGAGCTTTATGCCTATTTCCCGGTTCAGGAGATTCTAAGAGATGCAAATAGTAAAGCCTATTTTGGCAACTACTTTAAAAATATGAATGCAATGATTCACGGATCATTGAACTTTATTTCAGTAGCAGGCCCCATATCCTTACATGTAGGATACATTCCCGACGAAGAGAATCCATGGATGGCCCAGCTAAGTTTTGGCTATCTGTTGTTTAATAAAAAATCTACGAACGAGTGATGTACGCTCCGGATAATGCTACTTTTGCAGAAACCTTGCCGACATATTGAAACATCCCATAAAACAGTTATTCGGACAGACAGCCATTTACGGCCTGGGGATTGTTTTGCCGCGCCTGCTCAATTATTTACTGCTAACACCGTTTTATACCAGGGTTTTTGATAGGGCCACGTATGGGATAGTGACAGAGCTTTACGCCTATGTGGTGTTTCTTCTTGTGATCCTTACCTACGGAATGGAAACCGGTTATTTCCGGCATGCAAGCAATTCTGAGCAGAAGGGAAAAGTATACAGCACAGTGATCGGATCACTTTTTGTTTCCTCATTGTTATTTATAACCATTGTTCTGGTATGGTCGGGTTCTATTAGCTCCGTTATGGGATATGGAGCTCATCCCGAGTATATCAGACTACTGGCAGCTATAGTGGCCCTGGATGCATTTACGGCGATACCTTTTGCAAGGATCCGACTGCTTAACCAGCCCATTAAATATGCGCTGATTCGTATTGCAGAGGTTTCGATTAATATAGGGCTGAATCTGTTTTTTCTCTATTTCTGTCCGCGTCATACCGATTCTGGAATTGTCAACCTGGTGTATAATGAAAATGTGGGTGTAGGATACGTATTCATTTCCAACCTCATTGCATCCATCATAAAACTACTTCTTCTGATTCCTGATATAATTACAGCGTTCCGGTCCAAATTTGACTGGAGCCTGTTTAAGGTAATACTCAGGTATTCGTATCCCCTGCTTATTGCCGGATTGGCCGGAACGGTTAATGAGGCGCTGGACAGGATCCTTTTAAAGCATCTCATACCGGTAGCACAGAATCCTATGGAACAGCTTGGTGTTTACGGAGCGAACTATAAACTGGCGGTTTTGATGACACTTTTTGTTCAGATGTTTAAATACGCAGCAGAACCATTCTTCTTTTCGAAATCGGAAGAGAAGGATGCAAAGAAGTTGTATGCGGATGTGATGATGTTTTTTGTTGTAACCGGTCTCTTTATCTTCCTTCTGGTTAATCTTTATTTGAACTATTTTATTCTGTTTATCGGTTCCGATTTCAGAGAGGGCGTTCAAATAGTACCGGTAGTGTTGATGGCTAATCTGGTAATGGGTATTTTCTTTAATCTTTCCATATGGTATAAATTAACCAATAAAACACATTTTGGAGCCGTTCTTGTTTTGTTAGGAGCTTTGATAACTGTGGTTATTAATGCAGTATTTATACCCAGATATAGTTATGTGGCTTCGGCATGGGCACATCTGTTCTGTTACAGTACCATGGTGATCCTGTCTTATTTATGGTCGAGAAAACACTATGTTATACCCTACCGGACAGGTCGGATCATTGCGTATATAGTACTTGCAATATTCATATATATTTTCAATGAATTATTTTTGCAGAAGCTAACAGGACCCGGGGAGTTATGGAAATTATTACTACTGATGTTTTTTAGTGGTATTGTGGTGTGGCGCGAGCAAGGGACGTTTAATCAATATAAAAGCGGTTAAGATAGATGAAGGTGAAAATAGTAAAGAGTTCCGGTAATCCTTTGCCAGATTACAGCACGCACAGTTCGGCGGCTTCGGTCATTCTGGAACAAAATAGACAAAGACTGAAGAAACGCGTGATTATTGGTTTGGCGGTGGGACTGATACTGACGGGGATCACTGAATCCCGTGGACAGGAACAACAAGGGAGCAGTGACTATCAATATGTACTTATCGAAGCAGTAAAACAGAAGAACCTTGGGAATTTAGCTGAGGCAGTAAGGCTTTATGATCTGGTAATAAAGGACAAACCAGATTGTGACGTAGCTTACTATGAAGTGGGATCCATCTACCTGGCAACAAATCAGCTGGAACTTGCGCGCAAGAACCTGGCTATCGCTTATACACTTGATAGCGATAATGAATGGTATACCGTGGAGTATCTGAATGCACTGGGTGCACTTAAAGAATTTGATGAAGTTGAGAAGATATTGAAGGAAAAGGAACGCAAAGATACTGATAAGACCGAGTGGGAATATAAGCTTGCTGTGACCTATTTTTCAATGGGAAAAACAGCAAAGGCCATCAGAATTCTGGAGACAATAGAAAAGGAAAGGGGATTTAGTGAGAAAATAACACTGCTGAAAGCTTCAATCTATGAGAGTGAGGAAAAGTATGATATGGCCAGGGAAGAGATTGAAAAGGTGATGGAAATCTTTCCGGAGGCCATACAGTTCAGGATCGCGGCGGCTGAGCTATGTATGAAAAGCGGAGATGAGGATGCAGCAGCCAACTATTACCTTAATATACTCCAGGTTGATAGCCTGAACATTTTTGCACTGACAAACCTGACGGATTATTATAGGAAGAAGGAGGATTTTAAAAACAGCTTCAAATATCTGGCCAAATCATTCACCAGCACGCAGATTGAACCGAAAAGGAAAATAGCCATTTTATCTTATTATCTTTCTGATAAAGAGCTGGTTAATAAATATCCTACAGAGTTGGGAAAAGTAATTGAAGTATTCTGTGATACTCATCCCGATCAGAGCGATATACGTTTACTTGCTGCTGATTTTTACATCCAAACCCAGGATTATGGTAAGGCTTTTGGTCATTTGAAGCGTTATCTGGAGCTACAGAAAGGAACATTCAACATTTATATGCAGGCCATTATGCTGGCCAATGCGGCATCCCTGGATGATGAGGTAATTTCTATTGCAGATAAAGCTCTGGAAATATATCCGGACAGTGCTGATATCAGATTTTTCCGTGGTCTTGCTTTATACCAGGAAGAAGATTTTGAATCGCTTATAAAAAATTTTGAAAGCGTTTCACCAGGCAACTTCTCTTCTACGGAATATGCTTCTCAGGCTAAAATGCTTGTAGCTGAAGGATATTACAGAATGGATGATTATGCAAAATCAGATTCAATATTTGAGTCACTGATTATTGACGAGCCGGACAATTACATGGCGATGAACAATTACAGTTATTACCTGGCAGAACGGGGTGAAAAGCTGGAAATGGCTAAAAAATGGAGCGCAGATGTAATAAAGAACAATCCGGAGAATGCTACATTTCTTGACACATTTGCCTGGGTGCTTTATAAGCTGAAATCATATGAAGAGGCTGAAAAGTATATATTAAACTCGCTGAATAAGGGGGGACAAAATGATCCGGAAGTGAACGAACATGCCGGTGATATTCAGATGGCACTGAAGAGTTATCAGGTCGCAAAGTCGTATTATATGAAGGCAATTATTCTGGGCGGAGATAAGGAGAAACTGGAAAAGAAAATTGAAAGTGTTAAAACCGGTGAGAAATAGTCAATTCCGTTGGATACCCTTTTTGGTTGCACTTTTATTGCTCAGTCAATGTAAGGTATTAAAAGAAATTGAAAAGCCAGTGGAACGGGAGTTGGAGGGAATGGAGGGGTTTATTCAAAGTTGCAGCTCCGGTGACACCATCCAGAGCGTTTTGATTAAAAAGGCAGAGGCTGTGCTGACCTATGATGATGAGCGCTATGAAGTTGTCCTTACATTGTATTCAAAAAGGGATTCAATCATATTTCTCTCAGCGGTTAACAGTGGATATGAAATATTGAGGGCTTGTGCTGACAGGGATTCTGTTGTGGTTATTGACAGGCTAAATAAAATTGTATATTCATCGCCATTGAAAAAGAAATTTGGATACCAGTATCCTGTTGATTTTGACGATTTGCAGAATTTGATAAATACCTGGTATTTATGCGATGACCTGGATAAAGCAACGGATGATCACGGGAACAGTATTGTTTTTGAGTTTGATGAGAGTAATATTAAGAAAAGGATTATACTGGACCGGGCCGGATTGGACATGAGAATTTTTGAATTTTATCATCAGAAAACAGATGAATATTTAATGGGTGAAAGGCAGGAAGGGGCTTTTAAAATTTATTCGAATTTCATGATAACAAAATTCGAGATTACCGCCACCGGGGGAGAGAAGACTTTTAACAGGGAGATCAATGTCAAGATGGAAGTGAACCCAAGGAAATATACTTTTAAAGAGATAAGATGAACAGAGGTGTTGCCCTGATATGGATCTATTTTCTGTTTAGCGGAGCTATTCTCGGACAGTCGAAGGAAGAATTACAGGCACAAAAACAGAGAGCTTACGATGACCTGAAACTGGCAAGGGAATTGATGGAAAAAACCACTGTGCAGAGATCCAACTCTGTAAAGCAATTACAACTGCTTCAGAAGGGCATAAATGCGAGAGCGAACCTGATCTATACCCTTGAAGCGGAAGTAGAGCTATTGGACAGGAATATACAGGAAACAGAGAATAAAATAAAAGAGTTAACTCAGGATAACAAAAAGAATAAGGAAGAATATGCAAGATTAATTTATTATGCCTACAGGAATCATACGAACTATGAAAAATTGATGTATATACTTGCAGGGAGCACCATCTCCCAATCCTACCAGAGGTACAAATATTTAAAATATATAAGTGATTACAGAGTGAGGATAGCTTCGGATATAGAGAAATTGATTAAGGAGCTGGACAATCAGAAAGTGCAATTAAACAATCTAAAGGATGAAAAATTAGCTGCTCTGGACGAGAAGGAAACAGAACAGGGAAGGCTGGTAGATCAAAGGACAAAGGAATCAGAGATGATGAGTAGCCTCAAAAGAAGAGAATCAGAATTGAGGGAACAGATCCGGGAGAAGGAACGCATCGCAAAGGAACTGGAATCGCGAATCAGGGAGATTATTGAAGAGGAAGCCCGCCGAATGAATTCAACAAACATTTATGCTGCGCTTACACCGGAACAGGAACTTGTTGGGAATGATTTTAAAAGGAACAAGGGGAAGTTACCATGGCCAGTGGAAAAAGGAATTATTACAGTAGGATTCGGAAGTCATGAAGTCGCGGGTTTAAGAGGTTCAAGTGTTCAGAATAATGGATTAGATATTACCAGCTCACCAGGTACTGAAGTCAGGGCTGTATTTGAAGGTGAGGTAACCAAAGTTTTTGCCATTCTGGGTGCAAATTACACTGTTCTTATCAGACATGGAGAGTTTCTATCTGTTTATCAGAATCTAGTAAATGTAAGAGTAAAAACAGGTGATAAAGTACTGACAAAAGAGCGTTTAGGAGAAGCGTACACAGATGAGAACGAGAATGTCGCTTCCATACATTTTGAGGTATGGCAGGAGAGAAATATTCTTAATCCTGAAGAGTGGATAAGTAAATAGTTTTTTTTGGAACCTTTGGAGAAGGGGCACCGTATAAGAAGCGTCCTTTGGAATAGTTATGAGAAAAGATTTAAATATCCCCTCCGAGTTAGAAAATTTGCGATTGGTTGAAAAAGCCATCGATGAATTATCCATGGAACTCGATTTGAGCGATGAAGTGTATGGGAATGTACTTGTTGCGACAATGGAAGCAACAAACAATGCGATCATACATGGCAATCAATCTGATCCGATGAAGAATGTAAAAATCGAGATACTGATGGAGCATAAAGAATTAATGGTACATATTGAGGATCAGGGACAGGGGTTTGATTATTCGAAAGTGCCAGATCCAACAGCTCCAGGGAATCTCGAGAAAATTAACGGGAGGGGCATTTTTTTAATGGAACGGCTTTCAGATGAAATCCTTTATCTGGAACAAGGCAGGATAGTAGAGTTAAAGTTCAGGATCTAGTGCCTGTCACTTTTCATACGGAACGGATAACATTCAATTTAAAGCAGAAGCTTCAGCATAAACGGTGGATCAAACAATGGATTGAAACACAGGATGCAGTTTGCGGAAATCTCGCTTATATTTTCACCTCGAATAAGCATATCCGGCTTATCAATCTCAATTATTTAAACCATAACTATTTCACGGATGTTATTACTTTCGATTATACGGAAGGGAAAAGGATAGCCGGAGATATATTTATCAGCATCGAACAGGTCAATATGAATGCTGAAAGTTATGGAACCGATGTAGAAGAAGAACTCAGGAGAGTCATGATCCATGGCGTTATTCATTTGCTTGGTTATAATGACAGCAATGTGGAAGAAAGGGAAACGATGCATTATTTGGAAAATGAAGCATTACATTTGTGGTTGAAAATGAGGTGAAATGATTTCTCAGTACGATGTTATTGTTGTAGGAGCCGGCCATGCGGGATGTGAGGCAGCGGCTGCAGCGGCCAATATGGGCAACAGGACACTGTTGATCACAATGGACATGACAAAATATGCGCAGATGTCCTGTAATCCAGCCATGGGGGGTATTGCTAAAGGACAGATAATCAGAGAAATAGATGCTTTGGGGGGCTATGCTGGCATAGTAACGGATCGATCAATGATACAGTTCCGAATGTTGAACAGAAGTAAAGGCCCGGCAATGTGGAGTCCCAGGGCTCAATGCGATCGATCCTTGTTTACCCTTGAGTGGAGAAAAGTCCTGGAAAGAATTGATAATCTCGAATTTTGGCAGGATACAGTAAAGGGATTAATTATCAGGGAAGGTGCGGTTCTTGGTGTGGAAACATTGATGGGAATCAAATTTAGATCAAAGAAAGTCATCATGACAGCGGGGACTTTTATAAACGGATTGATGCATGTGGGTAAGGTGAAGATGAAAGGAGGAAGAATGGGGGATTCTCCTTCTTATGGAATCAGCGAACAATTGGCTGAAAATGGTTTTGAAGTGGGGAGAATGAAAACGGGAACACCAGCCAGAATAGACGGGAGAAGTATCGATTTTTCTAAATTGATTGAACAACCGGGGGATATGGAAAACAGAAAGTTCAGTTATTTAGAATACGAAATTGATTATTCTGATCATAGAAGTTGCTACATAGCTTATACAAATTTATCAGTTCATAATGAATTAGAAAAAGGTTTTAGCGAGAGTCCCATGTTCGACGGTACTATAAAGAGTATTGGGCCAAGGTATTGTCCAAGTATAGAAGATAAGATTGTCACTTTTTCTGAAAAGGAACAACATCAGCTTTTTCTAGAACCGGAAGGCAGGGATACCATTGAATATTATATCAACGGGTTCTCATCATCGTTGCCATGGGAGGTACAATACAATGCGATGCTTCAAATTGAAGGGCTCAAAGATGTGAGGATATTCAGACCGGGGTATGCAATTGAATATGATTACTACCCTCCTACTCAGTTGTATCACACATTGGAAACAAGAAAATTGAAGAACCTCTATTTTGCAGGGCAGATCAATGGTACCACAGGATATGAGGAGGCGGGAGCACAGGGATTAATGGCGGGAATAAACGCCAGTTTAAAGATTAAGAGCGACCAGGAGTTTGTGCTTGGCAGAGATCAGGCTTACATTGGAGTGTTGATAGATGATCTGATAACTAAAGGGGTGGATGAACCTTACAGGATGTTTACCTCAAGGGCTGAATACAGGATTTTGCTGAGACAGGACAATGCTGATGAAAGGCTTACTGAACTAGGTGCAAAACTGGGTTTGGCAGAAGTTGAACGGGTTGATTTACTCAGATCCAAGAGAGAACTGATCAATCGTTTTATAGATTTTATGAAAACGAACAGCATCGCTCCGGATGAAATCAATGAATTTCTAAAGCGTTCAGGGACCTCACCGTTGAAGCAAAAGGTAAAAATAATTGAAGTGGCAAGACGTCCTCAGGTAATATTAGTTGAGCTGATTGAGGAGATAGCGGGTCTTAAAGAGATTTATTTAACATGTGGGAAGAGGGCTGATGAGATTATGGAAGCGGCAGAAATAGAAGTTAAGTACGAAGGATATATTTCCAGAGAACGTCAGATGGCTGATAAAATAAAGCGATTAGAAAAAATTAAGCTCGATGAGCATTTTGATTATAACCGTTTAAAAAGCATCTCTACTGAGGCCAGGCAAAAACTTTCCAGGATCAAACCCGCTTCCATTGGACAGGCTTCCCGCATTTCGGGAGTCTCTCCAAGTGACATCAGTGTTTTGCTCATTTATATGGGCAGATAGTTCCACGTGGAACATTTTATTAAAAAATTCAATAGTATGAATCGGGCCGAAGCAATTCAACGATTGAAAAATATTACGAGATCCATTCCGGATTATCCAAAGCAAGGAATAATATTCAGAGATTTGACGACCATATTCCAGGATGCGGAATCATTTTCGTTGACCCTTGATCTGTTGACAGAAGGGATAAACGATAAAAATTCAAAACCACTGGCCTTTGACAAAATAGCCGGAATTGAAGCAAGGGGATTTCTGTTGGCAGGAGCTCTGGCGGCAAGAAATGGTGGTGGTGTAGTATTGCTGAGAAAACCCGGAAAGCTTCCATATCAAACCAGGAGAATAGAATATAAACTTGAATATGGTAAGGACGCACTGGAAATGCATTTGGATACCATTGAACCTGGCGAGAAGATTATAGTAGTAGATGATCTGTTGGCAACCGGAGGTACTGCTGAAGCTGGTTGCAAATTAATTGAACAGGCAGGAGGCATTATAGTAAAGATTCTGTTTCTGGTTGAGCTTCCAGACCTGAATGGAAGAAAGAGACTGAAAGGATACGATTTAGATTCAATAATAAGGTTTGAAGGGGCCTGATCGTTCTGGATGGTCTTTATCGCGTTATTGGTAAGAGTTGATTGTGAAGCAGATCAAATCTTTTCAAAATGAACCTGTTAACGGGAAAAAATAAGGTCAACTTCATGTTTTAAGGGCCCTGAGAGCGGCATATTTATATATATTGTGTCCCACAGGTAAGATAAAGCACCTTATGCGATCGTAAGATGAAGCATCATTCGGATATTTCCTCATTGATTCAGACACTTCCAAACCAACCGGGAGTTTATCAGTTTTATGACAAGAACGGGATCATTATCTACGTAGGTAAGGCAAAGGATCTGAAGAAAAGGGTCTCTTCCTATTTTACAAAGAAAAGGTTTGAATCATATAAGATTAAAGTACTGGTAGACCGGATCGCTGATTTGAAAACTTTTGTAGTGGAAAGCGAGTCAGATGCACTCCTGCTGGAAAACAATTTAATTAAAAAACATCAGCCCAGGTATAATATCCTGTTAAAGGATGACAAGACATTTCCCTGGATCTGTATAAAGAACGAACCATTTCCGAGGGTATTTTCAACGAGGACGGTAATTAATGACGGGTCGAAATATTACGGGCCGTATACTTCGGCATATGCGGTTAAGATCCTGCTTAACCTGATTCGTCAGATTTACCAGCTCAGAACCTGTAAATACTCATTAACCGAAGAGAATATCAAGGGAGGCAAATTTAAAGTTTGCCTGGAATACCATATTGGCAACTGCAAAGGGCCCTGCGCCGGATTGCAAAGTAGTGAAGATTACAACAGAAGTATAGAACAGATCCAGCAAATTATTAAAGGCAATTTAAACGAAGTGGTCTTTTATTTGAAGAAAGAAATGAAGCATCGAGCTTCTTTGTTTCGTTTTGAGGAAGCCAACCAGTTCAAGGAAAAGATCGAAATCCTCTCAAGGTATCAAAGCAAATCTACCATTGTCAATGCCTCCATTCATGACGTGGAAGTCTTCAGTATAGTCAGTGATGAAAAGGAGGCTTTTGTAAATTATCTGAAGGTAGTGAAGGGCGCAATCATTCAGGCCCTCACCGTAGAAATCAGAAAAAAATTGGATGAAAATGATCTTGACCTGCTTGCCTTTGCCATCACAGATATAAGGAACAGGATTGAAAGTGAATCTAAGGAGTTGATCGTCCAAATGGATATGAAGGACTATTTTCCAAATCTGAAGATTACGATACCCAGGCGGGGAGATAAGAAAAAGTTACTTGATCTGTCCTTAAGAAACGCAAAAAGTTACAGGCTGGAAATAAGGAAAAGAAACGCTTCAAAAAAAGCAGGCACCCCGGAAGAAAGGATTCTTCTCTCAGCTCAGTCGGATTTCAGGCTAAAAGAGATCCCCACCCATATTGAATGCTTTGATAACAGCAACATTCAGGGCAGCGAGCCGGTGGCAGCCTGTGTGGTATTCAAAAACGGCAAGCCTTTAAAAAAGGAGTATCGTCATTATAACATCAAAGAGGTACAGGGTATTGATGATTTTGCATCAATGAAGGAAGTTGTATACAGACGATATAAAAGGATATTGGATGAAAACAAACCGCTTCCGCAGCTGGTTGTCGTTGATGGAGGGAAAGGTCAGCTGAGCGCTGCTTTAAGCAGTCTGGAAAAACTGGATCTTCGTGGCCGAATTGCAATCATAGGAATAGCAAAGAAACTGGAGGAAATCTATTTTCCTGACGATCCGGTACCGTTGTATATAGATAAGAATTCCGAGTCATTAAAACTGATACAGAAACTGAGAAATGAAGCTCACAGGTTTGGAATTGAGTTTCATCGGCAGAAGCGCTCGGGATCAATGACCACCTCATCATTGGAAGGAATTCCAGGTATAGGTGATCGTTCAATAGAAAAACTATTCAAACGTTTCAAATCCATAGAGGGTATAAAAAACGCAACTATCGAAGATCTATCAGAAGAGGTGGGATCCGTCCGTGCAAGCATCATAAAGGAGCAGAGCCAGAAGCCCGCCAGTTGAACTATTTATTCCGTGAAACAGTAAATTCAACCAGGTCCCGAAGTGAGTTTCTTGCTGGTGAATCCGGGAAGGAGTGAAGGATCTCCATGGCAGCCGATTTGTACTCATGCATTTTGGTAGTAGCAAAGTCGATACCGCCCATATCATTTACAAATTGTACAACCTCGTTAACAACGTGCTGGCTGCGGTTGCCATTTTTAATCTTCCTTATAATTGATTTCCTCCTGGCGGGCTCTGCCTTGTTTAACGCATAGATCAAAGGAAGTGTGAATTTTTTGTCTTTTATATCATTTCCTGTTGGCTTACCAATCACTCCATGTGGCTGATAATCAAACAGATCATCCTTGATTTGAAAGGCCATCCCTATTTGAATACCCATCTGGTATACCTGATCAACAATCGCCAAACTTGCACCGGCTGCTTTGGCACCGCTGGCAGTGCAGGAGGCAATCAGACTGGCAGTTTTTTTGCGGATTACCTCATAATAAGTATCCAGGTCAATGTTCAGGCTTCTGGATTTTTGAATCTGGAGTAATTCTCCTTCACTCATTTCCCTGGAAGCATTGGAAACAATCTCAAGGAGGTCGTAGTCTTTATTTCTGACGGCAAGTAATAATCCCTGTGCTAAAAGGTAATCACCAAAGAGTACAGCAACTTTTGATTTCCAGATGGCTTTAACAGAAAAAGTTCCCCGGCGTTCATTGGATTCATCCACCACATCATCATGTACCAGAGTGGCAGTATGCATTAATTCAATTAGTGAGGCAGCTGTGTATGTTGAATCGGTTATTTCACCTGTCAGCCTTGAAGAGAGAAAAACAAAAAGGGGCCGCATTTGTTTACCTTTTTTACGAAGTACAAACCGGGTAACCAGATTAACCAGAAGAATGTCACTGGAGATCTCAGATTTAAAGCGTGAATTAAACTCCTTCATTTCACGGCTAACGGGCTTCCTGATATCCTCTAGTGTGATCATCTAAACTGGTTGAGAGTTTTCAAAGGTAGAAAAAAGAATGTTGATTGACGTTAATTTTCACGGCCCGGAAAATTACATATTAAATACCTTAAATATTGATATATTTGTATTTGATCAATACGTCATTGACTAAAATTCATATCGAATATGGAGTTTTCAGATCTGAAACCAGTAGAAGTTGATCGGGCAGCTAATATGATCAAGGCCATATCACATCCAATGCGTCTGGCAATTCTTGGTTACCTGGGGGAAGACAAACAAATGAATGTAACAGAAATACATAAACTCCTTAAGATTGAGCAGTCAACTGCATCCCACCATCTCGGGATCCTTAAGGATAAAGGGATACTTGCATCAGTTAGAAAAGGCAAAAACACATTCTATTACCTGAAACGAAAAAACCTGAGCACATTGATACGGTGTATCAGCGAATGTGTCTGTGATTGAAATAATATATAAACATGGGGAAAGTAAGGGTCAGCAAGGAATTCAATTTTGAAATGGCACATGCATTGTGGAATTATGACGGGCTGTGCAGGCATATACACGGACACTCCTATAAACTTTTAATTACGATCATAGGAGAGCCGATTGAGACTACCGGGGATCGGAAACTGGGCATGGTTCTGGACTTTGGTGATTTGAAGAGAGCTGTCAAAGGACCTATTGTCGATTTTTTTGACCACTCACTTGTACTAAACAGGGATGCAGAGAATTATATGCCCGAAGAACCAAATGAGATGTATGAGAAGGTCCACCTTTTTGATTTTCAACCAACTTGTGAAAACCTGGTTATATATATAGCAGAAAAAGTGGAGGCTCTGCTCGCGGCGGGCATAGATTTATTATCGGTAAGACTCTATGAAACGCCCACTTCATTTGCTGAATGGTATGCCAGCGATAACCGGTAATTTAATAGATTGAAAGTGGAGAAAAAATTATTCCTTTTGGATGCATATGCCCTGATTTTCAGGGCATACTATGCGTTCATATCTAATCGGATGACCAGTTCAAAAGGAGTTCCAACTTCGACCGTGTTTGGCTTTACCCTGGCACTGGAGGAGATTCTGAGGAAGGAAAAGCCAACCCATATCGCAGTGGTATTTGATCCTCCGGGTCCTACTTTTCGGCACCATATGTTTCCTGAATATAAAGCGCACAGAGATGCCACACCTGAGGATATTAAAGTAGCAGTACCCTATATTAAAACTTTGGTAGAGGGCTTCAATATCCCTGTTATTGAAGTCCCCGGATTTGAAGCGGATGATGTCATTGGGACTTTAGCCAAAAAAGCTGAAAGTGAAGATTTTACAGTATATATGATGACACCCGATAAAGATTTTGCACAGCTGGTCTCTGAACGGGTATTGATGTATAAACCTGGCCGGTCAGGCGGAGCACCGGAAGTGCTGGGACCTGACGAGGTGAAAGAAAAGTTCCTTGTGGAACGTTCAGAACAGGTCATCGATATCCTGGCATTAATGGGCGATGCTGCGGACAATATTCCAGGAGCAAAAGGTATAGGTGAAAAGACAGCCAAAAAATTAATCAGCCAATATGAGACCGTTGAGGGAGTCTATGAGAATATCAGCCAGTTAAAAGGTAAAGTAAAAGAGAACCTGGAGAATTCCCATGATATGGTTCTGCTTTCAAAACAGCTGGCCACTATCTCGCTGGATGTGCCCATTGAACAGGAGCTCGATGATCTCTTACGTAAGGGATTGAATAGGGAAAGCCTTCAAAACCTGTTTAATGAGCTGGAATTCAAAAATATAGCTACCAGGATCCTCGGGCCTTCCGATGATTCCAGTTCAGCCCCTATTGTAACTGAGGATCAGGAGGGTGAAACAGGGTTGGGCGGACAGACCACTCTGTTTGGAGCATCTAATGGAAACATTATTGCAGCACAAGATACTCATTATCAATCCATTGATACCATCGAGCATCATTACAGGTTGATAAGAAGTGCAGAGGAGGTCAAATCACTGGCAAAAGAACTATCAACTCTTGATTCATTCTGTTTTGATACTGAAACAACGGGCCTGGATCCGATAGAAGCCGAACTGGTAGGAATTGCATTTAGCTGGAAAGCACACCAGGCGGTCTATATTGCATTCGGGGAGGACCCTGAAGAAACACGAAAGTGGATTGAGCCATTGAAAAAGGTCTTCTCAAACAGGGCCATTGAAAAATCTGGGCAAAATTTGAAATTTGATCTCCATATCTTAAAGAATTATAATATAGATGTTAAGGGGAGGTTATTTGATACAATGATTGCTCATTTTATATTGAAACCAGAACAGAAGCATAACCTGAATATCCTGGCAGAGATGTACCTCGAATATACAATGGTGAAAATCGAATCACTTATTGGTAAAAAGGGAACTCAACAAACATCCTTCAGGTCGGTATCACCCGAATTAGCCAGTGAATATGCCGGAGAAGACGCGGATATTACCTGGCAACTTACAGGAATTCTTAAAAGGGAACTTGAGGAAAATGGGTTCAATAAATTAGCCGGTACGATTGAGATGCCGCTCATCCCGGTATTGATGAAAATGGAGCACCAGGGCGTTAAGCTGGATGTGGAGGCACTGAAAGTTTTTGCTGTAAAGCTTCGGGAAGATATACTGGGAATCGAGCAGGAGATCTATACCCAGGCAGGTATGGAGTTCAATATAAGTTCGCCGAAACAACTGGGTGAGGTCTTATTTGACAAATTGAAGATTCTGGAAAATCCTAAGAAAACCAAGACCAGGCAGTATGCCACGGGTGAAGAGATACTGATACAATTGAATGACAAACACCCAATCGTTGCTAACATACTGGAATACAGATCATTAAAAAAGCTTCTAACCACCTATGTTGCAGCACTTCCTCTTCTGGTGAAACCAGGTACTGGTAAAATTCATACTTCATTTAACCAGGCGCTGGTGACCACCGGCAGGCTCTCTTCGGTGAATCCAAACCTGCAGAACATCCCAATCAGAGAAGAGCGTGGAAGAGAGATAAGGAGGGCTTTTATTCCTGAGAAGAATAATAATATTTTCTTCTCGGCAGACTATTCTCAGATTGAGTTAAGGCTGATGGCCCATCTTAGTGAAGATGAACAGATGATTGAAGCTTTTGTCCAAAACGAAGATATACATACTGCTACTGCTGCAAAGATCTATAAGATCCCACCTGAAGAAGTCACCAGGGAGATGAGAAGCAGCGCCAAAACAGCCAATTTTGGTATAATATATGGCATTTCGGCATTTGGCCTGGCTCAGAGGATGCGCATTTCCAGAACAGAAGCCAGGGAGCTGATAGACGGATATTTTGCCACTTACCCGGGGGTGAGGGAATACATGGATGCATCCATTAAGATGGCCAGGGAAAACGGATTCGTGGAGACCATGTATGGCAGAAAAAGATATCTTCCTGATATTCTCTCAAGGAATTCAGTTGTCCGGGGTAATGCAGAACGAAACGCAATAAATTCCCCTATCCAGGGATCGGCAGCTGATATCATAAAAATTGCCATGATCAGGATCCAGAATGTTTTTGAAGAGGAACATCTGCGATCCTCCCTTATTCTCCAGGTCCATGATGAACTGAATTTTGATGTTTACCCGGATGAACTGGAGAGGGTAAAGCAGATCACGAAAAATGAGATGGAACATGCAACCACATTATCTGTGCCGCTTGTTGTAGATATGGGTGAAGGAACCAACTGGCTGGAGGCACATTAAGATCAGTACCTATCTGATGGCCTTGGCCAGTTTACCCTCCTTTCCGCTCAGTACTTCATTTGTCATTCCTGGTGTATTGAGAACTTCCTCAGCCTTTTCAAGTTGTGTATCTTTCTGAATCTGCGATAAAATACGGCCCTCATGATAATAATAGCGGCTCACGATCTCCTCGGTAAGCAGCTGCCGGATCTCATCTTTGAATGTCTCAAGATCTTTCAGATTATTATGAGATAGTTTCTTTTCAAGAGCGGAGAATTCATCCTCGGCCAGTTCATAGTATTTTTCCCTTTTGGCACTTTTCACCAGATTGTCAAAACCCTCCTCGCTTGCGGTGCGGAATTCAAAATTCTTTTCTTTAAGAAATGCTTCAAATAAAGCATAATCATCATCTGATAATGAGAATAAATCAGGAGATTCAATTTCATTATAGGTATTACGATAACGCGTGGCAAAATCAAACAACATGCCCTGCGTGTATAGTTGAGCTGAAATCTCGGAAAGCGTTTCTGAAACCGCATCAACATCCGGTTGAATACCGCCTCCGTCATACACAAGACGCCCGTTCTTTGTTTCATATTCGGAGATTAGGGAATCGGGTATCATTCCCACACTCCCATCTTCGTTGCGATGCGAATAATCAAGAGCCTGGATGCACCGGCCGCTGGGAATGTAGTACTTGGCAGTAGTAACCTTCAATTGTGCGTTGTATTTAAGCGGCCTGGAAGTCTGAACCAAACCTTTTCCGAAGGTTCGCTGGCCAACAATTACTCCCCTGTCAAGGTCCTGAAGTGCACCGGCAACAATTTCAGAAGCTGAAGCAGATCCACGATTTACAAGGATCACAAGCGGTATGTCGGTATCAAGAGGTTCCCTGGTGGTCGTATAGTCAGAATCCCATTGTGTCATTTTTCCCCGCGTACTTACTATCTCCTCACCTTTATCAACGAATAAATTGCATATTCGTACAGCTTCAATCAACAATCCGCCCGGATTAGATCTTAAATCAATGACCAGGGAGTTCAAGTCATGCTCTTTTTTAAGAGTGGTCAGCGCCTGGGCCACTTCATTACTGGCCCCTGTTCTGAAATCGGAAAGGCGTATATATCCTATACCGTTATTAAGCATTCCATAATAAGGTACGTTCTGAATGGCAATTTTCTCCCTGGTAAGTTTGACTTCGAAAGGATCCGGGACCCCATAACGTTCTATGGTCAACTTGAGTTCTGTCCCTGGTGTTCCCTTTAACTGGTCACTGACCGCTTCGATAGCCATCTTTTGAGTTGAGACACCATCCACGTTGAGAATAATGTCGCCGGCCCGGATTCCGGCTTTAGCTGCGGGGAATCCGGCATAAGGTTCCGCAATCATGATCTGATCACCCGACCTGCGGATCAGGGACCCGATTCCCCCGTATTCGCCGGTAGTCTGGAATTGAAAATCATCCATATCAGATTCGGGTATATAGGTCGTATAGGGATCCAGTGATGCGAGCATGGCGTCGATACTGGTGGTGACCAACTTTTCCGGATCTGTCTCATCCACATAAAACATGTTCAGTTCCCTGAATAGAGTATAATAGATATCAAGGTTTTTTACCAGTTCAAGATCCTTGTTTTTCAAGGTCGAAAAGCCGACAGTAAAAAACAAGATGATAAATCCTGCTATAAATATGATATGTTTCTTCTGCTTCATGGTTGTCATTTTTTTAAAACTCATTCTATCACCTGTTTCTAGCAGGTATAAAGGAAACACAAAGAATTCATTTCTTACCATGATATTAACTTTTTTTAAGAAAGTCTGATGTATCTTTGTGCTCAATATTTGCAAAAATGCAAAGCTTCGATACCACTCTTTTAGCAGCTTTTGGAGGCTCCGACTTGAAACAAGTGGCGAATGTTGGAGCCGGAGGCATGGAGATGATTGAAAAGCTGCAGATCCAACAGCCCACATGGTACTTTATCTACCTTTTCCTTCTGATCGGGTTACTGGCCTGGGTCAGGATCAATTATGGCAATATTTTGATACAGTCTTTTCAGGCATCCACCAATTTTCAGGTTGCCATCAGGATGTTTAAAGATAACAGCCTGTTACAAAATCAGTTAGACTACATTCTTTATATCTATTATTTCCTTACAATTGCTTTTTTACTGTATTATATAGAGTTAAGGCTAGACATGCAACCCTATGAATTGCAGGGAGCTTTACTGTATTTCTTCAATCTTGCAGTTCTGGCTGGTATATTTTTAAGCAGGATACTTCTGATCAATATAGCGGGTTTTCTGTTTAACAGGGGAACTATCCTGAGGGAATATTTATACAACATATTCATTTTTAACAAACTCACAGGTTTGATTGTATTACCCCTCGTGTTCTTGCTTGTCTACACGAAGGGATCACTGCAGGAATTGTTCTTTTGGCTCACCCTGTTTGTGCTTTCTTGTGTAATTGTGATGAGGTTGATCAGGGGATTTGTATTTTCTTACAGGAAAGAAGTTTTAATTTTCTATATGTTTTTGTATCTTTGTGCGCTTGAATTATCACCTCTTGTATTATTATACAGATGGTTACAAGGTATCCTTTAAGTTGAGAAATAAAAACGGAATATATGGGAAGAATAAGGAATATCCTCGTTTCTCAGCCTGCACCTGAGAATAACAAATCACCCTATTTTGATTTAGCCAGCAAACACAACCTGAAGATTGATTTCAGACCATTTATTCATGTTGAGGGCGTTACAGCAAGAGATTTTCGACAGGAGAAAATCGACCTTGGGTTGCACACGGCTGTTATTTTCACCAGCAAAACATCAATAGATCACTACTTCAGGATGGCTGAGGAGACGCGGACGAATATTCCGGATACGATGAAATATTTCTGTATTTCGGAAGCTACGGCTTACTATCTTCAGAAATATATTGTTTACCGCAAAAGGAAAATCTTCTTTGGGAACGGAATGGTTCCTCATCTGGTTGAGATCATGAATAAGCACAAAGATGAAAAGTTTCTTCTGCCTCTTTCTGCTGCACATAAGGAGGAGATACCAGAGTTATTGAAAAAAGGGAATTTTAATTTTTCAAAGGCTGTCCTTTACAGGACCGAATGCAGTGATTTATCTGACCTGGCTGATGTGAATTATGATATCCTGGTATTTTACAGTCCTTCCGGTATTAAATCACTGTTCCAGAATTTTCCCGATTTTAAACAAAACAATACAAAGATTGCGTCCTTTGGCACCAAGACGGCAAAAGCCGCTATGGAAGCCGGATTACGTCTCGATATTACTGCTCCCCAGCCACAGGCACCATCAATGACCATGGCATTGGAGAATTTCATAAAGGATTATAATAAGAGTAACGGGAAATCGTAAAAGAGTTTTCATTATCCAGAACCGAAAGGCTTTCCGGCAGGAAATCCATCTCTGATCTGTTTGAAACAGGTACATCTCTCTATGCCGCTCCCTTGAGGATCCTGTACAATCTTGAAGGGGAGGGCCCTCATCCGGTTGCCATGGCAGTTTCAGTTCCCAAAAGGTTTTTTAAGAAGGCGGTGGACAGAAACCTGCTGAAAAGAAGGATAAGGGAGGCATACCGGTTAAATAAACCGGGGTTGTATGAATTGGCAAGGAACAGGGGTGTAAAAATTCACATGGTTATTCAATACCATGAGCGGGAGATCAGCAACTACAGCACTATTGAAAAGGGGCTTCACAAGGGATTGATGAAACTTGCTCAAAACCTCGATAGGCAGGATCCCGATTAATGAATGATTGTACGACCTCCCAGCCCGACGGAGAGTTCCCGCTTAACCGATTCAAGGCTTTGGATCCTTATTATGACCTGGTTAAGTTTTTCTAAATCCTTCTGTTTTTCACTCTTTTCCAGATCTTTGCGGAGTTGCGTAAGGGCTTTTTCAATGACCACCATTTTGTATGAGAGCAGTGTTTTGGGAACTTCAAATCCCAGGTTTTCTCCTGGCAGTTCCACGTAAGCCTCTTTCCGTTTCCATACTTTACTTAACTCATAGCGTGAAGTAAAAATATCTACAGCCAGCTCCCTCACAGCAGCCTGATCGTGGTAAACAAAATAACGTTCTGCCACCTCTTCTCCACGCTCGATCAGCTCCTTTACATCTTCAAAGATCTGTTTATATACCAGGTTGGTGAATTCAAGTTCGTCGTTCTGTATTTCTCTGATAATATATAGCGCCACACTGATCTCCGCATCTTCTTCGCTACCTATATGAAGCTTATGATTTCCAAATTTCAACAGGAAATAGATGATCTCCCTCTCCTCTACCTCTGAATATACGTTTTCCACGAATCCAGGGACAACCGGTTGCTTAGGAAGCGTGGTAACGATTTGATCCTTTTGTTGATAGTAACCTGTTTGTTCCCTGCGCCAATGCTCTTCCAGCTTCCTGTGCCTGATTTTATTTACTTCATTATAGAGTATCTGTTCTTCCACCCCCAACTGCAGGCTACTCTCCTTCAGAAAGACACTCCGCATGATCCCATCCGGAATGACCGCCACCGACCTGACAATATCTGTTATCAGCTGGGCTCTCTTAATGGGGTCATGCCGGGCATCAGCCAGCAGCAATTCAGTTTTGAACGATATAAAATCCTTTTCATTGGTTTGAATGTAATCCAGGAACTCTGATGAACTGTGAGACTGGGCGTAGGAATCAGGGTCTTCTCCCGTGGGCATCATCACCACTTTTACATTCATTCCCTCCTCCAGGATCATATCGATCCCTCTGAAAGAGGCTTTAATACCAGCTTCATCACCATCATATATGATGGTCACGTTTAATGTAAACCGCTTGATCAGACGGATCTGTTCCGTGGTCAACGCAGTTCCTGACGATGCAACCACATTGTCAATTCCAGCCTGGTGCAATGAGATGACATCAGTATAACCCTCTACCAGGTAGCAGCTTTCCCTGGAGACTATCGATTTCTTCGCCTGGAACAGGCCATACAGAACACGGCTTTTATGATAGATATCTGATTCGGGGGAATTCTGGTATTTGGCTATGTTCTTATCTGTTTTCAGCGTCCGGCCGCCAAATCCAATGACATTTCCCGAGAGAGAGTGTATGGGAAAAATGACCCGCCCGGCAAAACGGTCAAACAGATAATCTTCTCTTTCAATGGATAGACCTGTCTTAACAAGGTAGTCCTTCCTGTAACCCTTCTTGCCGGCTTCTTCGGTAAAAGCGGTCCTTTTTTCCGGGCTGTAACCCAGATCGAACATTTTTAGAATATCATCTCTGAATCCCCTGTTCCGAAAGTATCCCATGCCAACGGCTCTTCCCTCTTCAGTATGGAGTTGCCGGGTGAAAAAAGAGGTGGCATAGGCGGTAACTGCCATCAGGCTTTCCCGTTCATTTTTCTGCTGGATCTCCTCCGAGGTAAGCTCCTTCTCCTCAATGGCAATATTGTACCTCTGTGCAAGATATCTGAGTGCTTCAGGATAGGAGAGTTTCTCATGCTCCATCAGGAATCCGACCACATTGCCTCCCTTCCCGGAGCTGAAATCCTTGAAAATTCCCTTTGCAGGTGAAACCATAAAAGAGGGGGTTTTTTCATTGGTGAAAGGACTGAGACCCTTATAGTTAGCCCCACTCTTTTTAAGTGTTACAAAATCTGAGATCACCTCAACAATGTCGGCGGTATCAAATATCTGGTTTATGGTTTGCTGGTCTATCATCCTTATTAAAAGTAAAGAAACTAATAATTCAGCCAAAATTTTATATTTACCTTTATGTAATAGTAAATGGAAATGAAAAAACTGGTAGTGTTAACCGGAGCAGGTATGAGTGCAGAAAGCGGACTCAGGACCTTTCGGGAGATGGGCGGTCTATGGGAGGAACATGACGTTTACGAAGTTGCCAGTCCGGCCGGATGGCAACGCGACAGATCGGTGGTTTTAAGATTCTATAACGAGAGAAGGAAACAATTACTTGAGACAACGCCCAATTCCGGACACTTCGGGCTTGTCGATCTGGAGGAGGAGTATGAGGTATTGATTGTAACTCAGAACGTGGATGACCTGCATGAAAGAGCAGGTTCACACTTTGTTTTGCACCTGCACGGGGAACTCAGAAAGGCACGCAGTACAGTAGATCCGGAACTGGTCTATGATATTGAAGGCTGGAAACTTGAAGAGGGGGATCTCTGTGAAAAAGGATCTCAGTTGCGCCCTCATGTGGTCTGGTTTGGTGAGGCTGTACCAGCCATTGAAGAGGCCATGGGTATAGTCTCTATGGCTGATATTTTCGTTATCATAGGGACCTCTATGAATGTTTATCCCGCAGCAGGGCTGATCAATTATGTTCCCCAGTCGGCTCCTATCTATGTCATTGATCCAAATGAAGTGACTATCGCTGAAGATTCCAGGGTCCGGATTATCAGGAAAGGAGCAGGTGATGGTGTACAAATACTCAAGAAAGAGCTCAGAAATGTATGATTCGTTTTGTATGCGCACCAGGATCAAGATGATTCTTACATTGTTGTTCATACTAAGTATTTCAGTTAAAGGACAACAATTGAACATGGGTATATATGGTGGTGTTACAGCATCCCAGGTGGCCGGTGATTATTATACCGGGTTCAATAAAGTTGGATGGACGCTGGGGGTTTTTTTGAACCGGGATATAACGTATAATATTCACTGGCAGGCTGAGATCAAGTACGGGACCAGGGGAGTTTATAAAGCTCCATCCGATCTGGATCTGACCCTTTACAAAAGCAGTTATCATATTCTGGAAATACCACTTTCTGTTCATTACCTGTTTGAAGATAAGATTATGGTGGAGTTTGGCACTTCGCCCGAGCTGCTTGTTACAGCTCTCTTCTGGGATGAAAGCGGTTTGCTGGACAAGTCTACTTATCCCGATAACAGGAGATTGGGTTTGAGTGTTTTTGCCGGTGCAGGATACCGGTTCAATGACAGAATAATGGCCGGGCTCCGGTATACAAATTCAGCCATCCCGTTTCGCGACCCCCAGGAGTGGAACAACCCGCAATACCGTGGCTATTTTCATAATGTCATTTGTCTCACTATAGCCTATACCTTCAACCGGAAATAATCAGGCGTAAGATACAGTGGCAATGTACACCCGGCACCCGTGATTTTTAATTAATACCAGGCTGCAGGCTTCAAGAGTGGCACCAGTGGTTACTACGTCATCTATAAGAAGAACTTTTTTTTCTGTGAGATCCACGGAGGAATTGCGAGGGAAGAAAGCGGCTGCGATATTATCAAATCGCTCCAGCCTGTTCATCGAAGTCTGCGAGCGGGTGTTCTGCTTTCTTTCAATCAGATTTGTGAACACCGGGATCCCCGTGATCTCAGAGGCTCCCAGGGCAATGATCTCACTCTGGTTATATCCCCTTTGATTCAACCTTTTTCGGTGAAGTGGTACCGGGATCATCAGGTCACATTGGGAAAATGCAGTGTTTACCAATTCCTGACCCAACAACCTGCCCAGATATAATCCAATGTTCCTGTTTCCGCGGTATTTCAAATCGTGGAGCAGCGATTGATAAGCAGATCCCTTTTCAAACCTGAACAGCGACGTTGCAGAACATACAGGGACCCTGCCCCAGAAGATCTTATTTACAGGATTATCCGGATGATCCCCAAATCCCGTCTTGGGCATTTTCATTTCACATTCAAAACACAGGACAGCTTGTGGAGTATGGAGCCTTTTGCCACATACGAGACAATTTGAAGGAAAGAAGAACATCACCAAATCGATGATCCACTGCATCTGGTTTTCAATGTTGATAGGATCACATCCTATTTTTCAGCCAGCCTTTTCGTAGAAAGAAGGCCACAGGCAGCCCAGATATCCTGGCCACGGCTGGCACGAATAGTGGTAATGATACCCCTGGAGTTAAGTTTTTCTTTAAACTGGAGAATGGTCTCCTCATCAGGTGATTCGAGGGGTGTATCGGGAATTGGATGGAAACGGATGAGGTTGATCCGGCAACGGATCCCATGAAGGATCCTTGAAAGTTCTTTGACATGAGCCGGCGAATCATTAAAATTCTTGAACAGGATATATTCGAAGGAAACCCTGCGCTGCTTTCCGAAGTCCCAGGACCTGATCTCATTCAGAACCTCTTTCAAGGGGTAAACCTGCTGTACAGGCATCAGTTTGCGACGCTCCTCATCAAACGGGGTGTGCAGGCTTACAGCAAGGTGTGCCTTGCTCCTGTCAAGAAATTCAAGCATTGCAGGAGTAATTCCAATGGTAGAAACAGTGATTCGACGCGGACTCAGGCCAAATCCCCACTCTGAAGTAAGCACCTCCAGGCTCTTTAATACCTCTGATATATTATCAAGCGGTTCACCCATACCCATATAGACAATATTGGTGATGTTCTTCCATTCAGGGATGCTCCTGTATTGATTCAGGATCTCTCCTGAGCTCAGGTTTCCCTGGAATCCCTGTTTGCCTGTCATACAGAAGAGGCAACCCATCTTACAACCCACCTGGGATGAGACACAAACCGTGCTACGTTCTTTTTCAGGTATAAATGCTGTTTCGATATATTTACCCTCCAGGGCGGGGAACAGGTATTTCCTGGTACCGTCCACCGATTCCTGGACATCGATAGGCGGGGCCATACCGATGTGGAATTTTTCCTCAAGCATTGTCCTGGCTTTTTTAGAAAGATTGGTCATTTCCCCGAATGAGGAAACCTCTTTTTTATAGAGCCATTCTGCAAGCTGGTTACCTGTAAACGATGGAAGACCGAGGCTCTGACCTACAGTCTTCAACTCCCCCAGCGTCTTACCGAACAGGTATTCAGGCATGATTCAAAAATAGATTTCAGAGATAATATTTTCGAAGGGGACTCCTTTTCGGATCAGGATGTCCCTTGTTTCTACAACCATTTCAGTACTGCCACAAAGGTAGTACTTTAACTCCGGATCCAGGTTTTCCTGTTCCTCAAGGTAATCCGTGACCCGGCCCGAAAAGACTTCCGTATCGTTTTCGCCACTGCAGCATCTTGTATAATTGTCACCCAGCACCTCTCTGAACTCATCATAAAAATGAAACTGTTCCAGGTACCTGTTGCCATGTAAAAGGATCTTATTTTTTCCCAGGCCGGACCGCAGCATGGAATAAAAGGGTGCTATCCCGGTTCCTGCAGCAACCCATACCGCCGGTCCAGGTGTACCTGTAAATTCTCCAGCGGGAGGAGTGACCCAGATGGTATCTCCTGCTTCCAGATCTGAAAGTTGAGGTGTCAGGTACCCTTCTTCAACCACCTTATAGAGGATACTGATCTCCTCATCCTGTTCCCCACTGCAGATGCTGTACAATCTTCTGGCATCATCCTTTCGGATGGCTATTCCAATGACCTGTCCGGCCATAAAATCGAATCGGCGTTTGAAACCAATCAGAAATATTCCCGGGGAGAGTTCTTCTGTGAAACTGATGGTTACGGGTTGTATCTCTTGCTTAGTACTGGATGTCATTAAACTATGGCTTTTTCCCGACGAACCGGATCACAGAGGCTTCGCCCTGGTGGAATGAACCTTCGTTGAGCAGGATTTCCTGTTTTTCAAGCAACAAATTTATAAATAAATTAAAGTCAGAGGCGAGGGTCTCTTCATCAAATAGCATTTCCGGGGATTTGGGCCCCCCGGTATTGTTGCTCAACTGTTCTTTATGAAACGCTTCAAGTATCAGTATCCCCCCAGGTTTAAGTGATTCATAGACTTTTCGGTGGAGGAATTTTCGTCCCGGATCATCGGCATGAAAATAGATAAGCCCGGCACAATCATAATAATCTGAAATAAAAGGAAAATCCTCCAACTGGCAGACTTTATAACCGATCTGTACGCCGTTTTCAGAAGCTAGCGCCAGTGCTTTTTCCTTGGCAATTCCGCTTTGATCAAATGCATCCACTGACCAGCCCTTTATCGCTGCAAAAACGGCGTTTCGCCCCTCCCCTTCTCCTGGTAAAAGGATTTTTCCGGGTGCAATTCCATTCAGCTGAGAGGAGAAAAAGCTGTTGGGCTCCTTACCATAAACATAATTTCGGGTATTGTACCTTTTATCCCAGAATGGGTTCATTTCGTAAGATTAATTCACATGATGATGATGAGTAAAGAGATAACCAATAAATGGGAAAAAAGTTAAAATTGAAAAATATTTACTTACTTGTCTCTGCTAAACGAAAAAAGATCCTCATGAAAAGAATGAACTTATTGATCATTGGTATGCTGGTTTCCTCCCAGTTGCTGATGGCAGGAGCCCTTGTGACTAACACAAACGGGAGTGCAGCCTGGGCACGTATGTTAGCCCGAAATGCAACTCTGGGGGTTGACGCAGTATATTTCAATCCTGCTGGCCTGGCCCAGATGAATAACGGACTACACCTCTCACTATCCAATCAGACTATTTTTCAAACCAGGACCATTACCAGTGACTATACCTATCTGGCAGGTTCTCCCAAAACATATCAAGCCGATTTAATGGCGCCTATTTTTCCAAGTATTTATGCAGCGTATAAAATGGATAAATGGACCTTTTCAGCCGGTTTTCATGTTATTGGTGGAGGCGGTAGTGCTGATTTCTCAGCCGGACTCCCTTCATTTGAGATTCCTGTGGCTTCCGTTGTACCAATGTTACAGGGTGCACTGGCTCCAATCGATGCAGGATTTACAGGATTAGGGGCTCCCGATCCGATGTTCCGCAATGTCACAGGATATAATTTGAGTGCATCCTTTAACGGCTCGTCTGCATATATGGGATATCAGCTGGGCGCTACCTATGCCATTAACGATATGATTTCGGTGGCTATTGGAGGTCGTCTGGTTACAGCCAAAAACAGCTATGAAGGAGCACTGACCGGAGTAACCATTAGTGCGGCTCCTACATCAGGAGCTTTCACCGGTATCCCGGGAGACTACCTGAGGGCGGTGGCTGGCACACCCGGATTAAATGCGGCCACTGTGGCTCTTCTGAACGGAACCGCTGGAGCCCTGGATTTAGGTACCGCAGATGCTCATTTGAAGGCTATTCAGACCGGGATGGGTTTTACACCTTTTATCAGTGTGAACCTCCACCTGACCGATATGATCAATATTGCTGCTAAGTACGAACATCATACCAAAATCGAACTGACCAATGATACTGAGGTGGATGATGTGGATATGTTCCCCGATGGAGAAAAAGTAAGAGCAGACCTACCAGGCATGTTCGCAGTAGGGGTGGAACTGAAGCCGCTTAATAAGCTTACTGCTGCCGTGGGATTCAATTACTTTCTTGACAAATCCGCATATTATGGAGAAGAAAGTGAAGCCGGAGAACAGATCAATAATGACCTGACCATTGATCAAAATGGCTATTCATACCAGATTGGACTGGAATATAAACTGCTTGGAATCCTTGGTATAAGCGCCGGATATTCAGGCGGGAACAATGGTGTCAATGACAATTACCAGTCGGATCTGTCTTATGCGCTGAAGAGCCAGACAGTGGGTGGCGGTGTGTTTATTGATGTGACCAAAATGATCACCATCAATGCAGCCGTCTGTTTCACCTTCTATGATGACTATTCTAAGTCACAGACCTATACGCCAACCGGTTTTCCAGTGGCTGTGCCTTTTACCGACACCTATGGAAAAAAGACAACGATTATAGCTGTTGGTGTCGATATCAACCTTTAGGATTTAATAAACTACCAACTAAACTCAGGGTGTCCCCAAAAGGCACCCTGTTTTTTGTTAGGGCTGGCAGGGAATTAAAAGCAGTTACTTTTCAACAACACTTCGATAATAGTGACATAACCTCTATTTTTGAGAGACAATGTGCTGAGGATGACAGTTCCAAAAAATATCGTTGAAACTCCGCTGATGAAGCAGTATTACGCCGTCAAGGCCAGTCACCCTGATGCGGTGCTCCTGTTCCGGGTTGGAGATTTTTACGAAACTTTTGGAGAAGATGCTATTCTTACCTCCGAAATCCTGGGCATCACCCTGACACGGAGAGCCAACGGGGCAGCCTCATCAGTGGAGCTTGCAGGATTTCCTCATCATGCTCTGGACAATTACCTTCCTAAATTGGTTCGCGCCGGGCAAAGGGTGGCTATCTGTGAACAACTGGAAGATCCCAAGCTAACCAAGAAAATCGTAAAAAGGGGTATAACTGAGCTGGTCACGCCAGGCGTCACATACAATGAAAATGTACTGGATAACAGGGAAAATAATTTTCTTGCCAGTATATACATGGACAGGAAGGTCCTGGGCATCGCATTTTTGGACATCTCAACAGGTGAATTTATGGCCTCGCAGGGTGACCAGGCATTTATCGATAAATTGCTGAACAGCTTTAATCCGAAAGAGGTTCTGGTGCAAAGGAGCCTTCAAAGAGAGTTTCAGGAATCATTCGGTTCGGGTTACTATACCTATTTTCTCGAGGAGTGGGTCTATACGGAAGAGAATGCCAGGAACAAGCTTCAGAAACAGTTTGGTACACAGAACCTGAAAGGATTCGGGGTACAGGATATGACGCTCGGGATCATAGCCAGTGGCGCCATACTGCAATACCTTGAACTGACCCAGCACACACATACGGGGCACATTTCAAGCCTGTCACGTATCGAGAGTGATCACTTTGTATGGCTTGACCGTTTCACACTCAGGAACCTGGAGATATTCCATTCGTTATATGAAGGAGCACCCACACTGCTGGATGTGATGGACAGGACAGTAACTCCCATGGGATCACGTTTGCTGAAAAGATGGTTGTCATTGCCCCTGAAAGATCTGTTGCTGATAAGGGAGCGGCACAATATGGTGGAACATATCAGCCAGGAGGAAGAATTCAGGCAGTTTTTGGCCACCCAGATCAGGCAGGTGGGAGACCTGGAGAGAATTATTTCTAAAGTAGCCGTAAGAAGAGTTTCCCCAAGGGAGCTGATACAGTTAAAAAGAGCACTGGATGCCAGTGAAGCATTGAAAAAGCAATGTGAAGTATCACCAGATCGATCCTTTAAGCAGCTGGCAGCCCAGATCGATCCATGTGCACAGGTTAAGGCACGAATTGAAAACACGCTAAATCCTAATCCCCCTGCTGTGATTAACAAGGGAGGTGTGATCGCTGCAGGAGTCTCTGCTGAACTGGATGAACTAAGGGAGATCATGCACTCCGGAAAAGATTACCTGTTGAACATGCAGCGGAGGGAAGTGGAGCGGACCGGCATCTCAAGCCTGAAGATTGCCTACAACAATGTCTTCGGTTACTATATTGAAGTTCGTAATACCCACAGGGACAAAGTCCCGGAAGAGTGGATCAGGAAACAAACACTGGTTAGCGCTGAAAGATATATCACTGAGGAGCTAAAAAGCTATGAGGAGAAGATACTGGGAGCTGAGGAAAAAAGCCTCGCACTTGAGGCAAACCTGTTCCAGGAATTGGTTACTGGAATAAACGAATGGGTTCGTGCCATACAAATGAATGCATCTCTCGTGGCCCGCCTCGATTGTCTCCTCTCATTTGCCATTATAGCCCTTGAGAATGGTTACTGCCGGCCCGAAATGAATGATTCCACGACCATTGAAATCAATGAGGGACGTCATCCTGTCATCGAAAAACAGCTCCCGCCCGATGAGGTCTATGTATCCAACAGTGTCAGGCTGGATGAAAAGGATCAACAGATCATTATCCTGACCGGCCCCAATATGTCAGGAAAATCAGCCTTCCTGAGGCAAACTGCATTGATTACCCTGATGGCGCAGGTCGGAAGTTTTGTGCCGGCCGAATCAGCCAGTATTGGATGGGTGGACAAGATATTTACGCGCGTGGGAGCTTCTGACAATATCTCTCTCGGTGAATCCACCTTCATGGTAGAGATGCTTGAGGCTGCCAGTATTCTGAATAACCTGTCGGGAAGAAGCCTGGTGATCCTTGATGAGATAGGACGCGGAACCAGCACCTATGATGGAATTTCCATTGCATGGGCCATGGTGGAATATATACATGAACAACAGAAAGGCAAGGCTAAAACACTTTTCGCCACTCATTATCATGAACTGAACGAAATGGAGGCCTCCTTTAAAAGGGTGAGAAACTATAATGTGTCCATCAGGGAGCTCGACAACAGGGTGATCTTTCTCAGGAAACTGGTGCGGGGTGGAAGTGAGCACAGTTTTGGAATCCATGTGGCCAGAATGGCCGGAATGCCTAAAAGTGTGATCAAACGCGCCAATGAAATTCTGATGGAACTGGAGAAGACCGGTGGAGAGAAGAACCTGAGTAAACCTGTAGCTGAACTGGCCGGCAGCAGGGAGGGACTCCAGATGAGCTTCTTCCAGCTGGATGATCCCGTACTGAAGCAGATCCGTGACCAGATAGCCGATCTGGATGTCAACAATCTAACACCTGTTGAGGCGCTGAATATATTGAATGAGATCAAAAAGCTATCTGGATTATAGACCGAAAATTGAAACTATTGGCTTGCAGGATTGGTTTTTGCGTACTATATTTGCAATCCCTTTGCGGGAATAGCTCAGTTGGTAGAGCACGACCTTGCCAAGGTCGGGGTCGCGGGTCCGAGTCCCGTTTCCCGCTCAAATAGAAATGAGGATGTCCATTTGGACATCCTCATTTTATGCAAAAGGATTAAAGCTTTTTGTTTAAATTTGAAAGTAACTACCATATAAAGGCCCGGGTGGCGGAATTGGTAGACGCGCTGGACTTAAAATCCAGTGGCCAGTAATGGCCGTGCCGGTTCGATCCCGGCTCCGGGTACAAAGCTCCCTCCTTAACATTGGAGGGGGCTTTGTTCATTTAGAAATCAAATATGCTATATTTAGGTTGTGTTCAGAATCATTCATATCGTCCTTTTGACAACATTCGTCTGCATGTCAACTGTGGCCCAGGAACCTCTTCCGGCCATCATTGAAAGGGATAGTGTGCTGACAAAAGAGGGTTCTCCATACTATATTCAACAAAACCTTTCGATAAATAGTGGCATTACCTTGAAAATCAACGCTGGATCTCAGATTATTTTATCCAATGGCGTAACATTGATCAATAACGGTAAGCTGATTATCGAAGGAAGTGAAGATGAGCACGTCCTTTTCACGAGCGATGCACCTGGAAACAGATGGAATTATATAGAAAACCAGGGTTCCTTCTTTGCCAGCAATTTAATGATCCGCCGCGGCGTCCGGTTCATAACCAGTTATGGTGATTCCCTGATCATTTTAAATTGCGATGTGGCAGATACATATGGAGATGTTGGAGATGATTGCATCGGAGCACATAATGCAAATAAAGTAATTATTAGGAACACATCCCTTGCGGGTAATCCGGCATCAGGGAAAACAGATGCTATTGACCTGGACGGGATCTCCGGCGACACGATTACTGGCAACATTATACACGGCTATTCGGACGATGGAATTGATATTGGCACCAACAGCAGCAATATTGTGATTGGTGATAATGTAATAGACAGTTGTGATATGGCCATAAGCATAGGTGAAAGCAGTACGGTCTTTGTGTATGGGAATTTACTGACCAATTCAAATGCCGGCATTCAAAGTCATACAGGAGCAATCGTTCATTCCCAGCACAACACGATCTTTGGAAACAATTACGGGATCCGGGCCTTTCATAATGCAGGCGAGTTGACCACCGGAGGCACCATCTATGTGACGAATTCCATTATATCAAACTCGAAGCTGGGGGATCTCATCGAGGTGGCAAATTCCGAAACACATTTTGATTATACCCTGACCGATTCGGTAATGCTCCCCGGGGTGGGTAATATTACCGGAGCTCCAAGTTTTATTGATGCAGGTGGCAAGGATTTCAGGCTGTTGTTCAATTCTGATGCCATAGATGCGGGGGATCCTGACCTTGATAAGGATGGACTGGATTACCTGGTGGATCCCGATGACCAGGATCCCGATGGTACAAGGCTCGACCTCGGTCGCTATCCATATTATCAGTCACCTCTGAGGCTGGTAGAGATCTCGCCTTCCAACCTGTCTCTTGCAATGGATGATAGCGGGGCCTATAGTGACTGGTTCAAGATCAGTAACCTCTCCGCTGCTCCCATCAATTTAAACGGATACTTTCTTTCGGATAATCCTGCCAAACCCTATAAATACAGGATCCATCAGGATATTTATGTTCCTGCAGGCGATACCATCCGGTTATGGGCAGGTGACAGGGATGACCTGCTTCATTATCAGGTGCCTTTTAAATTAAATGGCAATGGAGAAGCAGTTCTGATCAGCAATCCGGTAGGGATTTTAATGGAAGAAAAGGTATATCCGCGTGTCCCGGTTAATTATATATTCAGGACCACAGAAAGTCCAGAAAACTGGGTATATTCCACCTGGCCTGCAGATTTAGATGCCATTACCTACGACAGCCTCAGCAATGATCCTGTATTCAGCAATACAGGCGGAGCATTTACCTTTCCCCTGACAGTTTCACTCGCATCACCCGATCAGGCAGACTCTATATATTACTCTGTAGATGGGAATGATCCCAAACAGGGAGTGTTATATCAGGCCCCCCTGGATATCCAGGATACGACAACCATCCGTTCGGTCATATTAAAACAGGATCACCTGGCAGGTTACAGCCAGGCCGCGACTTATTTCCCTCCGGACCAATATCATCTGCCTGTTTTTTCACTGTCAACCAATGTGGAAAATCTTTATGGGCCCAAAGGGATCTATACCAATTATGCTAGCGAGGGTCCCTTCTGGGAACGTCAGGTCTCATTTTCCTATTACAACGATGTTCAGCAATTTTCTGCCATTTCGGGGATCAGGATCCAGGGTGGCAATTCTGTATTTATGCCTAAGAAAGCATTCAGGCTACATTTTCGGGGAGGATATGGCACATCCGAATTAAAAGTATCTCCCTTCGACAGGGGGCCAACCAGTTTCAAGAACCTGGTGCTCAGATCCGGATATGATGATGATATTTCAACCAGCACCGGCACTCTGTTAAGGGATCCGTTCAGCAACGAATTATGGGGCAAATTGGGCGAGCTGGCCACCGAGAGTGATTTTGGGGTTCTATTACTGAATAACAGATACTGGGGGATCTATAATATCCGGGAAAGCATCAATGAATATTTTATTGAGGACAACCTGGGGATCCAGGACTTTGACATCGTCAGGTTTCAGAAGTGGGGCCCTGATCTGAAATATGGCACAATGGAAGAATGGAACAGGCTGGTCAGCTATTTTGATTCCACTGACTTTACACGCCCTGAGGTGTATGACCAGGTATCTGCCTTTATGGATATGAATTCTCTGCTGAACCTTCTTTCCCTGGTGCACTCCACTCAGTTCCGGTCCTGGACCTGGGGAGCTTTTGCCATCAAACCAGATGGAGGCCGGTGGAGATGGGCCATTTGGGATACAGACCGCTCTTACAATACTACAAGTTGGGATGGTTTTATCGAATATGCCAATACGAGCGCGGAGAAATGGCCCAATTTTATTCCCCAGAAACTGATACAAAATGAACAGTTCCGGATTGATTTAATCAACCGGAATTGCGATCTGTTGAATTCACTTTTCATCCCCGACAGTGCGATCCGGATATATGATTCACTGGTGGCGGTACTGTCACCGGAGATGGATGCCGAATTTGAGCGATGGAATCCCGGGAACAGGGGAAGATGGGACCAAAACAATGAGAACATCAGGAATTTTCTAAGGCAGCGTCCTGCGGAAGTATACGATCAGATGAAAGCATATTTTGGCTTGGATGATACAGTAAGGATCAAGTTGAAGATAGAGGGCCATGGTAGTGTTAAACTGAATTCACTGGTTATTGACCAGGAGAACTGGGATGGGATCTATATGGCCGGAGTCCCCATTACGCTGGAGGCATGGCCTGATGAAGGCGGAAGTTTTATGGAATGGAGGGGAATTTCAAATCAACACCGGATTGAAGCAATTCCTGAACCAACACTTGAGATCGTTGCTGTTTTTGATACGATATCCAGCGCTTTAAGAGATCCACTTGTGATCAATGAAATCATGTACAATCCGATGAATGCAGGACAGTCAGAATGGATAGAGATTTATAATCCCAATAACTTCAGTATCGGGCTAAACGGGTTTCAGTTTACCGATGGCGGGGCCAATAATCTGTTCAGTTTCGGAGAGAATGCGGTGATCGATCCCCTGGGATATCTGGTCGTTGCAGGGAACTCAGAACAGTTTCTTTATGAGTTTGGTTTCAGTAGCTATTTGACAGGAAGCTTTAATAATGGAGAGACCGGATTTCAGCTCAGTAATGAAGGTGAAACACTTCTGTTAAAAAATGAGCATGGGGATCTGGAAGACTTTGTAAGCTATGATGATAAGGCGCCCTGGCCGGAGGAAGCAGACGGTACCGGTCCGAGTTTACAACTGATTTCACCTGAACTGGATAATAATCTTTACTCCAGCTGGTATGCAGCATCCAGACTACAATATTCTCCGGGTAGTCCAAACGGAGGAAATTCCATAGAAGCAAAAGACCTTCAGGAGGAACAATATGTACATATCTACCCTATTCCCATGGGGGAATTGATGTACCTGGACCTGGATGAAATGCCGGGAACTAAGATGCGGTTGACTATTTTTTCACTGACCGGAACAAGGGTCAACAGTGCCCTGTTCTATATTGAAGGAGGTCGACAGACCATATCCTGGCAGCACCGGCTGGAGAATCCGGGAGCATATATTCTAAGAGTGGATCTTGAACAACCAGGCAACTTGATCCGGCTGAGCCGGTTATTCATTTATTCAGGAAACGATTAGGAGATGCATCAATATTTACCTGATCACCTCTATTTTACCATTTATAACTGATAGGTCTGTTTTTATCAGGTATATGTAGATCCCGCTTCCAACACCCGTCAGATCAATGTTCAGTTCTCTGTTGCCACCCGGGAAATGAAGAGACTTCAGCCTCTTCCCGTTTATATCAAACAAGATAAAATCAACGGGGTCCGGATAAGCCGGAGGCAACTCAATGATACAGAAATCACGGGAAGGAACAGGATAAACCCGGAGACTTTGCCGGCTTACATGCGATATACCAAGTGTGGGATTAAACCAGATGGAGTATTCGGAACTCTCCTGACCTGACTTATCTATAAAGCTATAGGTTAGATTGGTAGCACTGCTGAGAGGTTCATGTGGATGAAATTCCAGGTCAGCAGGATCATATACATTCCCCGGATCAATCCTGGCCTTGTCCAGGTATAATTCGCCCGGACCGGTAATTTCTTTAATTGAAATCCCGGCCAGAAGGTGATGATCCTGATCTGAATAGAACTCCCCTGGTGATGTAATACCAATATGATGGATTTCACTATTGTTGAATATAGAGTCCTTACCCGATGGTTTATGAAAGTTATAGCATGTGTAATTTGGCCGGCCCGGAGATCCAAAGCTGTTTTCACTCAGTTCCCAGTTTGCGCCATTACCGGCATCATCCGCAATACTTTTTAATTCGATGCTGAATCCTTCTTCGGGCAATTCGGGCCAGTCAGGTGAGGCCATTAGTTCAACCCTTATCAGGGTTTCTCCTTCACCTGACTTGAGAGTAAGTGTGGTTTGGTTGGTAAAACCGTGGTTCAGGTTTCCAAAGATGAGAAGAGGTTCCTTGAAAATCTCCCCGAAACGTTCGAGATCTTCTGCCACAACGAAACTTTCGCCTGGATTTACAATGGCCTCCTCACCAAAGGAGTAAAGCAACTGGTCGTCATCTCCAGTAATATACCAGTTATTAAGGTTGACTATATTGGAGCCATAGTAGTAAAACTCTATCCAATCTCCGGCATCATAACTTTCATGATTATTGGAATATACCTCTGAGAGCTGGATAGGGAATGAATGATCGGAAGGCAGACAGTAGGCAACGATTTCCATGGAGTCTGTCAGCTGGAATTCAATGGAGTCGCCGGTGACATTAAAGGGTTCACATTTATCTATCGTAAATCCCGGAAGAATTTTGAATTGAAGCTGATACTCCATTCCCGGGAAGAACTTTCCATGCATGGGCCTGTCGGAAACTTTTAATCCGGAAAATGAAATCGTGCCTGCACCGGGTGGTTCGACCCTTATGCTCACCGGTACCGGATCCTGTAATCCAAAGAAATCCCTGATATGGTTGAATACCGTGTCGGGCCTTCGTCGCAGGTAATCTTCAACGATACTGCAAGCATTTTCCCAGTTTGACATGGACCTTCCCCAGTGGTCAGCATGAATCGTCATATCATTTCGATAGAGGGCTATCATGGAGTCCAGAACAGGCTTGGTATTATTAAAACTGAACGATGTGCTGAGCAACTGAGCAAAACGCTTAATGAAAAACGCTCTGTAATTCTCATTCAGGAGCAGGTTCCGGATCAGGATGTTGTTGTAGCCATTGGACCAGGCCCGGTCACTGAAAGTTAGTGACCATAAGAGAGTGTTCCATGAAGCATCGCCGTAGTTTATGAATTTGAGTCCCAGTCCATGGTCCGTATCCCAGTAGATCCATTTCCATTGACCATTTTCGGGTTTCCAGAATAAGATATTGTTTGAAATCCAGTCGTAGTTCCCAACAAAAACTTCCGTAATCCAGTAATCGGTAAAATTCTCCAGGTCAATCATCTGCTCCAAAATCCTAAAATCTTCGTCAAGTGAGAGATTCCCTGTTGTGTCAACGAATGCGAGCAACTCACGCCACGAATCATAGGAGCCTTCAAGAATATGGATGTTGGCGTAGTAATCAAACTCCAATTCTATAAAGTCATAATCTTCGGTTACACCTGTGTGGGTTTCAATATAATATTCATCTTCTTTTTCCCTTAAATTGAAAAGACTGTAATAGTTCCCGTTGAGGAATACGTTCACTGGCTTTGATTCAGAAATCATGGGGTTTTTATTGGACTTTAGCGCCAGTGTTTGAATAAGGGGATCCCGGAAATGGATGTTAGTAGTTGCTTTATTGACATCGTCATTCCCGCTGTTTCTTAAAATTAACTCTTTGAATCTATCCGGACCCCTGTTCTTAAAGAAAGGATAGTCAAACCAACTGTTCCCGTATCTTGTTCTGGCTGAGAGACTTAAAGAATTGGGGGCGCTGGATTTCGGGGCGTGTAAATGAATCCCGGTACCACTCCGGAAAAGGGCCTCTCCATCTTCAATATATTCCATGCTTGCTGTTACTTCGATGACTCTGTTCTTTTCTGAAATGAGTCCGGCTTCTCCAAAGAGTACATCAGGTTCTGCAACCAGCGAAATGACCGGGTTATCAAACTCCTGTTCCTCCATTAGAACAGAGATAGTTAATACGGGGCTACCCACTGCATTTTCTTTGAAGGCCCTGGCCCTGATGATAGTGGTGGAACTAATCTCAAAGGGTCCAAGGTAAAGGAGATCGGAGGTGTCTGGCTCAGTGCAATCAGTAGTATAATAGATAGTAGATCCGGCAATGGTAGAGAACAATGCCATCATAACCGGATCAGTATAGAACCCACCCGTAAGATTTGAGAATGGAACGGGAATGACCTCTTCCTCACCGGGTTCGGAATTTGGTGCTGAGGGAGTTGGAACTGCAAAAAAATTCCAGGATAAACCCGCGTCCGGGAATCTTCCGTAAGAGATGTTCGAATGCTGGGGACCGTAAAAGACATGATCGACCAGGGAGCCGTCCCCGGCATAGATCCCAAGGTACTCTCCCTCTCCTGAAAGCTTGAATGAAGCATGATTATAACCCTCTTCAGGTTCATCATCAGCCCATATAGTCAAATACTTGTTCTGGTATAGAATCAATCCCCCAGCCGTATCAAGTTTCCACTTAAATGGAAATGCCGGGTCATCAGTAAAGAAGAGGTTATCTAACCTGACCGGGTCATCACCGTAGTTATATATTTCAAACCAATCGTCATCATCTCCTGCTTTATCCAGGAATAAATCTGAATTAATGGCAAGTAATTCATTGATAACCAATGTTATCACTGTATCGATTTCTGTTTTTAATGTATAAGCGCCAGTGCCTTTAAGCAGGGTAAGACCAGCGGGAATGGTATCTGTACAGGAAAGTGTATCAGGAAGTGACTTCTGCGCCACTATCGTCACAGAGAAACAGCAAAACATCATTGGCAGGATCAGCTTCCTCATCGTATTACAAAGATATGGAAAATCATAATTTCAGCTTATATTCATAAATTGAATCAGGATTTGCCAAGGAAGCATGTTTAATAAATTGAAAGACCTGAACTGGTCACCACCTCCCGGCTGGAATGCTATAACAACCATCGACATGCATACGGGAGGGGAGCCTTTAAGGATACTGGTCGATGGGTATCCGGAAATTAAAGGGGGGTCGATTCTAGAAAAAAGACGGTATTTCAGGGATCACCTTGACCATATCAGGAAGGGAATTATGTGGGAACCAAGAGGTCATGCGGATATGTACGGAGCAGTGGTTACGGAGCCCTGTACTGAAAATGCCGATTTCGGAATATTTTTCCTGCACAATGAAGGGTACAGCACGATGTGCGGCCATGCCATTATTGCCATTACGAAATTTGCTCTCGATACCGGCCTGGTTCATAAAACAGGAGTATCTCCAGAGTTAATTATAGATGCTCCACCGGGACAGATTATCTCTACCGGAAATCGCAAAAATGATGTGGTTCAGTCCGTGTCATTTAACAATGTTGCTTCATTCGTACTCTACCGTGATCAGGAAACCGAGTTGCAGGGATGGGGTACAATCAGGTATGACGTGGCTTTCGGAGGTGCATTTTATGCCATTGTTGATGCGGACAGCGTGAGTATATCGCTCGAAGCTTCAAATATTGCAAACCTGATAGAAATGGGAATGCGGATCAAGGGGAATGTGATCAAAGAGCGAAATATTACTCATCCGTATGAACAGGATCTTAGCTTTCTTTATGGAACCATCTTCACAGGGAAGTCAAAGGATCCTGCCCTGGACAGCAGGAATGTATGCATCTTCGCCAATGGGGAAGTGGATCGATCAGCAACAGGATCGGGCGTAAGCGCCAGAGCTGCTCTTCACTATGAAAGAGGAGAGTTGAACCCCGGGGAAAAAATGAAGATTGAGAGTATCGTGGGTACGACCATGGAGGTTGAGATAGCCGGATTAACCACTTTTGGCCCATATTCGGCTTTGATTCCCAGGGTCTCCGGATCGGCTTCGTTTACTGGTAAGAACAGTTTCTGGTTTGATCCGGAAGACCCCTTGAAAGAAGGGTTTATTATCCGGTAAAATTGCATAGATTTAAACCAGTATAAGCCCTGCTGCTTAATAACATGATGTTATTAACCATTCGGAATGACAACGAGATCACTCTCTTTGTACTTTTACGCTGTTAATTAATCCCATCCGCCATGTCTAAAATTACACGCGAAGACGCCTTGAACTATCACAGCAGTGGTAGGCCTGGTAAAATAGAAGTTGTCCCAACCAAACCACACTTCTCCCAGAGGGATCTGTCTCTCGCTTATTCACCAGGCGTTGCAGATCCCTGTCTTGCCATTCAGGAGAATCCTGAAGATGCCTACAAGTATACAGCCAAGGGGAACCTGGTTGCGGTGATGTCAAATGGTACAGCTGTCCTGGGCCTGGGGCATATCGGTGCTCTACCGGGGAAACCTGTTATGGAGGGAAAAGGTCTTCTTTTCAAGATCTTTGCGGATGTTGATGTTTTTGATATTGAGATAGATCGTCAGGATGTTGATGAATTTGTTGAGGTAGCCAAAGCCATTGCTCCTACTTTCGGAGGGATCAACCTGGAGGATATCAAAGCACCGGAGTGTTTTGAGATAGAGACACGGCTAAAAAAGGAACTGGATATTCCCGTTTTTCATGATGATCAGCATGGAACTGCCATCATTTCATCTGCCGGTTTACTTAATGCACTGGAGCTGGTGGATAAGAAAATTGACCAAGTGAAGATAGTAGTTAACGGTGCGGGGGCATCTGCTATATCCTGCGCAAAGCTCTATATCTCCCTGGGGGTTAAACCTAAAAATCTGCTTATGCTTGATTCCACAGGGGTTTTAAATACCAGGAGAGAAGGATTGAACAAATATAAAAAAGAGTTTGTAAGGGACACGCCAGCCAATACTCTTGAGGAGGCCATTAAGGATGCTGATGTTTTCCTTGGCCTTTCTGTTGCGGATGTGCTTACAGCTGATATGCTCAGGTCGATGAAACGGGATCCACTGGTTTTTGCCATGGCCAATCCAAATCCTGAAATATCCTACGAAAAGGCAGTTGCAGCCAGAGAAGATATCATTTTTGCTACCGGGCGATCAGATTATCCCAATCAGATCAACAACGTACTTGGATTTCCTTTTATTTTCAGGGGTGCTCTTGATGTGAGGGCCACATCAATCAATGAGGAGATGAAGATTGCAGCGGTGAATGCAATCGCATGTCTTGCCAAAACGGATGTCCCCGAGGTGGTCAACAAAGCATATAAGGTTGAAAACTTACACTTTGGCAGGGATTATATCATTCCCAAGCCCCTTGATCCAAGGTTAATCTTTCACGTGGCTCCAGCGGTGGCAAAGGCAGCTATGGATTCCGGGGTGGCCAAAAAATCCATTGATGACTGGGCGCTTTATAAGGAGTCGTTAAAGGAGAGGATGGGAATCGAAAACCGTCTGACCCATGAGGTGCGGCTGAAAGCACAACAAAATCCAAAACGACTGGTTTTTAGTGAAGCAGCCAGCTTCAAGATGCTAAAAGCCGTACAGACAATTGTCCAGGATAAAATAGCCAACCCGGTACTGCTGGGAGAAAAGAGCCAGATCGAACAGTTGATCTCAGAATATCACCTTGATCTGGAAGGTGTGGAAATTTTGGATCCAACTGCTCCTGAGATGAAAGCCACAAGGGAAAAATATGCCCGGAAACTCTATAAGGCCCGTCAGCGGAAAGGGATGATTCTTGAAGATGCTTTGGCACAGATGCACATGGCCAACCAATTTGGAATGATGATGGTGACAGAGGGAGATGCGGATGCTTTTCTCTCCGGATTCTCAAGTAAGTATGCGGATGTCATCAGGCCCGCCATTCAGATCGCAGGGACCAACAATCCACAGAAGCATGTATCCGGGATGTATATTGTACATACCAAGAAAGGCCCGTATTTCTTTGCAGATACTACAGTTAATATCCTGCCAGGGGAACGGACCCTGGTCGATACAACAATACTGGTTGCCGAACAGGTTTCGCATTTTAACATAGAACCGGTCATCGCACTGGTCTCTTATTCCAACTTCGGGGCTATCAGAGGGGCCAGCGCTGATCGTTCCAGAGAAGCAGTAGAGATCCTTCACAGGGAGCATCCTGAACTTCTTGTAGATGGAGAGATGCAGATGAATTATGCACTTAATACTGAACTTAGAAAACATAAGTTCCCATTTAGCAAACTGGGTGATAAGAAGGTAAATACCATTATTTTCCCCAATCTGAGTTCAGGCAATATCGCTTATAAAATGATGCAGGAGATTGGGGGCGGAGAGGTCACAGGTCCCATACTTCTCGGAATCGGGAAACCCATTCATATTCTCCAGATGGAGAGCGATGTACGCGAAATAGTTGATATGGCTGCATTTGCAGTTGTGGATGCACAATTTCGGAGCTAGGAGGTTTATTTGCCTGTAAAAAATAGGGCCGTCCCAATCAGGGACGGCCCTTTACATTACTTAAAACCTTAGCTATATTACCTATTTGTAATCTTCCAGTGATTCCATTAATTTCTTTCGTGTAAAGAAGATACGGCTTTTCACGGTCCCTATTTTGAGATCGAGCTTTTCAGCAATCTCCTTATACTTGAATCCCTCTGTATGCATTAAAAAAGGAACCTTCAATTCATCCTGCAGGTTGTCGATGTGCTTATTGATCTCCTTATGGTGCATGGATGAGTCAGGTTTGATGAAGTTTGATTCTCTGGTGTTGTTGAGGTAATAGAGATCCTTAGTGGTGTCCACAATTGTATTTTGCCTTACAGACTTTCTGTAATTATTAATGAATGTATTTTTCAATATTGTATAAGCCCAGGCTTCAAAATTTGTAAACTCCACAAACTTATCTTTGGATGAAAGTGCTTTCAAGTAAGTTTCCTGAACAAGATCTTTTGCAGCTTCACGGTTGGCAGTCAGACTGAGGGCAAACCTTTCAAGTCGTTCTTCCATGTTGATCAGCCGGTTGTTAAATTCCATTGTTGTCATAATACCAGGTGCTTTATATTGTTCGTAATTATTGTTTAACAAATATATGTTAGAATTAAACATATGTCAAGTATGTTATCTAGATAACACACTGAAAGCAATGGTATTCCAAATAAGAAGTTTAAAGGAATATGCTGATAATAGAGGAGTTCAGAGTATTTTATTAAAGCTATTCTAAATTACGAAACAGCAAAAAATTTGTTGATTATTCTCCAGATGCTATTCAACAAAAGGGTGGATCAATCATATTGGAACGGGCAATCAGGCAGGTAAGTTCTGCAGGAAATCAGTCAGATCACTGACATGTTGCAGATGAACATGGTTTTGAGACAGCTCTCCGGGCATATCCCTTTTACAATTTGAAAAATAAAGGATTTTTTTATCAGGGAAGGCAACTCCCAGCTCCTCCAGGTACAGGCCCAGTTCAAAACCCGGTAACTTGGTTGAACTTGAGATCACTATGAAATCAATATTTTTCGCTGTGCCTATAGCAAGGACATCGGAATAGGGTACCGACTGACCAAGATAGATTACTTCATGGTTGGCCTCTTTAATCAGGTAATGGGCAAACAGTAATGAGATCTCATGCCATTCCCCTTCCGGAAGCAGCAACAGGAACTTTTTCCCTTCCGGATTGAATGTATTGGAAAGGTTATCGGTTGCTGCAATGAGTTTTTGCCTGACCAGGTACGAAACAAAATGCTCCTGGGCCGGATAGATATCTCCCGATTGCCAGAGAATTCCTATTTTATCCAGAAAGGGAAAGAGAACATCTGTAACGGTTGATTTAAAACCGATTTTATGAATCGATTTGTCGATCAGGGCCTCCAGTTTATATTCATCCAGGTCTATCATTGAAAGAACCATGGAATCGATAATCGTATCACTCGAAGTGGCTTTGTCGGATACCCTGATAATCTCCTCTTTCATTTCCAGTTCACTCAATTTGGCAATACTGGAAATTTTAATTCCATGGCGATTCAATACAGCAACATTCAGAATCTTCTTCAGTTCGTTGTCTGTATAATACCTGATATTGGTATTCGTCCTGTGTGGATTTATCAGGTTATAGCGTTTTTCCCAGATTCTGATGGTATGGGCCTTTATGCCTGATAATTTCTCCAGTTCCTTGATTGAATATACTGCCATCTGGTATGCCCTTGTTCAAGCCTACACTGATTAACAATCAGCATAGGGTAATTGTTTAAGTTTTTGCCATTTATAGTAAACAGTCACCTTTTTTTCAACACCATAATACCATCTCTGAATGGCAGGAGGAGGTTTTCCACACGCCGGTCTGCGGTGACCATCTTATTAAAACGATCAATGACCAGTGTGGTTGGATCGGAAAGATCTGGATCAAGTACTTTACCTCCCCATAACACATTGTCAACAATGATATATCCCCCCGGCTCTACCCTGTCGATGATCAGACTGTAGTATCCGGGATAATCATCCTTATGGGCGTCAATAAAGACAAGGTCAAAGAGACCTTCTAATTCCGGGATCACCATCAGGGCATCTCCAATGATCAGTTCAATTTTCTCTTCAAGGTTTGCTTTTCTGAAGAATTTAAGGGCAATATCCCTAAGTTCATCATTGATTTCAATGGTAATCAGTTTACCTCCGGGCCCGAGACTTCGCGCCATGCAGATGGACGAGTAGCCTGTAAATGTTCCTATCTCCAGGATCCTCCTTGGCGAAAGCATATTAGAAAACATAGATAGAAAACTTCCAAGGATATGACCGGACAACATACTGGGATGGGTCTCGTTCAGATAAGTATACCTGGCCAGCTCCTTTAGCAAAGGGTCTTCCTGCTGAGAATGTTCGACCAGATATCGTTCCAATAGTTCGGATTTTGCATATAATCCCATTATTCAAAAATGAGTGTATTCAGGCTTCCCGGATCATAAATTTCATTGGCAGTATCCCTGAGATCACCCGGGGTAACGACTTCCAGTTTCTTCTGTATGGTTTCCATGCTGTCAACCCTGTTAAAAATAAGAATACTCTTACCGGATGTAAGCATAAGATGTTCGTTATTCTCATTGGATATGGCCAGCTGTCCCATCAATTGTTTCCTCGCGAAACTGAGCCTTTTATCAGTGATCAGGCTGGTTCGCAGTTTACGGATCTCATCACGGGTCACCTGCATGGATCGGCTGAACTTATCAGCATCACAGCTGAAATAGATCATTACCACACCCGTGTCGGTATAGGGCGAATAGTGTGATTCCGCACTGTAGGAATAACCCCTTCGCTCCCTCAACGCCATATTGAGCTTCGAGTTCATTCCCGGCCCTCCGAGGATATTATTCAACAGGTATAGCTGCAGCCTTTTTTTATCGGGAAGCGCATAGGCAGGGCCCACCAGCATGCAGTGTTTTTGATAAGCATTTCTGTTCTCAACGACCTTCTTTGCTGAAACCGTAACAGGTTGCAGACGTGTTCGAACTCTTGTTTTATACGGGAGATCACCAAAATACTTTTCTGCTGTGTAACGAAATTTATCAAACGGCAGATCACCTACAATAGAAAGCACTATTTCATCCGTAGCATAATTTTCCGACTGGAATATTTCGAGCGTTCCATTCCGGAACCTTCCCAGAGACTCTTCACTGCCCAGGATATTCCTTCCGATGGATTGGTCAGGGAACAGCAACTCTTCTGCCCTGTCAAAAATGAGCTCAGACGGAGAATCTTCATATCCCTGGATTTCGCTCAGGATAACCTCTGCCTCCTTTTCCCGTTCCCTCTCAGCGAATCTGGAATGCAGAAAGATATCCTGGATTAACTCCATCGCTCTTCGGTAGTCCTGTTTCAGGAAGGATGCGTACAGCGCTGTCTCCTCCTTGGTCGTGTATGCATTGATCTCTCCTCCTACATCCTCCAGCCTGGAGATGATCTGGTAAGGGGACCGTTTTACAGTGCCCTTAAAGAACATATGCTCCATGAAATGAGCCAGGCCATGCTCTTCCAGATGTTCGTCGCGGGTACCGGTATGGACAATCAGTCCAAAATGGGCAACATCAGAGAGGTTAAGTCTGTGGATGAGCCTGATGCCATTCTTTAGCTTGTATGTCTTTAGGACAGTGTCCATATCAGGCACAAAAGTATAAAATCCGGAGCATTTATATCCTTACTGGGGATTTTACAAAAAATTGTATAAATTTGCCTCGCTTTTACAGCATCGGTGCCATAGCTCAGTTGGTAGAGCACAGGACTGAAAATCCTGGTGTCCCTGGTTCGATTCCTGGTGGCACCACCGCCAGACCGCAAAAGCCCCTGTTTGATCTCAGGATCAGCGGGGGCTTCGTCATTGTTGTTGACGGAATTGTTGATGTTTTTACGAATTATCCTTCTTTGGACCGAGTATCACTCTAGATGCCGGCCAATTTCATCGATTTACTTTATAGTCAGCCGGCATAGAAATAAGTGATTTGAAAGAGTAAGATGGGGAAGTCGGATATAATCTCCTTAGGTTCAAAATATTCAATGATGGCCCTCCTACCGTCTATATTAGAAGAATAATAGTCAGGCATGCTGATTTGGAAACTTTCACCAAGTTCCTTAATGATATCTTTTGTAAGAGTTATCGGGTCATGTTCCCAGTCACAAGTAATAAAGCTTAAGTAAGCTCCGTCATTGAGATTGAACTCTTTTATTTTTGGTTCTAATGACTGAGCAGTTTCACTCTCAATTGTAAATATCCATACTGTACCTTCCTCAAGTTCAAATCGTTTCCCTCTGTAAGCGGGAACTTACAATGTACAGAAATTGGCAAATAAGGATGTACGAGAAATAGCAATTAAGGATGTCCATTTCTTCGATTTAAACGTACAAAAAAATTAAGAACGACTTACTCAATTAAAGATGGTTTTCCGGTTTTCAAGCCGATAACTGGTTCCTGTTAATCTGACCACCTCACAATGATACAGGATTCTGTCAAGCAGAGCAGTAGCAATAACTTCATCATCAAGCATTTTCACCCATTCCTGCGGGCTTTTGTTGGTTGTAACAATAAATGAAGCCTTTTCGTGCAAGTGATTAATAAAATGGAAGAGCTGAACGGCCTGCTTCTTATCCAGGGCGAACATCATAATGTCATCAATAACAAGCAGATTAGCTTTTAGTAGCTTATTGTACTCAATTCGAGCCGACCTGGTAATGTCTTTCATAATCAGGGTTTCATTTAGCTGCTCCATGGTTCTGAAGTATGCCGTGTACCCTTTTTTCAAGGCATCAAAACAAAGGCCGGCAGCGATCATGGTTTTACCGATTCCGGAAGGGCCCATCAGAACGATATTATAATTCTGTTCGAGCCACAGGCATTCCCTAAGCTGCATTAGCTGCTGTTTACCGATCCCACTGCGGAAGGAGTAGTCATACTGATCCAGATTGTGATTGAGCGGCAATTTGGCCGCTTTTGTCCTGCGTTCCAGATCCCGTGCAGATCGCAGGGTAGTCTCGGTTTCCAGGAGACTTAAAGAAAAATCCAGATATGAGATCTTCTCCTCTGACGCTTTGTGGATCAACTCATCCAGTTGTTCCTGTATGCCTCCCAGGCGGAGCAGGGCTGCATACTGCTTAATGGTTTTCGTTTTCGTGTCCATAGGCTAATTCATTAGTGATTGATAATCTGCTATATCGCTTTTATCTGGTATGATTCTATGAGCTGTCTGGTTGATGGTTTTAATAACGACAGGTTGCTCAAGACTGTCTTCCTGGGATTGCTTCAGGTAGTCCCGTTTTACAACACTTTCCAGATCCTTTGCCCGATAGATTTTACTCTCGGCACAGAAGATCACTGCCTGTTCGACAATTTCCAGGGGATAGTTTTTCAAGAGCCTTTTGATTATTCCCATCTGGTCCCGGATATATCGGGATTTATCTTTTCGTATCTGTTGACAATACTGCTTTACCAGTACCGGATCCGTAAACTGGTTGGATATTCCATCGATCAGCTCATCGATACGTTGCTCAAGCTCCCTCTTATAATGGGAGCCTCCGATTGTATTGCCCTTGCCAGGGTAAATGGTATGGTTGGCGATTACCTTACCTTCCGTATTATAGATAATCAGCTGATCATCTTCAGTATGTTCAAGATGGACCTTTGTCTTAGGAGGATGATAAGTCCCCCGGGGAACGCGGTAGAAGTTGCCTTTATATGAGACGACATTATCTTTTCTTACATCATGTTCATCCTTTACATTCTCCATTTTAAACGACCCGGTAACGGGAAGCAAATAATCGCGTTCGATCTGCCATTCCTCGAAAGGGATCTTCTTGATAGTCGAGTGTTCTTTCGCATTGGCTGTACGGTTCAACCAGGCTAGACTCTCTCCCTGAAGGATCTCTATATCGATGAAGATACGACCACGTAAAAAGTTGTACTTTATGTATTTAACCACGTTCTCAATCTTCCCTTTACTCTGAGGATCAGACTTGCGACAGAAGTGAAGTTGGAAGCCACGGTATTCAGCATAGCTACGGAAGGCTTCTGTCATAATCAAATCCCCGTAATTCTCAGCAATGAGCAACAGGGTATCCTGGTCGTAAACAAACTCCCTGGTCATTCCACCAAAAAAAGCAATGGCTTCTTCGTGCGCAATAATAGCCATACGGGTGGTAAAGGGCCTCTCGGAGTAATGGCTGTACTTCATCCGGGAGCGGGACAAAACGAAGCTGATGAAGTAGATTCTCTTGCGGCCACCTTCATCAGTGGTCATGTTATACTCGCCAAAATCAACCTGGGTTTGCTGGCCATAGGGAAGCTCCGGAACCTTCTCATAATCCCGGTGGTCAAAGGATTTTGGGATACCAAACTTGATCCTTACATGAAGAACAAAATTGAAGACCGTCTTTTCATCAACCTCAATAAAATCATCATAGCACTCTTTCAGCCAGTCGTGAACCTGGGCCGAAGAGGCCTCCGGGCAATGCTCCAATCGGGTGCGGACAAAGTTCTCATAAGGAGCAAGAACACGCTGCCTTCGAGTCTGACTGTCAATAAAATGCTCATACTCTTCTTCACTCATCGTAAGATACTTTTTTACTGTCCTTTTATCCATTACCAGTTCCCTGGCTATCTGAGTTGGTTTTAGACCCTCGCGATTGAGTCTGTGTACTTCATGGTACATAATCCATTGGTTTATAAATTTCTTTCTCATAGCGGATCCTTCCATATAGGGTTAACATGCAGATGATTAACCGCAATAACAGAATAATCCGGCGTTTGCCCACAGAAGCTTGATTAAGCTCCTGTGGGCAAGTATTAACTCAATGAAGAAATGGAGATCAATTATCGAAAGGAAAAATCCTTCTCAAAAGAAAGATGTACATCCTTATTTGCTAAAAAGCGTACATCACTATTTGCTAATTGTAGTACATCCTTATTTGCGAAAAAGCGAACATTGTTATTTGCCATTTACACCCTCTTTTACGAATGTCTATCGTGGTATCAATAGGAAATCCGGCAGCATATGCACTACCAACCTCTGATCTAGATCTGCCATTATTTGCTTTGAGGAAAAGAGAGTCATTATTGTATGAGGGTAAAACCATGCTATGTATACTTGAAACCCTGATAATCTCCTTATACTTTTCACTTTGCGAAAATGGGAGAATATCCCCCCATTTGTCATAGATAAGCTGACCGTTAACCGGAATTGAAATGATTACAAGAAACAATAGTATGTACGCCCTCATTCTTTCTTGCATTTACTGAACTTATAAATCAACAAACTGGCAATACATGTTATTCATTGTCAACTGCCTCTATATTGCCAATTAGCCGTTTGATAACCTCCCAATCTCTTTGTTCCTGCTCAGTTTTCTTTTCTCTTGCTTTAAGATATTTTACTTTGCTAAAGAATTTGGAATAGAAGTTTGTTAATCCTCTGTCAAATTCTATATCCCAATTTTCGATTTGAAAATCCTCAAAATAAAATCGAAATCCTTTTTCCGTATCAAAATGGATATTTATAACTATGGTATCAGAGAGAATAAGGGGGCGGGAGTCTTTAGGTTCAATAATGTTCGTTTCACGATCAAACTCATAGGTCTTTAATTGTTCTCTCAGTATTGTCTTTTTAGAAATCTTGCCATCTTGAGAGCTTCTTTTATGTATGATTGAATTCTCTAACTCCCCAATATCCTCAGGACTTAGTTGTTTTACGGTTAATAGCTTCTTTCGTTGCTTATTTACTATTCTGTTTACTGATTTCTTATAAAAATCCTCTGTGTCAAAATAACTAACTCTATATGGGGTGGTGTTAGATTTGATCTTCGTTAATGGCCTGAAGATCGCATTAACTTCATCCTCTTCGTACGTTTCTTTTATGTTAGATATGTCATCGTCTTCTAAAGGATTTATAAATATATCATTGTGATACTTCGAGACTACATTTGATTTAAGTTCAGTTAACTTTGGAGACTCACCTACTCTTGAAATAATATCATTTGCAATTGAAAACTTAAAACTTCCGTACGATGAATGGGTTACTAATGGATTAATTGAGCATTCAAACTCCCTCAGTACTTTATCCTCAATCTCTTCCTTAACTTCCAAGACCCTTTTTAGCTTGGATCTTGCATAAGCTTTTAATGATTTCAAGTATCCATCTGCAAAATCCTTAATCATTTCAAGACTCACAGAATGCCCATAAGTTAATTCAGTCGGCTCTATTGTATAATGAATGCTACGCTGGCGCAATAAGTTGATATAATTAAATTCGCTACTTGCAGTATCTGGGGTTAAGTCCCTCAAGGAGACAGCTAATTCTAGTGCATTATTCAATTGACTCCTTATGAGCTCATCTTTAGTGTTTAGCAATCCGAAGAAGATGAATTTTTGAGCTTCTTCTATCAGACCGGCCTTTAGGTTGATAAATGCGGCACTTCTAATTAAAACGCTTCGAGTGGGTTCATGTTCTGGTTTATCAAAATAAAATTCAGCAGCCTGGCTTTCAAGATTTGCAGCTTGTTTATACAACTCAAACGAAGCCGAGTAGTTACCTTCTTCCAAAGCTTGTTTCGCCTTAAATGAATAATCCATTGCCTGTTGATGAATTATTTTAGGCTTCATTAGTGGTATTCTTTTACAGTTTTTGGGGCACTAAACAAAGTGACAATAACAGAGGAAGTTTCATCATGTTTGGTTCCTCTACTAATTTGATTTTGCTTTCTTTTAATTCTTCCTTTAAGAGTATTAGTCTTTGATTCTTCTAAAATCCCTGAGACTTCAATATAATGGTCGTTATTTAAGAAATTTAAGTCATCATCTTTTGGCTCATTTTTCATGAAACGATAATCCACCCCTTCTCCAATTTCAGATTGCTCTACGTACTTATAATCCAATAACACGGACATTAAAAACCAAGCCATTGCTACGCCACCGTGATTAGCAATATCTTTATCTTCCCTCATTGCAGCCTTTGAAAAATCCGAATCCCAGTTTACTATTGCTCTCTCTGAATTACCATGAATGGTAAATTCAAACTCCGCTTTTGATCCTTCATGATAACGGTCAAATCCTGTAGCTGCCCAATAATTATGCACTACAATTTGTTCTTTAGGAGGGCCCAATAATCTATCAATAGTTTGACTTAAGTGGTATACTTCCATTTATACAAATATATTTTCTTTTAATATCAATGATCTAAGAATATGGCATTATTTATAAGTTGCCACCTTTCCTAAAAACCCAATACCTTATGTAGTAAGAACCTCAATTTAATAGTTGCGAGGATTTAATCTCAGGATGTCTGCTATTACAGATCAATAATATAAACAAAAGCAATATTTCGATTTTGTTCACCGCTTTCTGAAATACGTAATACCTTCATCATCATCCTGAAATAAATCCAACCTATCCGAATCGGATTCTATGCGATAGATTTTTTTCGTTGTTGATTTCCGTTTCATGTATTCATCAATGTATTCTAAATCCTTTTTTGAGAGTTGTTCTATGCTTGGATTATTGGGATCCTTAAAATGCTTTCTTATTCTGTTTTTTAGCTTTTTCATTGATAAAATTTATTAAGTGAGATATCGGAATTTACCTGGATTGTTCTCCAGATCTTTGGATTAGTTTCTTTCAGGTCTGTTTTAAGTTAGTAAACCATATTAGGCAACAGATTCTTCGATTATTTTGATTTCTTCTGCTGTTAAGTCGTACAGTTCATAAACAAGCTGATCGATTTCTCTTTCCAATACAGATATATCTGCCTCTGAATTTTCCTTTTTCAAGTCTAAAATTTGGTTGACCTTACCTTCCAAACTAGAAGATTCAACAAAAGGAATTTGTTCTAAATACTGTCCAATGAACCTATAATATCCTCCCCTAATCTTTTGTGTAATATTAGCATAGAAGAAAAGGACTAAAGTAGAATTCAAGATTCCTAGATCGGACTTTCGTAATCTCGGTATGATATACGCCGTATTTAAACAGTAGAATTCTCCATTCTCATCATAAATTGCCTCACACTTTGAGGAAATATCCGGTAAAATTACTTTAGGCTCATCAAACTCCTGAAAGTAGGAAGCAGCACACCTTTGTAAGGCATACCATTCATACCTAATTCCAGTTTCACTCTTGTTTCTACTCTCTAATTGAACCTTATATTGCTTCAAATGACTATAAACAGCAGGATATGTTTTCTCAAATTCCTTTTCAGCTTTATCAGATGCCCCAACTATTTTTTCATCATCATGTAGTGGAAAATGCCAAGGAATAAATATCAACCATTGTTTATTCATAGGAACAATAAAACGCTTTATGTTCCGTCCAACTAAAAATGGTTTTATGACCTTAGAACTCTGTGGATCCTGTTTTATCAAGGTATCTCTTGTTGAGTCTTCAATGATAAAGGCTTCATTATAGCCAGTTGTTATTCCCCTGAGAATTTTCCCCTCAGTATATTCTCCTAGAGGTATTCCTTTACCTCTTAGTTTAGAAAGTAGTTTCTGAATTTTTGAATCGGTGAGGGTCCACCCTGATTCTAGTAGTTCTGAGGTAAGTACCCCAATTCTATTATTCTTAATATGATTACTTAAATTTATATTAAATTTCAGTGTTTGAATATTGGCTGCCTCGAAAGTTTCTTTAGATTCCTCATTAGATAAAGAGAGAATACAAGGGTATGTAGTTGCCTCCTCGAAAACAGGCAAATCTCCAAAATCAATAAGAGATTCTATAGCGAGATCCTTTAAAAAAGCACGTAATGCTTTTCCATACCGCGCACGCATCCATTTATTGGGAATAATAAATATAAACTTCCCTTTGGGTTTAAGGATTCTCACCCCTAATTCAATAAAATAAACGAAGAGGTCAGCTGTTGCTGCAGAAGTAGAATATCGGTTCTGTAGATAGGGCTTTATCTCCTTTATGTCTTCTTGTCTAATATAAGGGGGATTACCAATCACTATATCAAAGCCCATAAGATCACCTTCATCATTCAATACTTCAGGAAACTCAAATCTCCATTCAAAAGCATTCTCATAGATCTTATTATTCTTTATCTCCTCAAGTTCAGATTCCAGTTTCTCAAGATTATCAACAATTTTCTTAACCTTCTTTTCCCATTCAGCCTTTTCTTTCTTAGATAACTCAAAAAGACTTTGCTGACCAGTGAGAACAGACAATTCACCTTTTAGTTTATTAGACTTCAACAACCTCTTATCATTCCTAGTCACTTCGCTTTCGAAGTCAGTTTTAATTTCATCTATTAACTTCCTCATTGAGGCTTTTTCCTCTTTGCTTTCAGCATTCCTATAGGTCATTATAGCTAACCTATAGCTGTCAATCGTCCATTTACTTTTGGCAAGCGCACTCTTAATATCAGCGTCCAGTGGATATCGACTAATAAGCGAATTTCCGCATTTAATGTTGATATCGATGTTGGGTAACGTCTCCAGCTCAGAATGGCCAGAATCGGGCCGATAATACGCATTCTTGAGTAATTCAATCCAGAGCCTGAGCCGGCAGATTTTCACCGAATTCTGGTTGATATCGACGCCAAAAAGGCAATTTTCGATGATAGTCTGCTTCTCATGGAACAAAGTCTCCTGAATTCGCTGGCTTTCTGGATTTTTAGGATGATACTCGAAGAATTCTCCATCTTCATTTGTAATAACCAATTCATCATTGATAACCTCCACATGATAATCCCTCAATACCTTTCCATCGGAATCAGAAAGGATTTTCAACTCAGATTTAATAGAGATTATTTCGTTCAGTGCTGAAACAAGAAAATGACCAGATCCAACAGCTGGATCACAAATCTTAAGACTATTGATTATTCCATTTGCCTCTTTCTTGTCTTCAATCTTGTTATATAACTCATCCAAGGTCTCACAATTCCAGTCTTTGGCATCATTAAACTTTTGAACCACAGCTCTCCGAATGGTCTCACGACACATATACATCGTGATAAATCCTGGAGTAAAGAATGAACCATCCTTGTACCCATTGATCTTCTCGAAAATGAGACCCAGTACAGAGGCATTTATAAGTGGTTTATTCTCTTCTGATATATCCTCTGATCCTTCACTTGAAAAATCATAGGAATCCAGGAATTCTATTAGGTATCTAAGTGGATTTATCTCTCCAATGATCTTCTTCCCATTTGAATCTTTTAATACAGTGTTGTTAAGAATTGGGATTGTAAAATCATCTTCCAGATTACTTATTCTAATAGTCTTATGTTCAAGTTGATTTGGTTCAAATAAGGAGCTGTTCAAGTAAGGAATCTTCCCATATTTCTCTTTAACATGATTAAGTCTTTCAGATTCCTTAACAGCTAATACATGAAAGAATAGTTTATTTAGTGCGTCGTAATTTGAAATTAACTTGGAGTTCAGGAACTTATAAGATTCATCCCCTTGGTGATATTTGATGAGTTGACCCTCTAGAAGCTTAATAAAAAGAATCCTGTTAATCCATGTAATTGTAAGCTCCAGAGCAATATTATAGAGCTGGTCCTCATAATTGGCACCAAATTCAGAAGGTTTCTCTAGCTGGTTCAGACAATCTTCATACCTCAATATGTTAATTGCATTCTCAATCAGAGAACCATTATTCCTGGATTCTTCAGCTTTCCTTCCAATGAGTTTCTTACTTCCCTCTTTCGTTTCCTCTAACCCAATGATGTGCAGTAACTCATTGTAAAACCTCTTATCTAACGTATTACTGTCATTAGCGAATGGCAGTTTAAGAAGGTGTTCCGGTGAAAGAATTTTGTAAAGCCCGATCAGTTTATTATCATCTGCCTTGGAATCATTCTTCACAACAATTTCAAAATCCCGTATATCAAACCATGTTACTGGGATGGAAACCTCTAGTGCATCTATAAAAGGTTTTGCGATTTGACCGTAAAAGAAATCAGTCGTAGTTCCTGAAAGCCTTCCTTCTACAAATGATTCAAAATCCTTTACCAACTTCTTATTCTTAGCAAATATCTTCTCAAAATCTTGTGCATTGAATATATACCACTCGTATAAATCTGTGGCTATGAGGTGTTTTACTTCAAGATTCTTGAGATTGATTCTTTCTCTCAAATAATAGAGCACAAGTTCATGTACTGCTTTAGTATTAAGATTTTCCTTAGTCGGCATCTCTGCCTTATTGCCAGGTCTTTTTGTCTCAATGATTACTCCAACTGAGGTTATAGAGTCTTTACCGTTATGAATTACTAGATCAGCTCGACCTTTTGTATTGATGGAATGAGTGGGATGGTAATAAGTCTTCTTTAAGAATTCGGCAATCAGGTTTTTATGATATTCTTCTGATTCACTTTTATTTATCTGATGAAATAGATCCAGCAGATTCGATTTGAGTAACTCAATTTGAGATCTACTTGGCTTTACTTTTAGATAAGCTTTATTGAGAGTTTTCCTAATACTTAGTACTTCAGGAGTCATAAGGGGGCTTTTGAGACTAAGTTACAATTTATAGGGTGATAAAAAGCAAATGAAGCCTTACCCTGTTTAAGCCGCAGTAATTTTAAATAATTTTCCTAAACTGACCCCTCCCTTATTTTCGGTCATGCCAAAAGTAGAAGCTCCGAGCTTTTAACCTTCAATTTCACGTATATATTCCTTTAAACTAGCCAATTGCTGGCTCATCCCCCAAAATTAAATTTAATAAGCTCAAATTCAGAACCTTACTACTAAATCAAAAATAGAAGAATTCTTGAGTAGTTATAAAATGGGAGAGTTTTAATAAATTAGGGATTCATTCAATAGAAAAGGAATGAATCTTGGACTAATACCGAAATTTTCGAACATTTTCCCAAAAGAACCTATTCCAGATTTAACGGATTTATTGAATGAGACACCTTCAAGATTAAGTATTGGAATTCTCTCCTATATCAATGGATCTTTATTTCTTAAAGATGATTCCGAGACTCAATTACATTTTATTAAACAATTAGTTGGAAGATGCGAAACTGAAATTGTTTATAGAGTATTACTTAATCTGAAGGCGTTTAATAACGATCACAATATTGATTACATTAACGTATTTCCTTTATATACTGTTTTAAAATTTCTAGAATGGGAAATAATACATTATAGAGATATTCAATTCACCGAATCAACAGCCGAGCAAGAGTTAAACATATTTAAAGCAATTTTAATTTTTAATGAGAAACTGGATGAGATCCACAGGACTATTAAATTTCATCGTGAAAATCCATTTGAACTTTTTTGGACTGTTGGATTGTCTCAGATAGAATTTAGTTCGCGAAAATTTTTCCTTGTGAAAGTTCCAAGTTCATTAGAGCTTTTTGAATATCTCGAAACTAAATACCCTAAATATTACTCTGAATATCTCTCCTTTCTAAATGTTAAAGATACAGTTTCAATATTCCGTAATATCATTGAATTTTTTATCAATGGTTATAAAAAAGACGATAGACTCTATAGAACAAATTTTAATACTGAAATACTTTCGAAAAACAGAATATTGAGATCCATTGTATTGGATATTTCAAAACTAGATCGGCAAGAATATACTCAAAATAAATTTGATAAGTATTTCAAGGGATTAAGGAAATGGCCACTTATCCAACATGATTCGAATACATTCGATGTCATGAATTGGAATTTTGTTTCAGATAAGCTTTCTTCAATCGCAATAGTATTCGACTTTTACTTGAATACCAGAATCAGTGAAAGGCTAAGATTTGAAGATCTTAGATCGGAAATTGGAACACAATTCTCAGAGAAAACAGTATTTAATAGGACTATTAAGGAAGCTTTCTCTAGTCCGAAATTCATACATATCACTCCGGAAGAGAATAAGAACATCAACGTCGATTATTACTTACGCAATGGAAATCATATATCCCTGATTGAGTATAAAGATTACATAGTACCAGATCGTGTGAAATATGGTAGTTATGACGAGATTAAGCAGTATTTCGATCAACGATTTATAAAAAGCGAAAAAGGACAGGAGAAAGGAGTTCTTCAATTGATAAATCAAATAGAATCTCTAAATAGGGTTCCATTACAGTTTGAGGATTTCAATGCAAAAGGAATAACAATTTCTAGATTATTCATTTATCCGATAATCATTGTAAATGATGAATCCTTCAATATACCAGGTTTTGAAAGTTATTTGAATTCTGTATTCAGGTCAAGTATAGGTGATAGAAAGTTTAGCTTTTCTTGTATTTACAATTTAACAGTTATTGATCTTGATTTTCTTTTAGAAAACTCACATATCTTTCAGGATCAAAATATAACTCTTAATAGTCTAATACATAGACATTATCTCGAATTAGAAGCAAGGAAGGTTATATTTAGACGTTTTCAGAATCCAAAAACTCACATTGAGTGTTTTGAAAGCTTCAAACATACTACATCTCCGAAATTACCACATTTAGACCCTACAGAAACCCCGATATTTAGAAGTGTTGCAGATAAACTTAGATTTCCCCAAAAATAATGCAAAGATTCTTCTGTAAAATAATTGATAATTATGTATTCAGGAAGTAGCTTTGCATCTAAAGTAATTTAACTTAATTTGGGGTTTTCACCTCTAAGTTCTTTTCTTGTAGCTCGTTATCCATTCTTTTATTAATTCTATAATATCGCTGAAGGTTATTTCAGTTATCTCATTTGGATCTAAATCCTGCTCTTCCAATATGGAGTTGTAGTCGTATTCAAATTCATTATATGCCAACCATATTTCCTTGTACCAAGGAATATTATTGTTGGCTTGCTTAAACCAATCACGAACTGCCTTAATAATCAATTCTCGATTATTATTATGAACTTTTATGTCATTTCCTGATATATCTGAGATAACTTTCTGATATCTATACCTTTCCTTTTCAAGTATTAAAAATCTTTTATTTCCGGAGCCATCAACATTCGAGAGCTTAATTCCGAAATCAACTCCACATTCAAATGGCATGTTAAATCTTGGTAATTCATTAGCCCTCAATGGTTCCATTCTTGAAAGATCATGAATTGAGTAAAGGGAGTTTGACATAAGATGCTTTATCTTATGTAACCTGATTACTCCAGAATCCGAGGTTTCTGAAATTTGAGGATCTAGTCCTATATAGATAAGTGTAAAAAGGAGCGGTTTAAGTAACCTAAAATATTCATTATCAAATGGACAATTTATGAATACACTTTTAGAATCCATTATCTTTTCTTAGTAATTTTTTGGATTTTACCGTCTTTTTTGTGCACTACAATCTCAGATGAAGATTTTAGCGTACCTGCTGCTCTCAGCGCACCCTCTTTTGTTCTATGAACAGTTGTTGCTCGTCTTGCTCCTTCTTTTTTAACTGACCAACCAGATTCACTTGGGACAATATGGACTCTTCCTGTTTTGGTAGATCCTGCTTCTTTAAACTTTCCAGTAAGAGCGCCCCTTTTTATCTTTGCCATGATGAAGTTATTAGGACCAAAAGTTACTTAATTGTTCCTAACATTACAAGTTGATTTGGTAAGTGAGATCAAAGCTTAGAGAATATTCCTAATAGAGAGAACCTAATATTTATTTTATTGATTCTCAATGTGAAGAAACTGATCTACCTCATTTCTAATTACGGCCCATTTAATAGTTTTATCAATAATAATTCTGCAGTATTTAAAGCGATTAAATAATTGATTTTCTAATTCAATACCAAGCCACTCTGCAAGTCTCCCTCTGTTGCTTTTTACTCCTGGACTATCTGAGAAATAGCTTTGGATAAGAATTACTCTCATTTCTACGTGCTCCAATAGATAAGGCCAAAGCTTCAGTACATTTGTGTTTGGATGTTTCTGCGAAGTCTCAACCTCCAAGAATAAGTAAGTATTCTCGTCTAGAGTACACCAATTGTCTACTTTCCCCCAATCTCCAATTTTATATGGTCTATTTTGGAATCGAAGAGAAAGATTAGCTTCAATTAGTTTCGATACTTCTATCTCATCTTGTTTACTCATACTGTGAAAGTATTTAAAATCTTGACTATATATCACAAGTTTATTACATTTAGACAGAAGCCTGATTCGCAATCTAATTTTTTAAGTATATATGAATTACTTTGAAACCGGGAACCTGCATTTTAATAAGGGCGAATTTCAAGAAGCCATTGAATATTATCTTTTGGAATTATCTAAAAATACTCAAGATATAAGGACCTTAATAAACTTAGGTTCCTCTTACTATGAACTTAAAAAATATGAAAAATCTTTGGAGATTGCTAGCCATATACTAGCAATTGATCCAAGCAATACAGATGCGTTAGTAAATAGGGGTCACTGTTATCAAGCATTAAATAGATTTGCTGAGGCAGAAGCTGAATTCTCAAGATTAATTGAAATTGATCCTTTTGTTGACATCTATTACTTATATCGAGCTAACGCAAGAAGATATCTAGGTAGATCGAATGATGAAGAACACGATAAGAAAGTCTATGAATTTCTTCAAGAAAATAACCTTAATCCAATTTTATCAACTGATTTTATTGATAGGGCAGAAGAAATAGATACACAGCATTTTAAAAAGACAGTAATAAGATTCATTGATATCATAGTTGTAGATCCATACAATTATGTAGCTTATTTTGATTTGGGACTAGCCTATACAAAAATACTTGCTTATAAAAGTGCGATTGATGCTTATACAAAGGCTTTAACGCTTCATCCAAAAATATTCAAGGATGCATTGTTTAATAGAGCTAACGCCTATTATGATAACAAGCAATTTGAGGAAAGTTTAGCGGATATTGCTACTTATGCAAAGGAATTTTCCTCCAATCCCTATCTTGAGCAAATCAAAGAGAGAATATACACGGATCAGAAATAGATTAACTCAAGTCTGGATGATTATTTGATGCGGAATAATAGTCTACAGGCACAAATTGGTGGAATTAGCACGAGAACCTTCAAACGTAATGCGCTTGAAACTAGCGAATTAAAGGAAAGAATAAATAAATGTTGACGGATTAATTGATGGTGCGGATTTTACCTTTTGTGCAATGTGCGAGAGATGCGTTACGGTCGACATTAGTGGATTGTTATGCCTTTTGAATTTTACCGGTGATATAATGTTTGTGTAGATTAATAAGATCTCCAAGGTTTTTATATACAGTTCTCCTTGCATCATCCCATTCAAGCATTAAAGTAGTTTTATCAATTGCTTTTTTATCTGACTTATCAGCTACGACTTGAAAAATTAAAGAGTCGTTGCCTGATACTTCTTTCAGCTTGTCAATTGCGTTGGAGACCAAAATCCTGGCATTATCGACTATATCAGAATAAGATTTATAAAAGTAATCAAACAGTTTCCAAATTCCTTCCATGTGGAATCTAATGCAAAAGATTATATCAATAGTCTCTGGCATACCTTCTAAGGCTGCTTTCTTAAATTTCTTATCTCGTTTTAAGCTAACTTTTTTAGCATGCAGAGATAGTGTTGTGACCCGGTCGCTTTGTACGGTACTATCTTTGTCCTCTAAGAAGTTGTGGTAGGTTATATTATGGATAGGTAGGTTACGGTGCTGGGCGTAATTCCGAAGAGCCTCTATAAACCTATATTCTCTATTTGAATCATAAATATTGTGATGGAATTTTTTAAAGGATTCTATATTCGATTCAGATAGTATTTCACGCAAAATTTTATCACTGGAATCAAGAAAATAACGTGCACTAGCCAGATAGCCTACTATTGGGGCACTAAGGGCTACTCTTACATTGGAAAAGTCTTCGTATCCATATCGTTTATGGAGAACGTGATCAAGCTCCGCATCATGTTTTGCCTTCTCGACCAATATATAACTTTCAACTACCACTCGATAGTTTTCGGTAAAATCGAAAAAGGTCGATAATGTATTACATGCTAATTTTAGATCATTATACTCTTCCTCTGATATGTAAATTTTTTTGTCTTTACCTAAAGTCCTTGCTTGGAGATAATAATTCATTTGTAGAATTTAAGAACTGTATAGTACAAAAATGGCATAACAATGGAATTAAACCACCATAGCGTGGCGCGAGATTTGCTATTCTTCAAAGGATGTGACATCCGTCACGGTCGGCTTTAGTGATTCCTAAGTTTGTGTTTTCAGTATTTTCATCCATTTAATCAGAAAGAACAAAAGAGAGGATTAAGGTTCTTTTAGTGAATGAGCCTAAAGCTCGCGAACAATGTTAATCCCCTCTCTTTTCTACCACTATTCTGAACAGTTCATTGGGCCTGTGGAGCCCGTTTCTAGGTTGCAAGAAGCACGGTAGATTGTTCTTTCCTAACACAGTATGTATGAGTAAAATTAAGGAATTCTTCGGTATTGACATTTCAAAGGATGTCTTCGATGTGGTGGATCCATTTGAGAAGCATCACCAGTTTAAAAATGATCAATCAGGTTTTAATGCGTTCAAAAAATTATTGAATGAAAACTCTCATTGTATTATGGAGGCCACTGGTAGTTATTATCAGGGATTGGCCACCTGGTTATATGCTCATTCCTTCGAGGTATCAGTGGTAAATCCTTTATCTGTAAAACGGTTCATTCAAATGCGTTTAAGAACCTCCAAAACGGACAAGCTGGATGCACATATGATCCGGATGTATGGCGAGTCTGAACAGCCAAAATTCTGGACTCCTCCTTCGAAATTGATTATTGAAGCCACTGAACTTCATAAACTTATAGAGCTGCTTGTAAGACAAAGAGCCGGATTGAAGAACAGATTACATGCATTAGAATCAAAGGGAATTACCACGTCTTTAGTGCTTACTACGGTTCGTCGACAAATCCGAAACTTGAGCAAAGAGATAACCGAATTAGAGATCAAATTGGAAGCGGTTATAAAAGAATATGAACCAGATCTTCTAACAAGATTATGTTCCATTCCAGGTGTAGGCAAGAGAACCGCCATTTATCTAATTGTTCTTACTCGTGGCTTTGAAAAGTTTGAGTCCAGTCGGCAACTCATCTCATATCTTGGTCTTAATCCGGTTATCCGAGAGTCTGGCTCCAGCATACGGGGAAAGAGTCGAATCAGTAAAACAGGCGACAATCAAGTGCGAAAACTTCTTTTCATGTGTGCGTTTACTGCCTGTGAACATAACAAAGCCTGTCGTGAGATCTATCAACGCCTTATAGCAAAAGGCAAATCCAAAAAGCTTGCTTTGATTGCTGTAGCCAACAAGCTACTGAAGCAATCATTGGCGATAGCCAAATCGGGTTTGTATTATGATAAGAATTATCGAAGCGTAAATGTGAATTTAGGGTAAAATCGTTTGGATTTTAGCACAGTTCATTGTTAGTCAGATACTTTATCAACTACTAAAGACCTCAGAATTGCGCGTGCCCTAAAAGTCTGAAATCTTATTAATCCAGCATTATAAGTAAATGGCATAGCGTCTGACATAATCGAAACCGGAACTTCATTTATTTGACCTTTTATTCCGGAAGAGGTAAACGAGATTTCGAAATTAACCCAACTATCAAAAGTAAAATTATCTAATACACCTATTAAAGGATCTGTCTCCTCTTTTTGCAGTTCAGAAATCGGTCTAGTATGATGAATTGCCCCATCTGATTTCACATAAAACAAATGACCGGAACCTGCATAGAAGTGCTGGCTTCTTAGCATAATACCCATCCAATGTTGACCCAATTCTTCGCCTTTTAGTGTTGCAGAAAATTTCATCCGCGCCTTGATACAAAATCTTGAAAACTCCTTCTGTCCAAGTGTTAGCCAAGAATATCTAAAGATATAGAATGATCCAAATTCAATTCCATTAGTGAAATATCTGCGGTGTCCATTTGCAGGCCCAACAAGTTTGGACCCATGAGATTGATCTGACAAATCAATATCCATGGGTAATTCAACTTCTATTTCAGAACTAGTTGTGAATGGGGCTGGGGCCAATGCATATTGCAACGCGAAAGTAAGTCGTTGTTGAAATTCAATATCACCGACGATACCTCGTTTGTACATTATATGGCGAGCTGGACTTATATCAAATAGAAACTTCTCATCTGATTCGTCATCCCTTATTATAATTACACTTTCTGCATCTCTATTTGCAGCAGCAACGCCAAGTTCGAGCATAACATTACCATTCTTGCCTGTTACATCGGCAATCACTGCATCAGCCCCAGCAATATATGACCAGATATCTTTATGAATTACACCAGGGGAGGAAACTGAATCTGCTCGAACCACTACAACTTCAGCACCAATTGCATTTCCTAGGTTACTACATATTCGGCGACAAACATTAAAAACTTCATCAAATCTGTCTTTTGGTTCAAAAGGGGAGATAAGAAATACTATCAAATTATTCGCATGCTTTCTCTCGATATCCGGTGGATGTTTGAGAGTATCTTTTGGCCATACTGTTGAAGACATTATGCTATATTTTTCTGACTAACTGTGGAATTATGCCACCGAAGCGTGGCGCGGGATTTGCCCGCAATACGGGAAATTATAGAGGGTTTTTTGTTTAAAAACAAATAGAATTATCCTTTGTTATTCCATAGCTTCGCCACGTCACTCCCTAAAGAATTTAATTCTCTCAAGAAGTAGCAGTAAAATTTACAAAGAATTGTAGTATTCCACAACCTATACTAATAATAGTCATAAGGATTCGCCTTGATCTTCTAATCATGTAAATTAAGTTAGGAACACAGATGTTCTGGAACGAGATATAGCGGGCAAGTGCGTTCAGCACCTGAACCTCCTAAAATAAATACCAGTAAGCACAGGCAACAGATTCTAATCGAAGATTGCTGTTGACGGATTAGTTGTCAGATCATGGCTCTTTTCAAGAAATTGGCACTTCTAATATTGCTTCTTAGCCAAGTTGCTCATCTCATTAATGAGCGTAAGATCAAGAATACGTGCGTACTGTTTGGTGATTGTCATATCAGAGCGATCAAGCATTTTAATACGCTATCCATGCTAATGTTGTTTGCCAGTGTAACATTAGTATCAAAGGTATATCAACAACAGTATCAATTAGTGTTAAAAACTGCAATATTTCTGCAATTTCTAAACAGCTATTTATCAGAACTTAATATGTGATATGTTCCTGATTTTGGTGTTGTTGTAAATTAGGCTTAGTCACAAGTATTAATTGCATCATCTTCATGATTAATATACAGAATCCCACCACTTTGAATTTCAAAAGGACTATTAATGTTTATTTCCTTTCTCGCAACAAGTGTAAGATTTCCATATTGTGAAATAGTGGTATTTTCTAAGTTTAGTGCATATCCAGCAGAGAATGATCTCGTATTAGAAATGGTCATATTTGTTAAATTTACTGTTCCTGCCATTTTTACAGCTTCATAAGCATTTATCCTACCAGCTCCAATAAGTCCAGTATAATTTGATGCATCACTAACAGGATCTGCGGTTGAAGTAATGATTGTTTGTGCTTCTGCTTGAGTTAAACACGGATCAATAGATTTCATAAGTGCAACTACGCCTGCTACTATTGGAGTTGCAAAAGAAGTCCCTATTTGACTTCCATAATATGGCCATGAGTCAGGGACACAACATACACCAGGATCACAGTTATCATATTCAGTACAACGAGCGCCCATTACCAAATATCCAGGAGAACAAATATCAACTTCAGGATAGTGTGAATGCGTTTCTTCTCTATCATCATCAGGATCGTAATAATAATGTTTGTTGTCGCTGCCAATGCTTGTAACGATGATAATATCTGAATCATATGCCGGGTGCAAAGGGAAAAATGGACTGGCTTGAGTTGCACCAGTTGGCTTACATTGAGTGCCATATTCACCGTTTCCTGCCGGCATTACAATAATAGTACCATTTTCAATAATTTCTTGCACAGCAGCCTCTTCTATTGGATCTGTATCTGTTGGGAGTCTGCAGCTCCAGCCCCCTGCTGATGATGTAAGTACATCAGCGCCCATATTCAAAGATGCATGATGCGCCCTTTCAAGATAATCTCCATCCCATGCCTGGTATGGAACTATCATACAGTTAAATCCTACTGAGGCTAATTGTC